>ERZ772821.802-NODE-802-length-22020-cov-22.741589_pt1 | contig 22020 bp, 16 predicted proteins | sample MGYA00580859_ERZ772821 | MGnify/ENA primary metagenome ERZ772821 (study PRJEB29015, sample SAMEA2737674) | human gut metagenome | biome: human gut; feature: human-associated habitat; material: faeces | place: China | collected 2012 ...
TACTGATACTGAAAAACTTAGCATTTATGCGGCTTCCCAGACTTAAAGGTGATAATAAAATTCCATTCTTACTGTTTTTTCCCTTCTTTCTTGATTACTGGTACTAAAAAGCATAGCATCTATGCGGTTTTCAAGACTTAAAGGTGATAATAAAATTCCATTCTTACTGGTTTTTCCTTCTTTCTTGATTACTGGTACTAAAAAGCATAGCATTTATGCGGTTTTCAAGACTTAAAGGTGATAATAAAATTCCACGCTTACTGATTCTTTTTGCTTTTTCCTTGATTACTGGTACTAAAAAGCATAGCATTTATGCGGTTTTCAAGACTTAAAGGTGATAATAAAATTCCACGCTTACTGATTCTTTTTGCTTTTTCCTTGATTACTGATACTGAAAAACTAGCATTTATGCGGTTTTCAAGGCTTAAAGGTGATAACTTCACATTGACACGTTATCACCTTTAGATTATAATACAATCATACTAAAGAAAGGAATTTCATCTCATGGCAAAAGATAAAGAACTGGACGATTATGAAGAAGAATCAAATAAATTTATAAAAAATATAACAAAGAAAGAAAATATAATAGTACAAAAAAGCCGCCCATTATTAGAACTTTATAAATCTGATTTGACTATCATTGAGTTTAAAATTTTGGATGTATATCTCTCCAGAATTAACAGTCATAATCCAGATCATAAAACAGTAATTTTTGGAAAAGCTGAACTGGAACGAATCTTTGGAATAAAAAAAATGAATAATTCAGAATTAAAAAAAAGACTTAAACACCTGATGAGCAATGTTGTAGAGCTGCCAGATTCCGAATCTGGCAATGGCTTTCAGCTTGTTACTCTATTTGAAGAAGCAATATCTTACAAAGATGAAAACGGTGTTTGGAAGGTGCAGCTTGAATGTACGGATAAAGCTATGAAGTATTTTTTTAATATTGAAAATTTGGGGTATTTCCGGTATAGACTTCGTAGCACAATATTATTAAAAAGTCGCTATTCATATGTTATGTTTAATTACCTAGAATCAAACAGATTCAGAAAAACTTGGGTTGCGAGCTTGGATGAAGTAAAATTATTATTGAAATGCGACAAAACACCCGCTTATAGTGAATTTAAAGATTTTAACAGACTTGTTCTAAAAAAAATAAAAGAGGAAATTACAAAAAAAACAGAGTGCCGATTTGATTACGAAACAATCAAATCTGGTCGTAAGATTTCAGCTATCCGTTTCACTGTAGAAACATTATCGGATCTAATATTGTGTGACAATAACGAATCTTCTCAAATGACCTTTGAAGATTATGAGAAAAAATTAGAGGAAGAATTGAATCGACCAATGTGGCACGAAGAATATGATCGTCTAAATTTAAAAAAAGAGGAAATAGTAGAGTTGGATTCCTTACTTGTTACTGTGCCAGATATATGTTTACCAGATCTTGATTTCACAGATGATATTAGTTTTCGCCGCTATCATTATCTGGATCAGAAGATCAGCTTGATTCTAAGAAGAGATAAGGAGAAGCCAATTCGCAGCAAATTCTCTTACTTGAAGAAACTTATACAAAATAATATAGATGATATTAACTCATAATTCAGTCTATCTCTCTCCTTGATTGATAGCTTGATTAACTACTTGATTAACTACTTGATTAACTACTTGATTATGGAAGCAAAAAAACATAGGAGAAATAAAGGGGGAGAGTAGTTAAAGGTGATAAAAAAATTCCATTAAGGTGATAATAAAATTCCATTAAGGTGATAATAAAATTCCATTAAGGTGATAATAAAATTCCATTAAGGTGATAATAAAATTCCAAAAATGACTTAAAGGTGATAAAAAAATTCCACGTTGGAATAAGGATACCACAATCCCACTGGCTTTAGACGGTGGGTAGTTCACTATTTCTTTTGAGTAGAGAAAAGCAACATATATTCTCTACCCCCAACCCCGGATCAGAAAATTAATTGACAGAAACTATAGCCTATATTATAATCGCAGTTGAAAGTTATTACTTTCATTTGTGTGGTAAACACTATGTATGGTTGTTATTTCGTCTTAATAGATAATGTTCGATATAATATAATTAATTATGTGTGATTATATTATGGTTTGTTATTCATCTCAAACAGATAACATTCGGAATATATTGGATTTAAAATATTACTATTCTTTTGTTTACCGCACAAAATTAATTTTTTATATACAAAATTTAATTTTTCCCTCACCGGAATCGGTGACTAAAATTTGTAACTCTTTTTTTAACGATACCCCGATCTGATTTTATCCCTTGATCAGACCGGGGAATTTTTTTCTAAAATTTCTCCATTATCCAAATATTTTTTTGGTCTGAACCAGTATTATATCCATGTGGATGATGGATTCTTGACCTTTATTTGTTCTAATATTGGAATGAATAAAGGCTCGTTATTTCGGATAACGATACATTTCTTTGGAAAAATGGTTAATTTCTATACCATATGCACAAAGCGTATTGTGAAAAACAACAAAATCAGACATAAATTGTGGTTTTTTTGCCGATTTACTTCCAAAATATGGTATAATACCAGCGTAAAAAATCTATTCATCTCAAATACCCTGAATAGAAGAATATTTCCCCTTGGATGTGGTATCTCCAAGGGGGGGAAAAAATACTGTCAAAAAACACGAAAACAGAGAACCTTTGTCGTTCTCAAAATCCTTGAGCGAGCAAACAGGATTACTTTTGGTGTAACGCCCCAACAGCGGCAGTATTTTAGTAACCGAAGGGATTTTTTTTAAATGAAAGGAGAGCTTGTTATGAAACTCGTTAGGAAGAGAGTTGTATCACTTGTCATGGCTTTCGCCATGGTATTTTCTCTCTTTGCAGGAACAGGCAATTTGTCGGCAACAGAGGATTCCAAAGGCGAAAGCGGTGCAGATGCCGATTCGTTACTTGGTGCCACACCGACAGATGCGGAAAGTGAAAGCACAGAGATTGAAGAAGATGTAAATGGTATCATAACATTTACCAAGAAGAAGCCAAGTGCAGCGAATGAATCCTGCAACATGGCTGGCATGGTCTATAACATCTACAAGGATGCAGACTGTACCGAAAAGATTGAATCCTTAGTGCTGTCCTATGATGGACATGTATATCGGGATCAGAACAAAGACCTGATTTACAAGAATCAGGGAGAAAGAGGATTTGCGGATGAGCAGATCAAGGATCGGGAATATCAGTTAGAACTTCCGACCTCAACTTATTATTACAGACTGGATGAAAACCTCTCAAATTTTTCTGAGAGTTTTTCCGCAACCGGATATTCTTATTCCAGCCAGATCGGTTCTTTTACACTCACATCTGATAATACCCCTCTTTGCGTGATCTGTAAGGACGAATGGCAGCTTGCGGAAAAGAAAGAAGATACCGCAACACCTGGGGATGCAGAAGATACCACAGAAGAAGCATCAGAGGAAGGTTTGAGTTCCGAAGAAGCAACTGAAATTACAACAGAGGATGTAACAGAGGATGTAATAACCGAAGAAACAACCGAAAAAGAAAGTTCCGAAGAAACAACCGAAGTGAAAGAGGATGTAACAGAGAAAGTAACAGAGGAAGTTACAACGGAAGAAGAAACAACAGAGTTTATGACTGAGGAAGTGACAACGGAAAACGATGTTGCAACAAAATCGGATTCCGATGAGAACCCAGTTGTTATCACGAACCCATTTGAGTTCATCACTGAAATGTTGCAGACTACATTTCTTGCATCAGTAGCGGACATTGGTGCTGATATTGCTCCGGCTCACAACTGGTACTACGATGACTGGATTGACGAAATGGAACGAACCCATGCAGGTGAATTTAATGGATCCTATGATTTTTATGGATCTTATTATGCCTGTGCCAAATGGGTATGGGATCGTTATTTATCGTCAAGCTCTGTCGGTGAAGGTTCCTGTTTGAAGCCATCAAATAAAGAATCAACAGGTAGCATAAAGGCAGCATTAGACGCTGATTCAAAACACTGGAAAGCAGTTACTACGATCAACGGTGGTAGTACCAGTGGTGCTGCATCTAATCTGATGGGAAAGATTAAGGATGGAACGGTACAGGCTGGTGATGTTTTAATCTTTATCTATAAGGGCGATACTACTCATACTGGTATCTTATCTGCAGAACACAGGGATGATGATGGTTCTCTTGGAATCTGGCAGAGTAATGGTGCCAGTGGGAACAGCAGAACCGGACTTGGTAAGTTATACTATACGATCGTAGGAGATGGAAGCAGTAGCAGCCAGCTTGCGGACACGATCGTGGTATATAGAAAGAAGCCGAATGAAGGTTCTGTTTCAATCAAAAAAACATTGAATGGAAAGGTAGACAAAGCAACAGAAGGGATTGTTTTCAAACTTTACAAGGTAACAGATGTAAACTCGGAATACAACTCTGCCGGTTCTGTTAAGATCGGAGAGTTCAAGGTTAATGCCAGTGGAGTAGGTATGCCACAGAATCTTACCACTGTGGCAACAGAGTATGGTGTAACGATCAGCGGGAATTCCATCGTCAATCTTTCATATGGTACTTATCTGGTGGAAGAAGATGGTGCAACGCTTGGAGCAAACATGACAAAGGCAAAGCACCAGTATGTGACTTTGACAGAAAACCATAAGACAGAGAAATTTACGTTTGATAATACAACAACTGACTATCCGGATGTTCGTCTGGTAAAAGTGTCAAGTAATGAAGATATGCCAGCCCTTGATGAATACAATATGGCAGGTATTACTTACAAGTTTTTTGAAGCGAAAAACTACGATAAGGCTGTATCATCCTATACTGGTGTAAAAGATGGAGACAACCATGTAAGCGTGAAAAAGATAGTAGTTTCATATAACGGTAAGGCATACATGGACAAAGCCGGAAAAAATATTGTATTTACAAGCAAGGATGCAAAAACAGCTTACAAAGCGAAATATGGAGAATCAAGTATCAAAGAATTTTCATTCTTCCTTGGTGATTCCTACATGGGTAAAACCATATATGCGATAGAATCAGCTACCTTGCTTAATACCGGAGAAGCAAATCATTATTATTACAATGAAAATGGGAATAAATCCTACGCAGATGCAGGAGCGGCAGTTAAAGATACAGGCTTTAAGCTGGATCAGACATGGCATACGATTCAGATACCGGATAGAGAACATGCTAAGACCGTATCGGTTGAGGTAGAAGATGAACCGATGCTTGGAAAAGTTCAGGTTTCCAAAAAGATCAATGGTGGTGATAAATCTCTTGCAAATGGTGTCACTGTATGGCTTGAACGAAAGAACGATAAGAATGAATGGGTTCATGTTGGAACTTTCAAGATGAATAAGAAGGGTAACGGTATTCCGGTATCTGTAACAAAGAGTGGTAAAAATCTTGGAATTAAGACAAATTATTCAGGTGATGATATTCAGACTGCATCAAACAGATACCTGTTTGATCTTCCGTTTGGTTCCTACCGGGTTAGAGAGAATAACACTCAGGGATTAACGGTTGAAAGTCCAAAGAACGGAACTTACACCTTTACGATCGGAACGGACAATTTTACCGATGGTGGTACGTTTAAGGGTAACTTAACCGGAGCAACAGGTACAGATCAAATGTTATTCACCTTTATTAATTCTGTTCCGGTTGCCTACACCTTACAGAAGTCTTCCACGATTCCTGCCGCAACCGCAGACACCGATTATTACAACATGGCTGGTATTAAATACGGTGTTTATGACAGTACAAAATCAAAGACTGTAAAATCAGAACCGATTGCAGTCGGTGATGTAACAACGGTTTCCGATAACCGCTTTGTCCTTTCTTATGATGGAAAAGCATATATGGACAATAAGGGTGTAAATGTCGTATTTGTCTCAAAGGATGCAAAGGCAGCTTTCCGGTCAAAATATGGTGCGGATGCCTTGCATATCTTCCGATGGGCGACTACGGATTCCGATGCCAACTACTATGTGAAAGAATCTAAAACTTTGCTTGATAAGGCAGACCACAGTAAAGATTCGACAAGGGCATATTATTACGATGATGGTACAAAAGAGACAAAAGCCCTGATTAATAAGCACTCAGGCGGTAGTGTAAAAGAAGTTACCGGATTTATCGTTGATGATACGTTCCATAAGTTAAATTCATCGAATGGGAATCTTATCACGAACACGGAAACAGGTAGTAAGCGGTCAGAGGTTGCATTTACAACTTCGGATTCTTATGTTTCCGGTAAGGGCAAGGCAAAGAAGAACTATTCCGGTGCTGCAGCCGAGCTAAAGGGTATCCGTTTCAACCTCTATAAAATCCCGGATCAGAACTCGGCAGTAAGTAAGGGTGAGCTGATCGGTACATTTATCCATGATGGTACGAAGGTAAAACCAGAAGAGATAAAAGATTCGGCATACAAAAATTATGAAATAAAGAAAGGTACTGGTGCTGATGCCGACTACATTGTAAACCTTCCGTTTGGATGGTATAAATTAGTCGAAGATGCAAGCACAACAACGAACAAAGGATTTACCACGGTAACATCAAAAGCCATGGAAATAAATAAGGATCAGAAAATGATCGAGTTTATCTTAACCAATACGAGAAGTGAACTCTCGTTAAAGAAGGTGTTTGACAACACCCCAATGAACACCCTTTGTTCTTACTCCCTTAATGGAGCCGAGTACAAAGCCTATATTGTGTCCGGTAACAATGTAAAGACAACGGATGAAACATCCTACATTGCAACATTTGTTACAGATGCGGATGGAAACGGTTATGTGACCGATTACAAATCCGGAAAGAACTACACACTTGCCGGAACAAAGAATGGACACAGTTATATCCTTCGTGGTGTTCCGGTTGGAAGCTGGATTTATTTGACAGAAACAAAGACCTCAAATGGATGTAATAAGGCACCGGACCAGTGGAAACAGGTTACTACTTCCGGTATGAAAGCGGAATTTACCTCGGTAGAGCCATTAAAGAACGACCCTATTTCCATCCAGATTAAGAAAGAGGATTCCGAAACCGATAAAGGAGATACAAGCCGGACAGATTCCGGTGCTGCAAGTCTTGCCGGAGCCGAATTTACCGTTAAGTTCTATGATGTCGATGTTTCCGGTACGGTTGACAAGGATGCAATCTATAACCAGATCAAGACCATGACACCGGAGAGAACTTGGGTGTATATGACGGATGAGAATGGGGAAGTGAAGTTGGATTCACCATCATATCTTAATAAAGATAAGAGTGATGATCCATACCTTACAAAAACAGGGGCCTTAACATTTCCATACGGAGCTATTACTATAGAGGAAACAAAAGCACCGGAAGGATATACTACAACTGGAGATTTTGTTACAACTGATGGAAAAGACAAGTCAACAGCAGACGGAAAGATTTTTGCAATCATCAATGATGATTACTCAGTTGAAAAATTTGTTGGAACCAACAGCCTGATCAAAAAAGAAGTGATCCTGCGTGCAGATCTCAAATTCAAGAAGATCGCATTAGATACCAATGAGCCTTTATCTGGTATTGCCTTTAAGATCACATCCAAGACCACAGGTGAAAGCCATGTAGTTGTGACAGATAAAAATGGTATGATTGATACCTCAAAGATCAAACATTCCGAAAACACCAATGCAGCCGATTCCGACAATCAGACGATCGGTGGAACATGGTTTTATGGTAACAAGGATGAAAAAGGAAAGATCAAGGATGAACTTGGGGCGTTGCCATTCGATACCTATGAGATCACGGAGCTTGCAACCGAAGTCAATAAGGATTACCGCCTGATCACACCGATCACGGTTGATCTTACAAAAGAAGATGATTATACAGATGGATACCAGTTATATGATCTTGGAACTGTAACCAATATCCCGGAGCCATATATCGGAACAAGAGCATTAGGGGTTAAAACACAGGATAACATTATTCCGGCAAATGAGAAGGTAGATGTAGAGGATATTAGTGATTATCATTTCTTAGAAGCTGGAAAGACCTATACAATGAAGGGTGTTATAAAAGATCCTGATACAGGTAAGGCATATAAGCAGCCAGACGGAACATATTCTCTTGGACATAAAGTGTTCACAACCGATTCTGACGATACAGGATATGTCAGTGCTGAAGTACGAACACCACTTGTATTTGATACCACCGGACTTGATGGCAAGAATGTTGTTGTTACTGAATATTTATTTGAAGGTTCGGACGATACTGACCTTACAATAAATGAAGATGGAACGGTAGATGAAACAGGCGTTTACCAGACGCATACCGGAAGATTAGTCAAGCATGATGATCTGACTTCAAAATCTCAGACCCTTTCTGTTCCAAAAAATACAAAGATATCTGTAAAAAAAGTATGGAATGATGCGGATAATGCGGATGGAATCAGGCCGGAATCAATCAAAGTACAGCTTTATAAAAATGGAAATACAAAGGTTTATGATGCTGTAGAACTTTCAGAAAAAAATAACTGGAGTTATACTTGGGAAGGACTTCCAACTATAGAAAATAATGAGGATATTATTTATGCTGTGGATGAAGTAGAGATACCGGCAGGATATAAAAAAGAAGTCACAAACAAGGAAACAAAATTTATAATTACCAATACCCATGTTCCGGACGTTACAAAGGTTTCTGTAGAAAAGGTTTGGAATGATAACAACGATCAGGATGGCATCAGACCAACTACGATCAAGGTACAGTTATATGCGGATGAAAAGGCATCTGGCAGAACGGTAGAGCTTTCCGAGAACAATGGTTGGAAATATACCTGGAAGGATCTTGATAAACAGAAAGACGGTGAAGATATCGTATACACGGTTGATGAGATTGAGATTCCGGATGGATATACGAAGAAAGTAACCAATGACGGTACGGTATTTACGATTACCAATACGCATACCAGTGAAATGACAGGAGTTAAAGTGGTAAAGATCTGGGAAGATAATGAGGATTCAGACGGTATCAGACCGGAAACCATCAAGGTACAGCTTTATAAAGATGGATCACCGCTTGGGGATGCAGTCATGCTCTCTGAAAACAACAACTGGTCTTATCACTGGAGCAACCTGCCGAAAGAGGAAGATGGTAAAGCAATCGTTTACACGATAGACGAGGTAAGTATTCCGGATGGATATGTTAAGAAGGTAACGAATGAGGGTACTGCATTTACGATCACAAACACCCATAAGCCGGGTACAACTTCGGTTAAGATTACAAAGGTTTGGAAGGATTCCAATGATAAATACCAGACCAGACCAAAGGACATTACCGTTCAGCTCTACATGGGTGAAGGTGAGGGCAAGATTAAGGTCGGAGATGCGATTACTTTAAATGAGAGCATGAACTGGACTTATACTTGGGACAACCTTGAAAAGCTGGAAGATGGTAAAGAGATCGTCTATACGGTGGATGAAGTAAATGTACCGGATGGATACACTAAGACAGTGACAAAGGATGATCAGGCAAGTATTACAAGCTATATCATCACAAACACTCGTCCGGACACACCAAAAACAGGTGATACCTTCCATATGATTCCAGTATTAATCCTCTTTGGAATGAGTTTGGCTGCGATCATTGCAATCTTAATTAAGAAAAGAAGAAGAAAATAGAAATGTAATGTCATTAAGTTAAGCTAAAAATTACACTCCTCCCTTTCATTTTCAAGAAAGGGAGGATTTTTTTGAAAGGAAAACGTATGAGTAAAAGAATGATAAAAGCTTTGAAGAATAAATATGTTTATGTGGATATAGATGGTACTTTAGCTGAATACCGCTTTAATGACCATGTAAGTGCAAAAGATGGAACTACTAACGGGCAAACTAAAGAAGAGATAGAGAATCATATTTTTTTACATAGCAGACCGCTAAAATCTATAATTAAAGCACTTAAACGAGCAAAACCTGATGGGATTTGGATATGTGGTTCTATCATATCAACTGTGGAACTACAAGATAAAATTGTATGGCTTAAAGAAAATTGCAAGAATATTGAGTTCAACGGTAAGTTTTGGTTTGTGCCAGAAGAATATTGGGATACATTTATTAAATATTTTGACCACTATAATAGTTTTATTTATAAGGTATCTAAAAATGATACTTATATTGAAACTAAATATGGCACAATTATGAAAGGTTCTAAGATCTGCATATGGGACTGGATTGTAAGTCATAATTTTACTGAGCTAGAAAAAACTGTATTTATTGATGATGTGTTACCTTATTTAAAATACGCAGAAGAAAAAGGTATTACAGCCTATCATATAAGTAGTTTTGTTGAATAATTACCCAATAATGACGTTTTTCTTTCCACTTGTGGAAATATATGGGGTTTCTGGTATGACATGGGAGAGAATCACATAATAAGTAATACTTATTATATATATTGCCACCAAATGGCAAGAATATGCCGGAGAAAAGATATAAGTACCAAAAGTACACAAAACGAAACCCCACGAGATGCGAACTCGTGGGGTTTCTTCTTGTTTTGCGGTTGAGCATCCGTTAGGCTAATTGCCACTATTTGTTTCCGTCTAGCTATTTGTATATGTAGTAGCACAAGTAATACTTTTTATATTATTTTTATATATTTTTTTAAAATGCGACATATTGTGGCACTCAAATTTTTTTGGTATAATCTTAATGTTGCTATCCCCTATACTGGCATAGAAAGGGGGTGTCACTTTGGGTTTATTTACATCATTCATTGTTTCTGTCGTGGCAGGTGTAGTTTCATACTACATATGCAAATGGTTGGACGGAGATAGATAAGAGTTAGCAATCAGCCTAGGGTATAAGCCACCCCGAAAAAACGGAATAGAAAACCCCAGTGGTGCAACACTGGGGTTTTCGTATGCCACTAAGGGTATTTACATCATTTGTTGACTACACTATATCATGTGTCAACACCCAAGTCAAGTTTTTCCCTTATGGTTTTTCCCTTATCTTTACAAAATAGTTGACTTTTTAATACAAATGTGGTATTATTATATCAAGGTAGATAAACTGTATTTATGTAGAAAGGACGGATGTATTATGAAACATTTACTGAAAGGAAAGGGAAAACTTGTGTGCCTGCTCACGCTCTTAATTGCTACTTTTTGTTTGCTTAGCTGCTTTTTCTATTTTAGAACTACCATGGCTTACGAACAGACATCGGATGGCACACAGGCAGAGATCATGGCAAGTGGCATGAAATATACCATTAAAAAAACAAATGGGAAGTATTACTACTACGGTAGTAACGGAAATAAGGTTACGACAAAGGGATGGAAGAAGAATGGTTCCGGGCAGTATACCTACTATGTGGGTAATGATGGATATATAACCGCTCGGATAAAAAATGGCAAATACGAAGAGTGGAAGAATGGCTGGAGTAAAAAAACGTTAAAGAAATCTTCAATCAAAAAGCTTCATAACAAATATTTCTATGTTAATAAGAATGGAAATGTCAGCAAGACAACAGGCTGGAAACGAATTGGAGAAAACGATGTCTGCTATGTAGATAAAGATGGAACAGTAAGTTACGAGATTGACAACACAACGGTCTACCAGATTTCCGGTAAGAATAAGACAGAATATAGGAACAATGGCTCTTTTGAAAAAATCAACAACCGGTATCTTTTCTTTTCTTCAACCGGTGTTGATCAGACAAATGGTTGGAAGTTTTCTAATGGGGAAGCTTACTATGTCGGAAAAACCGGACAGGTTACAGCAAAGATCGTGAAAGATAAATCCGGTGCGTTGAAATATTTTTATAAAAGCGGAACCGAGTTTAAAATAAAGGAAAGCAAGAAGTCTGTCACGATAAAGAAGCGAAAGAATTTGTATTTTTATTACAATAATGATAAAGCAATCAACTTAAAATCCGGTTGGCATAAGAGAAGTAATGGCACTTATGGATTTTATATCACAAGTGACGGTTTTGCTACAGATGTTATCACAGATAATGGTAAGGATATTGGCATCTATAAGCATTTTGATAATGGGAAATTTACAGTGGTCACAGACTGTAAGAATACCGTTCATAAGGTATGCGGTAAGAACTTCTACTTTAACAATAACGGTCGTGTCGATCAGACAAATGGATGGAAGAAAGACACGAACGGAAAATCAGTCTACTATGTAAATAATGGACTGGCACAGGTAAACTGCACCACAGAAATAAATGGTTTTCAGACGGTGTTTAATAAAGACGGAAAAAAGGTAACACTAAAAAAATCCGGAAACAAGATTGTTCGTTCTGATACCGGAAAAGCAGTAACAAAGAAGGGTGCTTATAAGATCGGAACAGGGGATAATAAAACAATCTACTACTGTGACAACACAAATGGTGAATATAAGACCTCTGGTACTGTTAAAGTAGGAGATCAAACCTATACGATCGGGACAGATGGTAAATGTGACGAGATTAAGGAACACGTTCACCAGTGGTCACCATTAGACGAAAATGGCAAGGCTCTTAAAAACTCTGAGGTAATAAACCATAAAGCCAAGACGGAAAAGAAAGATGTTAAAGTTGCAGATGAATGGACAGAAGAAATTAAGGAAGAACGTGCGGTATGTAAGACTTGTGGAGAAGTTTTTCCTAATTACGCTATGGATAAGTTAGAAGCATGGCATAAACATACTGATGATACCGGACATGGTAATTGCTCATTTGAGGATGTCGTTGTCAAAACCATCCCTCATCCAGCCCAGTATGAACCTCGGGATGTGATCATGGAAGAATCATGGGATGAGTGGTACGAATACTGGAGATGCACCGAATGTGGGGAAAAAATGACGGTGAGAGTGATTAAGGGTAAGACAACTAAGGGGGAAGAAAAGGAGTTACACATTCCGAGTGATAGTGGTGAAATTTACACCAGATTTGGAAGTAAATACTTGGTGGTTACAAAAAACAAGCCTTTCCTTGGTGGTATTCCAGATCCTAAAGTAAAAATAACAGCAAAGGAATCAATGAAAAAATATGGTTTTTCTTATGTTGGGGATTTAAAGGACTGCAACGGTGAGTTAGGTTCTGATTATCTCTTACTCCTTAAAGATCATAATATAGACTACTAACTTGACAAAGTAGCAAATACGGTGGTATACTACCAAATATAGTTTCTTTCTATATTTTTCCAGAGAGCAGAGATGTAAAATCTCTGCTCTCTTTTCTTCCTCAAAATCTTGTATATCCATTATCAACTTGGTATAATATATATACAAGATATGGCAGATAGCCAACAAAGAAAAGGAGAATTTAAAAATGAATAAATATAAAAAGTATGAAGAACTGAGTTTTACTGATGATTATATGTTCTGTATGATTCTTAGATTTTTTGTTAAAAAAAGATGCTACAAGCAAGTTCACGCAAGAATTGAAAAAGGCTGTTAATGATGCTATTGCTAACAAGAAATGGGAGGTGGATTATATGACATATGCAATGAAAATACAGGAAGAGAGAGAAAAAGCTAGAATTTTTCAATTAATAGAAACATCAAAAGAGTTTCACGCAAATGATAACGATATAGTAATAAAATTAATGTCGAAGTTTAATCTCACCAGAGAAGAAGCTGAGGAAGTCTTAGCAAACTACGAACCGGAAAATTAGCGACATTACCATGAAAACGCATAAGTGGGTACTTTTCTTTTATAAATTGGTACCCTCTTTTTATGTACTTGAATATGGGTATTTTCAATGATCCAGAAGTTACAGAGTATGGGATATACCGTCACAAAAGAAAAGGAGCTTGATAATTTATCAGTCAGCGACAGCTTAGATAAAAAATCAAGCACCCAAAATGAACCTATTAACAATAATGATAATACAACAAAAATAATCGACAGTCAAGAAGAACAATACAACATGGCAGGGCTGAAAGAATTTTGTAAACTGCAGAAATCCTACGATCAGAGTAGAAGGAGAGGATAAGCCAACAGCAGTAGTTGTCGGCAAGATAATGAAGCTGACACGGTTGGAAATTCTATATGCTGTAGGCAAATTCCTTTCGCAGACAGACCGGATTGGAAACCCAAGAAACTATATTATAACAATGCTCTATATCAGAACTAAGGAAGAAGATGGATGTGATAGAATGAGATTGACATTAAAACGTGATTGTGGTATATTATAGATAAGGCTATGCCGAAAAAATAAAGGACATATCGGGGTGAGTTGGCATCCTTCTTTGAAATAGAAGTAAATCGGTACTGGAAACTGTACAGAGCATTGAATGAAAAGGCAGTGTACAGTACCAACCTTGTAATTTGACCCCTTGTAAGGTTACGATTTTACAAGGTTCCAAAGGATACATACGAATCTGCGTGTGGAGATCATTCCCTTGTAAGGTTAAGATTTTACAAGGTTCCAAAGCAGTGTAAGTGTAAAAAAGGAGAGAAAAACGGATGAGGAAGAAATATGATGGAATGACATCAATCATCGAGTTGCCATTAAAGACAGAAAAATGGCAAGGGGATGTAATCAATAAGAAGATGGATCATGCAGTCCAGATTTATAATGACATGTTGCATTATAAATTGGGGCAATATAAAGAGCTGACAGAGCGGGAAGACTGGAAAGAAAATGAGCGTGAAATTATTCATTTCTATGACCTTACAAATCCAATCGAAACAGTAACGAAGAAATACGATAGTTTTTATAATAAGAAGTTGGATATAATTATGAATCAGGAACATGGGGAAGGTTTTAACCAAGAGGAAGTTGAAAAACAAATTTTGGCCGAAAAAGAGGAAGTTATCTCGAAGTTATTACAGGAAAGAGATACTTTTGAGGAAGAAATCCTTTCCGAGATCAACCAGAATAAGATCGAGAGAAAAGCCAGACAAAATATAAAGAAGTCTGGTGTACCGATTACAGATGATGGAATGAATGCAGAAATAAAAAAGGTACTGGAAGAAGAAAAAGAAAAAATTACAGAAGAAAAAGTAAAAATCTACAAAAAAGAAGCGTTTCAGAAGAAGAATGATATGCTGCGAGAAGCAAGGTTCACCGAATTTGGGTTTAATGGGGATGTGGCAAAGTTTTCAGCCCACTATGCAACCACTATAAGTTCCAATATGGCATGTTTAACGATTGCGGCACCCTTATGGGTTGCATTTTCAAAATTTCTTTTCGGAAACGGAAAGATGGTTCATTATAAAAAGTGGGGTAGCATTAATACGATTAAAACAAATGGAAAAAGTGGGATTCGTTTGATCACAGAAAATAACCGATACTATCTGATTCTTTCAAATTCTCCATATAAAAAAGAGAAAAATGGAGAGATATATAGGTTTAAAGCAAGGTATAATTCTTCTCATCCTGTAAAGATAGAGGTTCAGGTGGGAGAGAAAGAATATAATAAAGAAATGCTGCAAGCTGATATATCGAGCATCTGTATAAAAAGGGTAAAAATTCGGGATCAATATAAATATTTTGTCCAGTTTTCGGTTCGTAGATCTCCATATAAAAAGAAAGATGAAAATGGTGATTTGATTCATCCGATCTCGGATGGTACGGTTGGACTTTGTATTTGGAGAAACCGCTTATGTGCGGTATCAAAGGATCAGGTAAAGACCTACGATCTTAGTCCTGGATATTCAGAATACAGCGACCAGCTATCAGAAATTGGTCAGAAAATGGATCAGTTATTGCGGCTGAATAATCCGGACAATTATAACGAAAATGGAACTGTAAAATCTGGAATTATGGTGGATGGAGAGAAACAGAGACTAATCTGGGTGAAAAGCAGGCAGTATAAAGAACTTAGGAAAAAATGTCGGGAAGCATCAAGGAAATATGTAGAAACGAGGTCTATCTGGCAAAATAAGATTGTATATGAACTACTCTCTATGGGAAATGAGTTCTTTATTTGTGATACCAGTTATCTTACAAAAAAAGTGGACCTGGAAAGCAAGATGAAGAAGGAGCAGCAGACAAAGGCTGATAGAAGAAGGTCAATCATGCAGGCTGCACCTTCTGAATTTATCAATAAACTGAATCGAAAATTACAGACTGATCTTTTAAACCCTGTAAATAAGGTTATCATACCGGAGCAGTTATATTGGTATAATCATGCAAAAGGACTTTGTAATAAGGATGATTTTTGGGATGATTACATGATGCTAAATATGTTTGAATCAATTCCTCATACATTATACAGGGCTTTTATGATGCTATATTATGATTCTGACCGGAAAGAATATAGGAATATCCCGGAAGATGAATGGAACTCATTTTTGGAAAAAGCCAAAATGGAAAATGTCGTAAAGACGAATAAGAATAAGATATAGAAAATAATATCGGGGTGAGTTGGCACCCTTTTTTGAAAAAGAAATAAACTGGTACTGGAAACTGTACAGAGCATTGAATGAAAAGGCAGTGTACAGTACCAACCTTGTGATTTGACCCCTTGTAAGGTTATGGTTTTACAAGGTTCCAAAGGAGTGGCAATAATATTTCAGATTTTCAGCTCCCTTGTAAGGTTATGGTTTTACAAGGTTCCAAAGGATATTTGTTTAATGCGTTTCAGACGATGATTTTTCCAAATTGGGGAAAATTTGGATTTTTTATATAAAAAAATGGTACTTTAGAAATGAAATATCGGGGTGAGTTGGCACCCTTTTTTGAAAAAGAAATAAATCGGTACTGGAAACTGTACAGAGCATTGAATGAAAAGGCAGTGTACAGTACCAACCTTGTGATTTGACACTTTGCAGGGTTACGATTTTACAAGGTTCCAAAGGGTTAAGCATGAGAGTGATGAAAAAATACGAACTTTGTAGGGTTACGATTTTACAAGGGTCCAAAGGAACAGCCAGAATTTCCGAACGGGATATCCTACTTTGTAGGGTTACGATTTTACAAGGTTCCAAAGAAAATCTATGTTTTCGATTTTATCAACGCTTCATTGTTCGACTTCCTTATTTTAAATATCTCACAATTTTTTCTCCGGGATTTTCCCGGAGTTTTTTTTAGGTCAAAAAATCAATATCGTAATTCCATCATCTCAGTTCCAACATCATCGTAGATCAGAAAAATTCCCTTTAACCTCTGCTTGTCTCCATTTTCTTTTGTGAAAACAGGGTGTACCCTATTTTTACTCATGCGTTCCACCTCTATTGTTGTAAAAACAGGGTTATTTTTTTATTTATTTTACAAAATGTAAACGAAGTCTTTGATTTTGATTTTACATTTGCTATAATAAAGAAAAACGGAAAGGCAGATAAAACATGAGAATTGCATATGTGAGGGTTAGTACCATCGAACAAAACGAAGCAAGGCAGATTGAGGGCTTAGCAAAATATAATATAGAAAAATGGTTTACGGAGAAAAAATCTGGGAAGGACACCAATCGGGAAAAGCTGCAGGAAATGTTAGATTTTGTCCGAGAAGGTGATACGGTATATGTCCATGATTTTTCCAGATTGGCAAGAAGTACAAAAGATCTGCTTGACCTGGTAGAGTTATTTCATAGTAAAAATGTAAATCTGGTAAGCGACAAAGAAAAGATTGACAGCAGCACACCACAGGGCAAACTAATGATCACTATGATAGCTGCCATCTACGAGTTTGAACGGACAAATATGTTGGAAAGACAAAGGGAAGGAATTGCGATCGCAAAAAGAGAGGGAAAATATAAGGGTGGACAGGTAAAAAAAATAGATCAAGAGTTGTTTTCCAAGCTATATTCCAAATATTCATCAAGGAAACTAACGAAGGTGCAATTTGCGAAGAGACTTGGGGTTAGCAGACCAACTTTGGATCGTATTCTACATGAGTGTGAAAAAACAAGTGAATAATTTCCCTTTTTCTTGAAAATATACATAGCGTATATTATTATAAAAACAGTAGTCATTGACAAGGAAGAATAGAGGAAATAAGAATGAAGAAAATTAGTAATTTCACTGAATTAGAGGACTTAATAGACAATGATTCCGTAGATGGTCACTTTGCGGAGAACTTCAAGGTGATTATCAAACAAGCCAAAAAGCAGTCCGATCTGGACAATCATTGTGCAGTTATGAGTAAAGAAGAAATGCACCGATATATAAACAATATTGGTCGTTCAGAACTATTTGAGGAAATCGAGGACAAAAATATAAAATATCCGAGGTTTCTAAAAGCAATAAGAGTTTCGTTAGTTGCACAAGGGTATGATCAATGTTGGGTTGATTCCGAATTTAGAACCGCACTTGAAAAAGAATACTTGGGAAAATAACATTTCAAAGATATGTCAGGAAGAAAAAAAGATTATTTATACTCCATTATATTTTTTTTATATGAGTTGTATTATATAAATGTAGAGAATGAGTAACCCAAATAGGGAACAAAAGAAAGGAGTGAATGCTATGAATATTTTTAGTCGTTTCAATGTGGTTAGAAATATCCTTGATTCCTGATGCTTTTTGCAATGGAATAGAGGGTGCAGGTTTACACCCAACAATTATTAACTTGACTATTTCAAAAGCGTAATGTAAATGGAAATAAAAATCCAATGAATTGAGGATTTACTGTGAAGATTGGAGGAAAAGTATCATGAAAAAATATGAAGTTATTGAGAATAATGGTGGTGGATTAACATTAGTTGTATTTAATAATAATGGAATTGTAGATTATTTACATAGTGGTTATGAATACGGAGCATCTGGGAGACTAATGGATGATATACAAGCATTAAAAAATGGAGATAATCCAGCTACGGATTGGGATGGTAATGAAGATAATCCACAAGCAGTATATGATAACATAGTATCTTTTGAACATGGATGGGAAATTGTTGCGGATAATGATGGTATATATCCTGATAAAATGGGATGTGCCGCTCGCCTTGAATTTGGAATAGAAATGGAATGATAGGTGTTATGTGTGGAGAATAAAAAACAAGTGGCAATATATATACATGTAAGTACGCATCACCAGAAGTCAGATGAGCAGTAGTTCGTTATGACAACAGAGATCTAGTAGAATTGTTGAAATCAGATAGTGACTACTATGTTCGTATGGAAGCCTACAAAATACTTCGTGGATCACATTGAAACTAAAGAAAAAAGCCTGTATCAAAACAAATACAGGTTTTTTTTTGCAAATTTTTTATATTCATATTATATTTTTTTTCGCATGATATGTATTATATAAATGTAGACATTAATTATCCCAAATAGGGAACAAAAGAAAGGAGCGAATATTATGAATATTTTTAGTTGTTTTAATGTGGTTAGGAATATCCTTGACCATGGAGATGTGGAAAGCAAGGTAACACTTGCAAAAAACGGTGATCAGAAAATCTTGTGTGATTTGTCATATGACGATAGCGAGGTCGTGAGAATGGAAGTCGCTAAAAGAATGAATGAAGCTGCCAACAACTGCTTGATGGAAGGTTGGCAGGATGAATCACCAAAAGTGTTATACTTAATTGCCGCCGGTGGTTTTTCGCTAAAGAAACTTTCCAGACATTCTTCTCCATATGTAAGAGAAGGAGTAATTTTTGGAATTGAGCGTCTTGGAAAAGATCAGGTGAAAACAAAGGAGTTAGATATACTTGACCGTCTAAGCAGAGATCCATCACCGGATGTCAGACGGATTGCGGTTCGGGCATGTGCATATTATACCCCACATAAGCTGAAATACTTCTTAAGCGATCCGTCACCGGAAGTCAGACGAGCAGTAGTTCGTTACGGCAACAGAGATCTAGTAGAAATGTTGAAATCAGACAGTGACTACTATGTTCGTATGGAAGCCTACGAAATACTTCGTGGATCACATTGGAACTAGAAAAGACAGCCTGTAAGAACATTACAGGCTAGTTCTTTTCAACTAAAAATAAAATGTGTTATGAGAAATGAATATGATTTAATTCTTGCAAAAATGACAAATTCTGAAGATGTTATGAAGAACCTTATAAAAAGTAAGGATGAAATTGTAAGAAAGGAGTTAGCAAAAAACGAAGATCTGGTCGGGAAATACACAGATATTCTGGCAGAAGATGAAAGCTGGAGAGTAAGAGCATGTACAGCCATGAGGTCTGACCTGGAACTTAGAACATTAATACGGCTTTGTAATGATAAAGACGAAAAGGTTGCTTCATTTGCAGTTTCTAATATTATTTTACCGGTTGCCGAACTTGTAAAAAAATATTATACAGGAACAGGAATGGTAAAAGCAGCCGCAGAAAATTCATTACGTCTTTATTATGAGCAGTTAGAATATTCTGATCTAAGGGAAGATTTAAAAGCAAAATTGGAGCAGTATTTTATACTAATTCCGAGATGTGTTGCAATCGAATTGTGGTTATCCGATTACCACAGATTTTCCATAATCAATCCTGATGATGGAACGGATCGTTATGCAGACAACTTTAACTCATTAGAAGAAATGGTATCGGCTTATCCAACGGCTATATTTGGTTTAGAAATTAATAACAAGGAAGGAGTGGATCATTATGATAAAGCAGTCTGAAGTTACATTTACTGAAAATTCCATAAGTGGAAAAACACCAGTTGTTCAATTTCTTATGTTATTTCATTTCAGAAATGGATGGAATAAAAAATTGGACGAAACAGCGGTAGATAAATTAACACCGGAAGAAAAGGATCTGTTAAACCGGATCATATATACGGTTGAACACCGGTGGCATAAAGGCTGTAATAGTGATCTGCAGCTTTTCTTACTTAATTTGAAACCAAATTATCAGACAGACAACCAGTGGTTTTCTATTGTTGCAGCAGAAAATCATAATATGGTGGTTTTGTTTGGTAGGGATTTTGGAAACATTGATTACCCGGTGATGATATCGGTGTATAGATAGAATTTCAAAAACCTTTATGTGCCAGCAGGCAGAGAAATTGGTCTACTAAAAATGGTAGGCAGAATGGAGTATTAATGAATAAAAGGCATTTATATAAAGCCAAAAGAGTGGATAACAAAGAATGGGTTATTGGAAGTTATATATATATCCCGAAGTCAGGTGATGAGAAAAATGGACATCATTTTATAGTGGCAGATGCACTAGAAGAATGTTATGAAGTTTTTCCATCTACGGTGTGTCAATGTACAGGTATAAGAAGTGGAAAATTTGAATATATCTGGGAAAGTGATATTGTGATAGCAAAATATTGCAAAGATGGGATAATTTATGAATTTACTGGATATGTGAAATATAATCATTTTGGTAAATTTATTGTTCAATCAGTAAAAGATATTTCGTTTTGCACAGACTTGGATACGGTATATGAAATAATAGGTAATTCATTTGATAATCCAGAGTATTTATAAGATTCTCTGACATATCTATTATAACTATATTTTAAAAATGCCAGAATCGGCAGTAACTAATTAACAACAATTAGCCTGCCGGAACTGGCAGGCGGAAAGGTAGTAAAAATAAAAGATGAAATATGAATTAACAAACGAATCCATGATTAACGCCGATGGAAAGAAACTTTTCAGAATAAAGGCTCTTGTTGATATTGAGGAATATGGTGTAAAAGCAGGAGACTTAGGCGGCTGGATTGAAAAAGAGGACAATTTAAGCCAGAGTGGTAATGCTTGGATATTCGGTGAGGCTAAGGTGTACGATGATGCTCAGGTATCCAGTGATGCCATGGTATCCGATGATGCTAATATATCCGGTGCTGCTAAAGTGTACGGTAATGCTGGAGTATACGGCAATACTGAGGTATACGGTGATGCCATGGTATCCGGTGATGCTAATGTATCCGGTGCTGCTAAGGTATACGGTAATGCTGAGGTATCCGGTGATGCATGTGTATCCGGTTCTGCTAAGGTATATGGTGATACTAAGGTATCCGGTTCTGCATGGGTATACGGTTCTGCTAAGGTATACGGTGATGCTAAGGTATATGGTGATGCTCAGGTATACGGTGATGCATGGGTATACGGTTCTGCTAAGGTATACGGTGATGCATGGGTATACGGTGATGCTAAGGTATATGGTGATACTAAGGTATCCGGTTCTGCATGGGTATACGGTTCT
>ERZ772821.812-NODE-812-length-21842-cov-10.878460_pt1 | contig 21842 bp, 13 predicted proteins | sample MGYA00580859_ERZ772821 | MGnify/ENA primary metagenome ERZ772821 (study PRJEB29015, sample SAMEA2737674) | human gut metagenome | biome: human gut; feature: human-associated habitat; material: faeces | place: China | collected 2012 ...
ATTTTTGCAGAAATCGTTTCCACCGGAAACATGGCAGACTCCTTTTTGTTATATCCTATGCCGGAGATGGTCGGATTGCTCACCTGGAGATTACTGTCAGGATCTTCCGTGACATAATTCCTCGCCGACGCAGTGCGATCCTGCCCGGAGAGCTTTTTGAATCATAGAAATGATACGGAATAATTTTCCAGGTATAAAAATACAGCAGGACAATATAAAACTGCCCTGCTGCATTTCTATTTTTCATTTTTGTATGAATCAGTACTGCTCGTCTTCTTCTGATCTGTAGGACTGAGAAGTTTTGTTTTTCGCCTTATTTCTGCAGTCCGACTCATTTTTGCTTCTTAAATTGTCTGTACGGTTCATTTCGTCCCCGTAGCTGTTCTTATTTGAGCTTCCTGCATAATTTCTGCTGTTTTTGCTTTCATATTCATAGTTTTTTGCCATTTTTCATTCCTCCTAATGCGGTTTCTAAGGGAAAGTCCCGGTTTTCCCGGAAAACTCTCACAATTTTTAATGACAATACTATTATTCCAAAAACCCTTCGGAATATTCATCAAAAAATGTTGCTTTTTTCACCAAGCTATATTATAATCGTAGATGTAAAAAAAATTTACCCTTCAATAATTTTTTTTACATAAACCCCTTATTTAATTATTTATACTCCCCTCGAAAGGCCTGGCAGCTCCCCTGCCGGGTCTTTCTCTTTATATTTGCAAAAATTTCTGTAAATAAGCCCCGTGACATAAAAAAGCCATAAATACGCGGCAGGTATCCGTGTGTTTATGGCTTTTTTCTATATTTTTCTTTTCCTTTTTATTTTCTTATTTTCATACGCGCCAGAGAACGTGTTTCGAAGTCTGTCTGATCACAGTTATGATGTTTCACTCCTCTCATAGGTTCTTTCTCGGACTTGATAGGTCTATTTTACAACTTTTTGTCGTACACCTCAATATGTGGCAAAAAATGTGGCAGACTTTTTTATATCAGACTAATTTTCTATGAAATGTAAAAGGCATCCTGCCCCATTTTCAGAGGAGAATGCCTTTCTTTTTCATATATTTACCAGATTTTTGATTCTACAGCTGCTTTTTCAATGGAAAGTCCTTTCATGTAACGCTCCATAAATGCGTTAAATCCAGCCACATCTTCCGGTTTCGGATCCAGTGTGCTGCTTTCCTGATCTGCGAATACCTTATTGTCAAGGAATGCTTCCAGAGTTTCGCCTTCTTCTTTGTTTACAAGATAAGAAGCAAGAAGTGCGATTCCCCATGCGCCGCCTTCACCTGCAGTGGACATTACAGATACCGGTGCATTTACTGCGTCTGCCAGGATCTGCTGTCCTACACCTTTGGTCTTGAATAATCCACCATGTCCCAGGAGACGGTCTACTTTTACATTCTCTTTCTCGAACAGAAGGTTCAGACCTACTCTCATGGCACCAAGACATGTATACAGATTGGTTCTCATGAAGTTTGCAAGATTGAATTTGCTCTCTGGGGAACGTACAAATAACGGACGTCCTTCTTCGAATCCTGTCATATGCTCGCCTGAGAAGTAGCAGTAAGACAGAAGTCCGCCGCAGTCCGGATCACCTTCCAGAGCTTTGTTGTAAAGGGTTCCGAAAAGTTTGTTCATATCTACTTCCATACCCATAGCTTCTGCAAATTCTTTAAATATATTTACCCATGCATTCAGGTCAGAAGTGCAGTTGTTGGAATGAGCCATAGCTACCAGATGTCCGGACGGAGTGGTAACCATATCAATTTCTTTATAAGGTCTGGAAAGCTCTTTTTCCAGAACGATCATGGCAAATACAGAAGTTCCTGCGGAAACATTACCCGTACGTACTGCTACACTGTTTGTGGCAACCATGCCTGTTCCTGCATCACCTTCCGGAGGGCACATCGGGATTCCGGCTTTCAGTTTTCCTGTTACGTCGAGAAGTTTCGCACCTTCTTCTGTAAGAACACCGGCATCTTCACCTGCAACAAGGGCTTTCGGCATAATATCGCGAAGTTTCCATGAGAATCCATAAGGAGCAACCAGTTCATCGAATTTATCAACCATCTCCTGGTTGTAATCTGCCTTTGTGGTATCAATCGGGAACATACCTGCTGCGTCACCGATACCGAGAACTCTCTTTCCTGTCAGTTTCCAGTGGACATAAGCCTCCAGAGTTGTAATATAATCGATATCTTTTACATGTTCCTCGCCATTAAGAATTGCCTGGTACAGATGTGCGATACTCCATCTCTGAGGAATATTGTAATTAAACAGCTCCATCAGCTTTTCACTGGCTTCCCCTGTAATATTATTTCTCCATGTACGGAATGGTACAAGAAGTTCTCCCTCTTTGTTAAATGGCATATATCCATGCATCATGGCGCTGACGCCAAATGCACCTACAGATTCCAGTTCTATGTCATATTTTGCCTTCACATCCCTTGCCATATCCTGATAACAGTCCTGAATGCCTGTCCAGATATCATCAAGGCTATATGTCCAGACACCGTTTTCATAACGATTTTCCCATTCATGACCGCCAGATGCGATTGGCTGATTTTTATCATCTACAAGTACTGCTTTGATCCTGGTAGAACCAAATTCAATACCAAGCGCTGTTTTGTTAGCGAGAATCGCTGCTTTTGCTTCTGCTGCTCCCATTTTTATGTACCTCCCTGTTTCTCTGTTATTTATGATTACAGATCATTCGACAATCTATAATCATATATTGTTTGTACACCAATATTATTGCATTTCTTTTATTGTTTTACCATGGAAATTTTACGGTTTTAACATACTTTTTATTACTTTAAACTTCTCAGGGCTGCCATCCCAGGCAGTTAATTTCAGCCTGATATGGCAGCCTCTGTATTAATTACAAAAATTATTATTTTCTGAATGCAAGTTCATTCCATCTCAGTTCATTCTTAAAATCACGAATATTTGTATCTTTATCAATGTAAACAGCTTCAATACCCATAGCTGCTGCCCAGTCACCCATCTGCTCTGCTGTCAGGTCATAGGAGAATGCTGTATGGTGGGCTCCGCCTGCAAGGATCCATGCTTCTGCACCTGTCTTAAGATTTGGCTGTGGTGTCCAGAATGCACTTCCTACAGGAAGCTTCGGCATCGGTTTCTCAACCTTCTTGCATTCCACATCGTTGATGATCAGACGGAAACGGTCTCCAAGATCGATCAGGGATGTTGCAATACCCGGGCCTGTCTTGCTTGTGAATACAAGTCTTGCAGGATCTTCTCTGTCACCCATGGAAAGCGGGCATACTTTAATGCCGATCTTACCATCTGCGACAGACGGGCATACCTCAAGCATATGAGACTGAAGGATTCCTTCTTTTCCAGGTACAAAGTTATATGTATAGTCTTCCATCATGGAAGTTCCTTTTGCATCTTTTACACCAGCTGTCATGATCTTCATCAGACGAACCATTGCAGCTGTCTTCCAGTCGCCTTCTGCACCGAATCCATAGCCTTTTTCCATAAGTCTCTGGATTGCAAGTCCGGGAAGCTGTTTAAGAGCACCCAGATCTCCAAAGTGTGTAACGATTGCCTGATAATTTTTCTCTTCCAGGAATTTCTCAAATCCGATCTCAATCTGAGCCTGAACTGCTACATGACGTTTAAATTCTTCCGGATCTCTTCCCTCAAGAAGAATATCATATTTGCTGTAGTATTCATCTACCAGCGCATCTACATCACCTTTAGCTACATCTTTTACATAATCAGCAATCTCATTTACAGGATAAGCATCAACTTCCCATCCGAATTTGATCTGTGCTTCTACTTTATCACCTTCTGTAACAGCTACGTTTCTCATGTTATCTGCTACACGACATACGCGGATATGGCTGCTCTCCATGATACCAACTGCTGTACGCATCCAGGAAGCAAGTCTTTCCTGAACATCTTTATCTGCCCAGTGTCCGACAATAACTTTTCTTTCGATTCCCATTCTTGTAACAATATGACCATATTCACGACCGCCATGAGCAGACTGGTTTTCATTCATAAAATCCATATCAATGGTATCATAAGGAATCTCCTCATTAAACTGTGTATGAAGATGGCAAAGCGGTTTTCTGTATTCTTTCAGACCAAGAATCCATGATTTTGCCGGTGAGAAAGTATGCATCCATGTGATAACACCTGCACAGTCCTCATCTGCATTTGCCTCATTAAATGTTTTACGGATCAGTTCGTTTGTGATCAGTGTTGGTTTCCATACTAATTCAAATGGAAGAACACCGCTCTTGTTTAATTCCTCAACAATGATTCTGGAATGCTCAGCAACTTTTCTTAAGCACTCATCTCCGTAAAGATCCTGTGAACCTGTACAAAACCAGAACTTATAGTTTCTTCCTGTTTTCATGATAAAATTCCTCCTGGATTTATTTTTATTTTTTATTTATTTCATTTGTTTACAATATTTTTCTGCATGATCCCCGTATGATCAGTTCCGGATAAATCAGTCTTTCAACCTTACTTTCTTCTTCAGGAACTCCGTTGATCTTCTCAAGTATAAGCTCTGCTGCCATTTCTCCCAGCTTTTCCTGCGGATGAGCTATCGTTGTGATTCCGCTTCCTCGCTGAGCATACAGTGAATTGTCATAACCGGTAATGGAAATATCATCCGGTATCCTGACTCCCATTTTCTCCAGTTCTTCCATAACCTGAACAGCAATCTGATCATTGTAACAAACGATTCCATCCGGAAGCTGTCCGCTCTGTACCATTTCTTTTGCCATCAGTGCAGGTTTTACTTTCCTGTCCTCTGTATGAAACCAGACAACATCATCAGGATCATAGGCAATCCCTGACTCCTGTAAGGCCTTCACATATCCCTTGTGGCGCTCCAGTCCCTGCATATCGTCTGCCTTAAAGAAACCCTTGATCTTTTTATGTCCCAGTTCCAGCAGATATTTTGTTACAAGATAGCCTCCCTGTGCATCATCCATAAGAATATGAGGTTTATCCCTCATTTCTGAATAGATTCCCTGAATAAACACATACGGAATTTCAAATTTATCCAGATTCTGATAAAGATTTCTGTGTTTACAGATCATCTCACTTTTGCTTGGTTCAATGATCAGTCCATCAATATCTTTCTTCAGAAGTTCCTCCAGACATCTGGCCTCTTTCTGTCTGCTGTTTGCTGTGTTTTTCAGGATAATACTGTAACCGCTTTCTGAAAGGACATTATCCATTCCCTGTATCAGTCTCGGAAAAATATAATCAGAAATATATGTGGTCACTACCGCAATATTCTTTGAATTCTTTATATGGCGCATATTCTCAGAGCAATAAGTACCTCTTCCGTGAAATGCCTCTACATATCCGTCCTGCTCCAGGATTCCCAGTGCTTTACGAACTGTATGTCTACTCAGGGAATATTTCTGTGAAAGCTCGTTTTCTGAAGGAAGCTTCTCTCCCGGTCGGATAGCTCCTGACATAATATCACTTCTGAGCTGTTCCATCAGTGAGAAATATTTCGGCTTTCCATTATCTGTCATGTCTTCTTCCCTCCTGTATTTAGGATACAACTTGTACGCACGTACGAACAAGTTGTTTTTTATGCATAAATTATACAAAATATCGAGAGATTTTTCATTAGTTTTTTCCAAAACACCTCGAGGGATAGTGATATGTGAACAGTAACAGTTCATCCTTTACGAAAGTTACCAATATCCGATTGATTTCAACATCACTTCGGCTCAGCTTTTTCTATACCATAACATTCATGGCAAATCCCATGTACCGCCATACGTATTTCTTTATCCAGACGTGAATTACAGGTGATCAGAGTCACCATTCTCTCCCTTTCATCAGGCTCTACTCCTGTGTCATACATGGAATTATTTTTCAATATAGATAATTGTCTCCTGTATGCAGGACTGGATAACTTGTATCCATATTCAAATGCCGGGCTTTGGGAAGATGCCTGTTCCACAGAAAAAATTTTGTACAGAAACTTTCTTTTTGGTGTTGTGATCTCAATTTCAGGACATTTTTTCAGAAATTCAGGCTGTTCATAACGGTTCAGATTTGCAAACATCATATTACCTTCTATATTATGCCCGTAAAGAATACTGTGGGAATCTGTAAAATTCTTTTTTATGTCATGTTCCAGAAAAATACATCCAAACAGATCTTCCTCTCCTCTGAAATTATGTTTCAGGTAATATTCATCATCTGCCGCCTGAACTACAGGATAAGAAATATCGGCTCCCGGGACAGTAATCCAGGCAACTGTCTGAGAGTTGATCTTTCTTAAATTTTCCCAGGAAATCCCGAAGGATTCCCTGATTTCATCTGTACAGTTTTTGTTTTTTGATTCAGAAGATCTTCTCTGTTTTTTCCTGCGTTTTTTTTCACTGTTTTTTGTACTGCTGTCTTCATCAGTTTTTTTGCCATCTGCCAATAATCCGGCACCTTCTCTGTTCTTCACCCCTGCCATTTGGGAAAGCTCTGCATATTCCTGCCTTGCTGCAAGATTCTGTTCATAACTTTTTATATAGAAGCCGGCACAATATATAAGAAGCCCAATTGCTGCTATGATCATACTTACTGCAAATGTTCTGAGTTTTTTCATTTCCGCGGCATACCCTTTATATTTCTTTTCCCGGAAACAGTTCTTCTGTAGATCACCACACCTCCTGTCAGCAGTCCCATTCCGATAAGTCCAAGAACAGCCATCATTTTAAACGGTCTGACATCTCCTGTTTTAGAACTTCCTGCCATGGAACCACCCTGATAGCTTCCGTATCCACCGGAATATCCACCCGAATTTGCGTAACTGCTGCCTCCGCTTCCGGAAGTCGTGCCTCCATTATTTCCACCATTGTAAGATGCTAACGGTGCTTTCGTCGGTACAGGAGTCATTTTCGGGCAGGTTCCCGGTACAGATGGTGTTGGTGTGGCTTTTGGCTGCTCCGTCGGTTTCGGTACTTCTGTAGGTTTTGGTGTCTCTGTCGGCTTTGGTGTTTCTGTTGGTTTCGGTGTTGCAGACGGTGTTGGTGTGGCAGTCGGTTCTGCTTTTGCTTTCACATATGCCTCCTGCTGTGCAGTAATTTCCGGTGAAATATCACCTCTTGCTTTCGCTGTGTTTACAATTTTTTCAGGCTCTGTGCTTTCTGTTTTAAATACCATTTCATAGCAGACTTCAATTTTATCCATATCTGACAACGATGCTCCTGTCTGAATTACAAATCCTGTATCATCTGCCTCTATTTTGGCATCTTTCAGTTCTATACCGTTTTTCTTCACAAAAATGCTGTCTTTTACAATGGAAGCCCCTTGGGTTTCCAGTTTATCTTCGATAACAATATTCTGATCTGTGACATCCTCACGCAGTTGTCTTACTGTCAGTTTATAGTATCCTTTCTCACCGGACGCATACTCTTTCTTATCTGATTCCTTCACAATTTCCAGAATCGGACTGTGTACCTCTGTCTCTGCTTCCCCGGTTGCAGGTATCTTTTCACTGCTGTCTGCAACTGCAGTATTGTGCACTTTCTGTCCTGCCAGGGCTGCATCAATCACCGCTGCCTGATATTCCACGATCATACTTTTCTGTTCCTGACAGTCCAGAGGATTATACATTACCTGCTCAAAAAGACCGCCTTTATCATTATCGCAGATACTATATCTGCTATCCCTGACCAGTGTCCTGCCTGTTGACATCAGGAAAGTATTATCATCATTGATCTGTACATCAGCATCTGCCACATTTCCTTTCTCATCCATCAGAATCACCGAATCCTTCAGAAGACGTACTCCCTGAGTATCGATCACATCCTGCAAAGTAACATTACGCGCCACACATCCGGTCTGCTCCTGTGTCAGGACAATGCGGTATGTAATAATATCACCATATTTGTAAAATGGTTTGTCCGTCGTCTTCTCTACTTTAAGAACAGGCGAGTTCACCCAGATTTTTGAGGAGTCCTTTACTTTCTGTGCATTATCTGCATACGCCTGTGCTGTATTTACAATCTCCATCCCATTTACGCTTTCCTGCGCAGTACAGCGGAAATTAACAGTCACAGGTGTCTGATACGGAAGATCTGAAATCGTCACGATCCATCCGGTTCCCTGACGTGTAACCTGACAGCTGACCGGTTTTTCCACTGTTTCTTTATAATTTTCCGGATTCAGCTGATTTCCTGCATCATCAGTTCCTGCCACCGGATTCTGAACAACAGCCGGAACACCGCTTACAGTAACAGCATCTTCAGCTCCGTCCAGAGCCAGCCCTTCAGGAAGGGAAAGATCACTGATCACAAGATTTCTTGCGATAGATCCCTTCTGAAGATTATTAACCGTAACCTGATAATTCACCTGTTCTCCTACCCGAAATTCATTTTCCGCACGTCCGTCCCCGGCTGCCAGATATGGATTCTGAAAACTTTTCTCAATAGAAAGAACTGCTGTATTTACATACACTTCTGCGTCATCCTGCGAAACAGGGGCATTCTGCGCCTGCACATTGGCAACATTAATGCTTTCCATTCCATTTGCCGCTTCCGTAACTGTGCAAAGGAAAGAAATCATAACCGGAGTATTTGCCGGAAGATCTGAAATGTTCAGTCTCCATCCGCTTCCCTCCTGAAGAAATTCATAATTCACTGGTTTCTCTGATGTCTCATTATAAAATTCCGGATTGAGCTGGTTCAAAACATCTTTGGTCCCTGCTGTCAGCTGCGTAATATTCTGTGGGATTCCGCTTACCGATACATCCTCTGCCGATGAAAGTGCAAGTCCTGCTGGCATACCGGTATCCCAGACAGTTACGTTCCGGGCCACTGTACCTGCTTTTTTATTCTCCACCACCACATTGTACTGTACCTGTTCTCCGACCTGCCATTCATAATGATCTGCAGATTTCTCAATCCAGAATTCTCCTGAATTTACATATACTTCTGCATCATCAGATCTCTCATCTGTATTAGCAGCTTTTACAGTTGCTGCATTTACGCTTTCGTGTCCATTTGCCTCTTCCTGTGCGATACAATGGAAAATAATCGTTACAGGCTGACTGTATGGCACATAAGAACAATAAAAGGAAAATCCGTTCTCATCTGCATTCAACTGAGAATCCACAGGTCTCGCTTCATATGCCTGTCCTGTTTTCTTATCCGGTACGGGATAGTTTACCTGTTGCTGAACTCCCAGTACTTCCATGCTCTGTGCACCACCTGCCAGAACCAGTCCCTGCGGCAGACCAATATCAGTAATAGTTACATCTTTTGCGATTGTTCCTGCCGTTACATTATTCACCACGATCCGGTAAGCTACCTGCTCTCCTGCCTGCCATTCATATTTGTCTGCTGTTTTATCAATTTCAAGCTGTGGACTGTTCGGCCATACTTCTGCCATATCCTTTCTGGATTCCTGTTCTCCCGTCTCAGGATTGATCAGATTATCCGCTGTTGCAGTCACAATATTTTCCCATTCCTGTCCATTGGAATCCGCAGATGCCTGACATTTAAAACGGATTGTGATCGTCTCCCCATACTTCAGGGACGGACACTCTGCTTTCCATCCATTTTCTCCCTGTCCGGTAAGCGTACAGTTCTCACCTCCCTGACTTGTCTCTACAGCATACTGCCCTTCCAGAAGCTGCAGACATGATGGAAGCTCGTCTGTAATAACAACATTTACTGCTTTTACATCCTGTTTTGTCTGAGAAACCAGAACCTCATAATCTATGATATCTCCCGTTTTCCATTCATACTGAGAAGTATTTTTCTTTACTTCCAGTTCCGGTGGAATCACACCCTTTACCCACACTGTTTCCGTATCCATTGTATCTCCGCTTCCGTTTGTACGTTCATAACTCATGGATGCATGGTTTGGTACAAGAATACTGTATCCATCCTCTGCAAGGTATTTTGAAATGTTAATTTCTGATTCCGGTCTCTGGCGTACTTTTAAAGTAAATGTGTAAGTCTGATTATCTGTAAATGCTTCATCCTGAAGGCTCTCTGCTTTGGCCCTGCAGGTCACTTTCTGTCCTTCAACAGCAACATCAAACCAGTCTGTCACTGTCTGCCCTGCATCATTCACAATACTGACTTTTGATGCATCCTCTATAGTAAGACAATCCTCAAGTATATCCTGTACCACAAAGGATTTCAGTCTATTGGGTGTCACCTCTGCCCGGATCATATACTGAAATTCCTGTCCCTGACGAATGCCAAAAGGTTTTTCTTTTGATGCGGCAGCTGCCTGTTCCCATGTACAGTTTGCCTCTCCCACACGTTTCTCAGGCGCTTTTTTCATCTCAACATCACCGAAACAATAGGATGTAAAATCAAAATATGCATATGCTTTGCAGTATTTCTGTCCTTTAAAGTTCGGACAATAACTGTTGCCTGATGGATCCAGATATTTATTTCTTGTAATCTCTGCCCATCTTTCCTGAGAACCGGCTTTTGCAATGGCATCTTCACGACTTTTATCCCATTTATCCAGTCTGAACTGATGACAGAATTCTACCGTAAAATTATCTGTATCATAAAAAAGATTCAGCCATCCTCTCGGATCATCCGGCTCAACGGAACCAAGGGGTGAGCTTACAGAATTTCCATCTACCGTCAGATAATCATTGTTTTTCAGAACATATGCATTATCCAGACTGCTGTCTGACGGAATACGGACTCCCTGTCCCGCATCAATATCACGTATGGTTCCATGGCCACTGATCGGCAGTGTTTCTTCTGTTCCATGCTTCAGAAACTGAAACTTAACCTTTGCGTATCCTACAGAATAAATAAATACACCGATACTGTTTTTGGAAAAGCCAACCATTGGATAAGCTTCATTATCTTTCCATGCAAACGTAGCTCCGCCTTTATTCTGAACAATCGATTCTGCAGTGCGCAGATCATAACGGGGTTCTGCATTCTCTACTCCCACAAGAATGAGTCTGACATCAACAATATTTCCATTTCCATCTTTTCCTACATTGTTATAACGCATCCCTGCGCTTCCGGCTTTATAGTCCGCTCCTACACGAACGCACTCTGTATCACGTTCGCTTTTTCCATTGTCTGAAAAAGCTTCCCTGTCCAGATTATCACACCCAAAAGATTCATATGTGGTAATTCCGGGCTGAAACTTCATGTTAAAGCGATAACCATAATCTACCACCTTGTCACTGTCCCATGTTTCTACAGTTAACGGTGCCGCCTGAGTTACGCAGACAGGCACAAGCCCCAGAATTGCCTGCAGAATAAAAAGCATTGCAAGCAGCAAAGCTCCAAGGCGTTCTTTCAGTTTGAAATTGTGTTTCATTTTCCGTCTCCTTTCCGAACAAAAAATATAAAAATGAATGTGGGATTTTTCCCTGCACCTGGCAGGATTAAAGAATAGAAATAAGTTGAGATTGTATGATTATAAATATTCAAGGGGAATTAATATCGTGAAACAAGAACGTTTACACTTAAGATTTTTAAGATTCTGCGCAGGGTTTCTTTTCTGAAACCCTGCACAGATTTTCATTGATCATTTCTTTTCTTCAGCCATGAAAGAAAATAAAGAATAATTGCAAGAATAATAAAAAACGGAATCGCAACTCCGATTATCAGTATCAGTAAAACAATTATAACAGCCGCCGCTGCAATAACAACAGCCCTGCCATGCCAGGTAGAAAGATCGATTACTTTTTTCCATCTTTTCTCCTGCTGATGAGGAAGCTCTGTCTCATTGCCATAACTGCTTCCGTAAGAAGAATACTCTCCGTAATCTTCCTGTGTACTTCCATCATCTGTATCGATCAGAGTTTTTGCTATCAGATGCGGGTCTCCCAGTTCCTGCAGTACTTCCTGCTCTGAACGTCCGCCACGTACCTGAGACTGTATATAATCTTCATAATACCTGATATGTGCTGCTGCTTTGCCCTCCTGCATCTGACCGGCAAGCTGGCTTCTCAGGATTTCCAAAAATTCTTTTCTGTTCATCTTCTACACTCCATTTTGCCAGAAATACATGTCAAAACTCTACTGCTCGCTCCGTTATCAGTAACGTTCGTACTCTTATTTTACCATATATACCGCAGGTAGCAACTAATATAATCATAAACTTTTTATGAAATTCTTATAAACTCAATTACTGTTCACTCCGTTCTCAGTAACTGAGCCAAAATTCATTCCAGATTGCCTGCGGCAATGGAATTTTGGCTTGTATGTCTCGGGATTTTGGCATATTCATGCCAAAACACCTCGCGGGATAGTGGTGTGTGAACAATAACTAAACTTATACATCATTTCCCGACAATTTTTGCATACATCTCCGGTCTGCGGTCTCTGAAAAGTCCCCAGTTCAGTCTGTCTGCCTTTAATGCATCCAGGTCAAAAGTGCTTACAAGCACCCCCTCTTCCCCTCCGGGCAGTTCTGCACAGAGAGCACCTGTGTTGTCTGTGATAAAAGAAGAGCCGTAAAAATTAAGAGCAGATTTCTGCATTCCGTTTTCCGGACATGGCTCTACTGTTTCCTCACCGATTCTGTTGGCAGCGATCACAGGGATCAGGTTGGAGGCAGCGTGTCCCTGCATACATCTTCTCCAGTGTTCCATGCTGTCACATTCCAGGATGGGTTCACTTCCGATGGCAGTGGGATAAAAGAGAAGCTCTGCGCCCTGCAGTGCCATACATCTTGCCGTTTCCGGGAACCACTGATCCCAGCAGATTCCAACTCCAATGGTTCCAAATCTGGTATCAAAAACCTTAAAGCCAGTATCTCCCGGTGTGAAATAGAATTTTTCCTGATAATAATGGTCATCCGGAATATGTGTTTTCCGATAAATGCCGAGATTCTTTCCATCTGCATCCAGAACCGCAACGCTGTTATAAGTATTATTGACCTCTTTTTCATAAAAGCTGACCGGAATCACAATCCCCAACTCTGCCGCTACCCTGCTGAAATGACGCACTGCAGGGTTTTCCTCTGCAGTCTGCGCATATTCATAATACTCATATCTGCGCTCCTGGCAGAAATAGGGCCGTTCAAAAAGCTCCGGCAGAAGAACAATCTCAGCTCCCTTTGCTGCTGCCTGACGCACCAGTTCCTCTGCATGGGCAATATTTTTCTCCACACTTTTACTGCATTTCATCTGAACTGCTGCCACTGTTACATTTCTCATCCTGTCTGTTCCTCCTGCTCCTGTTTACATAAGTAAGTTTTTTCATAACTTTCAGGTAATAACCCTCAAACACATGACTCTCAAAGTTTTCTGCATCAAGGTCAGATATTTTTTCCGGGAATCTGCTGGGTGATACAGTGAATATTTCCACCGCCAACAATGATGGCTCTGGCATCAATGGGATAAATCCTTCTTTCAGGAAAACACTTCTGCAGAATCTCCACTGCCCTTTTGTCATTTTCATCCCCAAATTGTGGAAGGATGATCCCTCCATTGGAAATATAGAAATTCACGTAACTGGCAGCCATCCGTTCTCCTGCTTCCCGTTCGTCTTCTCCCTCTTCAAACACAAAGCCATCCACATCTTCCTGGGTAAGGCAGACCGGTTTCTGAGGAATCGGAAGCTTATGAATCTTAAATTTTCTGCCCTTTGCATCTGTTTCCTGTTCCAGCACCTTCAGATCAGCCAAAGACATGGCATACTGCGGATCTGTCTCATCCTCTGTCCATGCAAGCACAACCTCTCCGGGCCTTACAAAAGCGCACACGTTATCCACATGCTCATTGGTTTCATCCTGATAGATTCCACATGGAAGCCAGATAATCTTGTGGACACCGAGCCAGTACTTCAACTGTTCCTCTATCTGTTCCCTGCTCATCTGAGGATTGCGTCCCTGACTCAGAAGACAGGCCTCTGTAACGATCAGAGTCCCCTCTCCGTCAGAATGGATGGAACCGCCCTCAAGCACAAAAGGTCTGGCATCCAGACATGGACAACCAAGAGTCCTGCAGATAAAGGCAGCCACCCTGTCGTCCTTCTCCCAGTTCCGGTAAAGCCCGTCAAAGTCTCCTCCCCAGGCATTAAACTGCCAGTCAACTCCACAGACCGCCCCTTTCTCATCCAGAACCATGGTTGCTCCCACATCTCTGGCCCAGGCGTCATCTGTCTCACATTCCAGCAAAGTCACACCGGAAACATTCCCAAGCTGATTCTTTGCATTCTCCATCTGAGCTTTGGAAACCAGCATATACACCTTTTCGCTCTCTCCAATAGCCTCTGCAACTTTCACAAATGCTTTCTGTGCTTCCCTTGCCCCATAATTCCAGGAACCGGGACGTTCCGGCCAGATCATCACACATCCCTCATGAGGCTCAAATTCTCCGGGCATACGATATTTTGTTCTGTTCTTCTCTGTAACTTCCATGTCTGTCTCCTTTTCTTTGATAGCCCGGCAGATATCAGGAAAGCCGGCTCTTAAAGTCTTCGTATCCGAAATGTCTGATAACCTCACACTCTCCGTCCTCATGCATAACCGCAATATCCGGCAGCGGCATACCGTTAAATGTATTATTCTTCACCATAGAATAAATCGCCATATCCATAAAATACAGCTTGTCCCCGATCCGGATCTCTCTGTCAAAGGAATAATCTCCGATCACATCTCCTGCCAGGCAGGTGCAGGAAGATAAGCGGTAGGTATATGCCTTCTCCCCTGCTTCCCCGCTGTCCTTAAGAGGCGGACGATAGGGCATCTCCAGCACATCCGGCATATGGCAGGCTGCAGAAGCATCCAAAATCAGCGTTCTGATCTCATTTTCCACAATGTCCATAACCTCTGTCACCAGATATCCGGCATTCAGGGCAACAGCCTCCCCGGGCTCCAGATAAATATCCAGATCATAGGTTTCCTTCATATGCTGAATACATTTTTCCAGGAGCTTTACATCATAATCCTCTCTGGTAATATGATGTCCGCCGCCCATATTCAGCCAGGAAACCTCAGACAGAAATTCTCCAAACTTCTCCTCTACCGCCTGCAATGTTTTCTCCAGATCATCCGCATTCTGTTCGCAGAGAGTATGAAAATGCAGTCCGTCGATCCATTTCAGACATTCCCCGTCAAAGTTCTCTCTGGTAACCCCCAGCCTGGAACCCGGCGCACAGGGATCATAGATCGCATGATCCCTCTGAGTGGAGCATTCCGGATTAATACGGAGTCCCAGACTGGCTCCGGTACACACTTCTTTAAATTTCTTCAGCTGTGCTGTGGAATTAAAGATAATATGGTCACAGATACGATCCAGTTCCTCTATATCTTCTGTACGGTAAGCAGGGGAAAAAACATGATTCTCTTTCCCCATCTCTTCATATCCAAGCCTTGCCTCAAACAGACCGCTGGCAGTGGTACCTGCCAGATATTTTCCGATCATGGGATACAGCGCAAAGCCGGAAAACGCTTTCTGCGCCAGAAGGATCTTACACCCGGTATCCTCCTGGACTTTTTTCAAAATCTCCAGATTCTCCCGCATCTTCTTCTCATCGATCACATAGCAGGGAGTTTGCAGTTGATCAATCTTCATTGGCTTTCCAGACCTTTACCAGTTCAGGATCTTCGCAGACTTTCCATGGAAGTCCCCATTTGTTCAGTGCTTCCATATATGGATCCGGATCAAATTCTTCCACATTAAATACACCCGGCTTCTTCCACTGTCCTGTCACTACCATCATGGAACCGATCATAGCCGGAACACCTGTTGTATAGGAGATTGCCTGGGATTCCACCTCTTTATAGCATTCCTGATGATCACATACATTATAAATATAAATACTTTTCTCTTTTCCGTCCTTAACACCTGTGAAAATACAGCCGATATTTGTTTTACCCACTGTTCTCGGACCCAGAGATGCAGGATCCGGCAGAAGAGCTTTCAAAAACTGGATCGGCACGATCTCCTGTCCATTAAATTCCACAGGTGCGGTGGAAAGCATTCCTACATTTTCCAGACATTTCATATGTGTCAGATAGCTCTGTCCGAATGTCATAAAGAAACGGATCCTCTGTACTCCCGGAATATTTTTTGCCAGTGATTCAATCTCTTCATGATGAAGAAGATACATATCCTTCTTTCCTACCTCAGGGAAATCGTAGACAGATTTAAATTCCATAGGCTCTGTTTCTACCCAATGTCCGTCTTCCCAGTAGGAACCATTTGCGGAAACCTCTCGAAGATTGATCTCCGGGTTAAAGTTTGTGGCAAAAGGATATCCATGATCACCGCCGTTACAGTCCAGAATATCAATGGTATGGATTTCATCAAAATAATGCTTCAGGGCATAAGCACTGAATACACTGGTAACACCCGGATCAAAACCGGTTCCCAGAAGAGCAGTCAGTCCTGCTTCCTTAAATTTCTCATCATAAGCCCACTGCCAGGAATAATCGAAATATGCAGTAAAGCCTTTTTCTTTACATCTCTTTTCGTAGATTGCACGCCATGTGGGATCTTCTGTATCCTCTGCTTCATAATTGGCAGTATCAATATAATCCGCACCGGCTTCCAGACATGCATCCATGATGGTAAGATCCTGATATGGAAGTGCCACATTCAGGACAGCATCCGGCTTATAGGCTCTGATCAATTCTGCGACCTCTGCTGCATTATCCGCATCTATCTTTGCTGTCTCAATTTTTGTCTTCGTTGTACTTTCAATCTTCTCTTTGAGTGCATCGCATTTTTCCTTTGTCCTGCTTGCGATCATAATCTCTGTAAAAACATCGCTATTCTGACAGCATTTGCGAATTGCCACTGAAGCTACCCCACCACATCCGATTACCAATAATCTGCTCATAAACTGTTTTCCTCCTCTTCCAGTAAATCTTCTACATATTTTGGAAGCATAAATGCTCCTCTGTGAAGGTTTGTTGTATAATACCATGTTTCTATATTAAGATTATCAAACCTCTCCGGCCTGAAATCTTCCAGTGGATGATATTTCTTTGATGCAAATCCAAAAAGCCAGTATCCCGAGGGACAGGTAGGGATATGTGCCTGATAAACCCTGCTCACCGGAAATGACCGGAAAACCTTTCTGTGCATCTTTCTGCATTCCACCTCATCCTCATCATAAAAAGGACTTCCATGCTGATAAACCATGATTCCGTCATCTCTGAGAGCCTTATAACAGCTTCCGTAGAATTCCTTTGTAAAAAGTCCCTCCGTATGTCCCAGCGGATCTGTGGAATCATTGATGATCAGGTCATATCTGGCCTTTTTATTCCGCAGGAACCGAAGGCCGTCTTCATAATAAATGTTGACTCTCTCATCCTTCAGTCCCTGGGCAATATCCGGAAACATCTCCGCACATACATCCACAAACATTTTATCGGATTCCACCACATCAATGCTCTCAATCTGTGGATAATGGATCAGTTCTCTGGCAACTCCACCGTCACCGCCGCCGATGATCAGAACATTTTTTACATTGGGATGTACTGTCATTGGCACATGCGTGACCATTTCATCATAAATAAATTCATCCTTGTCAGAAAATACGATCTCACCGTCCAGAGCCACAAATCTTCCAAATTCTTCAGACTCAAACACATCGATTCTCTGAAATTCACTTTCCCCTGAAAATAACTGTCGGTTAATCCGGACAGAAAGCTTTACATTTCCTGTATGGAACTCGGAATACCATAATTCCATGATCAGATACCCCCTTTCAGGACCTGCAGATGTTCTACCTTCGGATCCTCCATTCCCTGCATGGAACAGCCTTTGTCTCTTGCATAAAGAATGTATTCTACAATTTCCTGTGTCACCATTTCTCCAGGAGCAAGAATCGGGATTCCCGGAGGATAACACATAACAAATTCACCGCTGATCCTGCCTGCCGCCTGTTCCATGGGCAGAGATTCTTTCTCCGCATAAAATGCCTGCTGTGGAGACGCCACCACTGCAGGTGCGATATATTCCCCGGAAAGCATACCTGTGCTGTCCTTCTTATACAGACGTTCAATATCAGCCAATGCCCCTACCAGTCTCTCAATATCCTGAAGCCTGTCTCCAATGGAAATGTAAGCCAGAATATTACAGATATCTCCAAACTCGATCTGAATATCATATTCATCTCTGAGAAGATCATAAACTTCAATACCTGCCAGCCCATTTCCCAGTGTATAAATGGAGAGTTTTGTAACATCAAAATCAAAAACACTGGTTCCATTGATCAGATCCATACCATATGCATAATAACCGCCGATCTCATTGATCTCCTCTCTGGCATACTGCGCCATCCCTGCAACCTTTTCAAAGGATTCCTCTCCTCTGAGTGCCAGATTTCTTCTGGAGATATCCAGACTGGACAACAGAAGATAAGAAGCGCTTGTGGTCTGAGTCAGATTGATGATCTGGCGCACTTTCTCTGCATTCATACTCTTATTCAAAAGCAGCAGCGAACTCTGTGTCAGACTTCCGCCGGATTTGTGCATGGAAACTGCCGCCATGTCAGCACCTGCCGCCATTCCGGACACAGGAAGGTTTCTGCCGAAATAAAGATGGGTTCCATGAGCCTCATCTGCCAGCACCTTCATTCCTCTTGCATGAGCCTTCTTTACGATAGTCCGCAGATCCGAACAGATTCCATAATAGGTAGGGTTATTTACAAGAACTGCCACCGCATCCGGATTCTCATCCATAGCCTTCTCCACCTGACTGACTTCCATGCCAAGGGAAATGCCCAGCTGCGCATTCACCTCCGGGTTTACATAAACCGGAATTGCACCGCACAGTACCAGGGCATTGATGGCACTTTTATGTACATTTCGCGGCAGAATGATCTTATCCCCTGCCTTGCAGACAGACAGGATCATGCTCTGCACTGCAGATGTGGTTCCTCCTACCATAAGGAATGCATGCGCTGCGCCAAAAGCATCTGCTGCAAGCTCCTCCGCTTCTCTGATCACCGAAACCGGGTGGCAGAGATTGTCCAGCGGCTTCATAGAATTAACATCCAGCCCCACACATTTCTCTCCCAGCAACTGTGCAAGCTCCGGATTTCCTCTTCCTCTTTTATGTCCCGGCACATCAAAGGGAACGACTCTCTTCTTTCGGAAACGTTCCAGTGCTTCATATATGGGCGCATGCTGTTGTCTTTCATAATCCATTTGACATGTTCCTCTTTTCCTGTCGTCATGTACCGGCAAATACAGTTCTATCATTCAGCAATTGTATACTGCCTCAAACCGGCACAATGATTCAATTATTTCTATATATATTTGCTATATCTGCACAAAAAAAGAAGCAGATAAGTTCATTCACCATCTGCTTCTCTCATGATCTATAGAATTTCTCAGGCTCTGTCTCTTTATATACTGACCGGATTTCCCGTATAAATCCGTCTGTATCCTGTGCCTGTTCCCGTATTCTGAAATATTCATGACTGCTGTCGTCTTCAATCGCTGGCAAATATATGCTATGCTCTTATTGACCGTTTCACAAGATGATGTGTGCTTACGCACTGATTATTATAAAGTAATCAACTTATAAAATTTGAGCTTCTAACTCAATCAATAATGTGGTGTCTCCCACCCGGCAACTGCCCCGCCTGTCCGTATGGCTTAACATTCAGAAACTGTCTCTGAATGTGAGCAAATATTTGCATGAAAACGATAGTGTCTTTTCATACTAAAGATGAGAATAACATATCTTCTGAACTGTTGTCAATTCCATTTTCCATATTTTGCACTAGAGCGTGTCTGAAAAAGGCTTTCTGCAAGATGTGCGTCACAATTTGTGGGATATTTTGCCCGGATGAGGGCGCCGTAGCGGGCTACGGCAACTGAATTCGGGTGAAATATCCCGCAAAGTGGGGGCGTGCAGATTGCGGGAATGATTTTTCAGACACGCTCTAGCTTTACCCGCTTTTTATATTTTCTTCATTTATCAGGGAAAACTGTGTTTATTTTTTAACAATTTCTTCCCTTGAGAAAACGTATTTTCTTTCATTACCAGGGATTACGATTCTCTTCTCTTATCAATTTGCACAACTTTTATCCAGTTTACTCACATTTTTTGACGTTTCAACAAAAATTTTCTTGACATTTTTTTCTCAAAATGATATATTGTATTCATCAATTGAAAGAACCTTCGAGTACTGACGGAAAGAGTGGAGTGCAAACCACGTGGAGTCGGAGGTTTGTGGGAGCCGACCGTCTGGGCAGTATTTGAAATATTCAGATACTGGCCTTTTTTTATAACTTTCAGGGCAGAAATCAGGAATACCAGGCAGACCGGCCAATACTTCTTTCAATTAATAATTGTTGCTGATCGCGGAGTGAACAGCAACAGAAGTTTTTCATGTTATGCGGAAACGAAAGGAGAAAAACAATTATGGGATTCAAATCAGACATTGAAATTGCACAGGAATGCGAGATGCTTCCAATTACTCAGATCGCAGAGAAAGCAGGTATTGACGACAAATATCTGGAGCAGTACGGAAAATACAAAGCAAAAATCGACTACAATCTTCTGAAAGAAAGTGATAAGAAGGATGGAAAATTAATCCTCGTTACAGCTATCAACCCAACTCCAGCAGGAGAAGGTAAAACTACTACTACTGTAGGTCTTGCAGATGGTATGCAGAGACTTGGCAAGAGTGTTATGGTAGCTCTTCGTGAGCCATCCTTAGGACCGGTATTCGGTGTAAAAGGTGGTGCAGCAGGCGGCGGATATGCACAGGTTGTTCCTATGGAAGATATTAACCTTCACTTCACAGGTGACTTCCATGCCATTGGCGCAGCTAACAACTTACTGGCAGCTATGATCGATAACCATATCTTCCAGGGCAATGCATTAAACATCGACCCACGTAAGATCACATGGAGAAGATGTGTAGATATGAACGACCGTCAGCTTCGTAACGTAGTAGATGGTCTTGGCGGAAAGACAAACGGTATGCCTCGTGAAGACGGATACGACATCACAGTTGCATCTGAAATCATGGCAGTTCTCTGTCTTGCAAGCGACATCAAAGACCTGAAAGAAAGATTATCCAAGATCATCATCGGATATACATACGGAAAAGTTTCCGAGCAGAAACCTGTAACAGCAGGTGACCTTCACGCAGAAGGCGCTATGACAGCCCTGTTAAAAGATGCTCTGAAACCAAACCTTGTACAGACTCTGGAACACGTTCCTGCAATCGTACATGGCGGACCATTCGCAAACATCGCTCATGGATGTAACTCTGTAACAGCTACAAAGATGGCTATGAAGCTTGCTGATTATGCAATCACAGAAGCTGGTTTCGGTGCTGACCTTGGTGCTGAGAAATTCCTTGATATCAAATGCCGTATGGCTGGTTTAAAACCAAGCGCAGTTGTAATCGTAGCTACAGTACGTGCCCTGAAATACAACGGCGGCGTTGCTAAAGCTGACCTTAACAATGAAAACCTGGAAGCTCTTGAAAAAGGTATCCCGAACCTGTTAAAACACGTTTCCAACATCAAAAACGTATACAAACTTCCATGTGTTGTTGCTATCAACGCATTCCCTACAGATACAAAAGCAGAGCTTGACTTTGTAGAAGCTAAATGTAAAGAACTGGGCGTTAACGTTGCTCTTTCTGAAGTGTGGGCAAAAGGCGGCGAAGGCGGAATCAAACTTGCAGAAGAAGTTATCCGTCTTGTTGAAGAACCAAACGACTTCTCCTATGCATATGAACTGGAAGGTTCTATCGAAGACAAACTGAACCAGATCGTTCAGAAAGTATATGGCGGTAAGAAAGTAGTTCTGACAGCTAACGCTCAGAAACAGGCGAAACAGTTAGAAGCTCTTGGCTTTGGCAACTGCCCGATCTGTGTAGCTAAGACACAGTACAGCTTAACAGATGACC
>ERZ772821.813-NODE-813-length-21826-cov-3.532038_pt1 | contig 21826 bp, 20 predicted proteins | sample MGYA00580859_ERZ772821 | MGnify/ENA primary metagenome ERZ772821 (study PRJEB29015, sample SAMEA2737674) | human gut metagenome | biome: human gut; feature: human-associated habitat; material: faeces | place: China | collected 2012 ...
ATACGAACTTGCCATTCTTCTGCTTCAGTCCATGGAGCACTACATGATCCGGGATCACTTCATCATGAATGTCCAGATACGAAAGAATTACTCCATTTCCCACAACAGCCCTGCTATGTACAAAGGAATCTTCCAGATAGCAGCCCTCTCCCACCACGGCTCTGTCCGAGAGTACACTGTTATATCCTGCCGTCTGTCCTGTAATACTGCTGTTGACCTTCCTGCTCCATTCCAGTTCTTTATAATCCTCCACACCGCCGTTCATCAGCTTCAGGATCTCCCTGGTGGTTCCGAAATGAATAAATTTTGCAGGTGCCAGACGAAGTAACTTCATACGGTATGGGCGCAGAGCTTCCCAGACAGCCTTTCTTGCTTCGGTCAGTTCCGGGCAGAATTCTCCTTCCGGTTTCTCCTGGAAAAACGTCTCCAGGGTAGAATCCTCTGCCAGAGGATAAAGAAAATCCCCATATAAAGACAAACGCACCCTGTCATTTACATACCTGAAATATTTCTCTTCTGTAGAAATCAGCAAATACAGCGCCTTCAGAACTTCTGCGGAAAAAATTACCGCACCTGTATCAATATCCACACAGTCATTGGCATTCACTGCTCCGGCCTGTCGGAGAGTTTCTACCGTCTGCTTATGGAGAAACTTCTTTACATTTCCATCTTCACTGTTTAAAAATACGCCGTGGTTCTTACCGGTTTCCACGTTTTCTTTAAAAGAAATCGCTGCTGCCCCTCTGCCGGAAAAATCAATCTGCAGCGGATTAAACAGCAGCAGCACATCCCCTGAAAGTAAAAGCATACCTTCACGGATCCTGGAGGGAACGGAAGACATAGCGATAAGAAACTCATCAAACAGAGTAGACGATCTGCCATTTGGCAGTTTGTGCGGTACAGGACTGAACAGCTTGCCCAGCGCAGAATAGGCAGGCACACGCTTGCTGTCCCCTCCGGAATGGATCACCAGGATCCTCAGTCCATCAAAAACTTCATCCTCTGCCTGTGATCCCTCCTGCACTCTCCTGCGTTCTGTCTCTCTTTTCTGAATGTATCTCAGCACGGACAAGGTAGCTCCGCCTGATCCTACCCGGACATTTCCCTCATCCGGGATCACTGCGAAATGTGTTCCGGACGGCAGAAAATCCTTTCTTGATTCAATCTGACTTCTGTACCCTGCTGCCTGATTCTCATCAGAAGCAGTCAGAATAATATAATCCCACTGCGGAAATGTCTCCGATGTCAGTGAACGATTATAATCATCCCAGGTATCTTTATAAGATTGGGACAAAAAAAGTGATGTTAAATTATTCATAAATGCTCCTTCCTTTTATGGACATTGTTCTTATAAACAGGCACGCCTGGTGTGATTGGCATTTATCGCAATTTTCTGCAACAAAAAAACACCGGGCTGAATCTTCCATTCAGCTCGATGCTTTTCTTATCTGATGTTCTCTACTTATCTGTCATTTTCCCGAAAAAGCGTACAAAAGCCCATTTCGCCATGTTTCAGGCGAAATGACCCTCTCCTGTATGTCCGCTTCTCTCCCCAAACGCGACAAAGCGACGATTTAAGGCTTCCACTTTTGTAGTGTATGTGCTGTTTATTATCTTTTTTATTATAGCAGAATTATTGGATATGGCAAGGTGGGATTTCCTCTATATATTTTTCTGCTTCTTTAATGCATTTCTCAAACTCTTCCTCGTGCCCCTCAATTGCTAAAATAAGTGCAGTTCCCAATCTACCCTTGTGGACTTCAATCTCTTTTTTACAACTGTAGAGCATTTCCATAAATGATTGCTCAATTGTAAATTCATGCCATGTGGATGACCACCTCCTTTTGGGCATAAGAAAAGCCCATCTGCACAGGGCAGACAGGCTAAAAAATGGGTATAAAAATACCCCGTCAGATTTCTCCAACGGGGTTCACTGTTAAATTATAGTCCTGGGAAAAGGATTCTCATGTAATCTCTGCCGCCGTAAATCACACGGTCAACATAAACTACATTGTTTGATCTTAAGCGGTAAAAGGCAAGATAATTCTTGAACACAACATAGCGGTACCCACTATCAAGTCCGTTTTCAAATACCAGCTTTGCACCAGACTCAGGAAAAGATGCAATTCCATCTACCTTATCCATGATGCCATCTACGGTATTCTGCGCAGCACTTGGATTACAGAGTTCAAACTCGATATAATCCCATATCTCATCAAGGTCCTTTAATGCTCTCGGAGAATAGCCGATTTTACTTTGCATTCGCACGGGCTCTGAAGTGGTTTCTTACATCTTCTGAAGAAATCCAGCCTTCTTCCTCTCCTGATCTTCTGCCCTCAGCCAGCTCACACATCAGGCGAAGCTGTGCCTGCATCCGATCATACTTTTCCGCCTTTTCTCTCTGCTCTTCCTGCTCATCAATGTTCATGACTGTATAACAGCCACGCCCATTTTTAGTCAGATATAAAGGCTTTCCAACCTGAACGGTTTCGAGAACAGTCGCATAATTTCTCAAATCAGAAATCGGTTTGATGTTCGGCATAATAAAGCCCCCTTTCTTGGTTTCTGTCTTTATTATACCGCTTAGCTGTGCCAAATTCAACGTCTTATTTGGTGCTAAATTTTACAATTTTCCATCAGAAGACGTCCATATCATATTGAGAGGCCAGCTCTTTCTACGGATAATCAAAAATGACATGAAAAAAGCACCCTGACTTTCGCCAAGATGCTTCTTCGTACAATGATATTTATTTGGTAACGTAGGTACTCAGCCTTCCGTTTCCTTTTTGCTCAAGTTTTCCTGCTTCGCAAAGTTCTTTAAGCAGTCGGAATGCCTTCGTTGTTCCTGCGCCAATCAAATCCTCTACTTCTTTTCTTGTGATGCTGCCATTTTCCTGTGCATATTGAACAATAAGTTGCTTCTGCTCATTCAGCGAAATATCCTCATCCGCATTATCCGACACTTGCACTTCATTGTTTTGTTCCTCATTCCTATTCGGAAGTGTCACACGGAAAACTCCTTTTGCCGTTTCAAATTCCGGTTGAAATGGACAAGTTTTATACGCTCGTTCGATTTTTCCGATTCCTGTGCCGTAGCTCTCAATCAATCTCATGCGGTAGAAAACAGCCGCAAGATTTGGATTTCTCGATTGTGAAACGCCAAGAAAAATGGATTTCAGCTCCAAACCAGATACAAGACCTCCAAGAGAAACAAATTCAATTCTGTCCTCATAGACATTGACCAGATTGCTTCCACTAAAAGAGTAATCGCGATGAACGATGCTGTTCAACAAAGCCTCTCTTACAGCTTCCTCCGGATAATCTCTCCAATCAGTTCGATCCAGCCCCGAAAATGTTGCTTTCGTTTTGTTGACTAAATCAATAAACTGATAGACATCTTCAAGCTGCTTCAAAATAGATCCTGTGAACTCCTTTCTATCTCGGAATAGTTCTTTGTCCGTTCCTTGAAAGAGAGCAACTTTCGTTGTTGTCTCACACTGATCCGATAGCAACAGCGCAAGATTTGTATACAGGCCATCTTCACCGATCAGTTTGAGAGTTCGCATTTGCGATGGCCCGATTTCAATCGACCTTCTCTGCATCTCTGTTTGGAAAGTATGGAACGTCAATTCCTGCTTCATACTTCTACACAGTTAAAAAGACCTGCCGCTGTTTTGGAGAATCATCTCCCGGATTCCTTCCTCAGTCATTGGCTGTGTAGAACTTCCTTTTCTTACATACACACCGCCAGGTTTCAAACCTTTTTCACGGAGATAGTACGGTCGATTCGTTCCGGTTGTCACATCAATTTCGATAACTTGCTTCTCTTCTATTTCAACTGTGTTGACTCTAACAAACGGCATTATGTCTGGTGCCAGGGAATCTTTCAAAGAATTTACGATTTGGAGCATTACCCCATCAGAATCGCCGATACCTAAAACTGATCCATCTTTTCTGACACCAACATAAACCGTTCCGCCCTCTGCATTTGCAAATCCCATCACCTCTTTTCGGATGTCAGGGATATACTCTTGCTTAAATTCGATATTCTGGTTCTCGAATGCTAACATCTTCTGCTCCTTTCTTTCTCGTTTCTTTCTTCTTTCTCATTGTAAGAGAGAAAGAAAGAAAAGTCAAGAGGTGCAAAAACAAATATTTTGTCGATTAGAAAACGATCATGTCACGTTCGTCATAGACGCTTCCCTGCTGCTGCCCTTCATTTCGGATGCAAAGAGTCACATTTACTCCGGAGGAAAGGAGTCTACTTTGAACACACGCATAATTGATACCGCCAATGCTGTGGTTCACCGCTATAAGACCCGGAATCCAGAAGATATCATCTCACAACGGGCTATCAAATTGAAAGACGTCCGTTTTTGCCACGACCTTCTGGGCTATTATACCGTCCTGCTGAACTGCGAATATATCGGCATCAATCCGAATTGTACAGCTGCCCAGCGTATATCTGCTCTGGCTCATGAACTGGGACACGCACTGTTTGACCGGAAGTATGCCAGCTCCGGCCAGGCATTTCAAGACACCTATTTTTATAGTCTGGACAGCTCCAAGGCAGAAAGACGAGCAAATATCTTCGCTTCCGAACTGCTTCTGTCGGACGATGATATTCTCAAACCGATTGGCTATTACGAATTCAATACCGACCGGATTCATCTGGAGGCAAATATGCCATCCCACGCATCTGCAGCCTACCGGGCAATGAAATATCAGGAGCTTCTACAGGAATTCCTGTATACACACTGTGATGTACTCACCCCGACTGAGATTGCCCAGAAAATCGAAATTGAAAAGCACTTCGTAGATTTTAAGCTGAACATCCTCGCGGCAAAAGGATATCAGCTGCCAGTTCTTCCTGAACTCCACAATGATTTTCTGAAAGATTCCATGAAGAATAGCGAGGTGAAATGAGGTGAACTACTATTACTGCGATACCTGCCGCTACTGTTTCTCTGCCGAGAAGTTCCCTGACCGTTGCCCTGATTGCGGTGCAATAGAATATAACGATCACGCAGCAGTACGGCAGGCAACAGATACCGAAGTAAAAGAACTGCTCAGAATTCGGGCAGAAGATAACGACTGAAAGGCGAACACACATAATGAAAGCACATAAATATTGGTCACTCGGAGCACTCGCTTGTATGACAGGCTGTTTCTACACAGGTTGCAAGAAACTGATGCAGGCTCATAAGTATTTCGCTTGCGGCTCTCTGGCCTGCATGGGTATGGCAATCTACTCCGGCCACAAAATTGCACCGAAGAAGAAAAAAGCTGAAGAAAAGTAATTATATATGAGCAGCACCCTCACTGTGTACATACATCACAGTGAGGGATTTTTTATTTCCATTACAAACTATATGGAACGAATCGCACTTACGTCATAGCTTCCATCATGAGCCTGATTCCGACTTTCATGCCTTCCTCAAAAGCAGTCTTCTCCCATGCACAGCACACACTGCCTTGCTGGTCCATGATCTTTTCCCAGAGCGGAATCTTATCTCCAACATAGTCATCTACCAACCTATCCATACCATCCAAGCCACACATCCACTCTTCCAGTTCCTTTTCTTTTTCCTTTGCGACTTTTCCGGCAACTGTGTTTTTCTCTACTGGGTTGTTTTCCGTGTAATGCTCGTAGATCAGATCCAGCAGATTTTCTACAGGCGGATAATACTCTGGTTCCGTTTTCTTCAAATACTCTTCCAGCATCTCTTTCAGTTTTTCTATAATGCTACCTACCTTCCTAACCGTGAGCCATACATTCTGCTCCCTGGTTAGGATGGATATTACCTCACAGTTCTATACATAGCAACTGAATTTTTCATTGCTTACCAGTATTTTGCTTTGGGTGCTTCATCTTCTCCTTCCAACGCTTCTTTATAAGGTATTCCCTGTTTTCCCTCAAAAGAAGCGTTCACCGCATCTGCAATTTCCGATTCATAAACACCGGCTGTGATCAATAGCTTCCGCACCTTGATAGGATTGAGGGATAGTGTGTCTGCGATTGTCTGGAGGGAATTATTGGTATAGAGAGCCACAGCCGCTTCCATCTGCTCCTGCAGGATAGCGGCAGCATCATAGTTCGGCTTCAACGGTTTCCGGCCTGCACCGGGTTTTCTTGGTTTATATGGTCTTTTATCTCCCACAAAACTTCTCCAATCTCACAGCATTCCGATCTTTTTCCGATATTATATACGCTCCTTCCGGCCACGGCTCACCTTGCCAGACAAAATCCGAATCATACCGTACAGCTTTGGCAGCTTCACCGCAGAAATCATTATCCACACACCACTGCATCATGGTGTCATCTTCCAACGTCAGGTATGAGTTTTATACGCCACCGTAGACCATCATGCCGCCACTGAAAGTTTGAGGTAGACATTCCACCACCTCTAATTCGCCGGAAAAATAGCAACAGGGTGGAGTATAATGTCCATTTTTCGCCCTATGTAGGTACATTTTCGATTTTCTCGTTCATTTTTAAGCAAAAAGAAAAGAGCTACCGACCGTCAGATCAGTAGCTCCAAGAGATTCATTTTTCTATTCAATTTTCAAAAAGTTCACTTTTTCGTTTATAAGTGATTTTATTCACTTTTCTGGGTTCATAAGTGATTATGTTCACTTATTTCGTTTTATGTAATTATCATGGGGTGACAGAAAAACTCACTTATTTCCCATTTCTATACAAGTGATTATAATCACTTTTTTATTGAGATAAGTGAGAAAAATCACTTATTTTCCTGCCCCGGCGTTTCCTATCCTGCTGGCTGCGTTTCCTTAGCAGGCTGGATTCTAACCAAGCTGGCAGCTTAATTCCCGTCTCTCTGCTGCCTTACCCACACGCCCCTCAGACAGCCCCTCTGTCGGCTTTTACTGCCGAACTGGGATTGTTTTGCGATGGGCTGGCTTCTGCCCGACGTGGGGCAACTGTGGGGCTTACAGCCTCGTCTAGCATTTTTCCGTTTTCTATCGGAATCGCATCTGAAATTGGAAAACTCACAAGGTTCTGTTCCAGGAATGACTTTCCGGCCAAACGGTATGATCTCTTCATATTCCAATGCGCATCTCGATAGATCATTCTGGAAAAGGCCACACACTTAATCTCACAGCTGTTTGTTTCATTCAGCTTTGTCACTCGATGCGCCCCGGCATCTTCTGCCTTACACGCCTGTACTGCAATCTGCCCCATCTTCCGGTTGTACAAAAATCGGTAATGTGTCGGCCATCCAAGTGCCTCCAATGTGCTGCGGAAGATGGTGATTCGTCCTTCCTCCGCATTGAATGTCACTCCCAGCATCCCGGAGTACCATTTCTGTTCCTTTTCCTGCAATCTTCTCACCTCCCAAAAAAGGGCGCACTTCCCCCTTGGTATTGTAAAATCATTTTTAATCAAGCCCGGTATCGGGGACTGTCCTTCCTGTCAAAACTCCCATTGATACATAGCCATCCATCTGCCGGACTTCGGATTCTCTTAGGTGTTCTTCTACAGGCACGCCAAAAGTACCTGCAATATCATCCGGGTAAAATCCCTTCCGAGTATCCACAGGCTTAGTCTCCTGGTCTGTTGACTGTTCTGCTACAGTTTCTTTCTTTCGACTTTGCCGCTCATGGAAGATTTCTGGCACGAGCAGATCAAAGACGTACAGAGTTTCTCCTTCGAAGGTAATTCTGTACCCCAACACCTTATATCTGCATTCACTATCCCAGTCCATTTCTTTATAGACCAGTTCCGCAAAGGGCTTGCAGCTCATCTTCCTACTCTTACGCTTATCCGGCTTTGCAATGCACCAGCGCAGAGCATCCTTGTCGTTTTCATCACAACCACGCACAACAATGCGCTTCAAATCGTTATTGAACATGACGTGTATATAAACCACATCCTCCAGACCTGTGATGCAGGCAGTATTGAATGTGATACTATCCTTACGAATCACGATTGCAGGATCACGAAGATGTGCAAACAACTCCTTTCGCACAACTTGATATCCATCATACGAAAAGGTACTCTGTAATTCCTCCGCTCGTGCATCTCTTTCATTTTCTGCCTGCTCCGTTGATGGGGCAATGCTTGTGTGTTCCTCATTCATTCGTGTCGGTCCATCCTTCCATTATTTCTTCCGCCTCATGGAGCAATGTATTCAGACCATCTGCGGTAAATGTATTCATTTCTTTAATTTCTGCTGCCGGCCGGAGTACATCCCAGTTTCCTGCATAATGCTCCTGCTGCAAAATGCCAACCTGTGCAATACTTGTGATTGGCTGTCCAAAAGTTCCCGCCCATTCTGGTGGAAAAATGTAAATCATCTGTTTGACCGTTTTGCCCTCGGCTTCCTCTTCTTTCGATGGCAGAACGATTTCCTCTATTTTGATCATCTCCGGCTCATCCAGTAAAAAAAGCATCAGCTTATTGTCCCCTTGTTCCACAAACTGCCCCCGGAAACGATACTTCAAACCCTCTTCCCATTCCATAATGTCGAAAAGTGTCTTAGCCAGACCACGGCAGCCCAGTGTGCTTGCACACCAGCGGCCCTCTTTCAGTCTTCCCCAGTGAATAGCATTCGGATTACCCTTTTCGCATGGCCGAATTGCAACACAGCGGTCAACCGAGTTCAGAAGTAGTTCCACATACTCCACATCTTCAAACTTTTTCAGACAGGAAGTATTGAACCGCAGCTTACCATTGGAGATCGTCATTGCCGGGTTCTGCAGTGTAGAAAAATACTGAGCCCGTACCACCTCATATCCCGATAGATTCAGTCGGTTCATGACCTCTGCGTTATTCTCTTGCTCTTCCTGCATTACACTTTCAGAAGCCTCCCGGTATTCCTCTGCCGAGAAACCAGTCCAGTCCTTATCAAAAGGCACATATCCTCGAAGAATACCATCATCCACCACACTCAGAACCGGCAATGGCCTATTTTTTCTTGTATAGTTGCGGGATGCCCTCAGATGATTGGCTGCATTATAAACCTCTCTGGACACAATCGCCTCATGGTGGTCCCTCTGTCGATACTGCGTCCGGTCATTGTTATTTTTCTTTGACTTATGTGTAAGAAAGTTCGGCGTGAAAGTCTTTCTTGCCAGCACATCCCCACAGTGGCGTTCATTTGCAATGACGCCAGCTATCGTACCCGGATTCCATTCGGTATTTCCCAGCTTGGTTTTACGCCCGTACTCGGTCAGAAGTTCTGCAATCTCAGTAAAGGAAAAGCCATTCAGATACAGGTAATAAATGACCCTAACCGTCTGTGCCTCACTTTCATTTACCACAAGATTTCCATCCTCGTCCTGATCATATCCCAACAATGCCGGCGTCAAAAACAGGCCTCGGCTGAACCGCCGGTCAATAGACCAGTTCATAATGATCGATTTGGAATGAGATTCTTCCTCCGCCACAGATGCCAGAATGGTCAGGATCATACGGCCATTGCTGTCCAGTGTATAAATATTGTCGGCCTCAAATTTCACACCCACGGGCGGGTCAAGATTTTTCAGCGTTTCAATGACCGAAAGGCAGTCCACAATGTTTCGGGCAAAACGGGCGATGGACTTTGTAAGGACCAGGTCTATCTTTCCTGCCTTACAGTCTTCAATCAACTGCTGCATCCCTTTGCGATGCTCCAATGAAGTGCCACTGATGCCCTCATCGTCATAGATGCCGACAAATTCCCATCCGGGCTGTGCCTTTATATACTCTGTATAGTAATTTTTCTGAAGTTCATAGGAAGAAGTCTGCTCATCATTGTCAGTGGAAACACGGACATAAGCCGCAACACGCCGAATAGAGGTGCTTTCTCCAAACCCCTCCACTGCCTTTGCCGGGATGACTTCCAATTCAGAAGCATCCACCCCCTTATATCTGTCTCTGATTTTCTGCTTGCGGTCTACCGCCTCTATTCCACTGCTTCCCATGTACTTCCTCTCATTCTTCCGGCTTTATGCTCCAATACCACTGGCGCATCTTCCGATAACTTCGGATGCCGAGTTCTTTTTTCGTATTTTCTGCTGTCCTGCGACTGATGCCTTCGTCACTCATCCGCATATAGATTTCTCTTGCTCTCATATCGCCTTCGGAAAGCAGCTTTTTTATCAGGTATGCTGCTTTCTCAGACTTTGATTCAAACTTCGGAGGCTCTGACTCTGCTTCCGGGTCAGTTGGAATCTTACACTCCAGCCATCGAAAACCCTTCTCGGCCGTTATTGAGAAACGAATCTCTCCATCAGATGGGGCCAGATTGTTCTTGATCTGTCGTACAATGCGAATGTCTTTGTTTTCCGGATCATGCTCCATCTGCAGAACACTTCTGGCTGCTGCCACAACATCCACACTACCAATGCTCCGGTACAGATCTTTTGTCCCCTCTTTCTTGTTGAGGTGACCAATCAATACAACTGCACAGTCATACGCAGATGCCCACATTCCAAGACGCTGCATCAGCTTTCTCGCCCTGCCTGCAATCTGAAGGTCAGAATCACTCCCCAGATATGCCTGTATCGGGTCAATGACCACCAACCTTGGACGAAATTGTATAATCGCCTTTCTGATACGTTCATCATCCAGCGTCAAGCCACTGTTCATTTCTTCATTTATAAAAGCCACATTCCTGCAATCTGCTCCACACGCTTCCAATCTCGGCTTGATGGTGTCTGAAGCATCATCTTCCGAACACTGGTAAATGACTTTCTGAGGCATTCCAATAGACTTTCCATCCGGCATAGTTCCACCCTTTGATAATTCTGCAATCAGATTCATCATCATGGTAGACTTTCCATCGCCGGGGTCGCCTTGCAGCAATGTGATCTTTCCGACTGCAATGAACGGATACCACAGCCATCGAACAGCTGTTGCTTCTACATCACTATATAATGTGAAAATTCCTGTTTCCTCTTTGCCTGTCATTCCCTTTACCTTTCATTTGCAGTCTTTTCCTACATTTATATTATAAGAGCTGCATGACATTTTGACTGCTACCTATCATGTAGCACGTTCCATGTTTTGCTACATAGTAGGTAGCAAAATGGCCTTAGACCACACAACAGATAGGGGTGTGGCATTTTGCGGTCTTAAAAATCTCTCATATTCAGTTGCTATGTATTTTTCTCTGCGGGATAATCGTACCAGCCTTATGCGGGAAAACATAAGGAGGAACACATGGCTATTGACTATGAAGCCTTGGGCAAGCGTATTTCAAATGCCCGCAAACAAGTTGGTATCACACAGGAGGCGCTCGGTGAACAACTTAACATGACCCGTAAACACATCAGTGTTATCGAAACTGCTATCAACCGTCCCAGCCTGGATACCCTGGTTGATATCGCAAATGCACTGAATGTATCTGCAGATGACCTTCTCGTAGACAGTCTGACGCACTCGGCATCTACTGCAGATTCTGAGATTCACCGTCTGCTTTTGGACTGCAATACAACGGAACAGGAAATTCTTACCCGCACCGTAAAGGAACTGAAAGCAATTTTGTATGGTTTAGGAATCTGATTTTGTAACTCATTGACTACATAACAAAAGGCCCGCATAAGCCACAGCTGCACTTCGGCTCACTCCGGGGTGCTGTCTGTGGTTCATGCGGGCAGGGATAAAAAAGAAGCCCGCCAGCGTTCCATGTAGGATTCTACACAGTGCGCCAGCGGGCAGTCATTTACTTACTTTTTCGGCTTAAACTTTGCGCTATAAGCATTTACTGCTGCATCGTGGATAAGCCATCCAAATTTTCTCAAAAAATCCAATCGCTCTTCATCAGTCATCCATTTTGCAAGTGTATGAAGAACTCCCTCGTATCGTTCATTTTCTTTTCCGTTAAAAAACTTACCTCCGGGTCCCTGCTTAAATCTGACGGGAATCCCATTTTTAATTATCGTCCAGACAGTTGAACCACCATCTGTCTGAAACATGTCCCCAACCATGCCGTCCAGTTCTCCGGCATCCATTCTTTTCAGCAGTTCTCTTTCCTCACTCGTCATCTTCATCACCCCCACAATCCTCTACTTTTATATCTTCCGAATCATACGCTCCCATTGGGTATTCCCGAATCCAGCCTTCGATTTTTAATGTGTGGCCACATTCTGGACATTCATAGCAATCTTCAGAATTAATGCTGTACACAAGATCCGGTCCCATACCATTTTCTTTTTCGTAAGAGCTTTCATCATACATGAAGTCCTCAAGGTCAACATTTTCTTCATGACCGCAATGAGGACATTTGACTGCTCTTTCCAGAGAAACCGGTCGATATCCATACATATCCTCGATATCGATAAATTCCTCGCCTGCCGCTTCTTTTTCGCTGATAATGTCCCAATAATGCTGCGTCTGGAAAGTTTCAAATTCTGCGCTGTCATCCAGAAGGTTATCCAGCATTTTTAAGGCATTCCTCTTTCGTTCAAGTTCATCATTGATATACTGTTTCCGTTCACGGATTGCCTGTTCAAGATCAATTTCTCCTGCTTGAAGTTTTTTTATATCTCCACAGGTTAAGCCAGATTTTGTAAGGACAACAATCCTCTGCAGGTTTTTGAAATCTGCTTCCGTATAATCCGTTGCCTTGTTTCCCACCGGCGGATGTTCTGGTTTGAAGATGCCCTCACGCTTAAAGAGTTTTATGCGCTCTGCATCAATGCCTAATTTTTCTTGTATTTCTTTTGGTCTCATAACATTCGACCTCCTTTCTGAAACCGAGTATAGCACATAGGGACTTTGTCCCCGTCAAGCCCTAAATATCATTTTTTCTAATTTTAAGGATACTCGATTCCAGTTTTATTTCAAGGCTTTTCTAAATGATTTGTATATTTCAGGCTTCGATACGCATCTCCAATGAATCCTACAAATTCCGGACTCATTGTCTCCACCACACTCTTTCCCTCTACATTCTGCAAAACAGCAATACTGACTCCGGACATATCATCTTCCCTCACTTCCAGTTCTCGTATCGAATCCGCCACGGCCTCATCGATGAACGCAGCAAACTTTGCCCCATCAACATGGCTTTGCACTGGCATCGGTGCGCCACTTTCACCGAACATCTGGATTATCTTTGGTTCAATGATACTCTCCACCTTTTTCAAGGCTTCTTCCTCTGACATCCGCCTCAGATAACCTTTCATTGCACTTGCCACAATGATTTCCATCACTGTTGTTCCATAATCCTCAACGGACAGCCAAGCTAACTTTTTCATGTCAATCACTCCTGCTATGTGTATTTCTGTATCCTCACCATATACCAAAACTCTGCACATAGCAATATGTACGATAAAAAATCCGTACAAAGCAAAAAGGGCCCTGCCGGTATGCATTTCCACACATCCGACAGGGGATCCTTTCCTTTATACAGCCTGCTCTCGTTTTGCTTTACTTCTCAGATATCTTCGGTACTGAACCGTATTGTCATACACCCGGTACGGGGCATCGACCAGCGTCACCAGCCCATCAAGGCTGCATTTCTTAAATCCCAGAAAACTGGTCAGTGTCCTCTGATTTCCACAGGTGGGCAGCGTTACACCAAAATTCGTTTCATAAAGTACGATGTCGCCTTTCACCGTTCCCTTTTTCATAAAGGCGCAGTAGATACCTTTTTCAAAATGGAGCAGATCCGGTGCTTCCTCGATCCTCTCCGGCGTTATCTTCAATCGTCCTCGTTTCAGACTGGCGACCGCACCATCAACCGGCTTTCCATCCACATTCCGAAACAGGCTGCCCTGCACATCCAGCCCGTTCACCTTCAGCGGCATACCGGCGGCATTCTGTTCCGGCAGTTCTTTCAGGCAGGCAATGAAAAGGTCAAAATTTTTCTTCATAACCGTAAGGGCTCCCTGTTCCTGGCTCAGCGTTTCTTTTTCCTTTCGGAAACTCTCAATTCGCTGCCGGATATCCTTTGCCAGACTTGCATAGGCTTCGATTTCAGACCCTTCTTCATAGTCAGCATGGTAGAAGCTCGTACCAATATCATTTCCCGTCAGCCCATTTCGGATATCACTGTCAATCTCGTCCAATGTGATGTTGCCCTCCGCCAGTGATTCATTCAGTTCCAAATTCTGCTCCAGCACCGCATCCCGCATGACCGTAACCTGACGGCCGATCGTCTCCTGCAGTTTTTCTTCCAGCTCCTTGATCTGGGCATCCAGCGTTTCCAGTCTTTCCAACGATACGCTGTTTCCTTTCATCTGCTGATACATCTGTTCACAGGCTTTATGAAAAAGTGTGCTGATTTCCGAAGCTTCATGATTTTTCTCGTAATCCCGTTTCAGGCGGTACAGCATTTCCATAAAACTCTGTTCCAAGGCACATTCATGGATGCTTTCCGAAGGGCATCTTTCATTGGCTGCTTTTCTCTCGGCATCCGACAATCTCCCGTGTTTTTCCCTGCAGTACAGCTTCTGATCCGGTGTGCCATTCTGTCTGGGCTTTTCGCCCTCACGCTTTCCCATCTTCTGTTTACACCGCCACACGGGATAAGCGTATGCGTATTTTTCAAGGTAGATATCCGTATCGCCACCAGTTGCTGCAAGGCTTCGGTCATCCGTGTACCCGGTTGCCACACCTGTATAGGTCACACGGAAGAATCCCTCACCGCATTCTTTTCCGGCTCTTTCTCCATGTTCAAGGACCGCACCGCAGACCAGATTTCCAAATGGCGATCCGGTGTATCCTCTCTTCTTCTTTTGAGCCGGTACCGAATCTCCAACCTTGCTGGGCTTTTCATAAAGCATCGTCTGAGCCTTGTCCCATGTGCTGCGGTCAATGATACCAACATGATGGTTTTCTACATAATAACGAGGTGCCTCACCTTTGTTGATCGTGGACCGGTGGGTCAGGAAATCCTTTGTGATGGTCTTCTGCATCTCAATGTCACCCACATATTTTTCATTCCGAAGAACTGTGAGCACCGAACTTGCCGACCAGTTCTTTTTGTTCACCGTCTTTCTACCAAGTTCATTCAGCTCCTTTGCAATACGGTTTGCCGTCTGTCCACATACATACCGTTCAAAAATATAACGAACCGTTTTTGCCTGTTCCGGATTGATCACCCATTCACCATTTTCACCCTTGTCATACCCAAGCATCCGGTTCAGATCAATCTTCGGCTTGCCAGCCTGGAAATTCTTCTGGATCGACCAGCGGATATTGTCCGAAATGGACCGGCTCTCATCCTGCGCCAGTGCGGAAAGAATAGTCAAAATCAATTCACCGGTCGCATCCAGCGTGTCGATGTTCTCTTTTTCAAAGTAAACACCAACTGGTGGATTCTGCTGCCGAAGCTGGCGGACACAATTCAGGGTGTCCACCGTGTTTCGGGCAAATCGTGAAATCGACTTGGTCACGATATAATCCAGCTTTCCATCCAGGGCATCTGCCATCATGCGGTTGAAATCCTCACGATGTTCCCTGCTGGTTCCTGATTTTGCCTCATCTGCGTAAATGCCAGCAAATCTCCATCCGGGTTTGTTCGTGATCAGATTTGTGTAAAACGCTTTCTGTGTGGTGTAGGAAGTCTGCTGGCTTTCATCCCCTGTGGAGACTCGACAGTATGCCGCCACACGGATATTGCTCTGCACCTTCAGCTGACCACCATTATGCACCGACCGCTTTGTAGCCGGTATCACTTCTACTTTTTTCTGTGTCATATACTCTCCTCCGTTTCCTTCATATCTTTTTTCCGTTCCGACGCTTTCTATACTCTACCTGAACCGATTCTCCAAGGATCTCTGCTTCATTTTCCGCAAACTTTGGTTTTCCATCTTTGCCGTATACCCGATAATCCTTGAAGTCCTTTATAGTCCTTCTGGCTCCGAAAGCAGTAAATTCCATTCCGTAAATGGTCCGGTAATGGATCACATCTCCGTCCACTCTGCCAGATTCAATATTTACGGCATACATTTCCCGGCTGAAGGTTAGCATATCCGGTGTACTCAAGAACACACCCGATTCCGTCCACTGCGGTTCTTTATCATCCAGACCATGCACCACCAGCTTCTGTCCATAGCGGTTTTGCTCCGGCAGGGCCAGCAGTTCCTCCAGAAAATATTCGTACCTCTTTTTCAGGATGATGCCGCCTTCACTGCTTTCTTCCAAAATGTGAAGTTCGTTTTCCAGTTCTTCTTTCCGCTTCAGAATATCCTTCAGCAGTTCATTGTACATTGCCTCGGCACTTCCGGCCGCAGGTGTGTAAACACCATCCACACGCTGTTGATCCATCCCCTCCATAATAGCGTCCATCTGAATGCTCCCATCCCGAATGGACTCCTGTAAGCTCTCCTGCAGGAAAACCCGTTCCTGCTCTGCCATTTTCTTCTGTGCTTCCATCTGCTTTTTCATAAGGCGTTTACATTCCTGTTCCAGCTTCTGAAGCAGTTCCCTGAGTTCCAAAATCCGTCCTGAATGGTCTTCCGGCTCCCTCTGGCATTCACGGTATTTGACCGCCAGCTCCGACTGCTCTTTGTTTTCCTCGTAATCCCGTTTCAAGCGGTAAAGCATCTCCATAAAGCCTTGTTCAATAGCGACCTCATAAAGCTCCTCTGTGCAGTCTTTATCCGAACAGCGCATCTTCCCAACACCATAAATCGCAAGTCCCTGCCGTTCCTTGGTATCTTCAATGGACTCTGCATCCACCCAGTATGCGGCAATCTTTCTCCTCTTGTGGACCATCGTCTTTCCGCACGCTGGACACGAAAGGTTTACATAGCAGATATTGAGAGGATCACGGCTTAGTAGCGGCGGCCTCCGTTTCATTTCACTTTGCACGATCAACCAGGTTGCCCGGTCGACGATCGGTGCGTGGTGGTCCCTGATGTAATACTTTGGAAGCTGCCCTCTGTTCGGAACCGCCTTATGGGAAAGAAAATTGCTGGTCACATATTTCTGCATTTCCAAATCGCCCACATACTTCTCATTTAGGATCACATTCGAGAAGCTGCTGGGGTTCCAGTCCGTGCCAGATACCGTTTTCCAGCCTCGCTCGTTCATCTCGTTAATGATCGTTGCACGGCCGGCTCCGCAGGCATATCTCCGAAAAAGGTAACGCACCGGTTCCGCCTGCTCTTCATTGATGATCCATTCTCCGTTTTCCCCTTTGTCATATCCGATCATCCGGCTTAGATGAACCATCGGCTTCCCTTCTTGGAACCGCTTCTGATAAGACCAGTGGATGTTATCCGAAATGGAATGGCTTTCTTCCTGAGCAAGTGCGGAGTAAATGGTCAGGATCACCTCACTGGTGGAATCCAGAGTGTTGATGTTTTCCTTTTCAAAAAAGATGCCCACAGGAGGTGTCAGCTGTTTCAGCTGTCTTGCGCAGTCGAGGGTATCCACGGTATTCCTTGCGAATCTCGATATGGATTTTGTGACTATTAAATCGATTTTCCCATTTCTCGCATCCTCCAGCATCTGGTTGAACTCATCCCTATGCAGGCGGCTTGTTCCGGTGATTCCCTCATCTGCATAAATTCCTGCGAATGTCCAGCCCGGATGCCGCTGTATCATATCCGTGTAGAATGCCTTCTGGGTCCGGTAGGACGTTTTCTGTTCATCTGAATCTGTGGACACTCTGCAGTAAGCTGCCACCCTTAACCCCTTCGGCTTTTCCTGGGCAGCCTTTTGAGCCGCCGCTTCCTTTATCAATTGTAAAACCTCTGACATTTTTCCTCACCCTTTCTTTACATATTTTTTCCGGTAGCAGTTATCCCGCATGGCCTGTCCGTCAAAATAAGATGCCGTATACCGGTAATCTTCTATATTACTGTACATGACAACCTCCGTCCTTGTATCATCATACCAGTGAACCGTGTAGTTTAACGGGGAATGGACCGTAATAGAAAGGACGAATGCCTTGCAGTAATCTGAGGTCACTCCATTCAAAAACTGCACCACGCCGTCCCTTCCTTTCGGAAGTTCCTTCATCCATTCAATTGCCCGTTCTCTTCTCTCGTGGTCATTCTCCAAATCCTCCCAGTAGCCTTCCAGATACTCCAGCCGTTCTTCCAGATGCTTTTTCTCATCCATATCCCGGTCAAATTTTTCTTTCAGCCGTCTGATCTTCTCAGTATTATTTTGAATGACTGCTTCATCGATGCTCTCATCTCCCAGCAGTTCCCGTCTGGTCTGCATTACATCGTTCTGGCTTTCCAGAAGGCGCAGTTTTTTCCCACTGCTTTCCATTCCAATCTGAAGGGTGGCAATCTGCCGTTTGTAAAAAGCACGGTCCCGTTCCATAAAATCAGTGTGCTGGATATTCTCCAGTCTTTTGATCATCTGCGGAACAAAGTCATCAGCTTCCTTTGTAAAACCTTCAAACTGCTCTCCATAACGGCCGCTCATGATATCTGCCACTCCCACATTGTCATGAATCGGCTGTGTGCTCAGCCGGAACCGTTCAATGATTGCTTTACGGAAAGCCCTCACAATCTGCTCTTCATAGATTTTCTCGCAGTGGCAGATTCTCTTTCCATTATCAATCTCAGCTGTTGGGCAGTACCAGATAGGATAGTTTTTTGAATTTCTCACACGGAAAAACCTGCCGCATTCCCCACACAAAATCCTTCCTGAAAATGGCTTTGATCCTTTCTTTACTCCCTTCTCTTTTTTGGCAGCATTGGCTCTGCGGATTTCCTGAACAGTTTCAAACAGTTCTTCGTCAATGATCGCCGGATGGTGGTTCTTCACCAAATACTGCGGAAGTTCTCCATTATTCCGCTGGATGTTATGGTTCAGAAAGTCCACGGTGTATTTTTTCTGGATCAGGACAGCTCCTGTATATCGTTCCCTTTGTATCATCTGAGAAATAATCCTTCCAGTCCATCCTTCTTCCAGATCACTGTTCAGCTGTCCTTTCTTTGAGTTCTTTTTTCTGGCTTTGACCGCCACGGTCTCAGGAGCTGGAATCCGGTCATAATTCAAACCTCTGGCAACATCTGTATAGGCAGTACCCTCTGCCACCTCCTGAAAAATCCGGCGCACGATTTTTGCTTCTTCTTCCACAATTTCGATATCCCTATACTGATATCCACTTTCTGTCGTGACCATCTTTCCATTGTAGCGATACCCATATATGACCATGTTCTTTACCTCACCTCTCGGATAGCGCATCTTATTTCCAAGATTGATGTTTCTGGAAATACTCCGGCTTTCTTCTTGGGCAATCGCCGCAAGTGTCGTAAGAATGAAATCACTGGTCGGATCAGCTGTGTCCAGATTTTCTTTTTCAAAAAGGATCGTCACATTGTTGTCATGCAAAATATTAAGGGCGGTCATAAAATCCGCCGTATTTCTGGAGAAACGGGAAATCGACTTGCATACAATACGGTCTATTTTCCCTTCCCGGCAGTGCCGCAGAAGTCTTTTGAATCCAACACGCTTATCCTTGACCGTTCCTGAAATTCCATAATCGGAGTAAACCCCGATTGAATTCCAGTCTGGATTGTTTTCGATCAGCTGATGAAAATACCGTTCCTGCGTTTCGTAGGAGTTTTCCTGGTCACTGGAATCAGTGGAAACTCGAATGTAAGCGGCTACATTCAGATGTCCTTCCTTTTCCTTTGTCCTGCGAAAAGAAGCTGTGGAAATAAATCCATTTTCTTCTTTCATTGCTTCTGCCTGTGGCTGGAAGACCGCCTCGAATTCGCTTCTCAACCCACCGACCCGTTCCATAACAGGAACTGCCTGCTGCATTTTCTCCTTTGCAGCCAGCGCCTTCTGGATCAGGGAAGCAATTCCGGCATCTCCGTTTTCCTTGGATTCGGATAACGGCAACTTTGTCTTTTTCTCTTTTTGTTGGGTGCACATCTCTTGGCGCACAACGCTTTCCTGCAAAAAAGAAGATGCAGCCGCCTTCTTTTCAGAGAGGTCAGCTGCACCACTTTGTTCCTTCACCGCTTCATGGGATCTCTTTTCCTGCACAGGCATCTGAGTCACAGATGTAGTTTCCGGCAGAACAAATTCGCTCTGTCCAGTCGCCGCCATCAACATCTTTGAAAGCTCGGCTGCAGAAGCATTCGGGCGGCTTTTCTGTTTCTGCTGTACGGTGCTTTTCACCGTTGTGCGCTGCAGTTTCTGCAAAAAATCATTTGCTGTACTCATCTTGTTCTCTCCTTTCCGCCCATCTGCTTTTCTCTTCGGGCAGTCACATATTCCCTCTACTGCGTGATATTATCAAGTAAATTCGGTGCAGAAAGACGGAGAATAATCCACCCGATTATTGTCCTATCTGCACCATCCAATATGTAAAGGCCCTGACTGAAAAGACAGAGCCGTATCTCTTACAGTTTCTTGGCAAAATCAAGGCTGATCCAGCCATTACGCTTACCGGCATAGGCCTTCAGCAGACCCCAACGGGTTGCGCCCTCACCGTCTGCTTCCTCTACAATTGTAAATATGCCTTTTCCAGTGTACTGCCCGGTCTTAGCATAGTTCGTACCAGGTCCCTTACGGATATTAAGGTCACTGATTGAAACCCGTACCGCATACGGGCAGTTTGCCTTAACTTCCGGGTAGACTGCCTTACCCGCCGGATCATAAACGAAATAGCCCGGATTGATATCCGCGCACTGCTTTGCGTAAGCCAGGTCATGGAAAGCACCCTTCTGAGAAGCCGCATTCTGCCAGCTTTTGCGGACACGGTACCAGCCAGAGATAACCGTACCCTCAGAAGCCTTTGCCACATCATACTGCGTAAGGTTCCAACGCTCGATGATACTGCAAAGGTTCTGTACATAGATGTGGCTGGTGGCATATCCGCCATCCTTGATGATCTGAACCGCTTTCTTATAATCGGTACAGCCGACCAGACCCTCATAGCGTTTCTTTCTGCCATTCATCGCACCGAGCAGATAAGCCGCATGGTCAGCAATGGAATCCTCCACACAAGAATACTTGCGGAAGTCAGCGGTGATCGTGACCATCGAGCCGTCATCATTCTGCTCTTGCGTTTTCTTGGTATAGACAGACTTGCCATCCCAACTGCTGCCGCTCCAGCTGTTCCCAGAAAGCGAAGTCTTCATGCCAAAGCAGTTATTCGCATTCTGTGCCAGCTCAGATTTACCGTAGCCGGACTCCAGAATGAACTGAGCCATCGACACGCAAGCGAGAATGCCAGTAGTTTTCTGGTTCGCAGTAAACAGCGGACCGATCTTTGCAACAACATCCGCTTCGGACAAGTCCTTCAACGAAGATGCCTGCAAGCCGGAAGTCTGCGGTGTTGATACCCCGCCCAGTGCTGCCGTCACCTTTGCCGCCAAATCACCCAGACGGGCATACAGCCAGTTTCCAGGGCAGCTTTTGTTGGCAAACCAGCGGTGAACGGTCAGCACCATTTCATCCGCCGCCGGAGCATAGTTGAGTGTCTTATTTTTATCTCCCAGCCACAGAAGCTTTTTCTTACCGTTTCGTCGGCAGATATCGGTACAGAGCTTAATAAGCGAACTGTACACTGCGCTGTTCATGGCATACGGCTCATTCATGTCACTGGCACATTCGATGGTGACAGCCCTCTGGTCATTGGCATTGCTGGACGAGCACCAGCTACGGTTCTTTTCCTCGACACACAGTGATACACGGCCATCTGTACCGATGCCGTAGTTGCAGCTTGCCTGACGGCTCGTGCTGGTGAAGCATCCGCAGATGCTCTCTGCAGAAAGCTGACCGACCACACAATGCGGTGTAATGCGGTCGATGCTGTGTGTCCTCTGACCGGAATGGTTCGAAGAGAGCTTGGTGTAAACAACGAGTGGACTATTGGTATATCCCATAATGATTTCCTCCTTATAAAAAATCGAGGCCCAGATCACTCTGAACCTCGTGCTGTGGTTATTT
>ERZ772821.822-NODE-822-length-21745-cov-6.941724_pt1 | contig 21745 bp, 12 predicted proteins | sample MGYA00580859_ERZ772821 | MGnify/ENA primary metagenome ERZ772821 (study PRJEB29015, sample SAMEA2737674) | human gut metagenome | biome: human gut; feature: human-associated habitat; material: faeces | place: China | collected 2012 ...
CCCACCAAGGTGGCGGTGCTGGCCATCGGTTACGCCGACGGGCTGCCCCGGACCCTGACCGGGGGGCAGGTCCTCCTCCACGGGTGCCGGGCCCCCATTGTGGGGCGGATCTGCATGGACCAGACCCTGGTGGACGTGACGGAAATCCCCGCCGTGGACCCGGGGGACGTGGCCGTGCTCCTGGGCACCAGCGGCCAGGAGACCATCACCGCCTACGACCTGGCCCAGCAGGCCGGGACCATTACCAACGAGATCCTCAGCCGCCTGGGCCCCCGGCTGGAGCGGATCGTCCGATAACCCAAAAGCCCCTGCTGCCAGCCGGCGGCGGAACGTCTTGCCAACGGGCTTTTTTCCACACCTCTCTCCAAAAACCCGCCCCTGACACGGAAGTGGTTCCGTATCAGGGGCGGGTTTGTCGTCACAGGACCAGGGCGTGGTAGGTGTCCCCTTCCAGGGTCTTCCACAGGATCTGGTTGTCCCGGATGGTCATGTAGCTGTGGGGGCTGCCCTCCTTGGGGATGGCCAGGGAGCCCGGGTTGAGGCAGAGGTTCCCCGCCCCAAAGGGGGCCCAGGCGGGCACATGGGTGTGGCCGTGGAGGAGGAGATCCCCCGGCCGGAGGGGCGGCAGGTTCTCCCGGTTCCACACATGGCCGTGGGTGCAGTAGACCAGCCGCTCCCCCAGGGCCAAAACGGCGTAATCGGCCAGGATGGGGAAGGTCAGCACCATCTGGTCCACCTCGCTGTCGCAGTTGCCCCGGACGCAGAGGAGCCGGTCCCCCAGGCCGTTGAGCAGGGGGATCACTTCCTTGGGGGCGTATTCCCGGGGCAGGTCGTTCCGGGGGCCGTGGTAGAGCAGGTCCCCCAAGAGCACCAGCCGGTCTGCCCCCTCCCGGGCGAAGGCCTCCACCAGGGCCCGGGCATAGTAAGCCGAACCGTGCAGGTCCGACGCGATCATCCATTGCATGGCTATCTCTCCTTTCCGTGGTATGGGAGGGTCCCATGATACCACAGCAGGCAAGCCCTGTCAAAAGGAACCGGCCCCAGCAAGGGAAAAGGAGAGCACCGGTGGGTGCTCTCCTTTTCGGCCGCAAGGCAGAATCTTACTGGGCCACGGTCTGGCAGAAGCGCATGAGAATGGTGGCGATCTGCGCCCGGGTGGCGTTGCCGGCGGGGCGCAGGGTGTCATCCTCAAAGCCCTGGAGCAGACCCTGGGCACAGGCCCAAGCCATGGGGATCTGGGCATACGCCTGGATGGTCTCGGCGTCGGGGTGGCCGCTCAGGTCGGCAGAGGCCGTCACATCGTAGCCCTTGGCCTCGGCATAGCGGTAGAGGATGGCGGCCATCTGCTGGCGGGTGATCTCGTCCCCGGGGGCGAATCTTGTGTCGCTCACCCCGTTGACGATGCCGTTGGCGGCAGCCCAGACCACCGCGTCGGTGTACCAGGTATCCGCTTCCACATCGGTGAAGCCGCTCTCACCGGCGACGGCGGGCTGGCCCTCCAGACGGTAGAGGATGGTCACCAGCTGGGCCCGGGTGGTGGTGTGCTCCGGGGCGAACTGGTTGTTCTCAATGCCGTCCATAAGGCCGTTCTCATAGACGTACTGGACCGCCTGGGCATACCAGGCATCGGCGGCCACGTCGGTGAAGGGGTGCTGCTCGCCGCTGCCCTGGCTGTGGTTGCTTTCGTCGATGACCACAGCGTACTGGGAGGCATGGGTCAGGGGGAAGATAGCGGTGCCGTCTGCGGCGATCCGCACAGAGGCCTCCAGGTCCATGGCTGTCGCATCCTCATTGTAGTGGTAGAGGTTGGCCCAGGCCCCGGCGTTGTCCCGGCCCAGGGGCATGGTGAGGGTCATGGGGAAGCCGAAGGCCCCCTCATGGGCCAGGGTGAACTGCACCACCGTCCCGTCGCCGGCCACGGTGTCCACCACCTGGCTGGGGATGCCGTGGGTATCCAGGGTGACCCCAAGGTCCAGATCCTCGATGGCATCGGCCTGCGCCAGGTCCTCGCCGCGGATGGTCCATTGGACGTTGTCCTCCAGTTCCACCACCAGGGCGACGTCTTTCCCGGCCATGGCCTCCAGGGCCTCCTGGGGAATCTCTGTGGCGCCGTTCATGTCCACGGTCACCGTCTCCCCGTTGGCCGCATCGGCCAGCTCGTCTGCAATCTCCTGCCAGCCCTGGGCATCCCCGGCGCTGGGGCCGGTGGGATCCTCGGGGTCGGGATCAGGGTTGGGGGTGGGATCGGGGTCGGGCCGGGACACAGGTTCCCATTGCGCTGTGAAGGTGGTGTCCCCGTCGATGGTGACAGAGGCGCCAGCCTGATACCGCTGGTTGTCCGCGCTGCTCATCCAGCCCTGGAAGTCATAACCGGGGCGGGTGGGGGCGGCAGGCAGGGTGTAGGTCTCGCCCACGGTGACCTGGGTGATGGCCACAGTTTCCTCTCCGTTCTTCACGGTGACGGTGGCCTGCTGATCGGGTTCGGGGGTCACCTCCAGGGTGCCGGCGGTGTTCACCAGGTCGCCGTAGATCTCCTTGCCCTGGTCGGTGCCCAGCATGTACTCGGTCACCTTCACCCCGTCGGCAGAACCGGAGAGGTTCACCCGGGCCAGGGTGTCGGGGGCAGCACCGTCATAGACGATGGTGAGATAAAGGACCCCATCCTGCACGTCCTGACGAACCACGGTTCCTTCCGTGTCTACGGAGGTGATCTCCTGGCCGTTGAGGTTCAGCACCAGGTCCAGGGTGTTCACCGTGTAGCCGTCCTGACGGTCGGAGAGGGTGAACTCCACTGCGTTCACGTTGGTGCCCGAGGTGGAGGTAAGGGTCTCCACCGCCCGCTCCTTTTCCACCAGCTCCTCCTGGGTCAGGCTGGCAGCCGTAAAGAGATCGGCGGAGCCGTCCATGCGGGGCAGGGCATCGCCCCGGAGGGCCGCCAGCACCAGCTGGGGAATGTCGTGGTTGGTGCCGCCGGAGAGCTTGGCACCGCTGTCGATGGTCTGGCCGCCCAGGGCGATCTGGACGTCGTACTCCTGGTTAGTGGTGCCGCCATGGCTGCCGCCAGCCGTGCCGCCGTGGTCGGCAGTGAAGAGGACCAGGGTCTCGTCCTTGGTACCGGTCTCATCCAGAGCGTCCATGATGGCCTTGAAGTAGTCGTCGTATCTTTCCAGCTCGGTGTAATATTTGTCCGTATAATACCCGTTGCTGTGGCCCACTGCGTCCATATAGTCGGACTGCATGTAGATCATGGCCGTGTTCTTGTAGTTCTCGGAGTTGATATAGTCCGCCACGTCCTGCATGTCGCCGGTGTTTTTGGTGGAACCATGCAGGTATACCGGCGCGTCGGGCTCAATGATACCGTTGACAATCGGCGTCCACTCGGCAAAGGCTGCGTTGCCCCGGTTGGGGAAGGACTGGCCCAGCGCCTCAAAGATGGAGGGGTACACCGCAACCTCTTTGCCGAAGTCGGGGTAGTAATAGGCACCTGCCTCGTTGTTGGTGATCTGATACTCTTTCTGCGCTGTAGCGTACGCCTTCCCGTGGATGATGGAGGTGTAATTCTGGGCAGAGATGGTGGGGGTCTCACTCTGAGCGGAGTAGGAGGTGGCGCAGTACTCGTTGAAGAGTTCCATGGCGTACTCGTTGGTCCGCTTGACCAGGATATCCGGGTCATCGGTCAGGGTGGTGGAACCGTTAGAGGCATAGTACATCTCGTTGGGCTTAAAGCAGATACCGCCGCCGTCCATGGTAATGACCACCGCGTGCTTATAGGGGTAGATGGCCGCCGCCTGGGCGATGGTCTTGGCCTGGTCTGTGGTCTCTGCCAGAGCCACGTCACCGGCGCCGATGACGCCGTCGCCGTTGAGGTCCAGGTTCCCCTGGCCCACCAGCTTCACAGTAGCGCCTTCTGCGTTTTTCTTGTTGGTACTGGCGTCAATGTTGACGTCAGCAAAGGAAAATTCTGCGTTCTGGTCGCTGTCCGCCTCTACGCTCTCGAAGGTGAGTCTCACCAGGCGGGTGGTGCTGTAGTTGTTGAAGGCGTCGGTGGCCACATTGCCAGTGTAGGTCACCTTCAGGTTGCCATTCCCGTCATCCTCAACGGTCAGACCGCTCTTGGCATCCTCCTGGCCCACATAGGACACCAGATCGGGGTTATAGGTCAAGGTAAAGGAAGTGTTACCGACCGTGAGGCCGCTATCCCGGTTCATGTGAATGCTTACGTTGAATAGGTTGCCGGAGGCCACCTGTTCCGCGGCCACCAGGCCCAGGTTCACCGGCAGGTTAGCCATGTCCACAGCGGCCCGGACAAAGATCCGCTTGGCGGAACTGTCTTCCACGGTGTAGGTAAAGGTGTAGTCCCCCTCCTGGTCGGGGGTGAACTGGTTGTCCTGGAGGGAAACCGTCTCCCCGTCAGGAGCGGTCACGGTGACGGTAACCGCTGCCCCATTGCTGGCGGTGCCAGCGGGCACGGTGCAGGGCTCGTTCAGGGCGATGGAGCCAGTGGTCCCCTCCACCTCGATCATCACCGGATCCAGGCTCTCATAGAGGGCCTTCACCTGGTCATCGGTCATGCTGTCGCTGTACAGCCGGGCCAGGGAGACGCGGCCCTTGGCGAAGGATTCCGCCCCGCCGGAGGAGCTGCTGTCGCCGCCAATGACAAAATTCTTTGCCTCTCCGCCGGGCCAGTGGATGGTGGTGCCGCCGGCGGGCTTGGAGTCAACCAGCACCCCGTTGAGATAGAGTTTCACTGTGCTGCCGTCAAACACACCCACAGCGTGGTACCATTGGCCGGCCTCGATCTCGGCGTTGGGCTGAACATAACCGTTGTCGCCCCCGCTCTTGTTGATGTTGCAGAAGAACTGCAGCCGGCCGCCTTCCAGGCCCAGGCCAATGCCGCCGCCCTGCTGGTTGGAGAACATGTCCGACTCCCCACTGGGAATCTCGTCATACTTGAAGATGCTCTCAATGGTGACCCCATCGCTCATCTTGCTGTACTTGGTGTCGTCGAAGGGGTAGAGGTAGGCATCATAGGAACCGTTGAACACACCCACGTTCTTGCCCATCTCGGTGTCCTCCTCAATGACGGGGGAACCGGCACGATCCCAGGTGTTCTGTGTCTCCGACTTGTCCTGGGCAGTGCCGTCGGTGAAGTCCACGTTCAGCATGTCCGGGGTGAGGGTCTCAGGATTCTCGGGCTCCTCGGGATCGGTGGGCTGCTCCGGCAGCTCCTGGTCGGCCAGGGCGGCTACCTGATCGGCAGTGAGGGGGGTGCTGTAGATCCGGGCGTTGGCGATGCGGGCGTTGGAAGCAATTTCCAGCGCATTGCTACTACTGCTGTCACCACCGATAAACACAGAAGTAGCTGCTGAAGAGGGATTTTTCAAATCTGCTGTTGCTGTTTCCGTATCCACCAGCTTCCCGTCAACATAAAGCTCAACGGTTTTTGCCTCTGAATCATATACACCTGCTGCGTGGTGCCATTTGTTGACCTGAATCGTTCCTCCTGTGGGGGTTGCATAGTCATTTCCGAGAACATGACAGAAGAAAATTCCTTCCCCATTTCTAGCGCCTAATCCAAATCCGCCGCCAGATTGGTTCGACAGCAATTCTTGTTCATCGGATGGATACTCATTGTAGCAGAAGGTCACTTCAAAAGTGAATCCGTCTTCCATTTTCGTATACTGCTCTGCCAAGGGATAGCTGTAGGCGCTGTCGCCGTCGAAGTTGGCCACAGTTTTACCTAACGTCTCGTCCTTCACATATGCAACGGTACCGTGTTCGGTCTCTTCCAGGTTATTTGTTGAGTTGTCATCTCCATTCCCGTTAGAAAAGTCAACATTTAGGATATCTGCTTCTGGGATTTCCACGCTCTCCTCTTCCGACAGCGTGCCCACCGCTGACGCGGGTACCACACTTACCATCATCGCTGCTACCAACAGTCCAGATAGGGTTCGTTTCCAATTCATGGGTCTGCTTTCCTTTCTTTGCTCGGGGTTTCAAGGATTGTTTGCAAGGTCTGTCGGGTCGTTCTTATTCATTTTTGGGGCACGCAATGGCCGGTTCCTTCGGTTGTCCGTAAAGAGTGCTTCGTTGGGAGGTCGCTCCTAGAACGACCTCCCCCCTTTTTCTGATCCAGAAAAAGGCAATTTCCTGTTTTGTGACTTCTCTGGGTTGGGGTTTCTCTCAGTCCTCCTTCTCCTGTTCCTCCAGCCACTGGGGCAGCTGGGACAGGTTTAACAAAACGCCGTCGGCCCCGGCGGCCAGGAAGGTCTCCTTGGCCCGGGCCAGGACACGCTCCCTGTCCTGGGGCGGGAGGGCCTCGTACTCCTCCTGGGTGAGGCCCAGGACGCTGCTGCCCTCCAGCACCCCCAGGGAGAGGATGCCGGCATTCTTTCCCTCTTGAATGTCCGCGACCGTGTCCCCCACCTTCACCACATCGGCTACGGAGGGGATTTGGAACTGGGCCATGTTGGCATAGATCATGTAGGGGTATGGCCGGCCCAGGCCCTGGACGCTGTCCGGGCTGAACCAGGCGTCGGGGGCATAGCCCTGCCGGGCGGCGCCCTGGGTCACCACGGCCATCATCTGATCGGTGTAGCCGGTGGTGGAGCCAATGCGGATCCCCTGGGCCCGGAGGGCCTCCACGGTCTCCACCACCCCGGGCTTGGGGGCGGCGTAGTCCGCCAGGCTCTCCATAAGGGAGTCCTCAAAGACGCCATAGAGCTTCTCCACGGCGGCCTCGTCGGCGGCTCCTTGGTTCTCCTGCCACTGCCGCTGGATGGCGGGCATGGCCAGCATGGTGCGGATGTGGTCCCGCTTGAGCATGCCCATGGGGGCGCGGATCTCCTCCACGGTGGGGTTCACCCCGAACTTCTGGAAGGCCAGGGCAAAGGCGTTGACCGGGGCGAAGCAGCCGTAGTCCACGGTGGTGCCTGCCCAGTCGAAGATGATCAGTTGGGGTTTCATTGTGCTGCCTCCGTTTCCTTCAGAAAGTCTGCCAGAATGGCGCTGAGCTTCAAAATATCCTCGGGATAGATCTCCCCGATGTTGCCCACCCGGAAGGTGTCGGCCTCCATCACCTTGCCGGGGTAGAGGACATAGCCCCGGTCCTTGATGTAGTGGTACATCTGGTCAAAGGTGAACGTGGCCCCCTCGGGATAGCAGAAGGAGGTGATGATGGGCCCCTGGACCGCCGGGTCCAGGTAGGGGCGGAAGCCCAGGGCCTGGAAGTTCTCCGCCAGCAGGCGCTGGTTTTCGTCGTACCGGGCGTGGCGGGCGGGGATGCCCCCTTCGGCCTCCAGCTCCTTCAGGGCCTGGTCAAAGGCCAGCACCACGTGGGTGGGGGAGGTGAAGCGCCACTTGCCGCCGCCGTCCTCCATCCCCTTCCACTGGTCATAGAGGTCCAGGGACAGGGAGCGGGCCTGGCCGGCGCAGGCGGCCAGCTTCTCCCGGTTGGCCAGGATGAAGGAGAAGCCGGGAACCCCCTGGATGCACTTGTTGGCGCTGGAGACCAGGAAGTCGATCCCCCAGTCGGCCAGGGGGATGTCCACGCCCCCGAAGGTGGACATGGCGTCCACGAGGAAGGTCTTGCCGGCGGCCCGGGCCACCTGGCCCACGGCGGCCACGTCGTTAAGGATGCCGCTGGTGGTCTCCCCGTGGACCATGGCCACGTGGGTGATGGCGGGGTCCTCCGCCAGATACTTGGCCACCACGTCGGCCTCGGGGCGCTGGTCGTTGGGCTGCTCATAGAGGGTGTAGGCCACCCCGGCGTGGCGGCAGATGTCGGTCATCCGCAGGCCATAGGCCCCGTTGGCGGCGATGAGGACCTTGTCCTTAGGCCCCACCACGGTGGTGAGGACGGACTCCACCCCGAAGGTGCCGCTGCCCTGCATCAGCACGGCGGTGTATGCCGGCTCGGCCACATGGCCCAGGGCCAGCAGCTGGGCACGGATGCGCTGGGTGATCTGCTTGTAATCGTCGTCCCAGGTGCAGTGGTCCACCTGCATCACGGCCTTCACCGTGTCGGTGGTGGTGAGGGGACCGGGGGTCAAAAGCTTATACTGGTTCATAACACTACTTCCTTTTCTAATTTCTTCCATTTTTCCGGGGTGTTTCCCGGTTTTTGTCCATAAGAAAAGGGCGCGGTCACGCCCTTCTCTTATGGAGTATGATGGGGATCACGGGATTGCTCAGGGCTTGGCAGCCTCGGAGATCTCGATGTGGTGCTCGTAGAGTTCAAAGGTCAGCGGCTCGCTGAAGGTCTTGGGATAGGCAGACTTGTTGGCGTTGTCGGAACTCTCCCCTTCGTACAGGGGGTTGGGATAGTTCTGCTGGAGCTCGGCACGGCCGTTCTCAATGATGCACTGGGCCATCTTCATGGCCAGGGGGTTGGTGGCATCGCCCTTGTCCAGCACAGCCACGGACTCAGTCAGAGAGAAGTTGCCCTCGGTGGGGTCCACATAGTCGATGGGCAGGCCGTCGTTCTTGGCAGCCACAGCCTGGTGGCGCAGGCCGAAGCCCACGGCTACCTCACCGGCCTCGCACAGCTGCAGGGGGGCGGAACCGGAGGACTCCACATGGTCGCCGGCGTTGACATAGATGTCGTGGAGGATGTTCTGGGCCTCTTCCTCGCCGTACTCAGACACCAGAGCCTGCATCAGCAGCCAGGCGGTGGAGGAGGACTGCACGTCGGTGACGGCCACAAAGCCGGCATAGGCGGGGTCAGCCAGGTCCTTCAGGCAGGTGGGCATGGGGAGGTTGTTCTCGGCCAGCATCTCGGTGTTCACGATGATGGCGCCCTCCTGGGAGGTGATGGGGGCGGTGTAGTCGGGCACCTCTTCCAGGGTGTTCACGTCAAAGGTCAGGGGGAGGAACATGCTGTTCTGATCCTGGGCGCTCTGGAGGTAGAAGGTGCTCATGGTGACCATGTCGGCCTCCAGGTTGGTGCCCTCTGCCAGCAGGCGGCCGCCCAGCTCGGAGGTGCCGAAGGTCTGGAACACATACTGGCCCTCATAGCCGTTGCTGTCCAGGGCGTTCTCCATGGCGGTGATGGCTTCCTCGTCGGCGTTGGAATAGATGACCACCTGCTCTGCGGAGGTGTCGCCGCTCTCCCCGGCGCTGCCGGCGTCGGCGGAGGTGTCGTTGGTGCTGCCGCAGCCAGCCAGAAGGGCTGTGGCCATGGTCAGGGACAGGCCCAGAGCCAATAACTTCTTGAGATTCATGATGCTTTCATTTCCTTTCTCTTCTTTGCGTTACTGCTTCCCTTCCGGGAACTTTTATTTGCAAGCCAGGTAAAGATGGCTTTTGCAATGAGGTTGGTGGCCAGGATCAGCAGGGACAGCACAAACACCTGGTCATACTCGTTGATGTACTGCAGCTGCTTGATCTTGGTGGTGAGGACCATGGTGCGGGCCCCGGCCAGGAAGATCAGGGCGCTGATGGTGACCATGGAGTTGATGAAGTAATAGCTGAAGGTCTCGATGAGGCTGGCCGCGGCGTTGGGGGTCACCACCCGGAGGATGGTCTTGGGCCAGCTGTCCCCCATGAGCATGGCGGTGGTCTCCCACCCTGCGTTCATCTTGGACAGGGAGTTCTTCATCATCAGGTAGGGGGTGGAGAAATAGTGGACGATGTTACACAGGATCATCAGGGGGAAGGTGTTTTGCAGGGAGGTCCCCGAGAAGACGAACAGGAAGGCCAGGCCCAGGACCATGCCGGGGATGGTGTTGGTCACCAGGGCGATGGCGTCGATAACCTGCTTGCACCAGCCGGGCAGCTTGCTCCGGGCGGTGATGAGGGCCGCGCCGTAGGCCGCCAGGGTGCCGAACAGCGCCGTGGCCAGGGCCATGCCCAAGGAGTTGAGGTAGACGGTCTGCAGCTCATTGTCTGAGAAGACCTCTTGGAAGTGCTCCAAGGTAAAGCCGGTCTGGTAGGGCCAGCGCTCCACCAGGGGCACCACGAAGATCACCACGAACATGCACAGGATCAGGATGGCCAGCACCGTGCCGGACAGGCCCCAGGCGGTGTCCCGGCCGGGGTTGCGGCGCAGGTCGGCGTCGCTGATGCGGTCGTAGCGGATGTTGTACCGCTCCAGGAAGCGCAGCAGGAGGATGCTCACAATGGAGGGCAGGAGCATCACCACCGAGATCACCGCGCCCCGGTTGAAGTCGGGCACGCCGCCCAGCATCTCGTTGTAGAGCACAGTGGCGATGACCTCGTAATCCCCGCCCACCGAGGCGGGAATGCCGAAGTCGGTGAAGCAGAGGAAGAAGGCCTGGATGAAGGCGCCGGCCAAGGTCCCCAACAGGGGGCGGAGGATGGCGATCCAGAAGGTGGACAGGGTCCCGTCCCCCATGGCCTTGGAGACGATGAGGGTCTTCTTGTCCACATACCCCATGGTGTTGTGGATGAGCAGGAAGGCCACCGGGACGGTGTAGATCACATACCCCACCAGCAGGCCGCCGAAGCCGTAGATGTCAAACAGCTGGTGGCCCAGCAGCCGGGTGATGAGGCCCTGCTTGCCAAAGGAGTAGATGATGGCAAAGCCGTAGGTGATGGTGGGCAGGAACATGGGTAAGGTGGCCACCGCTTGGACAAACCGCTTAAAGCCCCGGGGCAGGCGGGTGTAGTGGATGATGTAGGCCATGACGAAGGCGATGCCCACCGCCACCAGGGCCGAGACGATGGACACAGCAAAGCTGTTGCCCAGGGCCGTGGTGAACCCCTTGCCGGAGAAGACGTCCAGGTAGTAGGCCCCGGTGAGGCCATCCTCCCCCAAAAAGGACTTGAGCAGAAGCCGGATGGCAGGCACCGCCAGGAAGACGGCAAAGACCGCCACCAAAACCAGGAAAATGAGCTTCAGCTCCCAAGATTTCCGTTTCATGTCGGTGTCCTCGGGTTATCCGGCAATGGAGTTGGCGCTGCTCCCGAAGAGAGCATAGATGTTGTTGCGCTTGATCTCCAGCTGGTTGAGGATGAACTTCCGCACGAAATCGTTCTCCGGCTTCTGGATGATCTCTGCCGGGCGGCCGTACTGGGCGATGGTCCCCTGGTCGATGATGAGCACCCGGTCGGAGAGGGTGAGGGCCTCCTCAGGGTCGTGGGTGACGATGATGGTGGTCAGGTGGTACTCCCGGGCGATGGTCTTGATCCGGTCCTTGATGGACTCCTTGATCACCCCGTCCAGGGCGGACAGGGGCTCGTCCAGCAGGAGGATCCGGGGCTTCATCACCATGGTGCGGGCCAGGGCCACCCGCTGCTTCTGGCCGCCGGAGAGCTGGTCCACCCGCTTGTTCAGGTGGTCCTCCAGGCCCAGGAGGTGGATGAGTTCCTCCACCTCTTCCTTGGAGGAGATGCCGGGCTTGTTCTTCAGCCCATAGGTGATGTTCTGGTAGACGTTCAGGTTGGGGAACAAGGCGTAGTCCTGGAAGACGATGTTAAAGCCGCGCTTTTCCATCACCGTCCGGGTGAGGTCCTCTCCGTTATACACAATGGTGCCGGCGTCGGCCTCTACGATGCCCAGGATGATGTTCAGCAGGGTGGTCTTGCCGCAGCCGGAAGGGCCTAGGATGGAGACAATCTCCCCATCCTCTACCTGGATGGAAATATCCTTGAGGACCGAAACCCCGTCGAACGACTTTTGAATATGGCTGAGTTCTAACATAGCAGTGCTTCTCCTTTTCCTTTCTGCAAGATGGCAGGCCAGCAGTTCGGCCCGCTTCCGTTTACAAGTGCAGTGTAGCAAAGGTGACCAGCCGCTTACCACCATTGTCCCGTAAAACCTCCGTGAAGCCATAGTTAAATCCTGTCAGAGAAAAAACAGGAACCTTGTAGTTTTCCCTACAAGGTTCCTGTTTGCTCTCTGGCCTTCCGCCGCCCGGTCTGGGAGTTACTGGTCCGGGTAGTCCCGGTCGGCAATCACCTGGCCGCTGTGGTCCAAGTTGTGGGAGAAGCGCTCGTAGTCGCTGAGGATCACCGCCATGTACAGCATATCCACCACCGCCAAGTCGGCCACCCGGGAGAAGATGGCCTTGCCGTACACCGTCTGGGCCGTTCCCCCCACGCCCAGGGCCACGTCGGCGTAGCGGAAGAGGACGGGGTCCTCCCCCCCGGCCACGGCGATGGTCACCGCCCCGGCCTTCTGGGCCAGGCGCAGGGCCTTCACCGTGTCCATGGACTTACCCGAGTGGGAGAAGGCAATGGCCGCGGCCCCCGGCCGCAGATGGGCCGCCCCAATCTGCTGGAGGTAGGCGTCGGTGTGAAACCGGCAGGGCAGGCCCAGATAGGTGAGCTTGGTCAGCAGGTCGCTGGCCGGGGCGCAGGAATTCTCCACCCCATAGATATCAATGAATTGCGCCCCGGCCAGGATCCGGGCGGCCCGCTCCAGTTCCCCGGTGGGCACCGATTTCAAGGTCTCCTCCAGCTGCGCCCGGTGGGTGCGCACCGCCTTGAGGGGGAGGTCCCCCATCCGCTCCCAGGGCCGCAGGGCAAAGCCCCCCAGGTAGTCCAGGGCGTTCCCCCGGACCTGGCCCTCCTTTTGGCTGAGGGCCCCTTTGAACTCCCGGTACCCCCGGTAGCCCAGCCCCCGGACGCAGCGGATCACCGTGGGCTCGCTGACCCCGGCACCCCGGGCCAGTTCCCCGATGGTAAGGTCCTCCAACTCCTCGGCGTGCGCCAGGAAAAACTCCGCCACCTTCTGCTCTGACGGGCGCAGGGACGCATACGCGCCCTTGACCCGATCCTCCCATGTAATGCCTTGTTCCATGCTGGGTTTCCTCCCTGTCCGGCGAAAAATTACAAGGCCCATACGGGCCTTTGTAACTCCTAGGAAAATTTTCTTTGACGGGGCCTTCTGGTGCAAAAATCTGCCGGGTTTTCCCGGGATTTCCCCCTACCCTTTCGTCTTTTTTCTCTATTGTAGCCGTCCGCCGGTTCCCCTTCCATCAGGAAACGGAGAAATCTTTGTTTCCTTTTGGTTAAACCGCGCCGCCCCATTTGCGTTTCGCCGCCCGGCGTGCTACACTGAGAGCCGAGACCGTTTTCCCCAGAAAGGAGCCCACCATGCACACCAAACGCGACCTGACCCAGGGGAGCATTCCCCGGGGCCTGCTGGGGTTTGCCCTCCCCCTGATCCTGGGCAACCTCCTCCAGCAGCTGTATAACCTGGCCGACACCTGGGTGGTGGGCCGGTTCATCGGGGAGGGGGCCCTGGCGGCGGTGGGGGCCTCCTATACCTTAATGACCTTCCTCACCTCCATCCTCCTGGGGCTGTGCATGGGCAGCAGCGTGTACTTCTCCATCCAGTTCGGCCGGCGGGACCCGGCCCGGCTGCGCAACGGCATCTTTCAGGCCTTCCTCCTCATCGGGGCCATCACCCTGGTGCTCAACGCCCTGGTCTACGCCCTGGTGGACCCCATCCTCCTCCTGCTGCAGATTCCCCCGGAGGTCACAGGCCTCACCAAGACCTACCTGCTGTGGGTCTTTGCCGGGATTGTGGCCACCTTTCTCTATAACTTTTTTGCCAACCTGCTCCGGGCGGTGGGCAACTCCGTCACCCCCCTGCTCTTCCTGGGAATCTCGGTGGTGCTGAACATCGGCCTGGACCTTCTCTTCGTGGTGCCCCTCCAGATGGGGGTGCAGGGGGCGGCCCTGGCCACGGTGATCTCCCAGTATCTGGCCGGCCTGGGGCTGGCGGGGTACACTTGGAAGGCCTTCCCCGCCCTGCGGGTACGGCGGGAGGACCGGGTTTGGAACAAAGCCACCCTCCGCCAACTGCTGAGCCTGTCCGGCTTCACCTGCCTGCAGCAGTCGGTGATGAACTTCGGCATCCTCATGGTCCAGGGGCTGGTGAACAGCTTTGGCACCACGGTGATGGCCGCCTTCGCCGTGGCGGTGAAAATCGACACCCTGGCCTACATGCCGGTGCAGGACTTTGGCAACGCCTTTTCCACCTTTGTGGCCCAGAACTTCGGGGCCCAAAAGCGGGCCCGGATCCGCAGCGGCACCCGGTGGGCGGTGTTCTGGGTGGTGGTGTTCTGCCTGGTTCTGGGGGGCCTGGTATGCCTGCTGGCCCCCCACCTCATGGCAGTGTTCGTGGGGGCAGAGGCGGTGGATGTCATCGCCGTGGGCACCGGGTACCTGCGCATCGAGGGGGCCTTCTACCTGGGCATTGGCATCCTCTTCCTGCTCTATGGGTACTTCCGGGCGGTGAACCGGCCGGCGGTGTCGGTGGTGCTCACGGTGTGCTCCCTGGGCACCCGGGTGGCCTTGGCCTATGCCCTCTCCGCCCTGCCGGCCCTGGGGGTTACGGGGATCTGGATGGCCATTCCCATCGGCTGGTTTTTTGCCGATCTGGTGGGCATCCTCCTCTGGCGGCGGGAGGACCGGCAGAGCCGCTGACCGTCCCCGCCGAAACGCCATACCAATCTGTAAAAAGACCCGGGAGCGGGCCCGTTGGGCCCGCTCCCGGGTTTCTGTATGCCGTTGGAGGGGGTGGGGGGATCAGACCGCCACGTGCTCCAAAAAGCGCATGAGGATGGTGGCCACCTGGCCGCGGACGGCGCTGCCCGTGGGGCTCAGGGTGGTGTCAGAGGTGCCAGTGACAAGCCCGGCGCCGTTGGCCCAAGCCATGGCGGTCTGGGCATACCCGGCGATGTCCCCGGCGTCGGTGTAGCCGGAGAGGTCGGCGGAGGCGCTGACGTCATAGCCGGCAAACTCGGCGTACCGGTGGAGGATGGCCGCCATCTCCTGGCGGGTCACCGGGCGGTCGGGGGTGAAGGTGGTGTCACTGGTGCCGGTGACGATGCCGTTGGCCCGGGCCCAGTACACCGCCGGGCCATACCAGCTGCTGGCATCCACGTCGGAGAAGGGATAGTCCAGGCCCTCCTCCGGCAGGTCGGGGGAGCCGGCCAGGCGGTAGAGCATGGTCACCAGCTGGGCTCTCGTGGTGTTGCTTTGGGGGGCGAAGATGCCCTCGTCCACGCCGGTCATGATCTCCCGGTCGGAGACATACTTCACGCCGTCATAGAACCAGTCGGTGCTGGCCACGTCGGAGTAGGTCCGGATGGTGGAGGTGGGGGCATCGCTCACAGGGATCTGTGCGGCCACGGAGGCGTTGTCCACCTGAATGGTGTAGTTCTGGTCGTAGCTGGCCATGCCGGGCTCATAGGCGTAGAGTACCAGGGCCAGGGTGTGGCCGGCGGGCACCTCATAGAGGTTGGGCTGGAGGTAGAGAGTGTAGTCGTAGGACTGGCCCTCCACCAGGGAGATCCCGTTGGCGGCGGAGGCAGAGTCGTAGCCGGCGTCGGGGTTGCACAGGTCCATCCAGCCCCGGGTGATGATCTTGTAGGACACGTCGGTGGTGTTCAGCTTCACCAGGTCCAGGTTCTCCAGGCCGCCGCCCTGCCAGGCGCCGCCCTCGGCCAGGGTGGTCTTGGGCACGTAGGCGCCGGAGGTGTTGCAGGCGGGGAAGGTGGTCCCCTCGGGGGCGATATCCACCAGCATGGCGCTGACCATGAGGCCGTCCCGGTCAGCCAGGGCCTTTTCGCCCTCGCCGTTGAGGGTAGAAGCGCTGAAATTCACCGCCACGGAGCCCTTGATGGTGGTGTCCTGGGTGACGTCCATGGTATACATGGCGCTGGAAGCGGTGGAGCCGGCAGTGAAAGTGTCCTGCCAGTTGCTGCGGTCCACGCCGATGGCGGCGTAGTCGCTGCTGATGGAGGCAGTCTCCTCTTGGGCGCTTGCCCCGCTGAGGGTGACGGCCTGGTCGGTCTTCCAGTCGTCGTAGGTGTTCCACTCCATGGTGTTGGTGTTGCTCTGGGCGGTAACGGCGGCCATGTTTTCAATGCCGTTGTCCAGGCCATAGAGGTAGTGGGTGAACCACTGGTTCAGGATCGCATCATAGGACTCCTCCCCGATGAGGAAGGACAGGCCCCCGGAGGGATAGGTGGGGGTGAGGTGGCCGTCCTGGTGGAGAAGGATCTTGGCGGGAATCCCGGCCTGTTCATAGGCCTGGTACATCAGGTCAAACTCCTTGGTGCGGACGTTGTAGTCGTTGAGGCCGTGGACAATCAGGGCGGGGCACTGGATGTTCTCGGCGTTCAAGGTGTAGTCCCGGCTGACCCAGTGGTCGCTGTAGTCGCCGTTGCTCTCCCACTGGTCATTGCGGATCTGGTTGAGGTAGTTGCCGTACTTCTCCTCGATGGTGGCCCAATCCTCCGGGTCCAGGTACCGGCCGGAGCAGTACCAGGCCAGCCAGTCGGAGTAAGCGGGGTCACTGTCGGTGGAGATGCCCTGGGAATTGGTGTACTCATACCAGCTGGCAATGCCGGCCACGGGGACGATGGTCTCCAGGCCCTTCACGCCGGTGGTGGCCAGGCCGAACTGGGTGGTGCCGGCGTAGGAACGACCGGTCATGCCCACCTTGCCGTTGGACCAATCGGCCTCGATGGCAATGTTGCTGGTCTTGTCGGTGTAGGCCACCCGGTCGCCGGTGAGCCACTCGATGACGCACTTGAAGGCGTCGATCTCCAGGTCGGTGCCGCAGGTCTCGAACCCGTCGGAGCCGCGGGTGCCCAGGCCGCCGCACTCCACCACGGCATAGCCGCGGACCAGGTAGTAGTCATACCAGGTCAGGTCCTCGTAGTCGTACATGTCCTCGTGGGGGTTATAGTAGTACCACTCAGAGGAGTCGGCCTCGGCGGCCACTTCTTCGGTGGTGGCCTCCCCCACGGGGGTGCGGGCCTCGGGCTGGCTGTAGAGCTTGGAGATGTCATAGCCCTCCTCGCCGTAAGGCACATCGCCGGAGGTACAGCCGGTGATGTAGGGCCGGGCCTCATAGATGGTGGCGGCCTGATAGTCCCCCTCCATGGCGGCCCGGGGGAGCTGCACCAGGGCCTTCACCAGGTCCAGCTTGCCGTCGTCGTCGGTGTCGTAGTTGGTCTCCACGTAGACGAAGAAGCGGATGATGTCGCTGTTGGCGTTGTCGTAGCCCTCCTCCACCGCGCCGGTGGTGTAGGGGAAGATGGGCTGGGCCATGCCGTTCATGAACAGGGGCTCCATGGTGTCGCTGTGGAGGGCGTCATAGAGCACCTGGGCGGACTGCTTCATCACAGCCAGGTTCCCCTGGGTGCAGGTGGCGGTGGGCGTATAGCCCTCGATGCCGTCGGTCATACCCATGCTGTCGGCCATGGCGTTGTAGTCAGCGGGGTAGGTGCCCAGCTGGCTCTCTTCCATGCCCGCCCAGCGGAGCAGGTAGGCCACAGCCTCCTGGTTGGTGACCGCCTGGTCAGGCTCCCCGGTGACTGGGAGGGTCAAGTCCGGGCTGTCGGCAGTCAGCTCCCCCCAGGTGACCGGCGCGCTGGTGTCTTCGCTCTCCACAGCCATGGCCGGGGAAACCAAAGACAGCGCCAATGCCAGCACCAGGAGCAAAACGGTGAGGTTACGTTTCATTGGATTCTTACCTTCTTTCTCAAATTTCTCCTCTGCGCCGGGGCCGGCCACTCCACCACACAGGCCGCCACAGCGTATAAGCATACATCAGTATAAGCCGCAAAAGGGGAAAAGTCAATGAATCCACCCCTTCCTTTGGATGGAAATCTTATAAAAATTTAACCTCCCTTTCACAGTTTCCAGGTGGAAACAACACCTCAAATACCGTATGGTAAAGGGGACCCATATTTTATTCCATCCATATCGTAAGGAGAATCACAACCATGAACCAACGGATGAAACGGGGCGCTTCCCTGCTCATGGCCGGCATCCTGGCCGTGGGGCTGGTGCCCAGCGCCTTCGCCGCCCAGGACGGGCAGACCACCCCCACCTTGGAGAAGATCGCCGGCTATTCCACCGGCTACTCCGACCAGGAGGGGGGCGTGGCCGAGATCGTAGCCTACAACCAGGATAACCAGAAGTTCTACCTGGTCAACGGCCGGGAGAAGAAGCTGGACATCGTCTCCCTGGCCGGCCTCACCGCCGGGCAGGGGGAGCAGACCCGCTCCCTGGAAACCCGGGTGGACGTGAGCGGGATGATCCCCGGCTTCACCTTCGGGGACCTGACCAGCGTGGCCGTGGACACCGCCCACGACCGCATCGCTGTGGCCGTGCAGGCCGAGGACTATGCCGCCAACGGCGCCATCCTGCTCCTCAACTATGCCGGGGAATACCTGGCCCATTACACCGCCGGGGTGCAGCCGGACAACGTGGTCTTCTCCCCCGACGGCCGGTATGTCCTCTCCGCCAACGAGGGGGAACCCCGCCAGGGCTATGAAAACGGCACCGATCCCCAGGGCTCCGTGACCATCGTGGACCTGGAGGCGGAGACCCCCACCCCCAACACCGTCACCTTCGAGGCCTGGGACAGCCAGCGGGAGGCCCTGGTGGCCGACAACGTCCTGCTGAAGCGCGGCCTGAACCCCTCCACCGACTTTGAGCCCGAGTACATCACGGTGAACGCCGCCGGCACCACCGCCTATGTGGCCCTGCAGGAGGCCAACAGCATCGCCGTGCTGGACCTGGCCAGCGGCCAGTTCACCGGCATCCACTCTCTGGGCTTCAAGGACCACAGCCAGCCCGGCAACGAGCTGGACGCCAACAAGGAGGACCAGCAGGCCAACCTCCAGACCGAGAACTTCCTGGGGGTGTACATGCCCGACGGCATCACCCTGTATGAGGCCGGCGGCAAGACCTTCCTCCTCACCGCCAACGAGGGGGACGCCTCGGAGTGGGAGGAGTACGCCAACATCACCACCGTGGTCACCGGCACCGTGGAGAACGACGGCGAGACCACCGACGTGGAGGTGGAAGTGCTGGACAAGACCAAGCTGGACGGCCTGCCCGCCGTGGCGGAGGACACCAACTTCCTCCTGGGCGGCCGGTCCTTCTCCCTCTATGAGGTCACCGAGAACGGCCTCACCCAGGTCTTTGACAGCGACAGCGACTTTGAGCGCATCACCGCCCAGGCCTATCCCGACCACTTCAACGCCTCCAACAAGAACAACAAGCTGGACAGCCGCAGCGACGCCAAGGGGCCCGAGCCGGAGAGCGTCACGGTGAACCTGGTGGACGGCAAGCCCTACGCCTACGTGGGCCTGGAGCGCATCGGCGGCGTGATGGTCTACGACCTCTCTGACCCCACCCACCCCACCTTTGTAGAATATGTGAACACCCGGGACTTCACCGTGGACTTCCCTGAGGAGGGCACCGACCCCGCCCAGGGCGATGTGTCCGTGGAGGGCATGTGTGTTGTGCCCGCTGCGGTGAGCCCCACCGGCCAGGCCCTCCTGCTCACCGCCAACGAGGTTTCCGGCACCGTGGCCGTGTTCCAGCACAGCCAGCAGGCCGAGACCCCGGCAGAGCTCCCCTTCACCGACGTGACCCAGGGCGACTGGTACTACGATGCCGTGGCCTATGCCTATGAAAATGGCCTCATGACCGGCACCGGGGACCGCCTCTTCGCCCCCAGCGGCACCACCGCCCGGGCCCAGTTGGTGACCATCCTCCACCGCCTGGAGGGCACCCCCGCCCTGCCCGACACCGCCCTGGACTACCCCTTCTCTGATGTGGCCGCCGACAGCTGGTACGGCACCGCCGTCTACTGGGCCCGGGCAAACGGCATCGTCAATGGCGTGAGCGATACCGCTTTCGCCCCCAACCAGGCCCTCACCCGGGAGCAGATGGCCGCCATACTCTACCGGTATGCCGAGTATAAGGGCGCAGACCTGTCTGCCTCTGCCGACCTCTCCGGGTACACCGACGCCGGCCAGATTGCCACCTATGCCCAAGCCGCCATGGCCTGGAGCACCGGCACCGGCCTCATCACCGGCACCTCTGACACCACCCTCAGCCCCAGGGGCACCGCCACTCGGGCACAGGTGGCCACCATTCTTCAGCGTATGAGCGACTTGTTCGCCCAGGCATAACGTTCACGGAACCTCTTTTCTTCCAACGAAGCGCCCCCAGCTGGGAAACCAGCTGGGGGCGCTTCCCTTGTCCAGACCACGGGGGCGGGCGTCTGCCGAACGCCCGCCCCCTTGGGGAATGGATCCATTATGATTTTGCCTTGCCGCCCATCCAGAAAGCCAGGGCAAAGCCCCCGGCGAAGGTGAGGCAGCTCAGCGCCAGGGCCCCAGGCCCGGCAAAGGAGGTGGGGAGGATCATCAGGGTGGAGGCCAGGGCAAACCCCAGCAGCACCCGGGTCAGGCCCACGTAGTACCGCTCCAGCAGCCAGGACACCAGCCGGGCCAGCAGCAGGATGGTCAGCAAAAACCCTGCCCCCATGGGCAGGAGCACCGTCAAGTCCAGATGGCCAATCCCCTGGGCCATGGGCTGGTAGAGCCCCAGGAAGAGGAGGACGGAGGAGGAGCTTAGCCCTGGCAGGAGCATGCTCAACCCCCACACCGCTCCGCAGAACAGGAACAGCCCCGGTCCCGGCTGGAGGAAGGCGTCCTTGGGCCCCTCGTCCAGCACCTGGAAGAGGGTGAAAGACAGGGCCAGGGAGAGGACAAACCCCACCCAGGCGGCCGCCTTCCGCTCCTCCCCCCGGACGGTCTTATGGAAGAGGGCGGGCATGGTGCCGAAAATGAGCCCGGCGAAGAGGGTCATGGTGGGCCCCGAGGAGACGGTAAGCAGGTATTCCACCACCCGGGCCAGGAGGATAAACCCCACCAGTCCCCCGCCGATCAGAGGGAGGAAGAGACGCAGGTGCCGCCGCAAGGTGGGCAGGGGGTGGGTGAACAGCTGGATCATAGGCTCATACAGCCCGAAGGCCAGGCAGAGCACCCCGCCGCTGACCCCAGGGAGGATGGCCCCGGTGCCGATGATCATCCCCTGGAGCAGCAGGAGCCACATCCGCGTGGTGGGCCTGTGAGCTGGTTTGGAAGCTGGTGCCATTGGGATTCCTCCTCCAGCGTACCGGCAAAACAAAAGTCGTAGGAAATCAAAAAAGCTCCCTGATGGTCAGGGAGCTTTTTGGTGGACGATACAGGACTTGAACCTGTGACCTCCCGCACGTCAAGCGGATGCTCATACCAGCTGAGCTAATCGTCCGTCTCTTGCGGAGCGAATTTTATTTTATCGGATCCCTCCCCATTTGTCAAGCATTTTTTCAAAAAACTTTGGGTTTCTTCTCCCCCGCCCCGCCTTGGGGAAAATTGACAAGGCCCAGCCCGTTTCCTATAATGGAAGCAAAGACACCTGGCCGGCGGTTCCGGCCGGGAGGGGAGGCCCGCCATGATCGACCTAAACCACATCGCCCGCTACCGGGAGAACAACCGCATCGAGGCCAAGAAGGCCGCCGGGGGCTTCCCCCACAGCCTGTGGGAGACCTACTCCGCCTTTGCCAACACCATCGGCGGTCTCCTCCTCCTGGGGGTGGAGGAGGACCGGGACAAGACCCTCCACATCACCGGCGTGCCCGACGGGCCGGGATACGCCGCCCAATTCTGGGCCACGGTGCAGGACCCCGCCAAGGTCAGCGCCAACATTTTAGCCCCGGAGGATGTGGCCCTCCACACCGTCGAGGGGAAGCAGATCCTGGTGATCTCCGTGCCCCGGGCAGACCGGCACCAGCGGCCGGTGTACATCGGAGACAGCCCCTTCACCGGGGCCTACCGCCGGGACGGGGAGGGGGACTACCACTGCTCCCCCGAGGAGGTCCGGGCCATGCTCCGGGACCGGGAGGACGCCCCCGCCGACCTGGACGCCCTGTTCGCCTGCAAGTACCCCGGCTCCGACAAGACTGTGCTCGAGG
>ERZ772821.830-NODE-830-length-21570-cov-3.635231_pt1 | contig 21570 bp, 9 predicted proteins | sample MGYA00580859_ERZ772821 | MGnify/ENA primary metagenome ERZ772821 (study PRJEB29015, sample SAMEA2737674) | human gut metagenome | biome: human gut; feature: human-associated habitat; material: faeces | place: China | collected 2012 ...
ACCCAAGAATGGCAACAATAAGCGGTATGAGAAGAAGGGGCTACCCTGCTGAAGCGCGCTCCACGATTGCCTTGATGTTCTGCTCGCCGGAGCTGAGAAGGGCCTTGAGCAGGTGGACTGGGTCCACCTGGCCCGCCTCGGCATCCGTCGCGATGCCGACGGCAGACTGCAGCGCCTCCTGGGCGGTGACTGCCCACTTATCAATTCTCATATGCATCACTCCCTATGGTCCGCACGGCCTGAGGGGCGGCGGAATTCTGTTTATCGTTGTTGAGTATTCCCCCCTGAGGGGCGATATATACATAAATCTAAGTGTTATTGTATTAGATTTTCGTATGTGACGGCACGCAGGGTTTGCCGGCGAGAAGGGCCGGCGTGCCGCCCGGTGGCGCTTCTCGGCACCCGAAGCTTCTCGGTTCTCGGCCCAGCCGCCTCTTGCCGTGCAGCACCGGGCGTCCCTCGCCAGCCCTCCCCCTCAAAAGTGAACACGAAATCAATCCGAGGACTCACGCAGCAGCGTTATTCCAGAGGACAATTCGTGGCAGGTCGTTTTCGTGTTCACTTTTGCGGGGAGGGCGCCCGTGCGGCAGGGACAACGATTAAGAAATGGAGCTTTTCTCCGCAGCCGAGGCACCGGTCGGTACGGCACCACCGGCAGCAGTGGCGCCACTGGAGTACGCGGCACCCTCGCCGGCCCAGATGTCCGTCGGCGTGACGTTCCGCCGCTCGCCAAGCCACCAGACCAGTGCACAACCGGCGAGCAGCACAACCGTCGCCATCGCGGAGCCCTCGATCCCAAAGCCGGGGTCATACGCAAAGCCCGCCACGGGCGTGGTCCCCAGCGCCACGCCAAAGACCACAAACGGCGTGGTTCCGCCGCTGTTGGGCAGCCCAAGCAGTACGGTCTGCGTGAAGTTCCAGCTCGCATGCAGGCCAAACGCCGCCCACGGGCTGTCGAGCTTCCAGACCACCAGTGCAAACAGGACGCCAAAGAGCGCCAGGTTGGCAAGGGCAAGCACCGTGACGCCACTGTTCGCCAGATGCAGCATGGCAAAGAACGCCGCGCTCAGCGCAATCGCCACCGCGTAGCCTCCCGTTGTCTGGAGCGTTCGCTGGTAGAGGTAGCAACGGCAGACGAGCTCCTCGGCGGATGACTGTACAAAGACGGCGAGAAAAACCGCGACAACCCCCGCCACATTCACGCCTACAAGCGAGAGGGAAACGCTGCCCCCAAGCACCGCGACCAGCGCACACGCACTGTTGAGCACGAACCCCAAGAATAGCCCCAGGCCCAGCATGGCCGGCGTGTTGCCCGCAGTCCGCCGGGTGATGGTCCCCAGGATGGGCCTCTCGCGCTTGCTCGCGCGCAGGTAGATGAGAAACACAATCCAGATGCCGATAAAGACAAGGTAGGACGCCATCGTGTAGATTGCCGCCGCCGCAGAGGTGGAGTAGCCACCCTCCGTGAGCCCCAGCGCGCCCAGACCGTCGTGGAGCGCGAGGACGTTCACCATGTCCTGCACGCCCTCGCCCAAGGTCACGGCGCCGCAAGCGATTGCCGCGACAAGAGTCGAGACGACCCCGCCCACAACAGACCCCAAGATCATCAGCGCAAACGCCAGAGCATAGCTCCCCACCAGGCAAAACACGCTCTTGGGGGTCAGACGTCCTTCTGCCATCACAGCCTCCCCTGGGTGCCGCCGCCGGCGGGTACGCTAGCCCTTCTCGCCCGGGGCGGCGCTGCCTTTGTTGTTCTCGCCGTCACGGTCCGGAAGCCTCCCGGCACGCCGGAGCGAGTCTCGCAAGATCCACTCAACCTGCGCGTTGGCGCTGCGCATATCGTCCTCGGCCCAGCGCTCGACCGCGGCCCAAATCTCCGGGTCGACACGCAGGGGATATTGCTTACGACGTGTCATGCGCAGGAGCCTCCGCGGACCTTAGTACAGCGACCCGGTGTTGAGCACCGGCTGCGCCTCGGACTCGCCGCAGAGCACCACCATGAGATTGGACGCCATGGTTGCCTTGCGGTCCTCGTCAAAGTCAACGATGCCGCCGTCGGAGAGCTCGGTGAGCGCCATGTCCACCATCGAGACGGCTCCCTCGACGATCTTCTTGCGAGCGGCGATGATGGCCTCGGCCTGCTGACGGCGAAGCATCGCGGGCGCGATCTCGGGAGCGTAGGCAAGGTGCGTGAGACGCGCATCGTCAACTTCCACACCGGCAGGCGCCAGGCGCAGGCCCAGCTCCTCCTTCAGGCTGTTGGAGACCTCCTCGATGTTGGAGCGCAGCGTGATGCTGGTGTTGGCCGCGTCGTCATCCTCCATGTGGTCGTAGGCGTAGATGCTCGCCACGTGTCGCAGTGCGGTCTCGGTCTGCATGGACACATAGGAGATGTAGTTGTCCACGTCAAAGAGAGCCTTGGCGGTGTCGGACACGCGCCACACCACAACCGTAGCAATCTCGATGGGGTTGCCCTGCTTGTCGTTGACCTTGATGCGCTCGCCGTTGTGCGTGCGCGCGCGGAGCGACACCTTGGTCGAGATGCCCGCCGCCTTGACCGTAAGGGTGCCCTTCTTGCCGCCCTCCTCGGCGACCTCCCCGTCCGGACCGGACTCGCTCATCTTACGGCTGTAGAAGGGGTTTGCCCAATAGAAGCCAGACTCGCGGATGGTGCCAATGTAGTTGCCAAAGAGAAGGCAGACCTTGGCCTCGCCCGGCTGGAGGGCGATAAACCCGGAGCTCAGGACAAAGCCCAGCGCAAGCAAGAGGAAGCCAACGAGCATCATGGGGCCGGCGTACGGCGGCTCCGGCAGCCCCGCGTCATCCGCCGTGGCGAGAAGCATGATGGACCACACCAAGCCCACGCAGCTTGCCGCAAAGACAAGCACGGTGATAACGAGCATTGCCCAACCCGACTTAGCCTTGATGAGTTTCTCGGACGTCATCTCTGCCCCTTTCCGCTTCGGCCTCCATCATACGTGCCGGGCCGATTGGTCTCAATGTGATATCACAATAATATGCACATTGGACACATTCGACAATATCTGTTTGGGTAAGCGTTTTTTAGGGGCCTCGTCGGCATGCGGATGGAAGTCGCAAAGGCTCGTCGGAATGCCGCAAGCTGCGCCAATCAACGTATTGAGTAAATTTACTCAGTATGTTGAGTATAATTACTCAACAGATAAGAAGTGCCAGCTAGAGGCATTGGAGGAACACCATGTTTCAGAGGCATCAGGTGCAGACAATTGCCGCACGCATGGTCGAAGACGGCAGCCCCCTTATCCAGGTTGTTGTTGGCCCTCGGCAGACCGGCAAGAGCACCATGCTCTCCCAGGCCCTCGAGTCGGTAGACCTCGAGCGTTCCTTCGTTAGCGCCGATGACGCAATAGTTCCCAGCCCAGAATGGCTACAGACGGAATGGCAGCAGGCCCGCAACATGACTGGGAACGGCTCGCGGCCTGTTGTCTTTGTTGTCGACGAAGTCCAGAAGGTTCCGCACTGGCCAACAGTCGTCAAGTCCCTCTACGACGCAGACCGCCGCACGAATACACCCGTTCGCGTTGTTCTCAGCGGTTCATCAGCTCTTCTGCTGCACAAGGGCCTTGAGGACTCTCTCATGGGGCGTTTCGAGCTTATACGCTCGCCGCACTGGAGCCTTGAGGAATGCTCGCAAGCGTTTGGCTATAGCCTCGATGACTACCTGTACCTGGGAGGATATCCGGGGGCAGCGCGATTTGCGGATGACGAGAAGCGCTGGGGCGCCTACGTGCGTGACGCTATAGTGGAGCCCACTATCTCTCAAGACGTTCTCGCGCTCGACCAGGTGAGAAAACCCGCCCTCATGCGCGCACTGTTCAAGCTGGGCGCTGCCTACTCCGCGCAGGAGCTCTCGTACACCAAGATGCTCGGGCAGCTCCAAGACGCAGGGAATACTACGACGCTTGCGCACTACCTAGGTCTTCTTGGAAAGGCAGGCATGCTGTGCGGACTACCCAAATATGACCCCAAGCCAGTCACACGACGCAAGAGCTCGCCACGCCTCATGGTATTTGACACAGCGCTCATGACCGCACCGAGCGGCATTGGGCGCATGGTCTACGAATCTGATCCGGCGCGCAGGGGTCACCTTGTCGAATCTGCCGTTGGAGCGCGCCTCCTTGCACGTGCCCCTGAAGAAGGCTTCGAGCTCTTCTGGTGGCGAGAGGGAACGAGCGAGGTCGACTTTGTTGCCTCACGAAATGGCGCACTCTCGGCCATCGAGGTAAAGGGTGGCGGAGAATCCCGTCAGAGTGGCATGGGAGAGTTTCTTGCACGCCACCCCAAAGCAAAGCGCATCGTCGTTGGCGGAAGCTCTGCCGGAGCATGCACCTTGGATGACTTTCTGCACGACCGCGTTCCGCTCTTCTTCTAGCCATAGCCTGCCGCCACGGCATGCCACCGCACCGGCACGCTGCGCCACTGACAAGAACGGGGCCGCAGGGCAGAACCTGCGGCCCCGCATGCGTTCTTGCGGTTTGCTCTACGCCCTGCGGCGAAGGCGTCCCGCAATCGCAAGGACGGCCCCCGCCGAGAGAAGCGCGCCCAACACCAGCGCCGGGGAGGTGTCTTCGCCGGTGTTGGGTGTCCCCTGCCCCTTGGACGCGGGATTCGCGGTCCCCGTGCCCAAAGTGGTGCCGGAGGTGTCGTTGTTGCTGCCAGGCACGGTCAGGCCAGCGTTACCAGTGTCCGCGCCGCCTTCGGACGGTGCGTGCGTGTCCCCGCCCTCGGCAGGCTCTGCAGGCGCAAGGTCGCGCAATGCGTTGGCAATGGCAACGCGAGCTGCCTCGATTTCTTCAGCGGTTCCGCTGTCGAGCAGTGCGCGCCCAGCGTCGGCCGCGGCGTCAAGTGCCGCCGCAGAGTCTGCCGTGTACGCAGCGGAGTCAACGGCCTCCGCCGCAGCAATGGCCTCCCTCAGGGCAACAACGCTCACCAGGTTGGCGCGTGCGTCAATGACGGCCTGGCCAAGGTCCCGGCTCTGGGCGGGGTCGTGCTCAGCCTTCGCGGTGGCAAGCGCCTGGGCAAACGGGGCCCAGCTTGCAACCGTGTAGTCGTCCTCGGAGAGGGACTCAGCATCGGCGACAATCGCGTCCAGGTCATACGCGACAAGCGCCGCCTTGGCCTCACGCAGGGCCGCAGTCGCCGTGGCGACCTCTTCGGCCGTTCCGGCTTCCAGAACGGCTGCGGAGTCGTCGTAGGCCTTCTGGTATGCAGCGTAGCTCTCGGCCGTGTAGCCGCCCGCCGAGGTCTTCCCGAACTCCCCGCGCTCGGCAACGAGGCCCGCCGCGTCAACGAGCTCCCCCTCGGAGGCGAGAAGCGCGTCAGTTGCGCTCATAAGCTCGCCTGGCGTAGTCGCCTCGTTGGCAAGTAGCCCTTTGAGCGCCGCAAGCGCGCTATCGTACTGGTCGCGCGTGCTGGTGGTGTAGGCTCCGGGCGAGAAGATCACCTCAGCATCGCGCACCGCCTGACCGGCGCGGTCTGCACCGGTCTTGTCGAAGGCCAGGGCATCGCGAGCAGCCTTGAGCGACGCGGCGAGCGCGTCGCCGTCCGCCTGCGAAAGATTGTCCGCCGCCTCGAGGGCAGCGGCCGCCGCGTCATAGGCCTCGGTATAGGCCTGGTAGCTCCCCATGGAGTAGGTTCCGTCGTCGTTGGATACGTGCTCCGCAACCAGCTCGGGAAGCTCGACCCCCGCATAGCGCTCGACCTTGGCAGCAAGCGCGCTCTCAAGCGACGCCTGGGCTGAATCGACGTAGCTCTGCGTGGCGTTTGCAGCCTCAAGCGCAGACTTGGCGTTCTCGATTGCCGCCTCGAACGATGCCCTGCTGTCCGACGTCCAGGAGCTCGTGTCGGTGCCCTTAGCGGCGTTGTAGGCTTCCGTCAGCGCTGCCTCATCGGCAGCCGTTGCCTCTTCAAGTACGAACACTTCGGCTACCTGTGGCTTTGCTCCCTGCCAGGAGACGGTGATGTCCTTCACGGCCGAGAATGGCACGGTCCTGGCGGTCGCGGCGCGGGCAAACGTGAACTCGGCGATGGGCTGGTCAAGCCGGCCTAGCTCGATCTTCTCGGTGTCGTCGTAGGTGTCGCTCGTGTAGACCGTCGCTGTGACGGTGGCGTTGCTCGGCGTGCCGGAGGAAACAATGCGCACGCCCTGCTTGGGGGCACCGTTAGTGGAGAGCGGCTCAGACACGTGATAGGTCACGCTGCCAGAATCGGACGAGGGCGCCCAGGCTGTGGAGGTCTTGCCGTCAATGAGGTTTGCGGGAGACATGCCGGGCTGCTCGACGCTGGTCGAGACCACGTCAGCGTCGCCATACGGGGAGACATACTCGCCACCGTTTATGAGCAGCTCGCCTATCTCGACCCAGCGCTGGGTGTAGGTGCCGGTAAAGCGGATGCGCACGTAGCGGGCAGTCACATCGAGCTCGTCCGTGCCGTTGGGATCGCTCTGGTTGCCCTGCGTTGCGGACGTCTTGGGGTTGGCGGTGTACATGTTGCCGGGATTCTGCGAGTCATGCGTGAGCCACGCCGCCGTCTTTGCGGTGCTGGTATCGAACTCGTTGGGAACAATCTCGTCACCGTTGATCTTGAGGACAGGAGTCCACTCGGCAGCGCCGGCAGTCCGCGCGACTTCCACGACCGCATTGCGAATATAGTCGAAGCTGGTCTCGGGCACGTAGTAGGCAATCGAGTGGATAACTCGCTCCTGGCCCAGGTCAAAGGTCACCGTGTCGCCCGCGTTGGGCCCATGGTTGTTCTTGTACGTGGTGGTCACGTTGCCGTCAAAGAGCTTTGCGGCCTCGAAGGCGCCCACGGCACCGGTCTTGCCCACAAACGAGGGCTCGGTCCTTCTCGCATAGCTTGCCGAGAAGCCCTTGAATGCCACCTGGGCATCCCCCGTGGCGCGAACGCCTACAAAGCGAGCAGCAACAGGCGCTGCGGAGGCATCGTACTCGGTCCACTCGAGCGCGTTCTGCGAGTACACGAGCGAGGCACCCGCGGGGATAGCGCTCTTACCAGCGTCGATGGTCACGCCGTTGCGCATGGCGCCCAGATCGACAGCCAGGAAGGAGCCGCCGGCAAAGGCAACGGTCCCGTCGGAGAGCGTCACGGTGCCGTTCTTCGCGGAAGCCGAGAGAGACACGCCCTCTATGTTGGTGCGGATGGTACCCAGGTTGGTGGGCGTGCCCTTTGACGCGGTGACCTCGTTCAGGACCCACCAGCCATTGGTGTCTCGCGTGGCGCGGATTCGGATGGCCCTTACCTCGCGCTCGGAGAACTCAAGGGTCTGGCTGGTAGCAGAGGTCACGTCTGCGACCTTCTCCCAGGTGTCCGCGCCCTCGCCCTGGACTTCGAGCACGCCACCCTCGAGGGCGTCTCCAACACCGCTGCCATTGGGCTTGTTGCCCTGGACAATGCGGACGCTCCCCACACTCTTGGGCTGCGAGAAGGTAATGGTCACCGCGTCATTTGCGGCGATGTTCCTGCCAGAGCCCGTACCGGTTGCCCAGAGCGCCGTAGCGTCCTGCCCGTCCACGACGTTAGCCTCGGCGTAGCTCTGATAGCGAGACATGCCCTCGGAGAGCGTGACCGCAGCCTCTACCTGGGACTCGCTCGCCTCGCCCCTCGTAGCATGAAGCTCGAGCACCTTCCACCACTTCTCGGTCTTGGCACCGTTCACGACTTTGATGGCCTTGGCCTCCACGGGCGAGGAGAGCGAGATGTTCTGGCTGGGGTCACCGTTCACGTTGCCCACCTCGTGCCACTGGTCATCTGCGCCCTGGTAGTACGCCATACCGGAGGCAATCGCGTCGCCAGAGTCCTGCTTGAAGACGATGCTCCCAATAGTCTTGGCACCATCGAAGGCCACTACCACAGCAGCGCCCTCGACGGTGTAGTCCTTGCCCTGCGCATTCTTAAACCATCCGTAGGTGCCATCTTGGGCGTCACTTGCCGAGGTGGGACTGCCGTAGCCGGTGTCGACCTGGTTCTCGAGCGAGACGGTGCCGGTGTAGACCGCCGGATCCTCGTCTGCCGCCTGGTTGATTGCGATCTCCTTGATGGTGGGCCAGGCGTCCTTCTCGTTGTCCTGCGTCGCCACGATGCGCACGCCATAAGCGTTGGCAATGCCCAGGCCCTCGGCCTTCACAACCTGGCCCGTCTCGTCTGTGTGGCCTTCGATGTCATGCCAGGTGGTACCGTCGAACCACTGCAGCTTGGCGTGGTCCATGAAGTCCTTGCCATCCCCCTGGGTGAAGCTCACGCTCTCGAGAGTGAAGGGACGCGTCTTGGTGAGCCCAAAGTAGGTGCCTGCCGTGAGCTTGTTGGGCGACTTGTAGATGACGCTTGTCGAGGTGTCTCCGTCATAGGCATTGGAAGTGTCGCCGGCGGGGGCATCGGTGCGGTTGGTCACAAAGCGGGTGATATCGGCGTTGGGGTTGGACGCAAGCTCTGCCTGGTCCGCCACGTAGTCTGCCAGGGCATTAACAGTAGGCGTAACGTAGGCCTTGCCCACGCGGGCATACTCGGTGTGGTTCACGTAGTGGTAGCCGTGGCCGTTGGCGGCCTCCAGGGACGCCGTTGCCGTAGAGTGGTGCGAGAGGAGCCCCGTGGTGTCTCCAGCGAGCTGTGCGCGAAGCGCCGCGAGGTCGGAGAGGGCTGCGGTGGTGAGGTCCTCCCAGGTCTCGACCCAAGGGCTCATCTGGTTGAGCATGGCCTCATTGCCCGCGTTTGCCTTGTAGTCGCGCGCGGTCTGGCGGAGGTCCGAGAAGACCTTCTCCATTGCAGCGATGTCATCCGTGGTAACGCTGCCAGCGGAGAGCTTGGCCTGGAAGCTCGTAAGCTGGTCCTTGATGGCCGCCGACTCGCCGTTCTCCCAGGTGGTGCCGCCGCCGTACATGCGGAGCATGTTGCGGGAGAGCTCGCAGAGCGCGTCGGAGCCCTTGGTGGCAACGGGAGAGTTGTGGTCGACGTAGGAGTAGGAGTCCTCCCAGGCCTGATCGGCTCGGCCGTAGCCCTGCCACAGGTTCCAGGTGAAGTCCGCGTTCATGAAGATTGCCTGCTTGGAAGGCTCAGACTGCTGCATGGGGTTGAGTACCACGCCCTCGACGCTGCCGGGGGTAACATCAGAGCCCAGGAAGTTCTGGTAGCCGCCCATGTGCAGGGCGTCCTTGTCGTTGTCGGAGCAGGGCCAGTTGATCCACATGAAAGGCGAGCGCCCAGAGTTGGCCTTGAAGCGCGTGGCAAAGCCGTTGTCGATCTTGCCCCACACCTGGTTGCCGGTGTTGACCACCTGGATGTTCTCAGGGAGGTTGCCGTACCAGGATTCGCCGGCGCCCATGTAGTTGACGGGGCAGAAGATGATTGTGTCCTTGAGGCCGGGGTACTTAAGCGAGCCGTCCTCGTTGGCAGCCTTCTGCTGGTCGTGAATCCAGGCGGTCATGTCGATGAGGAGCCTGGTGTAGAGCGCGGAACCCTGGTTGCCCGCGTCGTCGGCGAGAATGGCAATCTGCCGCACGCCGTGGTCCATAACCTGCTGGAACTTTGCCTTAAGGGTGGCTACGGAGCTGTCGTAGTTGGAGGACGTGATGGGGTTGCTCATGAAGGGGTGAAGCGCGTAGACAAAGCGGCACTTGGAGTCGTTGCCCGCCTTGGCAAGCGGATCGATCTTCTCGCGCAGCTCGTCCTCGGTGTAGAGGTCACGCCAGTTGGAGTTGTGCTTGGAATCGTCCTTGGGCGCGTACACGTAGGCGTTGAGCTTGTAGTAGCCGCCCCAGGTCATGAGGTTCACGCGGTCCTCGGTGCTCCAGGGGTCACCGTAGTAGCCCTCGATGAAGCCGCGGGTCTTAACGTCGGCGTAGTCGCAGATGGTAAACGCGCGCAGCGTGGCACCGTCGGTCTGCTGGAGGATCTGGTAGAGCGTCGTGAGGCCGTAGTAGGCCGCGTCGGTGCTGTTGCCCAGCACGATCAGCTGGTCGGCGCCGTCGCCAGCGGGAACGGAGGCGAGAAGGTAGGCGTCGGTCTTGTCGAAAAGACCATCAGCCACGGCAAGGGAGCCGGTCTCGACGAGCTGGTCTACGTAGGCGTCAACGGCACCGCCGGACCCCTTCACGCCCACAAGAATCGAGGTCGTTCCGCGTGACGTGGGCACGGACTCGGAACCAGCAGCAGTCATGCCCTTGAGCGCGAGAACCTCGGCCAAGCGGGCTTGGGTCTCGGCGTCAATGCCGTCTTCGACAACGGTCGTGACGGTCGAACGCAGGGTCTGCGTGCCGCCTGCATAGACGACGCTGTGCGGCGTGGGATAGATCTGGTAGGTCTCATCCGCGAGCGCACGCGTGGGGGCAAGGGCGACCCCCGGCACAATAAGCGCCATGGCGGCGAGAAGGCCCAGCACCCTCGTATGGATTGACCTCATCTTCTCTCCTTGCATAGTGAGGCGCGCGGGACGAAGCGGGCCATCCCGCGCGCACGGGCTTCCATGCGCCTACGAGCGCTTCTTGCGAATCACGATGCCAGCGGCGACAAGTGCTGCCGCAGCAGCCACCAGCAGCGCCACAAACGCCACGGGCGGAAGGGCGTCTCCCGCGTTGGGCAGAGAGGAGCCCTTGGATGCCGTTATTCCGGGCGCGGTGGTGCCGGCCGCGGCGGCCTTGTCCGAGGTGGCATCCGTACCGGTGGAGGAACCGCCCTCGCTGTTGCCCTGGTTGCTCTGGTTGCCCTGGTTGTCAGGGTTATCGGGCGCCTGGGGGTCAGAGGGGTCGACAGGATCGCTCGGGGCATCCGGGCCTGCGGGATCAACGGGATCCGAAGGATCGACAGGCGTATCGGGATCCGTGGGGGTGTCGGGGTCGGTGGGTGCGTCGGGGTCCGTGGGCTCATCCGGGTCGGCAGGATCCACGGGCGTCTCGCCAGCGGGAACAAGCGCAAGCATTGCCGAGCGCAGCGACGCCTTGGCGGCACTTACGTCCTCGAGCGCGGGTGCGCCAGAGGCCAGCAACTCCTTGGCGGAAGCCATCTCCTGCTGCAGGAGCTTCCAGCCCTCGGCCTCGTAGGCCTTCTCGTCCAGGCTGCCAGCCTGCTCGACGAGGGCGCTCAGGCCGTCGATGTCGACCGTGATGTCCACGTAGCGAACGCGAATCTCGGCGGCGCTCGCAAACTTGTTCCTGTTCTGCGCGCTGGTTCCATCGGTGGTGATGAAGTACAGACGCACGTTGGTCACGTTATCCGCAGGGGCATCGAAGGTGATGGTCTTTGCGCCGGTGGAAGACTCGAGCGTCCCGGAGGCAACGGTCTTGTAGACGGGCTCAGCCGCGCCTTCTGTCGCCGGTGACACGCCATTGTCCTGGGTGCGCACGTCGACGCGGTACTGGAGCAGGCGACCGTTCGTCGCGTCGCTGCGCGGCACGTAGACCACGGCATCGACGGTGCGCGGCTGGTCAAGCGCCACGTCGATCCAGTGAGGCATGGTGTTGTCGGCTGCCCCCTGCCATTGTGAGTGCCAGAAGCTCCCCTCGTCGCCATCGATGGCGGCAGCGGCAGGCCCGTTGGGCCTGGTCTCCCCGTTGAGCTCCTCGGAGCAGGCCGTCACACCCGTGAGCTTGGCAAAGAGGTCGCTCGCAGTGCGTGTCTCGAGCCCGTTGATAGCGGCTTGCAGGGACTCTGCATAGAGGTCAACGGTCGCCTGCTGGGCCTTGGGAAGACCGCGCACCACATTGTCGCGTGCCGACGTGAGCGCGGCAACGCTCTGGGTGGTGTAGTCGTTCAGGTCCGCAGGGATAAGGGCGAGAAGTGCGTCAACGCGGGCATAGCTGGCACCCTCGTAGTCAAGCTGAGCAATGCGGGCGTCGAGCTGCTCCTTGAGCGACGCCGCCTCGTCGGCCGAGGGGTTAACGGCGTCCACGACCTCACGGGCACGGGCAACCAGCTCTGCGAGCTGGGCGTCGTTTGCCTCCGCAAGGATGCCAGAGGCCACAACGAGGGACTGGTCAAGCGCCACGGTGCTGGCAAAGCTCGCCGCGCGAGTCAGGCGCACGTTGTCAACGTAACCCTTGAAGGAGTTGGTCTTGCTGCCAATGCGCTCGACGGGAAACATGCAGGTGGCCTTGAGCTTGGTGTCGGCATCGGTGCCAAGTTGCTCGATAAGCTCGCCGTTCACATAGAGGGACACCTTGTTCTTCTCGTTCTTGAACTCGAGATCGACCCAGGTGCCTACTGGCAGCTCGTAATCGAAGGAGTAATCGTGGTTCTCGCGCGTGATGCCCACCTTGCCCGTGGAGCCCTGAACAGCCTTGATCTGGCCGTAGTCGCTCTCGAAGAGGACCTGGTCGGAGGTATCGGGGCTTGTGCGCTTGACCTTCACGCGCAGGTCGTTGCCAAGGCCGGCGGTCTTGAGCGTGGAGTCCTCGCTCACGCTCACATAGCTCTGGCCACCCTCGAGCGAGAGGGCCTTGACGCCATCAATGGTGACGAGCCGGGCGTTTGCGCCCTTGGCCAGGTCGTTTCCGTTACCCGAGGCATCCGAGAGGTCATCCAGGCTCCAATGCGCGATCACACCGTCCTCGTTGGCTGTGGTCTCATAGCCAAAGTCGGTCTGCGGGGCCGCGCCCACAGATGCCACCGCCGCACGAGCAGTGGCAAGGTCGCGCGAGCCCTTGCCCCACGCCGCAGAGGCGTAGAGACCGGCGGACTGGTCGATGAGCTGGTAGACGTCGAACTGTGAGACGCCGTTCTCGCGCTTGCCGCACATGTCATTCCACACGGCAAAGGACCCGCCCAGCATCTGGGCGTCACCCGCAGGGATGGTCACGTTGCCCATGGTGTTGATGGCCCCGTTGTAGACGGTGTTGGCGTCGAGCCCGGTGCTGTGGTAGTAGCCACCGTTGGGCACGATGTAGTACTTGGAGTCGAGGGAGTCGATAAGGCCAAAGCCAAGGTCGTACATCTCCTTGGCGTCCGCCCAGCCAGTGCTCCAGATGGCGCTCGCCGTTGGGGCCCGTGCCAGAGACCGCCACGGAGCCCTTGATGTGGGTGAGGCTGCCCCACACGCGAGCGGTACGACCGGAGTCCTCGGCATAGGTGAACAGGTCGTTCACGAAGGTGCGGTACGCGTCGCCATTGGCCTCGAACTCGTCCGCGCCAATATGGATGGTGGTCTGGGCATCAAAGACGGGGTTTTCGCCCGTGGTGTACTCGTCCCAGATGGAGAGCGCAAAGGCGAGGGAGTCGTCGTACTTGTCGCCAAGGAGGTTGAGGTGGTCGTTGCCGCGGCGCGTGGCCGAGGTGGGAGTACGCAGGTCGGGGCGCACCTTGGTGAGCGCCAGCGAGTGGGCCGGCATGTCGAACTCGGGGACCACGTTCACGCCCATGGCGCGGGAGTCCGTGATGAACTGGCGGAACTCGTCCTTGGTGTAGAAGACGTCCGTCGAGGTGAGGTCGGCCTTGTTGAGGCCACCGTTGCCGCCTGCCTTGACGTCTGACTCCAGGCGGAAGCCCGAGTAGGCCTGGTCGATGGTCTCGTTGGTGTACTCCTCGACCCAGATGTAGTTGTCTGAGAGGTGCACCTGGAAGTCGTTCATCTTGTACCAGGAGAGCTCTTGGGACATCTGGCGCAGCCAGTCCATCGAGAAGGTCTTGCGTCCCACGTCCAGGATGAGACCGCGCACCTTGTAGAGCGGGTAGTCGCGGGCGGTGCCGCAGGCGATGGTGCCGTTGCCCGAGGACTTGAGTGCCTGAAGGATGGTGCGGGTGGACCAGTAGGAACCGGTCTGGGTGCAGGCGGTGGTCACGACCTTGTCGGTGACCTCCATGAGATAGCCCTCATCCTGGAGACCCAGGGACTCGTCGGAAGTGAGAGCGAGAACAACGTCGCCCGCCCCAGCGGTGGAGGCGTCTCCCCTCTCGACGGATAGCTTGCCGCCAAAGAGGTCAGCGTAGTCTGCCGCGAGCGCCTCGGCGGTGGACCTGAGGGAGTCGTCCGCGTAGAGCACCCGAGAACCCATGGCGAAGGAGCCCGTTGTTCCCTTCCACTCGCGGAGCTCGGGGACAACGGTGGGCGCGGGGTTGTCGCCGGCGGCCTTCTGGTAGGCGCCAGGCACGGTGATGGTGAACTCCTTGAACTGGTAGGCGCCCGTCTCCTTGTTGGTGGCCTTGAAGGAGACCTTCACCTGGGTGTCAACAACGGGCTGGTAGATGGGGATGTTGCCGCTCTCGTCCTGCGCACCTATGACCTGCTCGTAATCGGTGCCGTTGTAGGCGGCCTCGATCTTCTCGGAGGCGGGGATGGTCACCTTGAGCGTGGTGTCGCCCTTCTTGGGTGCCTCCACCTCGATAGCGTCGAGCATGCCCTGCACGGTGTCCGTTGTAGCAGTGGGCTCGCCGCCATAGACCTCCATCTCGTAGAGAGACACGGTACCCCAGGCGGCACCGCCGTCGGGGTCCGCGTGGGTGCTGCCGGTGATGAGCAGGCGGACGAAGCGAGCCTGCTTGACCTCGTCGAGCCTGATGGTGTCGGTGGTGCTTTCGGGATGGCCGTCCTTGGTGTAGACGTCGGTCCATCCGTCATCGGTGGCGGGGGCCGTCTCACCCGTGGCAATCTGGAGCTTGTAGCCGGTGGGCTTACGCTGCTCCCAGTAGAGCCTCACGGTCTTAACGTTGCGAAGCTGTCCCAGATCCACGTAAATCCAATGGGAGGTGTTCTCGGGGTCGTCCGAATTTGCGCTTGCCCAACGGCTAGCTTTGGTCGAGGTGTCGCCGTCGAAGGCCTTGTCTGCAGTGAACTGCGTGCCGGACTCGACGCTGTCTGCCTGGGCACTCTTGCCCTCGGCGACGTTGGCCGAGGGGTCCTGCGGCGCCGCAAGCTGGTGGTCGAAGACCTCGAGCTCGTAGATGGAGACGGTATCCCACTCCACGCCGCCGTCGGGGTCCGTCGCGGTGAAGGAGTCTATGTAGAGACGCACGTAGCGGGCTCTGACAGCGTTCGTGAGGTTGATCACGTCCGTTGTCGACGCGGGTCTGTCGGAGGAGACGTGGGCGTTCTTCCAAGCATCGCTTGCGACACCCGGAGCAGTCTCTCCGGTTGCGTACTGAATCCGGTAGGCCGTGGCCTTGCGGTTCTCCCAGAAGACCTTCACTGACGCAACGTTCTTCTCGGCACCAAGGTCCACGTAGATCCAGTGGGCCCCGCCGCCTGAGTCACGGTCGCTTCCCCACCTGGAGGTGCGACTGGTCTCGTCACCATCCGTGGCGTTTGAGGCGCGTACAGAGTCCGCCTCCTGGCTGTCGGCAACGGCGGTCTTGTTGAGCGCAAGGTCATCGCTGGGTGCAGCGGCCATCGCACGCACCGGAAGCAGCGCGAGCTGTGCGATGAGCGCGAGAAGCACGCAGGCGAGAAGCACCGCGCGCGCACGCGATTGGTAATGCCTGTCCATGTGGGCTCCTGTCCTTCCTGGTCTGGCAGGGGTTTGGTGCAGCAACGTGATTGCGTTGGCCAAATGGCGGGGTAGCCAACGGTCACAAGGGAGGGCGCCCGAAAAGGCGCCCTCCCAAGGTTGGGGGGCAGAAACTAGCGGCGCCTTCTCCAGGCGACGGCTCCGGCTGCCACGCCGAACGTGCCAAGCGCGCCGAGAAGGCCCGCAAGGGAGGCGGGATCGCCAGCGTTGGGAATCTGACTGGCCTGGGGCTTGTTGGGTACAGGCTTGTCTCCGGAGGCAGCGGTGCTGCCGCTTACGTCCTGGTTGCCGGCGTCGGGGGTCGTCGAGCCAGAGTCCTCGGGGGACGCGGGGTCTCCGGGGCCAGCGGGATCAGTTGGGCTGCTTGGGTCAGACGGGTCGCCGGGGTCCACAGGGTCGGCGGGGTCCACAGGGTCGACGGGGTCCACAGGGTCGACGGGGTCGACGGGAGCCGCATCCTCAACCCTCACGTCAAAAGTCCCCTCGTGCCCCTGGTAGGTCACGGTCACCTCGAGGCTCGCCGCCTCGGCCAGCCCAGCGTCCAGGGACGGGTCGAACGAGAAGGCCGACGCGTTGTCTGCCCCGTAGGCCACCTCGGTCGTGGTGCCGTCGCTCCAGGAGAGCTCGAGGACCAGGCCGGAGGGATCGAGCTTCTCGCCCACCTTGTAGATGCTCTTGGTGGGGCCAGACTTGACGGCAATGCCCTGCAGCGTTGGCGCTGCCACGTTGATGGTGGTCGTTCCCTCCACGGTGCCGGAGTAGTCGCCAATGCCCTCCACTGTGACCGTGGTCTTGCCGGGCTGCGCGGCGTTTGCAATGCTCACGAGGTAGTCGATGCCATAGGTGAGCTCGCCCTGCTCGCCTGTGACTTTGACGCTGAGGTCGGTAGGAGTCACGGGATGCTCTGCGTCAACGCGCTCGACAGTCACGCTGGCGGGGATCGCGACCGTGATGCCGTTCTCAACCTTGGAGATGTCGGTAGTCTGGGCGGCGGTGCGAAGGCGAATCTCGCTGGCGCTCATGAACTTGTCGTTGCCGGAGTCGCCATAGGTGTGCACCGCCTTAAGACGGAAGTGCTTAGCGGTGGTGGGCTGGTCAAGCGTCGCAATCTGCCAACCACCGGTGTAACCGGCGTCCACAGGAGACTCCCAAGTACCGCTGCCAACGTTCTCCCACGTCTGGCCGTCGTCGCTCGCCTGGACCAGGTACCCCGTCACAGTGCCATTCTTGCCGTTGGCCTGGCGAGGCAGGTAGCGCACGGCCTCGACGGTTGCTGGCTCGGCAAGCTCCATGGCAATCCACAGCTGGTCAAAGGATGCAAAAGGGCTCCACTCGGAGTGATAGTGCGTGCCGGGCTCGCCGTCGAAGGCAAGCTCGACCGGCCCCTCGTTGCCAGACCCCGCATGCGCGCTGCCAGTAGTGGGCGTGATGTTCTCAACCGGATAGTCGTGGGAGTCGTCCTCGGGCGCAAGACCGGCATCCTCCGCGGGCGCCGCGAGGTTGATCGTGAAGACGGAGCGCGTGGCGTGGTCCTCGGACTCGAGAATGATGTTCACGCGGTTCTGGAATGCCGGCAGAACGGTGATGGCCGCGTTGTCCAAGGGCCTGGCATCAACCGTTGCGGAGAGGGCGCGCGTGGAGTAGCTGCCGCTGGCAAGCGCCGCAGAGCTCACCTGCTTGCCGTTGACGGAAAGGCTCTCGAGCTCAGCGGCGGTGTTTGTCGTAAAGCTTCCCTTTGCCTCGAAGAGCTGGATCTCTGTCACGCAAGTGCAGGGCTTTGCCTTGCTCGCCAGCGTCTTGTCGACGTTGGTGAAGGTGAACCTCACAAAGGTCGCGAGCGTGGGCTCGAAGTCGTAGGCGTAGGGCTTCACGCGGCCGCTCTGGGCGCCAATGGTCTCCTGCGTGGCAACCGGGCGCCAGTCCTTGCCGTCCTCGGAGACCTCGACCTTGGTGGTTCCGGCGTCGGGGAAGCAGGCAGACCACGAGTCGTCGACAAAGTAGATTACGGCGCGGCCCAGGCGCTGCTGCGTGTTGTAGTTGAAGGTAATGCTTGATGTGGTGTTGCCCTCCTGGGCGTATGCGTAGTTGGACCAGCAGCTGGGGTTCGCGCTTCCGTCGCCCGGGGCATGCGTGGTAACGCCATCGTTGACGGCAGAGAGCGTGTCGGACTGTTTGCCCTCGGGCACGCTCTGCGAGAGGCTCATGAGCGCACCGGAATTGGCGACGTTGTCACCTATCGTCAGGGTCTCGTTCTGCACGCGGACGGTGGCGGTGACGGTCATGTCCTTGCCAAAGACGTTGGCGGTTCCCTCGATGGTCACGGTGCCGGCAGCGTCATAGGCACTCGCCGCAGGCTCCGCCCACTTCACGGGGAAGCTTGCGTTGAGAACGCTGCCGTCGGCCATGGCCGCCGGTCGCGATTCCGGCAGGATCGCCGGGGTTCCCACCGGCGTAGTGGTTGAGTAGTTGAGAAGAGCTGCAACCTCGTCGAGAACGGTGATGGTGCAGGAGACCCTGATGCCATCCACCTCGCCGGCAACCTGGAAGGTTCCCGGCGCAGAGAGCGCCTCATTGCTCACGTTGTCCCAGGTAACGGCCTTGTTCTCGGCTGTTCCGTCCGTGTAGCGCACCTCAATCTGCTCGGGAAGCGCAAGCGAGGTGCCCGTCTTCACGTAGTGGAAGCGGGAGTAGCGCAGGCTCGAGACGGTCCTCTCGGCAGGCGCGTCGCCCGTGCCAACGGAGGAGATCGTGACGCTCGCGGACTGGAGGCCGTCGGAGGTCACCTTGACCGTAATGTCACCAGAACCCGTGGCGCGGACGATGCCCACGAGCTGTCCGGCCCAGGCATTGCGATTGTCATCGCGGTAGGACTGGTGGTCGGGAGAGGAGCCGTTATCCACGCCCGCCAGTTCGCCGGCGCCCGTGACCTCGAACTTCACGTTGTTCTGCGCGTCGGGGACAACGTTGCCGTCCTTGTCCTTGACGCCCACAGTGACGTAGGCAAGGTCGCCGTTGGCAGAGACCTGCACGCGGTCCACAGTGGCCTCGAGCTGGGTTGCCGCGCTGGTAGTGGTTACGCTCTGGCGGCCGTCCCAGTCCGCGGTCGAGAGTTCCTGACCGTTCTCGTCATATGCCTTTGCCCAGATGGTGCCGTCCGCATAGGGGACGCTCCAAGAGAGGTAGAGGTTCTCGTGGTTGGTGTTGCTCTTGTCGGCACCCTCGTAGACCTGGTAGGTGTAGCCGGCATCGGTGGCCTTCTTGGTGAACTTCTTCTTGCCGAGCGACTGGGCCTGGGTGGACCCGGCGGGCGTGAAGAAGAGCTCGACCTCGGGGGCGTCGGTGTAGACCACAACCTTCACGTTGTTCCCAGTCTTCTTCACCATGTCGCTCTCCCATGCGGGGAGGATGTGGAGGGTGTGGACCGAGTCGTTCCACTGGCTCTGGTAGAGGTAGTAGGAGTCCTTGGGCAGACCCGCGGTGTCGATGATGCCAAAGTAGGAGTTCTTGGGAGCGATGCTCCAGTCTCCGCCCTGCGTGCCGGGGGCGGTGCCGTTCCACGGGGTGGGTTCGCCCAGGTAGTCGAAGCCCGTCCAGACGTACTCGCCGGCAACGAAGTCGCGAGTGATCGTGTCGAACCAGGCTTTTGCAGCGACGTGTCCCCAGCCGACGGCCGAGGTGTCGTACGAGGTCAGCTGGTGACCGCCAGCGTCGGTTTGGCTCCCCAGCGTGTTGTACACACCACGGCTGTTGACGGCCGAGGCGGTCTCCGAGCCGTAGAACTTCCACTCCCGGTGCTCGCGGTGCAGGCGGTCGTACATGCTGCCGTCGGCGTAGTTGATGCCCGTGAGGCCACCTGCCGCGAAGATGTTCTGCGGGCCGTAGGCGGTGCTGCCACTCTTGAGCTGGTTGTCGCCAAGCGTGACTGGGCGGGTGGGGTCGGCCTCAGTGGTCCACCTTATTAGGCTTGCCTGCGCTGCGGCGTCAAAGCCCGCCGAGGAGCCCGTGGTCATCTCGTTGCCCACAGACCACATGATCACGGAAGGTGAGTTGAAGTCGCGGGCAATGGTCTGCTTGAGGTCGAACTCTGCCCAGGTCTCCCAGGCGGTGGCACCAAGGATCCGTGACTCTCCGATGGTCTGGTTAAAGAAGCGGGCGTAGTCATTGCTGTTGCCGTTCTTGGCCGCGGTCCAGCCGTCAAAGACCTCCTCGTCCAGCAGGATGCCTTGCTCCTGGCAGACCTCGACCAGTACGCGCGACGGGCTGTTGTGCGAGGTGCGAATGGAGTTGCAGCCCATCTCCTTGAGGATTCTCACCTGGCGCTCGACAGCCGCACGGGAATCCACGGAACCCAAGGCGCCCTGGTCCTGGTGCATGCAGACGCCCTTGATCTTGACGTTCTGGCCGTTGAGCGAGAAGCCCGTGTTGGCATCGTAGTTGAACCAGCGGTAGCCATAGGTAGTGTCATAGGTGTCCACGGTCTGGCCGTCCACCTTTACCTCGGTTCGCACCGTATAGAGGTTGGGGGACTCGGTGGACCAGAGGCTGGGGTTTGCTGCTTCGAGCTGGGACTCGATGGTCTTTGTCTCCCCTGCAGCAAGCGTTTGCGGCTGGGTGGTAATGGAACCGATGGCCTGCTCAGGGCTGCCGTCCTTGGGGAAGACCGTCTGGCTAAGCGACACGGCGACGTCTGCGTCACCGCTGTTAGAGACGGTGGACGAGAGCTTGGTGGTAACGGCGCCGCTGCTCTGCGCCTGGAGGTCCGGCGAGGTCACACGCACGCCGTCCTTGGCCACGGCGACCTTGCCGGTCACCACGAGGTCCACGTTGCGGCCAATGCCCGAGCCAGAGTACCAACGGCTCGAGGGCGTCTGGTGGTTGACCTTCACGGTGATGACGTTCTCCTCGCCCGCCTTGAGGTAGGGTGTGAGGTCAAACGAGAAGGGCGTGTAGCCGTAGGGGTGGTTGCCCAGCTGCGTCCCGTTGATCCATACCGTGGTATCCATGTAGACGCCATCGAAGTCGATGCGCACCTGCTTGCCTGCGAGGGCCTGGTCCACGTAGAAGCTCTTGCGGTACCAGCCTACGCCGCCAGGCTTGTAGGCGCTCTCTGCCTCCATGGAGGGCGAGTAGTCCTGGTCGATGCTATAGTCGTGGGGCAAGGTGACGTACTCCCAGGTGGAGTCGTCAAAGGCCTGGGCCTCAGCACCGCTGGCGTCGCCCAGGTAGAACTTCCAGTTGTCGTTGAAGCTCTGGGTGCGAATACCTGTGTCGCTGATGTTGTTAACGTAAACAACTTCCGGCACAGAAGACATCTGCATGGAGGACTGGGAGCGTACCTCGGGTGTGTCAGCGGTACCTTCCGCAATGGCAGCGACGGGCGTCGCAGAGAGAATCATTGCCCCCGTGGCAAGCGCGCAGAGCGCCCTTCGTATTCCGAGAGAGGTGTACCACCTTCCACCTCGTGTTCGTTTAGCCGAGCACGTGCCTACAGTCATGGTTGCGCCTCCACCTCAGACGGACCCGCACGATTGGCGGGCTGGACCCAAAGCGTGCATAGTAATGGGGTGGAGTTTCTCGGAGATAACGGCTCTGAACCTAAGCCAAAGCGGCAAACGGTCAATTTCGTCGGTGTGTGAGTACGTTACCAGAAATTGGATTCAACCTGAAAATACCAGTGGCACCAGTAGGAGCTGACGCGACGGGCCACTGCCTCGGTGCACCGTGCCACAAAAAAACAACCCCGCCTACTCGGCGGGGTTGTTGCTGCCGTTTCCGAGAAGCCCTCGCATGACCTGCTCGGGGCTCTGCCCATCGTAGCGGGCAAGCGCCGTAATCCTCTCGCGTATGCGGTACTCGTGGACCTCGTCCTCGAGCTCGCGCACGCGTGCGCGCAGGCGGTCGATCTCCTCGTCCCGCTCGCGGGCACGCTCGCGCATGTCCATGATGCGCACCACGCCGGCCAGGTTGATGCCCTCGTCGGTGAGCTTGGAAATGAGGTTCAGACGGTCGATGTCGGCCTGCGAGTATAGGCGGCTTCCACGGCAAGTCCAAAGACGAGCTGCTCGGCATGCTGGTCACGCCGACGAGC
>ERZ772821.831-NODE-831-length-21552-cov-4.043774_pt1 | contig 21552 bp, 19 predicted proteins | sample MGYA00580859_ERZ772821 | MGnify/ENA primary metagenome ERZ772821 (study PRJEB29015, sample SAMEA2737674) | human gut metagenome | biome: human gut; feature: human-associated habitat; material: faeces | place: China | collected 2012 ...
CTCCAATGATCGGAAAAATTTTTTGTGCCGTTCAGAATATTCACTCCGCCGATCCGTACGGCATTCACCTTATCGGCCGCATCCGCAGCGGCGGCGTCGATGGCGGCCTGCTTCGCGGCGTCGGCTTTCTGCTGCGTCCATTCCTCCAAACTTTTTCCGGACATTTCGATAGCCAATCCGTCGGGGGCTTCGATTTTCCCGCTCGCATTCAGCGCAAGCCCCGTCCGGGTATGCAAGATCTTCCCGCCGGTCAGCATCCACCCGTATTCGGACGAATCATCCTCCAGCACACGGATCGCCTGCGATCCGACCACATCGAAAGAGGCCGTTTCACCGAGGAACATCGGCGCGGCCACCGGTTCCATTTCGTTGAAGGCCGTCCAGTAGGCGGTGTTCGTGGGTAGAATACCGGCAGGAACGGTAGCGACGCCGGATTTGACCACATAGCGGTATTTCTGCGGCCCATATACGACCCAATCGATAAACTCGGCAGACCGGATATACACTTCCGACGGCTTCCATACGCCGCGGGAACGAAGAATTGCGCCGGGGGTTCCCTGGATACCGTCTTTTCCGGGATCGCCTTTGTCGCCCTTTTCCCCCTTGTCGCCTTTTGCTCCATCGGCCCCTTTATCCACCCGTTTGATCCAGTCCGGCGATCCTTCGGCCGGCTCCGCCGTGGTCGAATCGGCCGTGCACAGCCATAGGCAGCCGTTACGGGTCACTTCGTCGTAATAATAGTAAGAACCCGGTTCCCATGCCCCTTTGTTGACCGGCACGGGTTTCAACGTTTGTCCGTCGGCGGACTTCTGGTAGATCCGGCCGGTCATCAGGATGTTTTCCAGAAAAGCGTTATAACCCGACATATCGCCGAATTCGGGGTGGATGAATCCGGACGTGTCCCCGAAAATCATCTTGACCATCCGGGGCTGGACGTCCCAGCCGTCGACGTCCCCCAGAATCAGGATACGGCCCTCTTTCGACGAGATCAGGATACTGCGTTGGCGCTCTTTGTCGGTGAAGTTGCCGATGCGGGCGACGTCCATAAACTTCTGCGGAAGTAGTTGCGGATACCTCGGGGTGACGGTCATCGCACCGTCGTCGGACACCGCGTCGACGCGCAGCATGACCGTCTGGAATCCCGTGCCGGTATGGTAAATCCCTTTCAGGATGTCGGCCGGGCGGAACGGGTTCAAGTCGCCTTCTTCCAGCTTCAGCGTGACGACGCACTGACTGCCGGAAGACTGTACGTCCGATATCGCGCCGCCTTCTGTCACCCACATTTCGGAACCGATGACCTGAACCCGGTTGTAACGCAGTTTGGGCACATCCAACGATTCATAGAGGGTCAGCGAGCGCATTTCGGCGCGGCCTGCGCTGTCGATCCGCCAGCCGTAGCCCAACAGCCCGGACAGAAAGTCGGCCGACGAGATCTTCCCGGACAGCGTTTGGTCTTTAGCAATGATCTTATCGAGAACTTTTAGGATTGCGGTCTCGATGTTTTCGGAGGTTATGTCAACGATTTCACCAGCTTGGGCAGATATTTTCCGACCGGCGGAAATGTCCTTTTCCGCATGAATATTGTCTCCGGATATATCCTTTGTGACTTTGACGTTTCCTTCAATATCCTGGTCTCCTGAAAGTCGGTTTCCCCCTGCTAAACGCGCGAAGTGACGCGCCGTCCATTCCTTCGACGCATTCAGATCGTACAATACTTCAGAGCGAATAATTTCGGCTTTATCGCGGGCGGCCATCAATTTGCCTTCCACCTCTTTTTCCCAGCTATGCCGCAGGAAGTTGGATACTTCACAGGTGATGGAGCCGTCCTTCAGCCGTTTTTCCAGGGATATGATACGCAACTGGCGGTCTATGCCGTCTTCGGGAACCTGAATCCGCACGACGTCGCCGATTTTGAGCGAGATTCCCTCGCGCCGTAGGTAACGGTGGTCGATGGATAACTCGAACTTCACCCGCAATTGAGAGTTGATCGCCAGCCATTCGACCCCCTTGTCGTGTAGTTGGTTTTCAAAACGGGTAACATACGCCTGCGGCATGGTAATGTCGGTAAAATTGATCTGATCGCCGATTTGCGGGCGTTTATTGTCGTTAGGAATTAAGGGCCGGTTGCCCTCGGCGTCCGGCAGGACGGTATCGTCCTCTTTGCGGATTAGCGTTACCTCATGGGTCGCATGGTTATAGTTGAATTCGAAGTCATTCCCTGTCAGGTCTCCGGTTATAAAGTTAATCTTCGCCTTTACGTCCCCGATCATATAGTCGTTCACATCGAAGTCGATGGCCGCACAGCGGACTATTTCGTGATGGTCGCCCCGTACTCCGTCCAGCCCGCCCTCGAAGTGCGGATACACATCGTCGAAATAGACGTCACGTTCTACGACTTTCGGATAGTCGCTGAAATTCTCGACGTACATATTTCCGGTAGCGGGGTCGGCCCAGCGCAGGTACTCCGATCCGTTGCGGTAGCCCAGTGGCAGGTTTTTCGTGCCGCCATACAGTATGGCCCGCGTGACGGTGTTTTCGGAGTCTACGTTACGCCGGGTTAGAGTGAAAAGGCCGTTTCCCATGCCCTGCTTGAAAACAATTTGGGTGATATTTTCATAGCGGTCATAAAAACTGATCCTTTTGCCGAGGCTGTGGTATTCGACTGAGAACTCGGTTGCCAGTTTATCCAGTACGTCACCCACCGTCATACTTTCGAATACGATGTTTTTACGCGGGGTATCCGGTACGTCGCCCACGCTCCAGCCCGAATCGGTCAGGTTGGCATTATCCACCGCAAGCTGTACGAAATCGCGCAGCGTCCCAGTCAACGTGAATCGTGTCTGCTTGGTAATCGGGTGCTCGAAGCCCTTATCGAGCAGGTTATAGATAGCTCCTTCGAAAACCAGGTTATAGCGATACTTCACATCGGCCTCTTTCGTAAACTCTGGCTGCCGGTTAAGCGTGTAGGCGTATCCGCCGTAGCGTATATAGTCGAGTACGGATACCGGCAATACGGCCTGAGTGACGACGTCGACCACAATCTCGTCTTTACCCATCAAAGCTGCCGAGTACGTGGCATTATCATCGGAGACGGTGCAAACGACATCCTCTGTTGCGTCGGTATTTCTAAATACGGTTATCATATTAATCGTAGTTTAAAATCAAAAGAGACTTTTGTACGGTGTTCGGCTTTGGCCGTAAATCCGTCTTTCACATAACCCGACAGCTCGGCTCCATCCGGAAGATGGAGCGTCCTGAGTCCCGAAGAGGCGCACAGAGCATGAAACCGGGTCATCTTGGCATATATATCGGCAAAGGATTCGCCGCGTAGGTAACATTTAAAGGTGGCAGTACCTTTGTCTCGGTATTGCGTAAGGGTGTAAGGTTCGGTCGTATCGGTTTCGATACGTTTCCCCACATCGTTATTGTCTTGCCGTTTATAAACTCTGATCCCGAAGTCTGTAAGCAGGTTGAACTCGTCGATCCGATAACCGTCGCCGCCGGAAGACTGCGCTGTCAGTGCGGGAAACTGTACGGTTTCCTGCCAAAAAGTAGCCGATACGAAGGCCCGGTTGTGGCCGATATACTCTTCCACTTCCACCGAGTCCTTGAGTACGACAGGGAATGACGCATATTCCGTAGCGAGTGTTCGGCAGGCGATACAGGCATTTTTAAACGCTGTTAAACGGTCGTTGTATTGAACCCATGAATCCCCCCTAAGCCACACGTTCAGCGTCATGGCGCGTCCGTCGAATTCCAGGTCTTCCGCATCGACGAAAGGTTCGATCTGGGTGAGCCAGTTGCGTTCGGTAGTTCCTTTCCTCTTGGGAAAAGAGAACACGCCTTCCAGGGCGATACGCTCCCCTTTACGGGCCGCGACCGCGCCGAAATTTCTGATATCGGTTCCGTCAAGCGTGTACATAGTTATCTTCTGCTGCCGTTTGCTTTCGTGTTCGCGGCGATTTCATCCAACATTCGGCTCATCTGCTGAAATCCCTGTTTTAATTCATTTACCGTAGCCTTTGTGTTTTCGGAAGTGGCGCGGGTGTGCTGTTCGATCAAAATGGTCGTCACCAGGATTTGGTGCACGTCTAATTGGATTTTCCCCAGAACAGGCTCCCTATTGGATATAATCTCTTTTAGGGCTCGAATATCCAGCGCGGTCATGTTCCAAAGGCCGACGAGTTGCGATGCAGTCCCTTCGGTCATCTGCGCCTGAAGCTGACCGGACGAGCCTTCCTTTTTCGCGCTCTGGTCTTCGGCCCATAGATCGAATCCTCTGTCCTTTGCCCGCTGCTGCCAATACTTTAGCCAGTCTTCCGCCTGATCCATTTTCCCGCTGACCGTGTCATAAAACTTATCGACGACGTCCATTGCGTCGTAAGCGATCTGCTTCTCGCTTTTATCGCTTCCGTAAACGGCTTCTAAGTCCTTTTGCAGCTTGTCGAAGTCGTTTTTCAGGTATAGCGAGTAGGCTGCCTGCCTGCCGAGATCTTCCAACACGCTTGCCCCGGTTTTCCCGAATTCCAGCCATGCGTCCGTGCCGGAGCGGACGCCGCCGACGAGCGCTTCCATAATGCCGTCGCCCAGATCGCCATAGGTTTCCTGTATGTAAGCGTTCAACTCCTCGCGTGCGGCGTCGGCCTGTTCTTGTAAGTCGATAAGCGACTGCACCAGGTTTCGGGTGCTGTCGTCCATTTTCTGGGTGTTCAGGATAGACTGAGCCAGAGCAACGTCCAGGCGGCCCGTGCTGTCGACCAGTTTCGGGTACACTTCGAGGATACTGCTGTACACGTCTTTTCCCTTTCCCCATCCGAATAATCCGGTCTTCTTGTGCCCGGTGACGATCTTCGCGTCTGCGAGGGCCCCGTATCCTTTATTATAAGCGTCGAGCTTGTTTTGATAGCTTTTGCTGTACTTGCCGATTAGTTTTTCGAACAATCCCTGCGTCGGGGCTTCACCTTTTAACTCTTTTTTGTAATCGGCTATCGCCTGCCTGTATAACCACAGGGCATTAGTGGCCCGGCCGAGTTCGTTCGTGCCGAAAGCGTTTTTTCCTTCTTCGTATAAAAGGTTTTGTTCGAGCAATAAAAGGTTATATTCGCGTTGCTGGGCGAGGCGAGCGTCAGCGATATTCTTGAGCGCCTGTTGATGACGCTTTTCCGCTTCGCGGCCCATCGTGAAAACGGAACCGATCCCCTTAACGACGCTCATTATTCCGCCGACAACGTCTCCGGAAACGATTTTTGCGATACCCGAACCGGCGTCGCCTACGGCCTGGCCTAACTGGACGGCCTGTTGGATGGCCTCGCCCACTTCGTCTCCGAAGATGTTCGACAGGTCTTTACCGAATTCTTCGAGTGTCGGAGAAAATGCCTTGAAAGCGTCGTTAATCATAGTCACTCCTCCGGACACATCCTTTATCCCTTTCCCATCGAATGCCTTTTTTATCAGGTCGACGCCCGTTTTAACTTCGTTTGCGAACTGGTCGAACGGGCTTTTCTGTCCGATTTCCTGTTTCAATTTCCTGATCGCATCCTGGATGGCCTTGAGCGCTTCCGGGCTTTTTTTCAAGTCTTCCAACTGCTGGTCAGTAAATCCAATAGGCTTCATTGCGCCCTCTTTCCCCTGAAGAAAGTCGTAAAGGTTCCGGGTCTCGTCGATCAGGGTTTTGATCTGAGCGACCGTTTTAGTCGCCGGATCGCCGAAAAGACGAACCCACAAGTCGCTTTCCTGAAGCATGGCCTCGGAGAGTTGGCGTAAAGCCCTGTCGCGCTGGCGTTCCCCTTCCTGGGCCTCAGCCTCGTAGCCGGCCGCACGGAGGCGGACGATCCGGTCATTGTGGTCGCGTACCGTCTCTTCGACCTGAGTCTGATAGGTCTTGAACTGCTTGAGCGCTTCGTCTAACTCGGACTGTTGCTGCGCCTGGTCTATTCGCGCGTAGAGCTTGCCGGCCGTACCCTCGTCCATGCCGTCGTACAGTACGCTATCGTTTACTCGGTTTCGCATTTCGTCGAACCGGTCGCGGATCGCTTTGGTTTTGCGCTGCTCATCGGTCAGGAATACATCGGCCAGTTCATCGTACAGCGTTTTGGTCTGTTTGTAGTAGTCGTACTCAGCGTCGAACCGTTTATTCGCACGTTCGGTATCGGCGATCTGCCGGCGGGCTGCAAAGGAATCTTTCTCTTCCTGCGATATAGTTTTCCCCTGGGCTTTGTATTGTGCTTTAAGATCCGTTTCCTCTTTGTCTATGACAGCAAGACGCTGCCGGTATTCGCTTTCGGCCAGCGCGAGTCGCTTTTCCTTCCCGTCCCTCATAACTCCGGCTCTGGCGTTTTCGAGTTCTATCTGTGCCTGTAATGCCGTCTGGCTGAGTTTGGACTGTAATTTCGACGGGTCGGCTGCGAAGTCCCATAATTTGAGTTTTTGGTTGGCAAGAGCGAGTTTTTTGTATTGCTCGTTCCATTCGTCCGTCCCTTTTTTGGTTTCGTTCATGGCGTCGAGCGCAGCCTGCGCGTTATCGCGCTGCTCTGTCCAGTAAGCTTTGTTTTTAGCGATCTCTTCGTTGCTCGGCGTGGTCGTCTTGAACACGCGTTCGGCCACTTCTTCGATGCCGTTTAACTCCTCCAGGGCTAAATGGAAGTCTTGCACATAGCTGCTTTTAACGTCTGTCGTCAGAAGATCCCATCCTCGCAACACGCGTTGAATCGCCATTTTCCCAAAGCCGTAATCTTCGAGAATAGCTCCTGCGTCGATGAACTTCTGCCGTGAATTTCTGTCGGGTTGCATAAGCGCATCCGTAATCTCGGCCATGATCGACGTGATTTGATCGGGAAATTTCTCCAGAAACTCTTTGTCATACGATTTCACGATCTCCTCACGGATCGAACCCATCGCCGCCGCCATCTTCTCGTTAGCCTTTTGCGAGGCTTCGGAAACGAATGCGGTGCGGGCACGGGCATTGGCGCTGTCAATAGCCGCTTTCTTCACGGCATTATATGCGCCTTCAACGTCTTGAAGAGTACGTATTTCGGTCGACAGGCCCTGCAAGTATTTCCCGTAGCCGGTGAGGATCTTGTTCTTCGCCGCTTCGTAAGCTTTCGTACCCGCCTTCGCTTTTTCGAGGGCCCGGAACTGTTTGTCGATTTCGGCCGACTCCTGCGCGATCTCGATGCGGGTCTTCACCACCTGATTGTGCAGTTCGGCGTCTTTAGCCATCGCTTCGGCCTTCGATTTGTTCATCCGGTTAATCAGAACGACCAGGCCTGCAATGGCGAGCGAAAGGCCGAGGGTTAGAGTTGCCATCAGGGTTTTCGCCGCCGCGTTCGAAATACCCAGCGCGACGCTCAGGCGCGTAGTCGACGCCGTCACCATGTCTTTGGCTTTAGCCAGGGCGATATGCGTAAAGTAGCTATCTTTGTTGACCACCTGGGCCACCTGGTTCACGCCGATAGAGATAGCCATCACTGCCTGGAGCCGAGCCTGGATTTTGGCGAGATTTTCCTGGCTGGCTCCGAACAGCGTCGCTACGCCGGTTCCTGCGGACATGACTCCGGAAAGTCCCTGGATCGCTTCGGTCGTTGCACGGATGTTCTTCTGGTCGTCGGCGAAGATCTGTCCTTGCTTGGAAATGTCGCCGTATCGATCCTGAAGGGTCCCCAACTCGCGCATTTTTCGGTAGTATTCGTCCGTACCCTCGACCATGCCCGACATCTCCTCCTTCAATTTGCGGATCTTCGTCCGCATCGACTCGGCGGACTGTTTATACCGGCTCTGAATCGCTTCGAGTTCCACAAGGGCTTTTTTCTCGTCTTCGATCTCCTGTTTTGAAACGGCCAACTGTCTTTCCGCCTCCACCTTTGCTGCGCCGGGAGCCATCCCGGATACCTTTTTCGCCTCCTTTTTGTACTGAGCTTCAAGCTCCTTGAGTACCCGCTTCTGGATACGGAGGTTCTCGGTAAGGTCTTCGACAGGGATCGAAGCCTCGGAGAATGACGACGATATGGTCTTACTTGTCGACCTGGCCGTCTTCTCAATACCCGTGATGGCATCCTGGGTACGCTTGGATTCCCGTTCCACCTCGGGGGAGTTCAGTAAAAAGCGAATGTCTATCTCTTCTGACATCGGTTCAGTTCATTTGCGAATTTTTTCAAGTCATCGTCGCTCATCTCTTCGGCGGGCCGGGCGTGATCGGAGCGGGAAACATAATGCGGAGCGTCGTCCAGCATCATGGCGATATTGATCCACGATTCTCCCCAGGCGACCTCCCACCGGGACAGGTGCAGGTCTTTTCTAAGCTGGTATAACATACCCCAGGGGCTATGGAGGCCGACTACTCGTCCCCGATGCTCCCCTGATTCCTCGGACTCAGAAGGTTCGGAAGCCGCTCCGTTACCGATCTGATAGAACTTATGAAATCCCCTGCGTCGTTCAGGGTCAACACCAAATGCAGGGCATAGGCGAGCAGCGCCGGCTCGATGCGCCATCCCATCCAACGGGCGAACCGTTTGTATCCCCAAATAAGAGGCGGCCAGCGGAGGACGGAGACGGCGATTATCTGCGCCACCTTTTCGCCGTGCCGGTCGATCAGCTTATAGCATTCGGCGGTGGTCAGGTCTTTGAATTCATCCGGAGAGAGCCCCATTTCAACGACCAGGCGACTGATAATCAGTAGGCCGTTGAACGAAGGCTGTCGCAAGGTAATGCTCATGCGGCGTTTGCCGAAGATCCGAAACAAAAGAGGCGGGGCCAGAACCGGAACCCGCACTCCTTTGCGTAAGATCGTATCGGCAGCCTGAATTTGAATGTGCTGCTCGTTCATAATTCGCAGGGTTAGCCTTCGGATTCAGTAATTGATGTATCGACCACTTGCATCTTCTTTACTCCTGCCGCTTTCGGTTTCAGTACTTTGAGAGTATGTTCCAGTAGTCCGTAACCGTTCTTTTTGATGGCCCAGTTGATACGGGTGTACATCTTAGCCCGGTTGATTGTCACCTGAAGTCCGGATTTGGTGGTATATTTTACAAACACCTCTTTCGGACGAAAACTATCCGGAGCGCCCCAAGTCTTTTTATCGACCGACATTTCGCCACCGAGGGCTTTATAGCAACTTTCCGGGTCGAGATCGGACGTCGAATATTTCAGCGTCGTGCCGCCGGGAATATAGATTTCGTCTTCGGGGTCGTCGTCCTCTTCACACTCACAGGCAACCGTTTCACCTTCTTCGGTTTCGAGGGTGGCCGTGTCTTTGTAGGTTTTCCCCAGGGCTTTGAATTTGTCTTCGGCGGGAATTGCGCCGTCCTCGGTCATATCGGCCAGCAGGATACCTTCTTCATTCAGTCCTATCGCTTTTTTAATCATGGTCAAAAGATTTTTAAAAGGTTTTTAAATGTGATTTGCTTCCAGTTCAGAAAGACTTTGACTCCGATACGAACCAGATAGAACACTCCTATCCATAAGAGCCACTTCTGCCACCACCGGAGCCGGTATTCGACGACCGGATCTTTGACGACCACAGGAACTTCGATATATTCGTAGATCGTATCGGTGCGGATTACTTCCCGCACCCGCTCCTGTGATTCCCCTTGGGCCCGTAGTCGCAGCAGATTGTCCCGTAATTCCATATTGAGTTTTACCAATCGCCCGTTTTCGGTGTACAGGTCGCGGATATGCACCTGTCCCAGACTGTCGCATTCCAAAAGAGCGCGGATCAAGGCGCTGTCGGGAACGACTTTTGTCACGGTGTCGATGATCCGTTCGGTCTTTCGGCGATCCGTTTCCGATTTTACCGGGATTACAGATCTGGAGCATCCAACTATAAATAATAGCGACAAAATGATGGCAATCAGCTTTTTCATGGTTTATGTTTTTCGAATAATTCCCAGCCGGCCTCGACTTCGGATATATCGGCCGACACTCCGTTTTCCACGCGGCTCATCGCCGCTACGATCGGGATCATCGTATCCCGGTGCTGGGTGTTGATCCAGGTCGTAGGCTGAATTCCGCTGTCGCGGGATACCGCTGCGATGTACGCTTCGGTATCGTTTTCGTTGGAGGGGGCCCACCGCCGGATCAACCCGGTGATCGTATTCAGCCCGTATCGCCGTTGGTAGGTATACAGCGCCACGAACATGGCTCTATATCCCCAGGGCATTGCGGAAAAGGTCTTGAAGGACTTATCCGTCCCCGCAATCTCCCCCAGATAGCGGGTCGCATTGTGGCGAATGTTGCCCGGATTGCGGTTGCGCAGTCCCCGTGCTGTTTTGTGCATAATCGTTTAATTGTGATTGTTTTATAAGTACCGGACATTTGCTGGAAGGCGTCCGGCATCTGAAAGCCTCCTGGATAATTATGCTCTTGCGCTCCAACGCCTCGTCGCGAGTCTCGACCTTTGTTTCCAACTTTTCGATCTTGATATTCAACCGGCCGATCTCCTGCTGCAAAAGCGTTACGAGCTTCTGGGTCTCGTCGATGCGCCGGCCCGTGCGGTTGGTTATCCAGGTAAGTATCAACAGGGTCGCCGGAGCGACAAGAGCGGTTATCCAGGTTTCCATGCTATACGATCTCCTCCCATTTCGCGGCGTCCGTAGCGAATGCGGCCGAAGCCGTATGATCCTCTACGCAGACATAGGTCTTGCCGTCGTTGGTTACGAAAGCGTCAGCCTTGTACTCCTCGCCGGTCTTCCACGCTTCGGTAACGAGATCCTGCACGATGGCAACGACGCCTTTTTGGTCTTCGCGGCGGATGCGGCCGCCCATACGCACGAGAGCGGAATAGATATCCCCGTAGTATTGCGGGTTGCCTTCGTCCTCGAAGAACTTCACCTGCCCCAGAGCGTTTTCGACGGAATTTTTATGCCAGCACAGCACGGCGGCACAGTCGGGAGAATTACCCTCGCCGCCCGGCTCGATTGCTGCGGAACCGTTATATCCCAGCACATAACTGCGCGAAAGAATAGTAAAGCCGAAGAGTTTACCGACCACGCCGTTTTTTTCGTCGTAAGCGCGGGAAAAATCCCTGTACTCGGAATCGGTCAGGCTGTCGGTCAATTGATCCATCATATCGGCGTCGAACATGGCATAGCGATCCGACGTAGGGATGTTATCCTTGTTCATCTGCTTTTGGGCCTTTTTCAGTTCGGCCTTGAGAAACTTTTTACGCATACCGGTCGCACCGGGCATGTGGGCTGCGACGGCTTCGCCCGACGTGCGGATAATACGGGCCGAACCGCTCGGAGCCCAGTTGCGGATCGTCACTACGCCGACCGTTTCATTCAGCGCCATGTGCGTGTCCGCCATAACGCTCATACGTTTGTCGTAGCTCGGTTCGATAGTTTCGGCGTTGGAGATGTGCACCGGATCGGATGTGTATTCGTCCAGCGGATAAGTAATGTCCGTGTCGGTACGCTTTTTCACGGCCGCCGGCAGCGACGAACGGTTCTTTACCACATCGGGGGCTGCGCCGGCTTGCGGGATGTGCACTACTTTCCCGGCTAAAACATACTGGTCTGCGTTGACGCACAGGCTCAGGTGGGGATTCTCGGCATACAACTTCTCGACGATGTCGCCTTCCCAAATTTCTCTTTCTACTGCCATTTTTTATTACTGTTTTGAAGGTTTGCGATGGAACCGTTCCTCGAACTTCCGGTCGTACAGGTCGCGGTTGTTTGCTTTCAGGTCGGCCAGGAAGCCGCCTTTATCGAGCTGTTCCCAGCTCATGGCTTCGAGCTTCGCCTGCCGCTCCGGAGCGGCGTCTTTGCCGCCGATCTGATTGGCGATATTCGTCCGGCGGGGGATAGACGCGAGAGCCGTTTTCGCCGCTTCGTGGTCTTTTTCGAACAGGGCCAGGTAGGACTCTTTGGCTGCAGCGTTGATGCGCCCATCTTTGATTGCGGTGGCGACCAGAGTTTCGGCCTCCTTCTTCCGTTCCTCGGCCTGGGCCTTACGGATTTCGGACAGTTCGTTTTCAGCCGCTTTCGCCCGCTGTTCGGCGTCGTCGGCCCGTTTGGTTTGGGTCGCAACCCGGCCATGCAGGGCGACGACGGCGGCGGATACCTCCGCCTCGGTAGCTTCGGCCTTGAGTTTCAGTAATTCGGCCGCTTCATTGGTGAGATTCATAACATTTTGATTTTGTGGTTGATATTCTGCGCTGATCTGTGTGATGATCTGCTGAGGGGTTAGTCTTAGGAAGGATTCGGCGCGGTTGGAAGCGAGAATTTCATCACACAGGTTCATCTCGCGGGCTTCCTTTGCGGAGAACCAGGTTTCTTCGGTCATCAGGCGCGAGATCTCCTCTTCATTTTTGCCTCGGCGCATCAATACGCCGAGCAGCATATCGCGGATCTTATCGAGCATTTTGCGCTGCTTCGCCGTCATAGCGCCGTTGTCGGAGAAGAAGGGATCGTGAATCATCAGCTTGGCAAAGTCCTGCATGATGACGCGATCGGCGCACACGGCGATCACGGCCCCCATACTGGCCATGATGCCGTCGACATAGACGTGCACGGGCGTGACCATCGACAGTATCGCCGATACGATGCTCATGCCCTGAAGCACGTCTCCGCCGGGGCAGTTACCCCGGATGTTGACCTGGTTGCATTGCCTATCCAATGAAGCCAGTTCCCTGGCGAATAAGTCGCCGTCGATCTTATTGCCGATAGAGCCGTACAGGTGCATTTCTGCTACCTGACTCTGGGGATTTATCGCGTCGATATACGTTTGAGTCATTGCCTTGTTTTTTCGGCAATATTCGGGCGAAAATCAGTAGTTATAAAATTGTGTAACAATGGTTTAAACTATTTTTTTACACGGGGTTAAAACGGCTCACTTTTGCAGAAAAAAGGACATGAAAGAGTTATCCCGGAGCCAGCAGAAAGAGTTCGCAAAGAAGCTCTACCTAACCGAAGACGCCATCACGAATAAAGAGATCGCCGCGCGGGTCGGATCGACGCCGCAGACCATCGGCAAATGGATCAGGGAGGAAAGGTGGGAGGATCTGAAGGTCTCGCTACTGACCTCGAAAGAAAGCCAGTTGGCTTGGTTGTATAATCAGATATCGGCCTTGCGGCAGGCCGTTAACAGCCGCGAAGACGAGACCAAACGCTACATATCCAGCCGCGAGGCCGACACCATTGTCAAACTGACCAATGCGATCAAGAAACTGGAGACGGAAACGGGGATCGCGCAGAAAGTTGAAATCGGAAAGCAATTCCTCGTGTGGTTGCGGCAAATCGATTCCGAAGCGGCAATCCGTTTCCTGCCGTTGTACGATGCTTTCATTAAAGAGTCGATGCGATGACAGCACAGGTGACCGATAAACAGGCGTATCAATTCTGGTACGATTTCTTACGAAGTTTTAATGCCGGGTTGGAAGTCGACCCTTTCGAAAGTCAGGCCGATAAACTGCGCCGTATTCGCCGCCTGGAAGCCGATCCCGAAAAGTGGTTTAAATACTATTTCAAGAAGTTTTACACCGCCGAACCCGCGCCTTTCCAATGCGAGGCCACCCGGCGCGTCGTTGCGCATCCGGAGTGGTACGAAGCGCGGGCCTGGGCGCGTGAATTAGCCAAGAGCGCCCGCACGATGATGGAGGTGTGCTACTTGATTATGACCCGTCGTAAGCGCAATGCCATCCTCACATCGAACAGTCAGGATAATGCCGAGCGGCTGCTGGCTCCGTACCGGGCGTTTTTCGAATGCAACGAACGGCTGATAAACGATTACGGAGAACAGAAGATGCCCGGCAATTGGGAGTCGGGGGAGTTCCGTCTGCGCATAGGGGCCGCATTTCGGGCCGTCGGAGCCGGGCAGTCGCCGCGCGGATCGCGCAACGAAGAGATGCGGCCGGACGTACTGCTGATCGACGACTTCGATACGGACGCCGACTGCCTGAACCCGGATATCGTGAATAAGAAATGGGACTGGCTCGAAAGGGCGCTTTATGCTACGCGGTCGATCTCCACGCCGCTGCTGGTGATCTTTTGCGGAAACATTATCGCCGAGAACTGTTGTATGCTGCGAGCCATCGAAATGGCCGACCACGCCGACGTTATTAACATCCGGGACGAGTTCGGCCGCTCTGTGTGGCCGAGCAAAAACAGCGAGGAAGACATCGACCGCGCCCTAAGCAAGATCTCGCTTAAAGCCCAGCAAGGGGAGTATTTCAACAACCCTATCCAGGAAGGGAAGACTTTTAAGGAAATTCGCTGGGATCGTTGTCCCGCACTGCGAAAATTTCCGTTCCTGGTAGCCTACGCCGACCCCGCCACGTCGAACAAGGACAAGAAAGGCAGTTGCACGAAGGCCGTCATCCTGATGGGCTTCTGCGAAGGCCGTTATTATGTGCTGAACTGTTTTGTCGACAACGCCACCACCGACACCTTTATCCAGTGGTTTTACGATCTGAAAGCGTATGTCGGAGGACAGGCCCCTGTGTATTGGTATATCGAAAACAACAGCCTCCAAACCCCTTTTTACGAACAGGTATTCATGCCGAAGTTCGCCGAGCGCGGACGCCGCGACGGAAATGCCCTTTGCGTAACGCCTGACGATCGAAAAAAAGGCGACAAATTCTCCCGCATAGAAGGCACGCTCGAACCGCTCGTGCGAACGGGCGGATTGGTATTCAACGAGGATGAGCGCGGCAATCCCCACATGAAACGGCTTGAAGAGCAATTCAAGGCCGTGAATCCAAAACTTTCGGCTCCGTGCGACGGCGTCGACGCCACCGAGGGAGGCGTATTCATTATCCGGGAAAAAATAACGTCACGGAACTCGCGGATCACCAGCATTCCGCGCCCGCGAAACACAAAAAGATACTGATATGTTTCTGACTAAAGAGGATTTACAGAGCCACCTGCGCAACGAATTGCAGGATCTCATTACACGAGGCGACGATACGATCATAGCCGCCGCCATCGACGGCGCGGTCGCTGAAGCGAAAGGTTATCTCGGCCGGTTCGACACGGAGCGGATCTTCCGGGCGGAAGGGGCCGAACGCAACGATCTGCTGCTGATATTCATAAAAGATATCGCCACGTACCACCTGATTAACCTGACCTCGCCGGGCATTCATTACGACCGGCGCGAGAAACGCTACGATCGCGCCGTTGAATGGCTTAAAGCGGTGCAGCGCGGCGACGTGTCCCCAGACCTGCCGAAGACCGAAGATGCGGAAACGCAGGGCGGACTCGTGTACTATTCGTCCAATCCCAAGCGGGCGCAGCACTTCTAAAGTCGTTTAATCGCCCTTTAATCGCCTTTAATTTCAAATCTGACTTCGAATTTAACACATAGACCCACCATGACCGTAAAACGTAAAAATAGCGCCCCGAAACAACAATCCCAGAATTTGGTGATAAACAACATCACCATACAGCCCGTCCCCCGAAACACTGCCGATATCGATACCTGGCGCAGCGCTTTGAAAGCGGCCGATCGGGGAAAGCGGAAAGCGCTGTACAACCTGTACGAAGACCTGATGCTCGACCCGATCCTGTCGGACGCTATCGACAAACGGATCGAAGCGATCACCAATGCCGAACTGGTGTTCAAGTCCCAAAACGGCGAAGCGGTCGCGGAGATCGACGACCTGATGGATACGCCCGAATTCGAAGACATGCTGATCGAGATCATGCAGGCCAAATTCTGGGGAATCAGCTTGCTCGAATTCGACTTCTCCGACGGATTCTCTTTTAATTCCATTCCTCGTAAGCACATCAGGCCAGCGACCAAACAGATCGCATTGAACGAGTCGGACGATGGAGGCCCGTCGTACTTGGATAACGATTCGTTTATCGAGGTGGGGAAGAATAACGACCTGGGACTTATCCTGAAAGCCGCGCCGTATGTGATTTACAAGCGCGGCGGGTTCGGCGACTGGGCAGAGTATGCTGAAATATTCGGTATGCCGTTCCAGGTTGCCAAATACAATAACTATGACGAAGCGACACGGCAGGAATTGATTCGCGCATTGGAGCAGTCCGGATCGCTACGGAGGACGGTGATTCCTAAAGAAAGCGATATCGAGTACAAAGACAATAAAAGTTCCGGGGACGGGGCGATCTATGACCGGCTGCGCATGGCCTGCATTCAGGAGATCCTGATCGGCATATTGGGCCAGACGATGACGACGCTCGACGGATCGTCGAGGGCGCAAGGCGAGGTACACATGGAGGTGCTTGAAAGCAAGCACAAAGCCGACCGGCGATTCGTGCAGCGCGTGCTCAACCGTAAACTGCTTCCCATCCTCGAAAACCGGGGATATCCGGTCTCCGGCGGGTATTTCGCATTCCCGGACGCCGGCGAAACGGTAACGATGCTCGAACGCATGTCGCTGGTGAAGGATGCGGTCGGCATGGTTCCTATACCGGCGGACTATATCTACGAGACCTTCGGCATTCCCAAACCCGACGAAAATGAAGAGGTGGTGCATCTTCGACAGTCTGCGCCGGTGATTCCGGAAGAAGAGATCCCGGACGATCCTGACGAGGACGCCGATGCCGCGAACCACGCTTTTTTTGCCCGATTGTTCCGTTTTTTCGCCGGAGCCCCCTACACGGGGGCGTCCGATGGCAATCACCTCACGAACCCGGCCGATGATCCGGCTGACGACTTCTATACGCGCCTGATCAAACGGGTCGCGCGGGGCGAAGCGGCCTATTTTGACGCCGAGCTGTTCGGTAGGATTGCGGGGGAGCTCGTCGCGGCTCTTGGGCGCGGATTTGCCGGGCGGCCCCGAAACGACGGCTTCGACTACGGACACCGAAATGCCGTAGCGCAAACGGCGATGGAGACGAATTTATACCACTTTTCCGCTGCCAAAACGCTGGCCGAGTTGCAGAAACTGAATCAGTTGTTCCGCGACAGCAAGAGCTCGGCCGAGTTTATGGAGAAGGCGCGACAAGTAACCGAAGTATTCAATAAAGCATGGGCGCAGACCGAATACAACACGGCCGGGCTGATCGCCGAAAGTACGGCGACCTATAACCGCCTGATGGGACAGATTGAATTGTTCCCGTATTGGGAATACCGCACCGCAGGAGACGACCATGTGCGCGAAGAGCATCGAAAGCTCGACGGGGTGATTCTGCCGGCAAACGATGTCCGCTGGAAAAAGATATATCCTCCCAACGGATGGAACTGCCGGTGCTACGTAGTGCCCCGTATGCAGCATGAGGTAGCCGGGATAGACATAGCGGCCATGCGGCGGAGGGTGGACGAATATTTCGAGACTGCGGAATATAAAAACGCGAAGGCGCAAGGATTCGGTGTGAACCGGGCAGTGTTGCCGCAGGTGTTCGATGAAAATCAGTTTTACATCAGGAAGTTCCCCGGCAAGGCGGCTAAATACCTCGACCGTCTGGGAGCTTCGGATTTCGGGCTGCCGGCAGTCAGTAAAGGTAAGGCGGCCGCTACGCAGCATGTTCCCCGATTCACAGGGACGGCCGGCGAATGGTTCGATTCGCGTCAGTGGCAGGGGAAGGTAACGCTCATGGATAGAAACGACCGACAGGTCGTGATCGAGAAAGTTAATTTCGACCGGCATACGACCGGATCGCACCGCTCCAGGGTGGAATATCTCGACTGCCTGTCACAGATACTCAAAAATCCCGATGAAGTATGGATTAATAACGAACGGGCCGGAAAGCCGTATGATAATTACACGCTGATTAAATACTACCGGGACGAGGTAGTCGTCGTATGCTGCCGAATTTCGGATGGAGAACTAAATACCGTCCGGACGTGGTTCCCGTTACGGATGAAAAAAGAGGTTATCACGAAACACCGGCGGGGATTGCTGGTATATACGAAGAAAGCCTCCGGTTAAGGAGGCTTCCATACTTGCGGGCTAATAAACGGATACGCTGGTCATCCAGTCTTTACAGTCCCCATCACCCGCGAGGGCTGACCGATTCGATTACACCCGTACACGTTCACTTATGGCAAATATATGAAAATTCCATACAAATGGCAACTTTCGAAGAGATTCGGCAAAAAATCGACCGCATGGCGGCGAATATAAAACAGGCGGCCCCCCAGGTGATCGCAGAGACGGCGACCGAATACTATAAGGAGCGTTTTCGAAAAAAGGATTGGGACGGCGTACCCTGGCCTGAAGCTAAACGGCCGGGTTCCGGAGGATCGCTGATGGTGCGTAGCGGATCGCTGATGAACACGATTCGTCCGACGCTGGTCAGCAGCCGCGAGGTGCGGATCGGAGCCGGATCGCCGCGCGTCCAATATGCCAGGATACACAATGAGGGAGGGACGATCATCCAGATCCCGACGGTCAGGCAGCGTCGGTTCTTTTGGGCGATGGAACATAAAGAGAACCCATCCGGCAAGAGTCCCGACATTTCGAAAACGGGAAAGTGGGCTGCGATGGCCAGAGCTAAGAAACTTACGATAAAAATCCCCAAACGACAATACATGGGGTACTCGCCGATACTGAACGATAAGATAATCGTCCGGCTGAACAGCCTGGTAAAACAACCATTTAAATAAAGAAAATATGACGGAGATTTATTCGGCGGTCGAAGAACGCCTTACGGCAAAAGTGCCGGAACTGTTATACATCGATTTAGAGAGCGGACAATTGGAAGGGCGGACGCCTCCTCCGGTAGACTTTCCGTGCGCGCTGGTCGATGTTCGTTTTAACAAATGCGAAGACCAGAGTGCGAAGGTGCAACAATGCGAAGTAACCGTTACGGTTCGCGTGGCGTTCGAGGCGTGGATAGACGAGACGTCCAGCGTCACGCCGAAGCAGTGGAAACAAAAAGCCCTCGAAAAAATGCAATTGCCGGACAAAGTATATTGCGCCCTTCAAGGGTGGGGGATGGATTTTTTCAGCATCCTGTCCCGTAAAAGCGTCATTCCGGAGCAGCGTGCCGACGGGTTGAAGGTTTACCGGATCGAGTTCGAGACGACACAGGAAGACTATGCAGAATAAAAAAGCCCGCCGGACTGAACGGCGGGCTAATTATTTTATCTTACTTTCGTTAGTAAAAGTTCTCCTTTTTCGGGGTCGCTTGCTTTTAATTTCATTTTATTACCGTCCACAGTCCCGGAATACACGACACTACCCGACGGGCTTATGATGGTGATATTCGGAGCCTTGTATTCAAATGTTCTTTGCAAGTCAAGCGTTCCGCTGCCGACCGAGGTTTTCCATGACTCGGTACATTTTCCATTGATGGCGAAATAAAAAGTATAAGCCCGGTATTCGTTAATATCCTGATGCCAGACAGTGCCGACTAATTGATCGTTTTGATTTGTCGGCTCATCGTCTTTCGAACACCCGGCGGCAAGAATGAGCATAGCGCAAAGTAATAGTTTGTTCATCATAATTTTATTGATTAATAATATAATAACATCCAAATGTAGTCATTATTTCTTAATAAAGGAAGGGTTTCGGTGGTTTTTCATGTCAAACTTAGAGGCCCCGTAGTAGGGGCCCCTAATCGAACAACCGGAGTTGTGTTCCTCCGTCTTCCGCGCCCGGCTCAACACATTTGAGATACTTTAAAAAGGTGTTGTAGCAGATGCCGTACACGGGCCTGATGTGTCGCTTCCAAACCCACTTGTAGCAGCGATCCTGTCGACCAGGTTCGTAGTGCTCTGCCGCTATGCGTTTTATGGCTTTCGCTCGCAAAAAATATCCCTTTTTATTGTATGCCATTGAAAAATCACTAACTTTGTCTTGTTCCGCCAGAACAACCGAGCCGTTGGTGATTATTTCGCTGACGGCTTTTTTAATTAACCGGGCCGATGTCTTCCGCCGGAATGCCGACCCAGACCGACACTGGCGGCACTGAATGCCGATCCGGATCATCCCGTTTTATGTCGCCGCCTTTATATCGCCATCCGGTCTGCCGCATCGCGCAAAGTTTTGTTTTGAACGACCGCAATTCGCTATCTGTCATTTCGTAGAGAAGCTTCCCGGCGTGACGATGGATGAACGGGTTCAGGATCTGCCAGTCGTTCGGGATGCCGAGGCCCCGGCGTCGAGGACTCTGAGCGTCGGGGTTGGCTGTGAGCACAAACAATACATCGCTGCGAAGGGAGCGTATTTGGCCGTTCGCCGCTTCGTGCCTCTGCTGTATCGGGTGAGATCTTTCCATTGTCGAATGATTTTGCGTCGACGCATCGAGTCGGCCGATCAGGTCGACGATTTGATCGTCGGACATTTCCTTAGCGCTATCCACTCCGTAGCCGGCGTAGATGTCCTTTTTATGGGCCTCCGCCCCTGTCTCTTTTAATAGGATGTGGAGTTTTGCGAGTAGCTTATTTCGGTATATGGTATATTTATTTTTCAGGTTTAAAGACTTTTACCGTAGCTGAAACACTTTGTATAACCGCACCGGGTTCATATACCGTTTGACTTTTGAACTCCACAATTCCTTCATCGATCATCTTACGGGCTATTTTTTTGCACAATTCATACTCGACATAATCCTGATCGACATTTTTAAAGACATCGTATCCATACCAGGCGCGTAACTCTACGATCCCGTCTTGTTGTTCAAAAGGAAGGTCTGGATAATTTTCCAGTATCCGGTGCAATTCACTTATGCATTTATGAAGTTGTTTTTTCATGTGTCAATTTATTATGCCCGGAGGCGGTTAGAATAATTTTTGATAATTAATCGGAACATAATTCATCCAAATCGTTTCCTGCATGATAGTTCCGCTACCGTTCACTATATTGCTGCGGATATTGTTGCGTTTAATCGGAAATTTCACTTTGTGCCAATCTCCGTACAATTCATTCATCAGGTTACAATCGTAGCCGCTAATCATCGCCTTACCTTCGATCCGATGGAGACGGGCGGCTAATTGTCGGTGATCGTCATCGGTAAAATCGAATTTGTAATCCTTGCCTTTACTTTTACCCCCTCGACTTTCTACCGGATAAGGCGGATCGCAATAAAAAAATGCCTTAGGAAAGTCTATTTTGTCTATGCAATCAGTATAGTCAAAATTCGTAATCTGAAACCCCGATCGCAAGACCTCCGCGACTTCGTGCAACTTCTCGATCGCATTATTCCAACAGGAAACGGTTTCGCCGCCCTGAACGAGAACTTTCTTTTTCGCCATGTGCCAGCCTTTATTTTGACGCTGACAGCCCAAACCGAAAAACGACTGTCTCACCCTTACATAAAATCTGCGGGCCTGTTCAATATTATCATCGGAATATTCCCAGCAGTTGTCGTATTCCTGCAGCGAGCATGGCGTAAGCAATAACAAACGGATCAGATCGTCTTCATGGTTACGCAACACTTCGAAAAAGTTAGTAATATCGGAGTTGATTTCGTTGGCCGTTTTAATCACCTTGCCCGGATAATTGATCGACACGACCATACTGCCGGCGAACAGATCTACTAAATGCGTGAAACCTTCAGGGAAATACCGATACAAATATTCGATCCAGGTAAATTTACCTCCGAAATAATTGAAAGCTATTATTTTAGATTTATTGCCGCTCATTTGTAAACATCTTTTCATATTCATTAATCGTTTCGAATATCCGATACGCCACCTGCGGCACTATCG
>ERZ772821.838-NODE-838-length-21439-cov-8.689581_pt1 | contig 21439 bp, 20 predicted proteins | sample MGYA00580859_ERZ772821 | MGnify/ENA primary metagenome ERZ772821 (study PRJEB29015, sample SAMEA2737674) | human gut metagenome | biome: human gut; feature: human-associated habitat; material: faeces | place: China | collected 2012 ...
AGCTACCGCATGGCACACGCTGGGTTTCGTTACTTCCATGAGTCGGGCCACATCTACGGAGCGCACCAGGCCGCGTTTCTTTTGGAGAATAAGGATGGCCTCCAGATAATCTTCGCCCGACGCTCGGAGTTTCAAGGTTTTCCCCCAATCTTAAAGAAGCATAAACTTATCCATTATCTGGATGCTTCTTTGTGCTGTTTCAAAATCGTAGTTGCAACGGATAATTTCTAAGAACCCAGCCAAATATGCTTTGGACAAGAAGAATGGCAGATGCGCTTGTCGAGATAGTTCCCCTCTACACTGTAATAATCGTTGATACAATGTTTCGGATAGCATTGTGCGAAATTCAGCATAGAAGGGGGCATCCTTACATCGAACAATCGTCCTGAACACATCCCAGTAGGTATAGGTAAAGGTCAAGCATGGTTCAGGAATAATAGCATTGACATTTTCCTGGGGACATATCAGTTTCTCTAATAGTTCATTGAATGCTGGTTCAACAACAGCACGAAACAGTGCATCCTTGCTTGGAAAGCGATGATATAAAGCGCCGGTTGTCACTCCAGCCTGTCCGCAAATGTTCGCAAGGGAAGTGCCCTGATAGCCGTTTTGTAAAAAACCGTTTTTCGCATACCCCAAAATTCTTATAGTGGTATCTTTATCTACCATTTTTTCAATGGTCCTTTCTCTTATCCAGTAACGAGGATTTTCACCCCGATTGCGATAAGAATAAGTCCACCTATAATCCCTGCCTTCTTTTCCATGCGGTCGCCAAATATACTTCCGATTTTTACTCCCGCACCGGAAAAAAGAAATGCAGTGCAGCCAATCAGCAAAACAGCCATCGCTACATTTACTTTCAATGCCGCAAATGTGACACCTACCGCAAATGCGTCAATGCTTGTTGCTATGGCAGCGGGGATCATTACCTTTGCGGCAATCGATGCAGAGTTCGATGTGGACGTTTCCTTTATTGTTTCTCGCAGCATATTCAAGCCTATCAGAGTCAATAGAATGAAAGACAGAATACGAGAGATAGGCGCGATGTACTGAATTACGGTTTCCCCACATAAAAAGCCGAGAAGGGGCATAATTGACTGAAAGCCGCCAAAATACAGGCCGGTTACAATACACGCTTTTTTACATTGTCCTTGAATTGTTAATCCTTTGCCCACAGAAACGGCAAAAGCATCCATTGCAAGACCAACTGCAATTAAAAGCATTTCTACTCCGTTCAACTATGCCCCTCCTTCAGCTTCGATTTACACAGCCCAGCCAAGGCTCTCCTGCTGAATATGGAACAGCTTATGATACAGCCCATTCTTCTTCATCAGCTCATCGTGTGCTCCATGTTCTACCAGCCGGCCATTGTCAAGAACGAGGATCTGGTCCGCGTCTACAACTGTACGGAGGCGGTGAGCGATCATAATAACCGTCTTACCTTCCACCAGTCTGGCAATCGCCTTTTGAACCAGAACTTCATTCTCCGGGTCGAGGGATGCTGTGGCCTCGTCAAGCAGAATGATGGGCGCATTTTTCAGCAATGCGCGGGCGATGGAAATACGCTGGCGCTCACCGCCGGAAAGGGTGCTACCGTTTTCACCGAGGACCGTCTGATACCCGTCCGGCATTTCCCGGATAAATTCATCACAATAGGCTGCTTTGGCAGCAGCAATTACCTGATCGTCTGTTGCGCTTGGATTGCCCAGCCGGATATTGTTCATAACCGTATCATTGAACAAGGTCACATCCTGGAATACGAAAGACATATAAGACATGAGGCTTTCCGGCTCCATACTCTTGATGTCTTTGCCGCCCACGGTGATCTTGCCCTTCTGAACATCCCAAAAGCGGGCAATCAGTTTGGAAATCGTGCTTTTACCGGAACCGGACGGGCCAACGAGGGCAGTCACGCTCCCCTGGGGAATTTTGCAGGAAACATCTTTGATGACATCTTCCTGATTGTAGGCAAAAGTCACATGGGAAAGTTCAATATCGCAGTTCGGGACCGTTTTCCCGTCACCGTCCATTGCAGGAGTGGTGAGCAGGGTACGCATACGACTTGTAACTACATTCAAATTCAGCAGCGAGGACAAATTCGCCAGGATTGCCAAAATAGGGCCATAAATCCGCGTGACCATCAGCAGGAACATGAGCAAAGGCAGCAGTTCAATTTGTCCACTGGTCAGGAGGATAGCACCGACAAAGATTGTAATGCCAATACCTGCCTGCAAAATCATGCTGGCGCTGGACATAAACACGCCGACAGCCATTTCTACCTTGATGGCGATCTTTTTCATCGCCAGTAGAGCTTTATCCAACGCGCTGAAATGAGAGCCGGACAGCCCGCAGGACTTGATGATCTTCATGCCTTCCAAGTATTCCTGTACCTGGTCAGAGGCAGCCAGTTTTGCGTCAACCTGCTTTTCAAAGAGTTTCTTTTGATGGTTCCGGCTGAGCCAGATAATGAGGAAGGCAATCGGAACCGTGATGAATACGCACAGGGCAAGCCGCCAGTCAAAGAAGGCCAGCAGGATGCAGGTCAGGGTCACCGTGATGCCGTTTGCAATCAGCGGAGGGATCGTGCTGCTGAGCAGGGACTCCATGCTGCTGCAATCTGCCATCATATTCGTGGTCAGTTCGGAAAGGTCCTTGGTGTTAAAGAAATTCATAGGGAGTTTCCGAAGATGCTCCGCAATCCGCAGCCGGGTCGTATTCGACTCCTTATACGAGGCAATATAGGTTTTGCGGTAATCGTTTTTGGCGGCCAGAAATACCAGGATGGCCGAAACAATACCTGCGCCCCACAGCATCCAGATATGGTTCCACTGAATGGAGCCGCCACTGACAAAGGGTGTCAGAATTTCACTGAAAATCATAACAGTTACACAGAACGGCAGAAGCATAGCCAGGTTCGTCAATGTGCAGGCGAAGATTGCTTTTTTCAGATCTGCGTAACCCTTGTCTGACAAAAAGAGAGCTTTTTGTAATCTGCTCATAGTTACACCGCCTTTCCGCTGATTTTCCAGCCAATCGCTTCTGTATAGTGGTTCCACATTTGTGCATAACGTCCGCCCGCGGCCACCAGCTCGTCATGTTTTCCTTCTTCGACCAGGTGACCTTTCTCCATGACGATGATCTTATCTGCATTGCGGATCGTGGAGAGGCGGTGTGCGATGATGATAACTGTCTTACCCTGCATCAGCTTTTCAAATGCTTTCTGGATCAGGTATTCATTCTCCGGGTCGCTGAACGCCGTTGCCTCATCCAGTACGATGATAGGCGAGTCTTTGATTATGGCCCGCGCAATGGCAATCCGCTGGCGCTCGCCGCCAGAGAGATGGATGCCTTTGGAGCCGACCACCGTGTGATACCCGTTGGGCAGTTTGGAGATGAACTCGTGGCATTGAGCCGCTTTCGCCGCCGCAATCACTTGTTCCTCACTGGCCGAAGGGTTGCCCATACGGATATTATCCAAAATGCTCTGCTTGAACAGGAAAATATCCTGGAACACAAAGCTGACATGGTGCATCAGGTCATCCTCCGCCATATCGCGCACATCTACGCCGCCGATGGTAATGCTGCCGGAAGATACATCCCAAAACCGGGAAATCAGATTGGCAATCGTACTCTTGCCACCGCCGGACGGCCCAACAATGGCCGTGATTTGACCCTGCTTTGCAACAAAAGAAACATCCTCCAGCGCCTTTTCGTGTGTATCTCCCGTGTAAGAAAAGCTGACATCCTTGAAAGCAACATCATCATTGGCGGGTTTCTTGGGATGGCTCGTTTCCGGCATTTCGGGGATGTTCAGAATTTCATCCATCCGAGCCACGTTTCCATCAATCTGCATGAACGACTCGGAGATATACATGATCTTGTTCAGCACGCCGGAAATTGCGGGTACAAAGAGCAGATAGAAAATGAAGGTCATGGCAAACCCAGCAAAATCATCCGACCTGGAGCCGATTAAAATTCCGACAGGTACAAGGATCAGATAAACATTATTGATGATTGTGGTGAAGGCGGGCATACAGTTCTGCCAGCCCAGGGAAAATTTCAGGACCCACTCTGTATATCCGGTAATCGCTTCTTTGAGCTTTTTGAAAGAGGATGCCGTCTGGTTAAATGCCTTCACAACCGACATTCCACGAACATACTCCACAGAAGCGTTGTTCATTTCCTCCAGGGCTTTTTGATACTTGCCCATATTCTCCTTCATCTCGCCGCTGCCAAAGCCAATAAACTCCGCAACAAACGCCAGAACGATACCGACCAGAGAGGCAAGACCGAACCGCCAGTCAACAGCCAGCAAGATGATGACCATAACGATGGGAGCCGTGACGGACGCCACAAAATCCGGGAACTGATGGGCAATGAACCCTTCCACGCTCTCAATATTCTCATCCATGATTTTACGCAGACGCCCGCTGCCGATGGTCAAATGATAGCCCAACGGAATTTTGGTGATATGGTCAGCGAACAAGACCTTCAGCTCGTACAGTGTACCGAACGCCGCCATGTGGGAACTGAAAATAGCCAGAAAATACAACAGGATATTAGCCACAATCCCGGCGAGCGCCAGCCAGCCATAATTCATGACCATTCCCATATCTAACTGGTCAAGATTCGGAAAAACACCGATAATTGAGCGGATCATAAAATAGACCGCTATGTACGGGATGAACGAAGCAATGGCCGCCAGTGACGAAAGAACCGCAGCTAAGAATACAAGGCCCTTTCTGTCAGAAGCCAATTCCATGCATCGTGCCAAACCCGTCTTTGGTTTTGCCTGTTTCGACTTTGCGTTTGACATAGCATGAACCCTCCTTAAAAGTGAAAATGGCGAGGTTAGCAACTTCTAACCTCGCCATTCATTTTATCAATCTTTGAAATTGCCTGCTACTCCATATCTCTGTTCCGGTGTCAAAAATAGCCCAAAGATACCAGAGAGTTAGTCGTAACTATATTGTCCTTAGACAATGCCTGCCTTCTGGAAATGCTTTTTGAACACGCCTTTTGCAATCAAAGCGCCGACGATGCCTGCAACGAAGGTCACAACAGCAATGATGACTACCATTGTTCCATTCATAAAGCTATGTAGCTCCGTCAGATACTCGGCACTCACGCCGTTAGAGGTGGACATATCATCCACATAGCCGGTCATAATGACCATAGGGAGATAGGTGCCCAGCGCAAAGAATGTCATATAGACGGAATAACCAATGGTATTCAGCCAGAAGCTCTTGTAGTGGCCGGCGCGGGCCAGCAGCTCCGCAATTACGGCACCGGCAATAAAGCCAACGGCAACCGCCCATCCTGCACCAATCAGGAACTCAATCAAGCCGATTACCACACCGCTCAAAAGGACGCTCCCGGCCTTTGGCACTTTAGCGCGCATCAGCATATAGATAATGCCTCCGGGAATTGCAGCAATGGCGCTCCCAAAAGCGAAAGTCACCACGGTAGCTGCGGAGGCAAAGATGCACACCATTACCACAGCAAAGAATAACACCGTAAAAATGCCCAGCGTGATAAAGTCCTTTGCTTTCATTTTGTCGGATGCCCCGACAGGTTTGCTTGTTCACTCATACAGATAGCCCCTTTCTATTATTTGTATATAACTAAGATGAAGTCCTTTCAGTCACGCGAATGACACGGGAACAAATCTTCATCAGTAGTTCATTGTCATGGGAAATCACCAGGGTGGCTTTCCCTCTTTTGGACAGCGCACTTAAAATTCCTGCAACGCTCTCCATGTTTTTGTAGTCCAAGCCGCTTGTGGGCTCATCAAAAATAAGTACCTCTGCATCCCGGAGTGCCGCAACGCCAATAGCGGTGCGCTGCTTCTGACCGCCAGAGAGGGACATTGGATGCCGCTCTTTATAAATTGTCAAATTCAGTTCGTCCAGAATATCATCTATTCGTTTTTCATCTTTATCCTTTTGGTCAGACAATGCCAGCAGTAGTTCTTGGTAAACGCTATCAGTAAACAGTTGATAGTCCGGGTCCTGCATGACAAGATACGCTTTCTTGATCCGCCGTTTACTTGGAACCGTACTGTTTTTGTATAGAACTTCTCCATGCAGTTCCTTTTGCAAACCACATAGGGTTCTGGCCAAAGTTGATTTGCCACAACCATTTTTCCCTACCACGCCGACAATTTCTCCAGGGTAGACACAAAAGTTCAGGTGCTGCGCCACGGGTTCTCCCTTTTCATATCCAATCGCGAGATCTCTGACTTCGACAGCCGGGGTATCGTTTCGAGAGGGTGTTGTTTCGGGAAGCTCTAACCTTGTAGGCGTATAGCTTCTAAGCCCCAGCGCCTTGATTTGCTCGGTATTGAGTAAAGCAAAATCACTGGCGGACCAAGATTGTTTCAGCTTACCATGCTCCATAAGGACAATGCGGTCGGCAATCCCATTCAAGAAGTAAAGGCGGTGTTCGGATACAATAATCGTTTTTCCCTGCGCCTTAATCAGCAAAAGTAGCCGCCGTAGTTCTTGAATGGCCTCCGGGTCCAGGTTTGAGGAAGGCTCGTCCAGAACAAAAATATCAGGGTTTAATGCGTAAACACTGGCAAATGCTATGGTCTGCTTTTGTCCGCCGGACAAGTCAAACAGGTTGCGATCCTTTAACTTTTCAATATGTAATTCCTGGATAGTCTGTTGGTAACGGTCCAGCATCACTTGATAGGGCATTCCCTTATTTTCCATACCAAACACAATCTCGCTGTCCGTATCCAGACTAAAAAACTGACTGCGTGGATTTTGGAAGACAGAGCCTATCTTGTCCGACAAATCGTGCGGTTGGATCGTGCGGGTATCAACTCCGTCAATGAGAACCGTCCCGGACATTTCCCCTTCGTAAAAGTGGGGAATAAGTGTATTTATCAACCTGGTCACACAAGTCTTTCCACATCCAGATTCGCCAGTAAGGACAACACACTCCCCTTTTTCAATCTGCAAATTAAAATTTTGCAGATTCTCCCGTTCAGCACCGGAATATTGAAAAGATACATGGTCAATATCAATCATCATCATATCCTCCCATATATCTGATATTTGCAGAAAAACAGCACCACAAAGGCAACGAGAAAGAAGAACAGTACCATCCAATCTTTAGCATGAACTTTTAGCTGAATGAACGAAGTCCGTTGCGCCGGATTATCAATGCCTCTCGTCACCGCAGAAGCAGATAATTCTTCTGCAATCGAAGCAGAGCGCATCACGATGGGGATAGCGATTGCCTCCAGAATGAGCATGGGACGTGTGAATACATTTTTCCACGAAAGGGCGATGCCTCTTAACTTCATCGCGTCATAAATATTGTGGATCTCCTCACTGAAAGTAGGAAAAAAGCGCAATACCATAGCGAATGTAATGGTAATGCTCCGAGGAATTTTTAGCGAGTACATAGCCGCAATCAATTCGCTGACTTTCGTTGTAGCAATAAAAGTTGAAGCAAAGAGTACCACGGGTATCATCACCCGGATGAACAATGTGAAGATCGACAAAATAGTTTCGATGGCCTGGGGAAGGAAGGCGCAAAGCTGCTGTATTGCCGCAATTACCACATAAAAGATGATGTATTTCAATACAATCTTTTTCTGCCCCATCAGGCACGAAAGAATGCAGATAAAGGAAAAACACACGCTGCCAAGGACAAAATCTTTCAAGCCAAATACCATGAAGTTGATAAGTAAAAATAAAAGCAACTTGATTCGAGTATCTATGGTCAGCAGGGATACCACCTCCTAAATAAAAGCCGATGCGTTAGCATAAACTAACCGCACCGGCTCATTATATCTTTTTGCGTAAATTTTTTCTGCTCCATTCCTCTGGAAAGACCTGAAAAACAGCCCGTTCTTCCTATCTATTTTTTCCGGTAGTCTTTTGGGAGCATCCCATACACAGATTGAAACGCTTTAGCAAATTTGCTGGCATTGCTGTATCCAAGTTCTAAAGCTATATCCCCGATTTTCATTTTATTTTCCGAAAGCCACTGGGCTGCTAAATTCATTTTGTATTTTTTTAGATAGGCATACGGTGTGTCCCCATAGATATGGGAAAACACCAGATGAAAAACGGAGAGGTTCAAGTGTGCCTCTTTTGCCAACTGTTCCAGTGAAACTTTCTCATCCAAGTGAGAAATAAGGTATTCCCGAATAGCTTTTGTAGTCTGTATCTGCTTCTTATCAAAATATTTTAGATCGCACCCGTTGACTTGTGTCAGCTGATCCATGTGATACAGAAGCTCGATGGCCTTAATTTTGAAATAGCCGATAGGCTCCATTTCTACCGCAGTATACAATTCTGAAAAAAGATGCTTTAATTGTGGCGGGGTCTCACTGACATACCATCTTGTTTCTATTCCCAGTGTAGTTCCGATCTTATCAAGGTCAATGGGAATTGTCTGCATCATCCGACGCGTTCCGACCGAAAGTGCCTGCCGGTCTATGACAAGACTGACGCCATAATATTTTCCCAGCGGAAAAGAAAAAGAAACCGGCAAATGCTCTGTTGCTGCAACACTAAAATAGCCCTCTGGTAAATACGACACAGTATGATTGGCAAATTCGCATTCATACCGACCGGCCTGGCAGTGCGTAATCTGAATAATATCTGGATTAAACTTTTGTGTTTTCATGGACTCATCCGATTCAAAATCGAGGAAGCAAAGCTGTATTCCCTCAAACAGATTATAGTTTTTTACAATTCCCCGGCCTTTGCAGCCATAATCTACGACTACACAATCATCACTTTGCGTCAGAACTTTGGCCTGCATACCGTACCAGTCTTGATTGAAACTGGCATTTCCCATTATACTCACTCCAATCAGTTAGTCATAACTTACTGATTTTATAATAACACACGCCTGGACGAAATTCAAGAAAATAGCCCGTTCATGTTTTAACGAGTCCAGATTCGGGATAAGACTGGCAAACCTGCAAATAGATGTCAAGAGTTAAACCGAGAAAAATCGTACTTTACACTTTGCGCTCAAAAGCAGGCATGACAAATGGACCTGCAAACGAAGCCATTTTGCAGATCTGTGTTTTTGTAATGCTGCGCATTGTATGAACTGACACCGCCGTCAGCAGTATATAAGAATGGCTGGCTATGCGACACAGCCGGTTTGTGAATCCAGCGTGTTTAGATAAGCAGATGGGCCGGTTGGCGGCCAAGCTTTTTTTGACAGGTAAATTCCTGCCGAATTATGTCGAAGCAGTCTTTGCTTCACGGCGGCTCCCTCCTAAAGCCGCCGTCACCATTGAAACAGGGTCGTCACTCTTTGGGCATAAGGAACGGCGGCCTTGATTTTGTCAAAGCCGCCGTAAGTGTGTTTAGGGCATGGCGATTGCCTGCTGAACGACGGCTTTTTTTCTTTTGCCGTCGTCCGGCAGATAGATCGCATATATCTATCAGTTATGATTGGTCTTGCAAGATGCTTCGTGCCTCATCCTCGCTTATGTAGCCGTATTGAACCATTCTCTGTACGACATACTCTTGACGCTGTTCCGCCAGCTCTGGGTTGGCTGTCAGCGAATAAACTGAGGGCGCATTGGGAATCCCCGCCAAGAGAGTACATTCATAATCCGTCATATCAATAGGGGCTTTCCCAAAATATCCTTGGCTTGCATCGTAAATACAGTAGTAGCCGTCTCCAAAATAGATAGAATTGACATACAACTCTAAAATCTCATCTTTTGTATAGGTATTTTCCAAGCGGAATGCCATAAACATCTCAGCGATCTTGCGGATGAAACTTTTTTCCTGCGTAAAATACAGATTTTTGGCAAGTTGCTGTGTTATGGTGCTGCCGCCCTCACGCAGGCTCCAAGAGGTCAGATTGTTCCAGGCAGCTCGTCCTATGGCAATCAGGTCAATTCCAAAATGCTGTTCAAAACGGTGATCTTCCACTGCCACAACGGCGTCCAAATAAATCTCTGGGATTTCAGCAAGGGTCGTATAATCGGGATCAGCTTGAATCTCGGCAACTTTTTCCTCAAGAGGTTGCTCGGCAAGTGCATCACGGTACATTTTATAACCAAATCCGCCCAAAACACCGCCAACAACGAGCATCGTAAGCATCGCCAGCGCGAAGGAACGAATTAGGAACTTTCTTATTCTTTTCATGCTGCACCTGCCTTTCCGTTTGAAGTAGCGCCTATATAGGCTCCCGTTTACGAATTGCCGCCGTATTGTTCCTGCACGGCGGCGGGCATTTCATCAAATTGCACTTCTGCCCAGGTAACGACACCACGGAAAGGGGCTACCTTCAGGCATAAGTAGGCATCGTCAGTGAGAATCCGGCTCGTTTCAAAGTTCAGTTCTTTTTCGGCCCCGGTTTCATCGTAGGCGCTTAATGTGTAGCGATAATTCATCGCTCCGTGTGGTGCGATCTCGGTTACACAGTCGTTGTCAATTTGCGTGTAGTAATCGGCGCTTTTCTGCGTGGCAAGAAAAGCAACCGCGATAAACGCTACTACCAGGATAGCTATAACAGCAATGATGATTGTTTTTTTCTTTGCGCTCATAATGTGTACTCCTTACTCAATTTCGATGGATACGGTTCCTTCTGCCTGGTCGCCCCACACACCGATATAAGTGCTTGTGCCATCTACTTCTATTGTGCCATCGTACTCACCGCTCTCCGAGAGAAGAATAACCGGATTATCTGCCCCTGAGCGAAGAAAAACTGCTGCTTCGCCGCTTTCGAGAGAAAGTGAACAGGTGATGTGGATTGTACTTCCTGCTTCTCGCTCCAGCGTAGTACCGCCAAATAAAATCTCTGTGCCCGTAAACTCGGAATATGTCGCTTCATACGCCCCCGTGTAATCGTCTACCCCGTTTTCTTTGTGACCCTGCAATTTACTTTGGGGCGTAAGGGCCGCATTTCCCGCATCGCCAACAAGTTCGCCAAAGGCGTTCACGATACTGTCTTTTGCCTGGCCATCGTCTGCCTCTGATAGACCGCCAAGAGCCTGGTCAGCTCCTTCTGATAAGCCATTCAGCACAATATCTGTGCCGTCCGCCAATCCGTTCAACACAGCGTCCGTACCGTCCGCCAAAGACTGCATGGCTGTTGAACATCCAGACAAGCTGCCAACACAAAGAATTGCGCAGAGAACGACACAAATTTTACCAGTATAGTTTAATTTTCGCATGAACTCGCTCCTCTCATCCGACGCGACGCCTGCCGCGTCCCTTTTTGACTTTTTTCTTTTTGTTATTGCCTGCTTTTTTGCTGGGGCGGGAAAGCAGTAAAATCGCCATCGTCAGAACCAGCACCGCCGCTATGCCTGCTACTGCCAACAAAACGCTGGGAGCCTGCGTAGCGCCATTGTATTCCTGCATATCAAAACCGGCGAGGATCAATGCCGCCGAAAACGGATAAGCAGAGAGCAGGAAGCCGCTCTTGAAGAACAAGATGCAATACCCCAGGAAGAATGTCAGAAGCGACCCACCCAGGTAGGCTCCCCGCATCTGTCCAAAAATCAGGATCATCGGCATACAGACCAGGCTGGTATTGAAAGCGGCCGCGACCACCTGCGCGCCCTGCCGTAGCAGAACATCAGCAGAGAATCCATCCAGACCGGCGAGTGTGCCCGTCAGAACCGTTATGGCTACACTATAAATTCCAAACAGAATCGACAGGAAAATCGTGACGATTAGTTTCCCGCCCAGCAGCTTCGGGTAGGATACCGGCACGGTCAACAGATTTTTCATGGTGTCATTTGTGTTCTCACGGTCAATCAGCCAGCCGCCAATCATAACCAGCGAGATCGGCAGGAAAATCTGCGTGTTTCCCCAAATGACATTGGCAAACAGTTTGACAAAATCAAAGTTCTGGTCCCGCATCTCCGGGTTGATAATCAGCTGGGTGCCATATTGCACGACAGGGCACAGTGCCAGAGCTACAATACCAACCAGCAGGATCTGGCAGCGTCGCAGTTTGCGCCATTCCCCTTTTAGAATACTCCACATGACTTTACACCTCCTTAACAGCTCTGGCGCTTATAGACCAGTGCGATCAATGTCAGGAATACTGCCGACTCCAGGATAACGACCAAGAACGCTTGGGGCGTTGTCACAAAGTAAGGACTGATCCGCTCCATCAATTCCGTCATCTGTGCGCCGGATGTGTCCAGATACTGAAAGAACCAGCGGAAGGTCAGCGGTCCGGGTAACAGCGTACCTGGATTGAACCCAAAGGGCTGCATGATGAAATAGTCGTTGGTGCCAAAAATATAATTGACCGCCGTGTAGAAGAACGTGATAATTACGGAGATAATGTAACTGCGGTTCAAAAGCACCACCAGGAGGACACAGGGCAGCGCCCCGGCCCACATCATGATCCCTTGTCCGATGCCTACAAAAAACAGTTCCCAAAAGCCGACCGGCTCCAGCCCGGAGGCCAGCACAATCGCCAGATTGACCAGGCCGCCGACAGCCATAAACGCAATGGAAAACAGAAACAGCAGCGTCATCTTTGCCAGGGCCAGCGCGGGTTTGCTCACAGGAACGGTCATGAGATTCTTTAAGGTGTCGTTATCCTGTTCTTCAAAGAGCAGATTCGATGCCAGCACCACTACGGCAGGCATCAGGAGCAGATAGGCGCTCAACTGAAACAGAGTAGACATCAGGCGGTCCACCGCTTCCGCGCCACTTGAAAATTCCTGCATCTCCGGCAGAAACAGCGCACACCCCAGGGGAATCAAAGCCGAAATGGCCGCAGCCGCAAAGAACAGGGGCTTTCGTTTCAGCTTGGCAAACTCACAGCGCAAAAGTTTAAGCAATGCCCTCACCCCCTGTAACCTGCTTGAAGTAATCTTCCAGGGTGTCCTCATAGAGATGGGCGTCGGACACAGACAGCCCTGCGTCTACAAACAGCCGGACCGCCGCGCCAGTGTCCAACCGAAGGTCGCGGACCGTCAGCTCATTGGCACTGTCCACCTGGATATTCTGAATGCCAAGTTTGCTCTGAAGCAAGTTAGCAGCCAGCGCCGCATTGGAAACAGTAAAGCGGAAATATTTCCCGTTCTTTGCTTCCAGCTCCTTAAGGCTTTCTTCTTCCAGCAATACGCCGTGGTCAATGATTCCGATGTCATCGGCAAGCAGGGAGATCTCCGACAGGATATGGCTGGAGATCAAGATGGTTTTCCCGGTGGCGTCGCACAGTTCCCGGATGAAACCGCGCACCTCTGCAATACCGATAGGGTCAAGGCCATTGATCGGCTCATCCAAAATCAGTAGTTCCGGGTTGTGCATGACAGCCAGTGCGATGGCAAGACGCTGCTTCATGCCCAGCGAATACTGGGAAAACAGCTTTTTGTCCCGGTACGGAAGGTTGACAACCTCCAACGCGCCTTTGATGTATTTGGGGCTTTTGAGTCCCCGCAAATCGGCAAAAATCCGAAGATTTTCTGTTCCCGTCAGGTTCGGATAAAACCCAGGCGACTCGATCAGAGAACCAATACGAGGCAGGATGTTTTTTTCGTTGCCGCGAAGCGGTTTGCCGAAAATCTTCACATCGCCGGAAGATGGAGCGGTAAGACCCAGCAACATCCGCATGGTGGTGGTTTTCCCGGCTCCGTTACGACCCAGCAGGCCGTAGATACGTCCTTTTCTCACATGGATGGACAGATTGGATACACTGTTCTGTTCCCCGTATGTTTTGGTAAGGCCACGGGTTTCGATAACATAATCGCTCATGTGCGAATACCTCCTTTTCGTGATGATTTAAGCATACCATCCCAACCTTGAGATAACGCTGAGCCAACCTTGAATTATCTCTGAGATTTTAGACACAGAATAGGCATCCGACTTCCTTTGCGGTATAATGTAAATAAAGATAGGTGGTGAAATTTGCTTATGACAAATCACAAAATACTACTGGTCGATGATGACCGCGATGTATTGGAGATGCTGCTCACGATATTCCAGCGGGCAGGATATACGAATCTACGAACTGCCGTATCGGGAGCTGAGGCGCTGCGGATATGGCAGGAAGAACACCCAAGTCTGATCGTGCTGGATGTGATGATGCCAGGCATGGACGGCTTCTCGGTTTTGAAAGAGATACGCCGCACAAGCCGGGTTCCCGTTCTGATGCTGACCGCTCGTGGTGAAGCGGAGGATCGCATCGAGGGGTTAGAGATCGGCGCAGACGACTATCTCGCCAAGCCCTTCTTACCCAAAGAATTGCTGCTCAGGGTCGGCGCAATCTTAAACCGTGCTTACCCAAAGCAAAATGAAATGGTGGAACTTGCCGGAGCCACCGTGGATATGGCTAACGCAGAAGTTTGGAAAAACGGAGAGAAACAAACATTGACTGCCAAAGAGATACAGCTTTTTGAAAAGCTGTATCAAAACGCAGGGCGGATCGTTACCACGGGTATCCTGTGCGAGACGATATGCGGGGAATTTTGGCAAGGTTATGAAAGCACCCTTTCCACCCATATCCGACACTTGCGGGAGAAAATCGAGGAAAACCCGTCGAAGCCTGTTTCCCTTGTCACGGTTAAAGGGCTTGGCTATCGCCTCAATCTCAAGGAGGTGTCGTCATGAACACCGTGCAGCGATTTTTCCGCCGCTATATTCTTTCCACGGTCGGGATCGTACTTTTATTTTTTGCCGTCAACATCGCTTTGCTCTTTGTAATCATCATTGCAGGGGGCATGAGCGGGGCTGATACCTCTTTTTCCGTCCGTGATTTCTCGGACCATGTAGTGCTGCGGGATGGGAAATGGGTCGCAGATGATACTGCCCTTTCCATGCTGCAAGAACAATCTGCCTGGGCAATGCTCCTAAATGAAGATGGCGATGTCATCTGGCAGCAGGGCCTGCCAGAAAAGCTGCCGCGTTCTTATACCAGTACAGAGGTGGCTTCTTTCAGCCGTTGGTATCTGGAGGACTATCCAGTTAAAATATGGACGCGTGCGGATGGCAAGCTCATGGTTGTAGGCTATCAGCCCGGAACGCTGGTAAAATATTATTTTTCTCTGGAATGGCCCTACATGGGGGTTTTGCTTGGTGGAATTGCAGCGGTTTTTATCATCAATCTGCTGCTCATTATTTTCCTGATTTTGCGGAATACGCGGAAAGTCGAAAAAGCGATGACGCCCATTCTGCAAGGCATTCAAAATTTAAGTCACGGAAAAGCTTTGCATCTGGAAGAACAAGGGGAACTGGCTGAGATCAACGCCGGACTGAACCGGGCCGCAGGTTATATGAAGAAGAAGGACAACACAAGAGCGGAGTGGATTCGCGGCGTATCTCACGACATCCGCACACCGCTTTCGATGGTGCTGGGGTATGCCAGCGAGCTGGAAGATGACTGCGCCCTTCCACTGAACGCAAGAAAGCAGGCAGGGATCATTCGCCGGGAAAGCGAAAAGATGAAACGGCTGATCGACGATTTGAACCTGACTACCAAGCTGGAATATGCGCTCCAGCCCGTTCACTTCCAAGATGTGGATTGGGTAGAGACCAGCCGCCAGGCTGTCAGTGAAGTGCTGAATAGTGGTCTGGACAGCCGGTATGAGATCGTATTTGCCGAGATGCAGCCAGGGCGCTCGATCCACCTTTTGGGAGACGATGGACTGCTGCGGCGTATGCTGGATAATTTGATCCGCAACAGCATCACCCACAATCCGCATGGATGCAGAATTTCTGTTTCTGTTGGAGAAGAAAAAGGACATTGCCTTTGCACAGTTTCTGACGATGGCATAGGGATCGAGCCGGAACGTCTGAACGTATTAAATCGCGGAGACGACATTACCAGTACCCAAGGCAGCGATGAAAAGAACGAGCATGGTCTTGGCTTAAAACTGGTGATGCAGATCGTAAAAGCTCATCGCGGAACCGTTTCTTTTTCCGGCAGCACCCCACATGGGTTGGAAGTCAGAATCTCTCTGCCGACCCAGCCGCTTATTTCATAAATCTCGGCAATATAGAACAAAACCCCGAAAGGAAAACAGATGAGTCAATATCTTGAAGCACTGCGGCAGGCGATGGTCATTTACCCGATGATCGTCGTTCTGTTTACAGTGCCATACATCGCATGGAGTTATCATAAATATGGATCGGTCCTCAGTTTACGGGTTCTGATCGTGTACAGCTTTCTTCTGTACCTTCTCTGTGTCTACTGCCTTGTCATTCTACCGCTGCCTACGCCGGAAAAGGCCGCCACTCTGCATGGGCATAAGGCGCAGCTTATCCCGTTTTCTTTTCTTGCCGATATAGTCAAGCAAGCAGAAATCCAACCTGGACAGCCTGCCAGCTGGCTTCACATTTTCACAGGTAGCGCCTTCTGGACAACCATTTTCAACCTATTTATGACGATGCCGTTTGGCGTCTATCTGAGATACTACTTTTGTTATCACTGGCGTAAAACATTGCAGCTGTCCTTTCTATTATCTTTGTTTTTCGAGCTGACCCAGCTCAGCGGTCTGTATTTTGTCTATCCGGGCAGCTACCGCCTGTTTGATGTGGATGACCTGATCGTTAACACAGCGGGCAGCATGATTGGATTCGCTTTGGCCGGGCCGGTGAGCCGTCTGCTGCCCACTCGGCAAGAGTTGGATACCGTCAGTTTCCAACGGGGTGCTTCCATATCCTTTACGCGGCGTGTTTTTGCTTTTCTGGCCGACATGGCTTGCCTGATCTTTGCATCGTGCATCCTGGCCGTGTTCGTAGTCCCGTTTGGAATCACCCTTTTCATTCAATGGCTGCCGGTTCTATTTCTTCTATACTTTGGGCTGCTTCCTGCTTTTTGTCACGGGCAAACCCCAGGTAAGCGGCTGACACGAATGAAAATCGTGCAAGCGAACAGCGACACAGCGCATTGGTATCAATATTTTCTTCGGTATGGCCTGCTGATAACTGGTCTGGTCGGGGTTCCATACTGGTTGAACCGGCTGCTGTTTATTCTGATGAATGTATTGCACCTTGACAGCTTGGCGTCTCTTGTACTTCACGGATTGCTGGTCGGCGGGTATTTGTTCTGGCTGTTCTTTGCCGGAATTCGCATGGCCCTGCATAAACCCTTGTTCTACGAGCGATGGTCGAGGACAAAGTTAATAAGTACAGTAAAACGCACATAAAATCAGACTTTGTAATATTGCAAGATAAGGACGGGAGTGACTGGCAAGCAATGCCCCTGGATAGCCATTCGGCTTCCGGCGCTGCTTGTTGAGGGTATCCCCCAAGCCCCCATGAACGCAGAATTTCATTCTGCGGCTGCGCGTCCGTTGGACGCTTTTAGCCAGGCTAAGAATAGCCCTGAATATGACTTTTGAGGGATCTGTTTTGTTGGTAAAAAATAAATCGGGCGGCAGAATTGCCGCCCGATTCGTATATGACTGGGGATAGTATATTTTTATTCCCCCTTAAGTCGTACAGGTGAACAGATACTTATGAACGAAGAGTAAAACACAGAATTCACCATAGGAATTCACGACTGCGGGAGCTACGCTGTTTCGAGAGGAGGATCAGCGGGAGTTTTAACTAAATACCATTCTTCGTTAATCCAAATATAGCAGTCATCTATGCTCAGATAACGAAAGCGCACTTCTCCACTATTTATGTCAAAGAGCCAAGATTCTCCACCGGCATAAGTTTCGTTTGGAGCCGCTCCCTCGGCAAAGGTTGTGTAGTGAAGTTCAAGGTTTTCTGCCCATTCTTTAATAGCACTTAGCTCAACACCACTCATTTTTCGTGATGTAATAGAAGTGTTTTTCTCATGGGTAACTTCTATTGAAGTGACATCATCAGGGAATAGAGCCAGTGCTGTTGTTTGCTTTTGTTGACCACATCCAGAGAAAAGGGAGAAAATAAACAGAACACAAAGAAGCCCGATCCTGCACTTTTTCATTGCCCACAATGAGATGACCTCCTTCATTCGCTTATACCCCGTAAACGAATGAAGGAGGTCATTTTGGACAGTTACTTTGATTTTTTGATTATTTTTTTTGGATGCCTTCAGCCAGTTTGATTATCGTATCTTTTGACAAAGGTGCCGTAATGCAAAAACACAAGTTTTCTTTCTCTGATACCCAAACCAACCCATTAGGAGATGTTTCTTGGCTAGCTTGATAGAAGTCTGCTTTTATGCTTCCAATTTGAATGGATTGTACTTCAGTATAGTCCGCTGCCATAAATAAACTCGTAGAATCATTTCCTTGCAAATAGGAAAAAATAATGCGCTGCCCAGAATTATCAGTATAAGTGAGATATGTGCTGTTACCAAGACTCTGTTCTTTTTGAAAGGAAAAACCTTCAGGCAGCCATGTTAACTCATAATCCACAATTTCACTTTCTTGCGGCGCTTCACCAATAAATCTGTACTCAACAAATGCCTCGTACTGCTCACGCACCCATGCGAAAAAAGCAGCTCTGGCTTCAACATCAACGGTCAACCATGTACCGCCAGCGAGAGCTACCACAAGAACAAAGCAGGCTGCATATTTGGGCAGTTGATAGATCACAGGATGGTTTGCTTTGCGGAAGATTCGGCGCATTTTTCTTTGAAACGATGGGGAAAATTCATGTTTACAGTCTGCTGGAGCGGGGAGCGAATTCCTAATTGCCTGATCCGCTTCAGCTGCCGCTTTTTTCAGCATTTCTTCGCTTATCACAGGATTCCCGCCTCCTCACACAATTTTTTCAATTTGTTTTTAGCCCGCTGATCCAATTTGATTGCAGCTGCAAGGGAGATGTCCATTATGTTGGTAATCTCTCTAACACTGTATCCATGATGATAGCGAAGCAATATCATTTCTCGATAACGGGCAGGTAATTTTAAGATGCATTTTGTTAAATCGTTATTTCCTTCATAATGTGCCTCTGTCCCTTGAATATCATCAATTAGTTCGACAGTCTGGTGTTTTTGCCGCTTTCGGTACTGATCTATTGCTTTATTCTCAACAATAGTAACGACGTAGCTATGCGTTTTTGGACACACCGGCTCACCGATTCTTTTAATGTTTTCCGCCACCTTTACAAAAGCCTGATGTACAGCATCCTCGGCATCCTGCTCATTATGTAAAATATCATAGGCCACATGGAACATGAGCCCTTTATACTCCAGATAGATCTGTTCAAATTTTGACCGTTCCTCTGGAGTGTCAATCATTTGCAAGTATATTAGCATAAATCTGCCCTCCCGCAGTTGTTACCATTAATTATACCGTAAACCACGCCTACTTTCTATGCCCAACGTAATGAGGGCAGAATAATTTGGAAGGAATAGAGGTTGCAACAGTTTAAGAGAAAGTAAGCCGATAACAACAAGGGGCACATGAAATGAAACGACCTCGCTTCAAATTTTTCCGCTTATAAGGTCTTATCGGCCATGCCCATGGTCTTTATCTTCCTGTCTTTCTTCCTCCATGCTCATAAGTCGATCCACATTGTTCTTAACCGTCAGCAGCTCCCGCATGGCGGCGCGGGCCTGCCGGTACTCTCCATAAGCCTTTTTCTTGTCCGCCAGCAGCTGGGCGTACTCGGTCTGAAGCTCCTTGATGGTGGGCAGCTTCTTCACATTCAGCTCGTTGAAGGCTTCCTTGGCCGCCTGGTGCAGCAAGATTTCCTCCTCATGCTCCTGCCGGAATTTCTTTGAATATCCAGCCTTGCGATAGGCTACATAGGTCTCGCGGGTCTTGGCGTAGTTGACGATTTGGGTGCGCAGTACGGCAATCTCGGCCATGCGCTTTTCGGCGGCCTTGATCTGGTCGGACAGCGCGTGGTAGCGGGCCGTCTCCTCTGTCGTTTTGGTTTCCAGATCGGCATAATCCAGCAGTCCGTGTTCGGACAGGTAGTTGAGGGTCTGCGCCATCTGTTTGAGGTTGAACACCTTGGCCCAGCGGGCGTACCCGGCGCCTTTTCCGGCCTGGAGTTTTGCCTGGATGTCCACCAACAGATTGACCTTGGGCGGGGCGGCCTGTGGGACGGCTTGCTTGCGGGGCGTATGCTCTTTCTGGCCGGAGAGAACTGCCAACAGATCGTCCAGCGTGTAGCCGTCCCCCAGCCGGTCAAAGCGGACGTTGTTGCCCCAGCCCTCCGCGCTGATGGAGATGGTCTTGCCGCGCCGGTGAACGGTAAAGCCGTCCTGCTCCAACAGGCGCAGCAGCTCCTCCAGGATGGCCGGTTTCTGTGCCAGCGCCCGGTCGATGGCCTGGCGCAGCAGCTCCTTGTGGGAGGGCTTCGCCGCATCGCCCAGCCACTTGTTGTAGCTCTGGCCGCGCCGCTTGGGTGCCTCTACAATGGAGTAGCCGTTCTCGATGCAGATGGTGTCGCTCAGACGGTGGACGGCGCAGGTGCTGCCCCAAAAGTTGCGGAACTTGCGGTCACACTCCAGCGTAGTGGAGTTCCATATAATATGGTTGTGGACGTGAGATTTGTCGATGTGGGTGCAGACGATGAAAGCGTGCTTGCCTTTTGTGAAACGCCGGGCCAGCTCCACACCCAGCCGGTTGGCTTCCTCCGGCGTGATCTCGCCCGGAACAAAGGACTGCCGCAGGTGGTACGCAATCACATCATCCTTGCCGCGCACCCGGCCGGTTCGGGCGGCGTAAGTCTGCTTGTCCAGCAGGAACTGCGCATCGGCCACGCGGCTGTCGCACTGGTAGCTGGTGATGAGCCTGCCGTGGTCGGTCTTTTCTGGATTTTTCACATAGTCGATGATGTCGCTGATCGCCTTGCCGACCGTGCGGCCCTTGCCGACGTGCAGCGGCATGATGCGGGTGGTGGCCATGTGGGGGTCGCCTCCTTTCCAAAAAATAAGCGGCCTGCTTATCACAGACCGCATCGGTTCACTCTATATCAGTTTCCTCATTCATATAAAAATCGAAATCTTCCTCAAAGTCATCCTCTGTTTCGTCCAGCTCCATCCTGGGCGGGAACCGCATTTCATATTGTTCCGTCGCCAAAGACCGCACGGCATCCCGCCTGTCTTTCATCCGCTTCTTCAGCCACGAAAGCTGCTCTTTGGATAATCGCCAGGGAAGGTTGACAAGCCGGGTAAGCGTCATTCCTTCCGCCTGCTTTTCTGGCGGGAGCGCAGCACAGATTTTACAGATATGCGCGGCATGGCCTTTGCCAGAAAACTTTTCGTTGGCTTTATACTCGCCACAGACCTTGCAGTAGTGTCCACGTTTTTTCATACCGTGCCCTCGCAGCGAACGAACAGCTGCCGCACCGCAACCATGACCGTATTCCAGTCGAGGTCGGACGCATAGGAAAATTTCTTTTGGTAGACCGCCCATAAATCCTGCATGACCGGGCTGGCTTCCACTTCATCAAAGACTTCGGCGGCCTCGGCCAGATGGCGTTCGGTGCCGCGCTTGTGGGCTGTCGCCAGCAGCGCGTCATGGAGAACGTGCGGGTCCAGAGTGCTGCCATAGAGTTGTTGCAGGATGGCGATGTCGTAAAAA
>ERZ772821.867-NODE-867-length-20898-cov-3.478434_pt1 | contig 20898 bp, 30 predicted proteins | sample MGYA00580859_ERZ772821 | MGnify/ENA primary metagenome ERZ772821 (study PRJEB29015, sample SAMEA2737674) | human gut metagenome | biome: human gut; feature: human-associated habitat; material: faeces | place: China | collected 2012 ...
TCAAGTTCCAATGTCAAAAGTTTAATCTATTCATAAAAAGGGACCAGCATCTAGCTGGCCCCTTTTCTCATATTCAATCTTCCCGCCACCCGTTTCACTTCCTTGATTATGTACGCCAGATGGTGGGACACTGTCGATCTGTCCCACCCTAACTCCGCCGCAATGTCCATCTGCGCCCACTTCTCAACGATATATCGCCGGGCGATCAATTCATCATCCCGGTGCAGGGCAGCTTCTCGGATGGCTGTTTCAAGCTCAGAGCGCAAGAGGTCGGCTAACTCAGGGGGAAGCTTCACTCTTGCGCTCATATAGTCACGTCCTTCAACTTAGTCCAATTTTTGTCATCACAAACACAATCAGCCCACCCACCACCGCCGAGATGACCGCCGCTACGATGGCTTCCCAGCGTTTCCCCGGCTTGCTCAGGAGGGTGTCCATTTTGCCGTCCAAGCTGTCCAGCTTATCCGTGATGGTATCTAGTTTCGTCTCATTAACCGCTTGCTTCGCTTCCACTGTACGCAGACGGTCATAGATCTCCGAGTGGGTTTTCTGTCTGTTTTCTTTCTCGGACTTCATGTCCTCTTCCAGCCGGTCCACGCGGGCGGCCAGAACACAGTTCTTTTCGCAATCGGGCAACGGTAGCCCTCCCTTCAAATAGGTGGTGATGGTGATGATGATGCGCTGTCATCCTCGATAAAGCCCTTTGACTTGGCCGCCTCGAAGGTGATTCCGCCCTCTTTGTGGTCGCTGGTGCAGAGGCTAAAGTAAGCCTTGCAGCCAGCTATGATAATAGCCTCACCCACACCAACTCCGGCTGTCAGCCAGGCTGCTGCGGAGGTGTAGCCGTTTGTTATACACAGATACATCAGCGCCAGACATTCTTGCACGATGACGAACCCAGACAGAATGGTCAGCACTGCGATGATCTTGTGCCACTCCAGCTTTTTGCGGCGCTTGAGCCGCTTACCCACGGCGCTCATCGTACCGGGCGAAGAGTGCGCCCACCTGCTCCCGAGTGACTAGGTCCTGGGGATAGGTCACCGCGCCGCCAGGTTTGAAGATTCCAAGAGCCTCCACAGCGGCCTGGTCCTGCTGCTGGAACCAGTCGCTGGCCGGCTGCTCCCGCAGCTCCTGTCTATAGCGCTCCATGTTCTCCTTGAATTTCTCGTAGCTGTCCATTTCAAGTTCCTCCTTGACATCATTCCGAAAATCATCCATGCTCTTTCCAAACCGGGGAAACCAGTGTTCCACGTCCCCGTGATTGCTGGCAATGCCTAACCTGGCCCCCTCCGCGTGGCAGATCACCACACCGTCCTCCATGGGGTCCAGCCCGTACATCTCACACAGATAGGCCGTCAGCTCCACTGCCTCCCGGTAGACGGCGGCGAAATACTCCGGGTCTGTCAAGTCGTCTTCGCAGATTTCAAAGGAGACGTGGGTGCTGTTTGCGTCGTCCCCGCAGTGCCAGCCCCGCATATTCCAGGGAAGGGTCTGATAGGTGGCAACGCTTCTGTCCGCCAGCAGCCCGATAAAGGCGTGAACACAGGCCCCCACGCCGGGGCGGTTCCAATCGTTGTTATTCTGGTTCACGCCCAAAAGGCCGTCGTCCGGGCCGACATAGCGTTTCAGGTTCTGGTTTTCCGCCCCGGTGCTGTGGACCATCACCCCCTTGGGGGTAATCCAGCGGTTGGCCTTGTAGCAATCATTCTCCGTCAGATAGAGCTGGTGCAGGTTCATTCGTCGCCACCTCCGGTGCGTTGATGTTCTTCGTCATGGCCACCAGCTCATCAATGAGGTTGCTCAAAGCGGTGGTGTCCAGCGGGTAGGCGATATACTCAGCGCTGGTCTGCGCCATCGCCATGACCCATTCCTTGCGGGTAGCTCCCTCGTCAAACATGATTTCCGCTTCCTCCATCAGCTCGACAAGAAGCCCAAGTAGGTTGCCCCAGTTTTTCTCCTGGGCGGCCTTCTGGACGTACTGCACCAATTTGACAGCCAGCGGGATGCAGGTGGCAAGGCCCGTGAGAACGGCCACAATCAGGGATACGATCTGCTCAGTGCTCATAATTGCTCCTTTCCGGGCGGCAAAAAAGCCGCCCTGTCTTACTTGACAAAGCGGCTGTGGCTGATATAATAAGAATAGAAAGGGCGCTGTTACGACGGTCAGCCCTGAACGTTACTAAACAGATGAACTGTTAGCCGTCCGGTGGCCTCCGGGCGGCTAACACGCTTTTGGGGCCATGTAAATCATCAGTGCAAGCACGATGATGAAGCACATCAGGAAGCGTATCAGCTTCCGTCCCACCAGCATCACCCCCTTTCGCAAGGGAGTGGCTAACCGCCATATGTAACAGCGCCTGTCCTATCTTAGCATAAGCGCCGCTTTGTTGTCAATTTCCCGCCCTGAGAGGGGCGGGTTTTTATATCAAAAATGCGAATGATAGCTGAACCCCAGCGGACGGGTCCATGAAGATTTGCTGAATACTCGGTGAGGTTGCATATGCGTAAATGTACAGGCTTGCGGTTTTCCCCGTCACAGATGAGTTTGTGGTCTCGACGCGGCACATGTCCGCATACGATCCATTGCCAAATTTGATACTTCCATATGCCATCTGCGGCGGGTCTGTCTCGTCTATCCTAGCTAAATACCGGATGCTTGCGGCCATATACGGATTCGGCGGGATGGCGTAAAGCTTTCCGGCCACATTTGTACTCGAGTAAATCCCAAATCCGACCAACTGCGATATTTCATATTCCTCCGGCAGCGTGAAGTTCAGTTTCGTCCCCGTGGAATCCACAACGTTCAGAAAGCTTGTGGATTCAAGAACAAGCTTTCCTCCGCTCTTTCCCCCGCTCAATACCGGCTGTAAAATCATGTCCGCACCCCGCTTTGTGCAAGGTGCTGGAGCGCTAAATCAAGCGCCCCCCCCCATTGGTAATTTATGGATTTTGTTCATGTTGCTGTCTCCCTTTTCCCTGCCCGAATAGGGGCGGGGTTATTTTTTTATGAGAGTGTGACGGTGGAGTCGGAATAAAATCCAACGAGCAAAAACGAAGAAACAACAGACCCTGGGGCACTGATTGCCGTATAATCAAACGAGCCTGTTCCTGTCACGGACAAAGAAGAGGAACCGTTATTTTTTATAAGCACAGAGTTACCGGATTGGAGCTGTATTTCGGCGTTTCCGCCCTCCATGATGTTTTGGCTAGAAACTTGTCCATTGTGCGAATAATAAATATCAATATCCGCTCGTCTTACCCCATTTTCGATATGGACCGTCACCGTCTCTACGCCTCCGCCGCCGCTCACAACCGGATTCAAAATCATGCTGACACCCCCTGCATCCGAATATTTACGTTGATATCCTCCGTGGGCACAGAGTCGCAGGAAAAGATCAGGCTGTTGGCCGCCTGAGAAGTACACCACACGCCAGCTGCCGCCCATCTGTCAGCGGAAGGCTTGTTTGCCGGGCACACGTCAACAATTTGGGCCGAGCTGTCAGCCAGGATGCCGTTCACTGTCACCGTTTGCTCTCCTTTGCGCCATCCATCAGTGGTGAGGGTCACAGTGGCGGTTTTGGGTCCTTTGGAGTCCACGTAAGCTTTGTTGGCGGCTTGGTTGTTGGCGGTCGGGTCCCCGTTAAGCGTAAGCACCCCCGTCATCGTCCCGCCCGATAGCTGCAGATACCTTGCGTCGGCATCATCCTGGCTCATGCCCGTCTCTGGAGCGTCCTGCCACGCTTGTCCATCGTCGGTCTTGGTCAGCACCTGGCCTGTGGAACCCCCGCTCACTGCGGGCATGGCTCCCACATCCGCAGCCGTGGTGTTGTGTGGGTTGCCTGTGGTCTGGCTGTGGTCATATGCTGTCTTGCCCCGGTCTCCACGGTAGGCAGTGCTGGATGTCTCGCCCAGCGCCAGCGAGGGAGAGATTTCAACGTACTGGGTTCCGCTCCAACGGTAGGTCAGGTTGGTGTCCTCTGCAATGTAGATTTTCCCGTCCTCGCCTGTGGCGGGAAAGGCCGACAAACTGGTGTACTCCACCACGTCGTCCACATAGCTGGGGAGCTGGGCAGAGGGCACCTTTCCGCTGGAATCCAACTCGGCAACTCCGCTTGTGGCCCCCTTCTGGCTGGCAGGAATGGCCCCTACGTCCTCTGCTGAGGGCATCCAGGTATCGGGCCTAGCTCCTACCTCGGCGGCTGTGTAAGTGGGCTTGCTGGGCGATTTGGCCCATCCTGGAACAGTGGGGTCGCTCTCCGTCGTCAGGTATCCGCTGTCATTGGTAAGCTCGCTTACCTTTGTCGGGATAGCCGTCCGAATATCCTGATGGGCGGTTTCTGATGTGTTGTGCTCCTGGATTTGTCCGCTCACGTCCGGGGTAGGGATTGCTTCGATTGCCTGGTCCACATACCCCTTTGTGGCCCCGTCTGTGTCTGCGGTAGGCTCCGCCATGCTAGTGACCTTGTTCCCGCCCATTTGGAGCGAACCCGTCATGGGCACCGTGCCGTTGGCCATGAAGTCGCCGGAACCCTCACCGTTGGAGCCGTTGTAGACCGTAAACGTGCCAATGGGCGCATCCTCGCTGTCGTACATGGTGTATGTATCTGTGGTGCCGGGCGCTCCATTGCCGGATGTACGCTCGATGCGGGATACGCTAGTGCCGGGGTCACCTTTGTCACCCTTACCGCCTCGGCTACCAGTCTCTCCCTTCAAACCGGAGAAAGTGAAAGAAAACACCTTCGCCGTGTCTGGCCCACTGGCATCCACGCTGACTGACGGTGTCCCGGTACTGTCATCCACTGTGGCGGTAGGAGTGCCAAACCCCGCCGCTGCGCCAGGGTCGCCTTGGGGCCCGGTGTTTCCGGTGTCTCCTTTATCGCCTTTCTGACCCTGCTCTCCCTGGCTTCCTTGCGGTCCAGTATCGCCGGTGTCTCCTTTGTCGCCTTTTTGGCCGGGTGCCGCAAGCTGCATCCAGTTCACGCCGTCGTTGCTGGGCGTGACCCCGGTCACGTCTTTTAGGGCCATATAAGAGCCGCCACCATATGCCACGATATCCAGTACCACATATGCGGCCCCTTCGTTGTAATCGCCTTTAGGTGTGCAGGCTACCTTGCCCAAAACTGTGTTAGGCATTGATACTCACCTCCAAAATTCCGTCCGCCAGGCGAAACACAGGCCCGTTATAGCCGTCCGGCGTGGTCATAGTCAAAAGCCCCGTTTCCGGGTCTATCGAAAACGTGGCATACATCACATCGCCCCGCGCACTTTCGCCTGTATCCACGTACTTGCCTGTCTCCGCGTCCCACGTCCACCAAGTATCGTTTTGAATGATAGGGGGCTTGCCGCTGTACTGCTGGGCCTTGTCGGCGCTGTCAGCGGCTTCTGTTGCGCTCTTTTCGGCGTTTTTCTCGGACTGGGCTGCGTTGGATGCCGATTGCTTTGCTTGCTCTGCCGCATCCTGGGCAGGTTTGACATATTTGGATACCGCCTGGACCGCAAACCCCTTCCATTGCGCCCCGGTGGTTTTCATGGCCGTGCCCTGCTGCTCACAGACAAACAGAGAATCATCGTCTACCGTTTGCGCTTGCGGCAGGGAGCCTATTTGTTTGTCAGCCATCCGAATCCCCCTCATCAAATACGACGATTCCAGTCAAGCCTTCAATGGCAGCAGGAGAAATGCGGATCATTCCACTGTATTTTGTGAGGTCTACTTTAGGAAGCTGGATGTCGTCATCCTGTTTGCGGATCTCGTTTAACTCGTCGTTAAATTTTCTCGCCGTTTCGGGATCTGGAAAATCACACGATCCATCAGCGTGAAGTGTTCCGCCATATTCTTTGGCCAGATTTTTCTCCATTTCTGCGACTGTATCATTTTCCGCTTCCAGCCGCTTCTTTAGGTCTGCAATGCGGCGGGCTACCTTGTATGGAAGGACTACATGAGACAGTTCTAAAATTCCTCGATAGGCTGATGCAATTTGATTTGGCGTCATGTATTCAACCTGCTTTCTAGTTGTTTAATCTTCGCCCACATGATAGCGATAAACTCCATGTATCGGAGCATCTGTAGTTCATTGCCTTCCGTGTCCACGTCCTTGCACCATGCCGCCAGCTCCAAGTCGGACACCCCGTGGGCATCCATGGCCTCTTTCACATTTTGTGCTATAAACCCAGTATGGTATCGGTCGCTGGTGCCGTTGTCCATCTTGTAGACGACGGGGACAATATCGTCCATCATGTCGATGTACTTCTGTGGCATTTCGGCGATATCGTGCTTGATGTTCTCGTCCGAGGTCTGGATTTCCGCCGTATAGGAATATACCGCCTGCCACATGCCAAGACTGGAATTGCCCAGGTTGGCCGCTGTGCCGGACGGGCAGAAGTTATTGCACGACACCGACATATTGCGGCTGACCATCTGAATGGAACAGCTGCCGGATGCCAGGTACAGGTTGCCGCCAGAAATCAACTGCAACCCTGTCGTTGTACTGGAGCCAACTGTGATATATCCAACTTGCGATCCATAATCATTCAGGATTCCGATTGTCCCGCCCCGCAGTGTGGAGGCGGTCACCGTCCCGGTCATGAGTTGGGTCCCGTCAATGTAGGTCGTCCCAGGGTATTTCCAAGCGGAGACTGTGCTGTTCGCCGAGTTCGCTGTGGCCTGCGCGGAACTGGCCAACCCATACGCATTGCTGGCCGTGCTTTGGGCTGAACTGGCGGCGTTGTATGCGCCGTCAATCTCGTTCTGCGTGTCTTGCGCCAAATCCCCCCAGGTGATAGCCCCACTCAGGTTAATTTGGTTTGCCGTCAACGTCCCGTTGATGTTGGCGGCATTGACAATCAACGTGTCCGTTTCCACGGATGATCCCTTGATTTTGGTCGTTCCCGTGGAGTCTGTCACTGTCAGGCCGTCGATGGTGAGGGACAACTCCGAAAACTCTCCGTCTAATCCATTTACCCTGCCTGTTATTTTCTCTAGCTCTACTGTAAACTCGGTCGATAGCCCTTTCAGTTCATTTTCTACCTCTAGGCGGATTTGTTCGGAGGTTTTGGTGATTAGAGAACGTGTTTGAGCCAGCTGGCGGTTTGTCTCTTTTCGCTCCCTGGTTTCATAGGGGTATTCGTCGTCGATTTCATCGGATTCGGGGGCCGAAATAGTTGGGGCGCAGGCACGGTCAAACTGCATATCTGCCGAGGCGATTACGGAATAGATTCCGCCCACCGTAACAGCGTCTCCAAGCTCTGCCGCCGGGTCAAGTAAAGCGTCCTCCGCCGTATACGGCTGGTAGCTGTAATTTTTGACGGCGGCCAGGATACCGTCTGCCATCGCCTGGGACCCCCAGGGACAAGTGACCTCCAGAGTTCGCCCCGTATCATTACCGGATGTATAATAGTTACCGGAATCCACATTTAAGATGACCCTGCTGATATTCGACGGCACATCTCCTGTTTCTAACTGCGCCGCCAGGTTTCCAAGAAACACTTTGTCAGACAAGGATGCGGTCACCTCCAAACGTAATGGCAAAGCCACCCTCTTCCACCAGATAATTCGTTTCAGCCGGGATATCTCCGAACTTCACCAGCAGCAGCTTCCCCTCGTCGGTGATGATCCAGTTCCCAGCGTTGGATACGGCGATATAGCCCAGCACCTCCCGCATGGTCAAATCCCCGTTTTCGTCCACGGGGTAGTCCACAGGGAAAGCAGTGGTCAGAACCGTTCTCGGGTCCACTTCCACCCCTATGCGGTAGGCGATGTCATCCACGGCGTCTGCTTGGGACATGGGCCAGTTTTCCGTGTCATAGTCTGAGTTGAGCCACACGGATTCCGCTTTCAACATAGCGTCATACCCGGTAATAGTCAGGCTTCCGGTCCGCTTGTCCTTCGCTCTGGTGGAAACAAAAAACACGCCTTTGGGAATCCACTCAGAAAACTGTTCAGCCAGTGCCAGCCGGACAAACACCTTGATTTGCGCCTGCCGGGGGATAGTACCAATGGGCAAGATTTCAAGGTCAATCTGCCGGGCGGCGCAGTTCCCGATACCAGGCGTGGTATACAGGCCGCCGGAGGTGCGAACAGAAACGATATTCCCCTGACCATACTCTGTTCCAGCAATAACAATCTTTGTTTCCTTGTGGTGATTTGGGTTAGAAAGAATCTGTTTGTATAATTCGCTTGTCTGCTGCATTATTTCGCCCTCATCTGCATCTCTCCGCCTTTGTAGTACCGCTTGCCGTTGACAGATCTCAGCCCAAAAGCGGCTTCCAGATTGCTGGTAAGCCGCATGGTCCGCACCAGGTCTGCGGCGGTATACGGGTCGGTGAAGGTTACGGTCTGCGTCTGCTCCGCCAGGGCATCATAGACGGACGAGGCCAAATCGTCATCCAGGGGAAGCAGTGAGAAATTCACGATGGCCCGTTTGGAGGCGGAAAAAGGATGCTCTACGTTGTCCAGGGTAGTAATGACCTTCTGATAGGTCACCTCCCACTGGACAGAATAGGTAGAAAGCCAATCACGCAGGTCAAAGTCTCCAATTTTCAGTGTTACATCCATGTTCTCACCTACAGATTATACGCCCTTTGTTTGTTCCGGTTGTACCGATAGGCCGTCTCTCCAATCACTTTCCCGTCCAACACAGACTGGACCACAATGGTAAAATCCTGACCAATGGATGCCGCCACATTTTGGAGTGCAGAGGAAATCCCACCCTGAGAACGGGCAAGGCCGGAAGAAGCAAGGTCCACTGTGGCCGTCCCGAAATCCATTCCGTTTTCGATGTCCCGACGGATGCTGTCATATTCGCTGTCCCAGCCTTTTTCTACGCCAAGCGCCATATTTTCGCCGATGCCGGCAAATACCTTTGACGGGGATTTAATCCCTAGCAGGCTCTTTACTCCGCCAACCAGGCCATCCCATAAGCCGGTGAACCAATTCCCAAGGCTTCCCCATATATTTTTTATTCCTTGCCAAATTCCGTTGACTATATCTTCTCCAATGCCAACGAACCAGTTCCAAACGCCAGAAAATATGTCGGTCAGCTTGTTCCAAAGGCCAGAAAAGAAATCTCCCCAACCGGAGAAAACACCCTTGATTGCTTCCCATGCGCCCTTAAAATCTCCAGACAAGACAGATTCAACGACAGAGAAAATGCCTTTTATTGTGTTCCAAATGTTTTGGAAAAATCCTGTCGCGGCATCCCAAACCGTTTTGATTGCGCTCCATGCAGCCCTGAAAAATCCACCAAGGACATCGGCTACAACAGAAAAAACGCTTTTAATTCCTTCCCATATTGCCTCAAAATATGGTTTTACAGCGTCCCAAATGGATTTAATCCCTTCCCACGCCTGTGAAAAGACATTTTTGATTCCTTCCCAAATCGGTTCAACAGCCGCGCGAAACTCATCATTTGTATTCCAAAGGGTTATCACCGCAGTTGTAACACCAGCGATAAGTGTAGCAATCAGGACAAATGGGTTTGCGTTCATTACTGCGTTTAATGCCGCCTGCGCAATGGTTTGTCCTTCTGTTGCAACTTTGAGCGCATCAATCACACCAGATATAGCTGACGCGGCCTTATAGGCAACAACAGCTGTCGTCGCGGCAACAATCACCGGAGACAATGCGATAAATTTGTCTATCAGGCCCTGTATTCCGTTCATGAGTTGGTCAACGTCAATCCCTGCAATAAATTTTGCAAGTTTTGTGCTAACCGATTCAATAGCGGGTGAGAATTGTTCTAAAAGTGCGTTTTTTACTTTTGAAACAGATTCCCCTATTTTCGCTAGAGAGGCGTCCATTTTTGCTTGGTTGTTTCGGCTCTCCACCAGCGCCTCATTGTTTCTGTAAAATGCGTCGCTGGCCTCATCATAAGTTCCGGCCAGCGTCTCCATGATAAGCTGGTTTCGGTCACTTTCCGAGGAACATTCAGCTAGTTTCTCATTAAAATCGTCCTCAGAGATCCCCGCCCAGTTGAGTGCGTCGGCCAGCACGCCAGTGACTTGTCCAACCTTTGCCGTCTCATTGCTGGCCTCGATCAGACCCTCAATGGGAAGAGAATCGCCGAACGTACCAGCCACGCCGGCGGCAATATCCGTCCAGGTAGAAACATCCTCCGCACTGTCCGCCAGCTTTGCCAGGAGCTGGCTTGCTTCTGTGGCGGTATCCGTATCCCCCAATATACCATAAAAGGCATTGTACGCCTGCTGTGCCGTCTCAGCGCCATATCCAGCCGCCTCAAAAGCGGTGTTTAGCTTTCCCATCGCTACCCTGTATTCCTCGGTGGAGGATTCCAGGGCCAGAAGGCCACCAACTGCAGCACCAGCCGCCGTTGTGATGGCTCCAATACCAGCCGCAGCCACTTTTCCAGCCTTCGCAATTCCGCTCTTTAGCTTGGAGGCGAGGCTGTCCCCGCTTTTGGATACATCCTTTACGCCGCTGTCATACTCGCTGGTGTCCAGGCTGATTTTCGCAAACAGGTCAAATAGGTTAATGGGTGCCGCCTCCTTTCACGGCACCGCTTAGCCCTTCCCTGCCACCACTTAGGCAGAGGCGATTTTATTCTTCATTTGCGTAATGATTTCTTCTGGTGTTCTGGTTTCCTCCGGTTTCGGGTCAGATATGTCCGCCCACCGTTTGGCGATGTAGTCCCCCCGCCCAATGGGCGCAATATTCCGCGAGATGCTTTGCAAGCAATCAGCAACATAGGACTGGTACAGTTCTGCTCTATGCCGCTCTTTGATAACAGTGGGGAGCGCCGCCAAAATGGCCCTTGCTCCCATTCCACGAACGGACAGGAGGCAGAGGATTACTCTGTCTCGTCCTCCTGCCCAAACGATCTGAAAAAATCCAGCAACGCCTTGTCTTTAAAAACGGTGCGAATCTGCGAAATAGTCATCAGGATATTTTGTTTTGCCACCGATTCAGCTGTCGTTTCGTTCAGAATGGCAAGGATACCAAACACATCAGTTCTATGGTCTTTCAGTAGCGCAGGGGCCAAAGTAGCGCATTTCTTCGCCGCATAGGTGTACAGCTCCGCCACGCTCTTGCCCTTGCTGTCAAACTTCTTGCCCAGCTCGTCCAGTAGGGCCTTGTCCCCGGTGATATTAGCGATATAAGGCGTCAACTCGCACAGCACGTCCGCCGCCTGCTCGGTAGTCAGTTCAGATATTTTCATGTGTTATCAATCCTCCGAAGGCGCGGCGCTGTAAAACTCCATGGGCATGGTTTCTTGAGCATCAATGGACACATGGCCGGTCAGTTCCACAGACACCTGCCCTTTTCCATTCTTGGTAGTCTGGAGCGTAAAGCCACCAGTGGACAGGGCGTTTTTCAGGCATACGGCCACCATGCCCCCGTCCGCTCGGTCTCCCACCCACCAAATGTCCGAAAAATCGGTCTGCTCCAAGTCGCGTCTTGGGGTAATCTTTGTGGTATCCGAGCTTCCGATGTCCGCCGCGCCCAGGGCCAGCTTGATACTAGATGGGGATGTGCCCAGAGAGGTAAATGACATCATACATTCCCAGCCGTCCAGATGCTTCAATTCTTTTGTGTTGGTGGGACAATTATCCACATCCTCCCCCAAGTCGGAGTAAGTAGGAACGCAGGAAATATTGATGCCGCCGGTGGTGGGGCAGATAATATCCTCGTCCGCCGGAGCTGTCGGCGTCGCTGGGGTAAACTTCTTCAAAATCACGCCCGCGTCAAGCTGCATCTCCTCGAACGTGCTCTGCGGAATGACAGTAAATTTGCCCATGTGGGCCTCCTTCCTAGCTGAATGTCAGATATTCAGCAGTAATATTTATGTATCTTCGTTTAATTGCGGGATCTTCTTCGTATGTAAGGCTTTGGCACCAGGGGGAGCCGCGTTTGAGCCATATATACCCCTCATCGCAGGTGAGATACACTCCGCCGTATCCAATGCGCTTGGATAGCTCCTGTGACTTTTCGTCCGGTATGGCCTCGCTCTCCGTGCGGAACCATAGGTTGACGGTCAGGCCCACTTCCCCGGCGTCAAAGGTGCTTTCGATGTATTCATAGGTGCCGTAGGGAAACACCACGTCGTCAGGCACAGAGCTAGCCCGGTAGAAGGGCATGAACTCGTTAAACCAAGAAAACAGGGCTTTGTTTTTGGTCATAACGCCCCGGCCTCCCGCCATGCCTTATAGACTTTCGGACCCTGTACTGCTATCCAATCCACCATTTCCTCATTAGTGGCCCACGGCCCATCAACAGAAAATGTGTTGCTTCCAAGCCCACTTTCATCAAAGAACGCATGGACTATTTCATGGCGGAGCGTTTTTTTCTCAGAGGCGGAAATAGTTTCTTTTGCCTCATGCTCCCATCCTTTGTACGTGGACATATCGCAAACCACAATTTTCTTTGTTAGCCAATCACAATACCCGTCAATGCTGCGCCGCTCAAATGCTTCATCTTCGGCGTACTTCTTGATTTCGATGGTGTATTCTGTTCCGAGAACATTCACTATCATGTGGTCAGCGCCCACCTCTCCGCAGTGAAGTATTTCAGCGGCAGCGTGGAGGAGCGAGGGGCCTGTTTGTCCTCCGGGTTGGAGGTCACGCGGTAGGTTTCTCCCGTACCCTTGTCCTTGAATACGTCGTTGTACTCAATGGGTACGGCCTTGTCCACCAGAGCGGAATACAGGCTGGTCACGCCCTCCTTTTCCGCCCGTCGGGCCTCCATGGAGGTGTCCATAGCCTGATAATTGGTAAACTCTGCGCCCTCTGTCCATTCCACGATATAGCCGCCAGCGCCGTCGGAAACACGCTTCTTTTCCATCAGTACGCAAGTCCGAGCAAAATCGTCTAATAGGCTCATATAATACCTCCAATTCTCCGCCATGCGTTTAGCTGGCTCTTAAATACATCTTGCCAGCCCACAGCTACGCCGCTGGAATTGGTAGCTTTGCTATACGAATAACCACCAAAACTCTCACTGGTGTACGGCCCCGGATTACCATTTTTCTTGTTCCAGACAGTAATCTCGTCCGCTAGGGAAACCAACGCTTTGGGCACCGCCAGCGCCCAAACGGCGCCATCAAATGTTTCCTCAACCATGTCCTGTGCTGGGTATTGATGAAGCCCGTCATTAAAGACAGACCCCACCACCCGGAAATACTGCCCTGTTTGCAGGAAGGGCAGCGTAATGCCGCCGTCCTGCACTGTGAACTTTCCGGTGTGGATGCCATCAGGCACCAAAAACCAGTTGTTCAGGTGTTGCAAAACTTGTTCCAGCATCACGCCGCCCTCCTTTAGTTCGATGTGCGTTTCCTTGTGCTTTTCACGGCCACGGTGGCGGCGGTCGCCGCCTCATGTGCCCCCGTGTCTGTCTGGCCTGTATCAGCCGGGGGCGTTAACCCCCCGGCGACACAGTAATTTTGGCAATGCCGTCCAGATATTCCGCCCACAGCTTCATGCCCATGATGGCGTAGCTCTCGCCCACGGCGGTGGAGTAGTTGCCCTGCGCGTGGAACCCGATCAGGTTAGTTTCGCCCTGCACAGTGTAGTTCAGACCAAGACGGGCAAACTCGCTGTCGCCGGGATCGGCGTAGTACAGGTCGATATTCTCCACGGGGGTGGCAATCACCGTGTTCCGCGCAATGGCGGTGTTGCCGGAAACAGTGGCAGGCAACAGGAGCAGGGTGGAATATCCCATAAAGTCCTTGACGTAGTTGATGCCAAACTGGGTCTGCACGGTGATGTCCGCCGCACCCAGGTAATCGTAAGCATCCAGGATATTCGCAAATCCGACGACAGAGGTCACGTCCTTCGCCATACCGGCGAACTTATTCAGCACCTCGCCCTGGGCTTTGGCGAGAGCCGCCTGCCAAGTGGTAGCGGTCCCCGTCAGCGATCCGGTATTCAGGAAGGTGTAGAAATCGCCCAGCACCACATTCTGGAGCTTGGTTAGAAAAGCGTCGTCGCTCTTTTCCACCGCAATTTCCGCGCCATACTTGTCCACGTCCTCGATAGGGACAGCCTTGGCATACTTCTTGATAGTCAAGTCAGCTTTTGTAGCCTGAGTAATGGTGGCCTTGCTGTACGGGATCACATTGCCGGGGTCAACGTCGCCATCCTCCAACGTAACGTCAGCCGTGTAAGAGGTCAACTGCGTACCGGGAGTTTTACGGATGGGCCGCATAATGCCCAAAATGGTACGCAGCGCGTCCCAGTTGTCGTTAAACCGGGTGACGAAGTCCACTTCGCGGGCGGTAACGCTGGTATAGGTGTTGGGGAGGGAATCTCTTGGATTGGTCAGGCTTTCAACTTTCGTAGCAGCCATTTATTTCAGTCCTTTCATGTAATTTGGTTTTCCATAAGCGCCTTTTGACGCTCTGCCGCAGACATCAAATATCGGCCATGGTCGTCCTTTTTGTAGATGTCTGCTTTAGTCATAGCGGAGCTTCCACCATTTGCAGGGGGTGTAGCAGTGTTCGCGCCCTGTGTGGTAGTGGTCTGGATGAAATCCGACCACTCGCTCTTAATACTCTCTGTGAGCTTGTCCGCGTCCTTGATTGCGCCTTTTTCGTCCAGCTCCACGCCGTCCACATCGGACACGCGGAGCACGGCGTCAAGGCGCTTGTCATTCACCCCGGCCTGCTTGAGGAGTTCCCGGTACGCCTTTTCCTTGGCGGCTCGGGCCTCCCTTTTGGTCTGCTCGCTCTTGTAGCCCTCAAATTCCTCTTTGATGGCCTCATATTTGACCTTCCAGCTGTCTTTCTTTCCAGCCTCAAGGTCATTCTGCGCTTTTTCGAGCTGCCGCTGTACCTCGGGCAACGCTTCCGCGTCGGCCTTGTACTTTGCCACATCAGCTTTCAGGCCATCCACGGTTTCGGTGTGCATGGTAATAATCTCGTCGATTTTTTCTTCCTCAATACCCATTGCCTTGAGGGCACGTCTGGTCAATGCCAATTTCAGTCATCCTTTCCTTTGGCCCCATTTCTTCGGGGCGACTGTAATATAAAAACCGCTGTACTTCGCAGATTTTACCAAAACAAAAAGCGTGGGCAACCTGTAAGAAATCCTTACAAGTTACCCACGCTCGGGTTTTCCACCTCAACGCTTAGAGGCGGGAGCAATATTTACTTTTCTTTTATTTCTTCTCGCTTGATATGTATAATTTTAACACCATTTTTTACAGGAATCAACTCTATTCTATCACCTTTTTTTAGGATGGATTCAATGGCCTTGATTTGTTTTTCATCCATTTTTCAATTCGTCCTCTATGATGTTTCTGTATGTCTGGGCGTGGTCAGCTACCGCAGGTTTCAAGAATGGCTGCGCCGGGTTGCCCGCCGTCCAGTGCCAGTTTCCTTCGTCGTCCTGATAAACCCACGGCGTGGGGCGGCCTCCCTCGGCGTATTTGCCGGTGCCCAGCTCTTGGTAAATAGCATAATCCACATCTGTCCCAATATAAACAGTGCTTTCACCCTCGTCCACCTGGTGGGTGATGCTGTTACGGAGGTTTCCAGTGTCAACATGAGCCAGGTCTTTGGCATATCCTTCCGCCTGTTCCCCGCACCGCTCCAATGCCTGTACAACAGCATCGTGCATAGCCTCCAACACATCGGCGCTATAATCGTTGAATACCACACCACCCAAATCTTTAGCCACGGCTTTTCACCCACCTTTCCCACTGTTCATAGGTCATTTCTTCCACAACCACATTCCGCCCGGTTTTCGGGTCTCGCACACGCATTTTTCGCGGCTCTGCCTCTATTCCGGGCTTCTCCACGGTACGCATGGTACAGCGGCAGTTATAGACGTTGGCGGGCTTGGCACGTGGGTCGCCCGGATAGCGTATCTTCCCAAGTTCGGAGGTAAACGGCTCGTCCCAGTCTACCGTCTGTCCGTCTAGCTTTTGGTGGCTGTGGCGTGTGCGTCCGTCCTTGGTTGCTACCCAGCGTTTTCTAACCTTAATGCCCATATCAGAGGCGGCTTTATAGCTGTCCATCCGTCCGCCGTTCTGGGCGCTAGTGATGGCCGTCCGAGCCGCTCTCACGGCACTGGATCGGTTCATCTCGCTCACCCTTGCTTGCAGGTCGGTGGCAATCTTCCCCACGCTCTTGCCCTGCAAAAGTCCGCTGGTGACGCTCTTGGTGATCTGCTTCTTACCCCACTTCAGGTCAATGCCCCGTTTGATGGCCTTTTTCTTTGGGTAATACGGCATCAAGTCAGGCTCTTCCACAATGAGCCGCCGCACCGTGGATTCGTCCCACAGGGTAAAGCCCACATTCCCGGCTACTTTTTCGATTGTATAGGCAGCGTAGTTGCGGTTGATGGAGTATATGCCCGGCGTGGCGTCGTTCACATAGGCAATAGCTACTTCGTTTGCCTTTGTCATGCGCCCGGCAATCCGCTCCCTAAGTGCCTGGTACCGCTCACCCCTGCCGATCTGGTTAAGCCGCCACAGCTTGTAGTCCTGATCTGTCCACACTTTGCCGTTGACTTCCGTGCCAATCAAGGCTTTCATTTCCTCGTCCCGCTCACGGAACTGCTCAAAGTAGGCTTTCACTGTCTCGTCCAAGTCGTTCCGGGCTTCTCGGTACACCTTTGCAATACGCTTTTCCAGGGCAGCCAATTCTTTATCGGTCAGGCGGTGGGCCTCATCAGGAGTCGGCATCCTCCGTCACCTCGGTTTCCTCTTCCACCTCCGGTGGGAATGTTTCTTCTTCCACCCGCTCTGCTTCCTCCGCCGCCCTGCGTTCCATCATGGCATCGTATTGGTCAGCGTCTCCATTGATGGTCAGCAGTTTTTTTATGATATACTCGTCGTCGTAATACTCTGCGCCCATAAGCAGGGTTTGTGTTTCCTCAGAGCGGTTAATAATACGGCTCCTAGTATAGCTAGGCTCATCGTCAATCCCTGCAAGAGCCAGAATACCGAGAATAAATTCTGTCACGCTGGCCTCAAAGTCATCCACCTTTAGGTCAAGCGGCGTATAGCTAGCCGCAATGGCTGTGGCCGTCTGGTTTCCAGCCGATACCGCCGAACTGTCGAACGCCTGGAAATCCTCGTACAGCTTGCGCTTTAGCATATTGATGGTGGCGTCCGTGCCCTGGAAGGGAGCCTCGATGGTGTGCGGCTCCGCTGTGGCCCCATCGTCCTCCACACTCCCCGCGTGGACGATGTGCGTGGTGCGAACTTTGTCAAGGAATTTCTGGTCATCCAGATCATCCATGCCCCCGGCGTTTTGCAACACCCAGTAAATCAGGTTGCCCTCGTCCACATTGTTGACCATGTTGGAAGTGCACAAGTCCAGGGCATCCAGCGTGTTCCGCTTGCCAACCAGCTCGGAGAGCATATCTTCTCCGTTTTTCAGCGGGACAATGGGGAATGAAGGGTAATTCTGCCCGTCGTAGATTTCCGTCCCGTCTGCCTGAGAGGTGCGAAGCCGCAAGATATAAGGCCGCTTATCCTTTAGGACGGCCATGTCCTCCCCGCTCCGCTGGATGTAATCCGTGTAGCCGTCCACCTCGTAGAGCGTCGCCCGCAACGGCTTATCATCGGCCACTCGCCAAAACCGGATACCAGCCATCAGTGCGCCGTTTTCCTCATCATAGAGCGGCACAAACTCCCGCAGCTTGAACACTTCCACATGGTCGAGATTCCAGAAGCCGAACGAAACGCCAGCAATCAGGGCATATTTCCCCGCTTTGACTATTTCCAGGTCAAATTTCTTCCCCAGCTTATCCTTTGTGGCGTCCTCCTGAAATGTTACGCCGTTGCCCAGAAGGTAGGAAACCTCTTGCCGCACATCAAAGCCAAAAAAGCTGGAGGCGATTTTGTGGTTGGCCGTATACATATTCCTATGAGCACGGCCTTGCATGTCGTATATGATTTTCTCGTAGCGGTTGATGGTCGGGTTCTCGCCCTTAAAGTATAGTTCGGCATCTACCGCCATTTTATATGCCTCGCTGCCTTTGTGCTCATTGATTGCCTGCCGGATAAAATCCATCCTGGCCTTTTCGTCCTCGCCCACAACAATCAGGTCCTGATATGTAACCAAAAAAATCACCTCTCCCACAGTGGGATATATTGCGGCTGCCCCGCCTTACGCATCTTGTAGCGCAAGACTGTCATTACAAAATACCGGATATCGTCCATGGCGTGGTCGTTCTCCTTGACTGGTTTGTCCTCTGTGGCCTTTTCGTCCCATCGGTATAAGCCAAACTCCCGGATAGCGTCTTTGCAGGATCGGTGGACTTTAATCGTCCCGTCCTGAATATAGCGGCTTGTGGTGACGATGCCGGGCACCACATCATTGACCGCCTTATGCACCCGGAACCGTCTGTGCCGCTTGATGACCTCGATAAACGATGCCGCCGACGGGTCAATGACAACAGATTTCACTGGCAAATCCCCGGCCAGTCGCTCCAACTCCGTGTAATATTCCTCGTCGGTCTTACTGGCCTGCTCAGCCCGCCCGGAGTAGTAATACTCCCGGATTCTGACGGCGTTTTTGCCATTCCAGCACCATAGGCCCGCCGAAAAGGGGTTCAGCGTTCCGTAGTCACATGATATGTAGTATTCGCCGCTCTCCGGCACATCGTCCACGATGTTACCCTCCCCGAACATGGGATAGATCAGCCCATCTGCCTGCCGCCATAGTCCTAAAATATAGCGGTCATAATAAACAGTCCCGGCGTATTCTTTCTTTAGTTCCTCCACCACACGGGCAGGAAGCACCCCGTCATCTATGACATAAGATTGTTGGTAAATATCTGCATCGCTATCAAGAAATTTCTTGAACCAATGCTCTGGGTTGTCTGGGTTGCAGGTTCCATCAAAATGAGAGTGTTCACAACGCAAGCGGCTTTTGAGCATCTGGAATACGTCCTCGCTCCATGTGGTCACCTCGTCTCCGTACACATACTCGAAGGTTGCACCCTGGATGCGGGAGACATGCTTCTTGTTGTCCGCTCCCAGCGCGTATACTTTCTTCCCGAACAGTTCTACGGTATTGTCGCTTCGGATATTTCCGACATTTCCCGGCCACCATTGCCGCATAGGTTCTAGAATGTTTCGCTCCAAGGTGCCGCGAGTGTTGCCCAGCAGTACCAGCAGACCTTCACTTTTTGCGGCAAATATGCGCTGCGGGATAATCACGGTAAAATCAAGAAAACTTTTCCCGCTGCCTGTTGCCCCAGTCTTGACGTTCCACCGATGGTTGCAGTTTTTCAGGTACTCCAACTGCTTCTCAGTCAACGGCACTTGAAATCCCCTCCAAAAGTTCGCGCGCTTTTTTAAGCGCATCTGTGTCACCTGGAGCTTCCGGCTTATCCCTCCACTTGTCGGGTCTGCGGTTTTTGAGCCAGAAGATCTGAGCGGTGGTATCAGCTGGGATGTGGCGGATTGTCTGGATGATCTTCGTCCCATCTTTATCAGACTTTTCGATTCTTTGTTCCTGATAGTCATACCCAAGTGCGCGCTTTAACAGTGCATTTTCTACTTGTATGTCTACAACTTCCTTGCCCTTTTTTAAGGCCTCGGAAATCTTAGGGTATTTGTTCTTCCAGTCGTACAAAGTTGCTGGGTTTATCCCCATCTTCCCGGCTAAGTGCTCGTCTGTCAGCCCATCTCGGGCCCAGCCCTCCAGCAGCAGGAGCCCGTCCGGCTCCAGCCACCGCTGATATTTGCCTTTTGCCACAACGGGCTCACCACCTTTCTGTTAGCCTCCCCCGTCTCCTGCAACCGAGGGGCGGCATATATCTCAAAAATATGTATTGACAATTACATATTTTATGCTATAATATAATCATAAAACAAAGGAGGCCAAAACGATGAAAGAGCGATTTGAAGAAATGACCCTCGACCAGCTCGATGCCATCCGTGAGGTGATGTGCTATCTTTACCCGCCTATGGAGGGCATGGATGAGACAGCCGCCCGTCTGTGGCATGACCTTGAGGATGTTCGTACCCAAAAGTTTACCGAATACCAATCCAGTGATGAGTACAAGAGAAAGTGCGCCGAGACCGACGAACTGTACAAGTCTCTTTTTAAGGGGGTGTCCCAATGACCAACCGCGAAGCTTATGTGTTCGGGTGGGTGTTCGGCCGCCTCAACGCTGGAGCCGAAGAGGACATCGGCGGCGACACCACTCTAGCTTGCCAGCGTCCATTTTCCGCCAGCGCCAAGGTGGTCTCGGACGCTCAACGGCTCGGCATCCTCAAGGGCAACCTCAACAATCAGGTGGGCGAGGCCCTATCTGAACTCGACATCATCGAACCCGAGATGGACGGCGGCTCCGAGAAGTGCCAGCCTCTGGAGATTCAGGGTTCCTGGCAGCTCGGCTATTTCGCAGGCCGTGCCAAGAAGCCGCTGGCCGAAGAATCCTTTAACATCTCCGCCGCCCGCCGGGCCAAAAAGCTGACCCAGGCCCAGCTTGCCGACCAGATGGGCGTTGACCAGGCTCTCGTCTCCCGCTGGGAATCCGGCAAGGTCAGCCCAAACAAAGACAATCTTTCGAGGCTTAAAGAGATACTGCTTTGACACACCGCCCCCTCGTGGGGCGGTTTTCTTTAGCCGAGGGCGCTCATAAGTAAGGTCGGTGGAGCACGGCGGTCCTGCCCCGCCTGTGCCCTATTGGCAGTGCTCCATATAGCCCTCATCGGGCTATGCTGTGGGTTATTCCCGGCTTTGCCCACTGGCCGGACAATTTGATACCCCCTGTGTCCCTCCTGTGGGTTCAGGGGGGTGTTAGCCGAGGGCGAGGTAGTTTACGGTAACACTTTCCGAACTAGTGCTAAAAAAATACACGCGTCTCTCGCCTCCGCTTATACTCGCACTTTTATCGCTATCCGCCGCAACAAATCCCACGACATTATTATCACCTGGGGCAAGCACACAAGACCTCGCTTCCGGCGAAGCTGTATTGTGGACA
>ERZ772821.882-NODE-882-length-20681-cov-6.399253_pt1 | contig 20681 bp, 18 predicted proteins | sample MGYA00580859_ERZ772821 | MGnify/ENA primary metagenome ERZ772821 (study PRJEB29015, sample SAMEA2737674) | human gut metagenome | biome: human gut; feature: human-associated habitat; material: faeces | place: China | collected 2012 ...
CCGGGCTTTCTCTAGAGAAAGCCTGGATCCCCGCCCGGGACCGGGCGGGAAGGACTACCCCGCAGGTTTTAACCTGCGGAGGTTCCAGAGGGGACCACCTGCCGACGGCAGAAACGGCCCGCCCGGCTCCGCCGGGCGCGGCCCACAGAAAGGAGAATCCCTATGCTGCTCTCCGCAGAGCACATTTTTTTGAACTTTGGCCTCAAGCAGCTGCTGGAGGACGTCACCCTCTACCTCAACGAGGGGGATAAAATCGGCATCATCGGCATCAACGGCACGGGGAAGAGCAGCCTCCTCCGGGTGCTGGCAGGGCAGCAGGTCCCCGACCAGGGGACGGTGTCCCTGGACCCCAACGTCCAGGTGTGCTTCCTGCCCCAGAACCCCGCCATGGTGGAGGGAGCCACGGTGCTGGAGCAGGTCTTTCACGACTTCTCCCCGGACACCCGGGCCCTGCTGGAGTACGAGGCCAAGGCCATGCTCACCCGGTTGGGGATCACCGACTTCACCCAGCCGGTGGACACCCTCTCCGGGGGCCAGCGGAAGCGGGTGGCCCTGGCCGCCGTCCTCCTCCACCCGGCGGATGTGCTCATTCTGGACGAGCCCACCAACCACCTGGACAGCGACATGGTCCTCTGGCTGGAGGACCACCTGCGGAAGTTCACCGGGGGCCTGATCATGGTCACCCACGACCGCTACTTCCTGGAGCGGGTGTGCAACCGGATCACTGAGCTCTCCCACTGCCACATCCGCCACTATGAGGCCAATTATTCCAAGTACCTGGAACTGAAAACACAGCAGGAGGAGATGGAGCAGGCCGCCCAGCGCAAGCGCCAGTCCATCCTCCGGGTGGAGTACCAGTGGATCATGCGGGGGGCCCAGGCCCGGCGGACCAAAAACAAGGACCGCATCGCCCGGTACGAGGAACTGAAAGCCCAGGCCGCCCCGGAGACCGACGGGGCTGTGGAGATGGCCACCCTCTCCAGCCGCCTGGGCCGAAAGACGGTGGAGCTGGACCACGTGTCCAAGGCCTTCGGGGACCATGTGGTCCTCCGGGACTTCACCTACCACATCGCCCGGGACGACCGGGTGGGCATCGTGGGCCGCAACGGGGCGGGGAAGTCCACCCTATTAAATCTCATCGCCGGCAAGCTCACCCCGGATTCCGGCACCGTGGACTGGGGGGAGACGGTGCGCATCGGCTACTTCTCCCAGGAGGGGCGGGAGCTGGACCCCCGCCAGCGGGTGTACGACTTCATCCACGAGATCGCCGGCCAGGTGAAGACCCGGGAGGGGAACTTCTCCGCCACCCAGATGATGGAGCGCTTCCTCTTCCCCACCCAGCTGCAAGGCCAGCCCATCGGCAAGCTCTCCGGCGGGGAGCGGCGGCGGCTGTACCTGCTGTCCATCCTCATGGCCGCCCCCAACATCCTCCTGCTGGACGAGCCCACCAACGACCTGGACGTCACTACCCTGGCCATTCTGGAGGAGTATCTGGAGACCTTCCCCGGGGCGGTGCTGGCGGTGTCCCATGACCGGTACTTTTTGGATAAGATGGCCCACCAGATCTTCGAGGTGGGGGAGGAAGGCCAGGTCACCCGGTACAGCGGCAACTACTCCGACTACCTGGACAAGCGCCAGGCCACATCCGCCCCCGCCCAGGAGGAGAAGGCGGAGAAGAAGCCTGCCGGCAAGCCCGCCCGGCAAAAAAAGCTGAAGTTTACCTTCAAGGAACAGCGGGAGTACGACACCATCGAGGCCGACATCGCCGCCCTGGAGGCCCGCATCGCCCAGCGGGAGGGGGAGATGCTGGCCTGCGGCAGCGACTACGGCAAGCTCCAGGACCTGACGAAGGAGCAGGAGGCCGACCAGGCCGCCCTGGAGGAAAAGATGGAGCGGTGGCTCTACCTCACGGATCTTGCCGAGCGGATCGCCGCCCAGGAGGGGTAAATGGACGCCCCGCCCGTTCGCAACCTGCACAAAGGGGCGGGGGAATGTTCGGGAAAGTTGGCCCCTTGCCGGCTGCCGCCGGTTGTGCTACACTGGCCTTGCTTGTCAGAGGACTTGCCATCCCCGGGATGGCTGAAGTGGGACGAGACCGATTTGGTTTCGCCCCGCTTTTTTTTCGGCATACATTGTATGATTCACCCAAATACGAAAAAAGGCTTCCCCTAGAGGGGAAGCCTTTTTCTATGGTGTGGTTCCCAGACAGAACCCGGTGTTACAGCAGGATGATCCCTGCGTCCCGGCAGGTTTCGATGGTCTCGTCGTCCCAGGTGGACACCTGGACCTCGCCGATGTGGGCCTTGCCCAGCAGGAGCATGGACAGGCGGGACTGGCCGATGCCCCCGCCGATGGTCAGGGGGAGTTCCCCCTCCAGGAGCATCTTGTGGAAGGTCAGTTCCCGGCGGTCGTCGCAGCCGGCGGCGGTGAGCTGGCGGTCCAGGGCGGCGGGGTCCACCCGGATGCCCATGGAGGAGAGCTCAATGGTCCGGCCCAGCACGCTGTCCCACAGGAGGATGTCTCCGTTGAGGGTCCAATCATCGTAGTCCGGGGCCCGGCCGTCGTGAGGCTGGCCGGACTTCAGGGGGGCACCGATGCCCAGGAGGAAGGTGGTGGGGTGGTCCTTCACCCAGGCGTCCTCCCGCTCCTTGGCGGTGCGGCCGGGGAAGGCGTCCTCCAGCTCTTGGGAGGTGACGAAGGAGACGTTCCGGCTCAGCTGGGGCAGCACGCACAGCTGGGGGAAGACGGACTGGAGGGTTTTCTGGGTGTCCGCCATGGCGTCCACGATGGACTGGACGGTGGCCTTCAGGTACTCCACGTTCCGGTCCCGGGGGGCGATGACCTTTTCCCAGTCCCACTGGTCCACGTAGATGGAGTGGAGGTTGTCGGGAATCTCGTCCCGGCGGATGGCGTTCATCTCGGTGACCAGCCCCTCCCCCACGGGGAAGTGGTAGTGGTAGAGGGCCATCCGCTTCCATTTGGCCAGGGAGTGGACCACCTGGGCATCCCGCCCGGCGGCGGGGATGTCGAAGGAGACGGGGCGCTCCACCCCGTTGAGGTCGTCGTTGAGGCCGGAGGCCGCCTCCACAAACAGGGGAGCGGAGACCCGGCGGAGGTGGAGGTTGCCGCAGAGGGTGTCCTCAAACACCCGGCGCAGGAGGCTGATGGCCTTCTGGGTGTCGTACAGGTTCAGCAGGGGGGCGTAGTGTTCGGGGATATAGGTCTTGGAAGACATGGCGGGAAAACTCCTTTCGGAAAATTCAGACTCCCCTACGGGTTATCCGTGGTAGAGTTTGGAGGTCTGGTATTTGGGTTCGCTGGTCAGGCGGACGCCCAGGCGGCGGAAGCTGTCCTCGTCCCCCTCGGAGAGGATGACGGTGGTGTGGGCCTCGCACCCCCGGAGCTTTTGCAGCTGCTGCACCGCCCGTTTGGCGTTGGGGTCTGTCACGGCGCAGATGGACAGGGCCACCAGCAGCTCGTCGATGTGCAGCCGGGGATTCTTGTTGCCCAGGACGTTGACCTTTAGATCCTGGACGGGGGCAATCACCGAGGGGGAGATGAGCTGGATCTCGTCGGGGATCCCCCCCAGGTATTTCAGGGCGTTGAGGAGCAGGGCGGAGGAGCAGCCCAGCAGCTCCGAGGTTTTGCCGGTGAGGATGGTGCCGTCGGGCATCTCCATGGCGGCGGCGGGGTCGCCGGTGCGCTCGGCCACGGCCAGGGCAGGGGACACCACGGACCGGCTCAGGGGGGTCAGACCCAGCTGCTTCATGAGCAGTTCGATCTTATACACGGCGGTGCCGTCGGTCTGGCCCCGGCGATGGCGGCACTCCTCGGCGTAGAACCGGCGGAGGATCTCCTCCTGGGAGGCCTGGCACACCACCTCATCGTCTACGATGCAGTAGCCGGCCATGTTCACCCCCATGTCGGTGGGGGACTGGTAGGGGGAGGTGCCGGAGATCCGCTCAAACATGGTTTTCAGGACGGGGAAAATCTCCACATCCCGGTTGTAGTTGACGGTGGTGACCCCGTAGGCCTCCAGGTGGAAGGGGTCGATCATATTCACGTCGTTGAGGTCGGCGGTGGCGGCCTCGTAGGCCAGGTTCACCGGGTGGCGGAGGGGGAGGTTCCAGATGGGGAAGGTCTCGTACTTGGCGTACCCCGCCTGGATGCCCCGCTTGTGCTCGTGGTAGAGCTGGCTCAGGCACACGGCCATCTTGCCGCTGCCGGGGCCGGGGGCGGTGACCACCACCAGGGAGCGGGAGGTCTCCACATATTCATTCTTACCGTACCCCTCCTCGCTGACGATGAGGGGGATGTCATAGGGGTAGCCCTCAATGGGGTAGTGGCGGTAGACCCGCAGGCCCAGGTCCTCCAGCTGGGCCTGGAAGATCTCCGCTGCAGGCTGGCCGCTGAACCGGGTGAGGACCACGCTGCCCACCTGGAACCCAAAGCCCCGGAAGGCGTCGATGAGACGGAGGGTGTCGGTTCCATAGGTGATGCCCAGGTCGCCCCGGACTTTGCTCTTTTCCAGGTCTACGGCGGACACGGCCACCACAATTTCCACCTGGTCCTTCAGCTGGCTGAGCATCCGGATCTTGGAGTCGGGGTGGAAGCCAGGCAGCACCCGGGAGGCGTGATTGTCGTCAAAGAGTTTTCCGCCAAACTCCAGATAGAGTTTGCCGCCGAACTGGTCAATGCGGGAGCGGATGTGTTCAGACTGCATTTCCAGGTATTTCTCGTTATCGAACCCAAGTCTTTCGATCATATTGGTGCGCTTCCTCTCATTTCTCTCTACCCTCCGGCGGGTGCCGGGAAAACCGTTTGGATGGGAATAATGTACCAATTCTTGTATGAAAAGTCAACATCGTGAGAAGAATATTGTCAAACTTGCCGAGAAAATTCCTGCTTCAATTCCTGGTGACAAGAATCTTCTGTGCAAGGTGACGCATCGGCGTTCCTGGGCTGCAGAGCCGTGGAAAAGGGCGGGCCGGGGGGGGCGCCGGGAGCCCGCCTGCCAGAGCGGCGGCAGGCCAGAAAAACCCGCCCCAGACTTGCCTGAATGGAAAAAATGTGCTATAATTTGACGTTCAGAAAAGACAGAACACGCCCAGAGACCTGTGTTATGCTTACAAAAGCCACAAGGAGCGATACAAATATGTTGGAACTGAAAGGACTGACCTATCAGGTCGGCGACAATGGAGGGCAGACGGACATCCTCCGGGGGATTGATCTGACCATCCAAGACAATGCATTCGTGGTCATCACCGGCCCCAACGGCGGGGGAAAGACCACCCTGGCCAAGACCATCATGGGCCTGGTCAAGCCCACAGGGGGACAGATCCTCTGGAACGGCACCGACATCACCGCCCTGTCCATCACGGAACGGGCCAAGCTGGGCATCAGCTATGGGTTTCAGCAGCCCCCCCGGTTCAAGGGGCTGAAGGTGCGGGACCTGCTGGAGCTGGCCTCCGGCCGGCAGAAGCTCACCCGGGACCAGTGCTGTTCCTACCTCAACCGGGTGGGGCTGTGCGCGGCAGACTATATCGACCGGGAGGTGGACACTTCCCTCTCCGGCGGCGAGGTCAAGCGCATTGAGATTGCCACCATCCTGGCCCGGCCCAGCGGCCTGCTGATCTTTGACGAGCCGGAGGCCGGCATTGACCTGTGGTCCTTCGCCAAACTCACGGAGACCTTCCGTATGCTCCAGGACCGGCGGGAGAATACCATCATCGTCATCTCCCACCAGGAGCGCATCATCGACCTGGCCGACGAGATTGTGATGATCTCCGGCGGGAAAGTGGCCCGCCACGGCCCCAAGGCGGAGATTATGCCCCACATTCTGGCCGACACCGGCGGCATGTGCAACTTCTTGCAGCCTGACCGGGAAAACTGCCGGCAGCCAAAGGAGGACTGAGCCATGGAAAACGTAGACATCCGGCTCCTGCGGGAGATTGCCGACCTGGAAACCACCCCCCAGGGGGCCTACAACATCCGCAAGAACGGGGAGCTGGCCTCCCGCAACACCACGGCCAACATTGACATCGTGTCGAAAACCGACAAGTCGGGCATTGACATCTACGTCAAGGCCGGCACCAAGCACCAGTCGGTCCACATCCCGGTGATCATCACCCAGACGGGGCTGGACGAGCTGGTGTACAACGACTTTCACATCGGCCCGGACTGCGACATCGTCATCGTGGCCGGCTGCGGCATCCACAACGAGGGCAGCCAGGAGACCAAGCACGACGGGGTGCACACCTTCTACATCGGGGAAAACTCCAAGGTCCAGTACGTGGAAAAGCACTACGGCGAAGGGGAGGGCACCGGCGAGCGGGTGATGAACCCCCAGACGGTGGTCTACCTGGAGAAGGGAGCCTCCCTGCAGATGGAGACCACCCAGCTGCGGGGGGTGGACTCCACCAAGCGCTACACCAAAGTGGTGGTGAAGGAGGACGCCGAGGCAGTGATCACCGAAAAACTCCTCACCCACGGCAAGCAGATGGCGGAGTCGGAGATGGACGTGATCCTGGCCGGCGAGGGGGCCAGCGGCCGGGTGATCTCCCGGTCGGTGGCCCAGGACACCTCCCAGCAGATCTTCTATCCCCGGATGATTGGGGACGCCGCCGGCTTTGGCCATGTCCAATGTGACTCCATCCTTATGGGGCAGGCCAAGATCCAGTCCATCCCCGCCCTGACGGCCAACCACCCCGACGCCCAGCTGATCCACGAGGCCGCCATCGGCCGCATCGCCGGGGACCAGATCCTCAAACTGATGACCCTGGGCCTGACGGAGGAGGAAGCCGAAGAGGAGATTCTCAATGGCTTTCTTGGATGAGCGGGAGGACGCCCCCACCCCGGAAAAAGAGGGGATCTACTACGTCAAGGAGGACCCAGACCTGGGAAAAATCCGGGGCCTGGACCCCTGGGCGGTGGAGAACGGCATCCACCTCATCCGCATGGAGAAGGACGCGGCCGAGGGCATCATGATGATTCGCAAGAGCAACCAGCAGCAGTACGGCACCGTCCACGGCGGCATGCTGGTGGCCTTTGCCGACACCATTGCCGGCCACAGCCTGGTGCCCCACGGCCGGGTGTGCGTCACCCAGGGGAGCACCGTGAACTTCCTGCGGCCGGCGGCGGGGGCCTACCTCTTCTGCCGGGCAACCCCGGTGCAGGTGGGGGGGCGGATCTGCGTGGTGTCCGTAGAGCAGCGCAATGACCGGGACGAACTCATCACCACCGCCCTGTTTACCTTCGCGGTGGTCAAGAAGATGGACCCCATCTCCCTGCCCCCCAAACACCCCGGGCTGACGTTTTAAGGCAGACACAAAGCAGCCGGGGCGGCGATGCCGCCCCGGCCAGTCCCCCAGAGGGGGAACGCGGTCTGCGCGTATTCCAGTTTTAGAGATCCCAGTCCTCGAACTCGTCCTCCATCTCGCAGGCGCTGCAGGGGCAGGCGCGGCGGAGGGCCTCCTTCTTGGCCTGCAGCCGGGCAGAGACAGCGTCTACACAGCGGGTGATTCGCTCCAGATTGGCCATCACCAGGCACACCACGGCGAAGGCGGCCAGGAGCACGGCGATGAGTTTGAGGATCGTACTTGTCAATTTCATAGAAAAACCTCCCAAATACAGTTGCGCGGAAACCGTGGTCTATGGTAGTATTTTACCTGATCCCTTGGTAAAATACAATCCGCAAATCAATTTTTCCACGGATTTCTCATCGCAGGGTCTGGCGGCCCCCGCTGCCCCGGCCCGGAAAGGAACGGTAACAACGTATGCGGCTACAAAATGACAGAGGCGAGATCCAAATCAGCAGCGAGGTCTTCACCACCATCACCGGTGCCGTGGCCACCAGCTGCTTTGGCGTAAAGGGGATGGCGGCCCGGTCCAAGAAGGACGGGCTGGTCCACCTGCTGCGCAACGAGTCCATGGCCAAGGGGGTCCGGGTGATCTTCGAGGCCGACGACACGGTTTCCATCGAGCTGCACATCATCGTGGACGCCGGGGTGAACCTGACTGCGGTGAGCAGCTCCATCATGAGCGAAGTCCGGTATGCCGTGGGCCAGATGACCGGCGCCCAGGTCCGGGCGGTGGACGTCTATGTGGACTCCATGCAGATTGACTGAGAAGAGGGGAGAGAAGAGGAATCATGGTACAAGCAGTTGACGGCAAGACCCTTGCGGCGATGCTGATTCACGCCTCCGCCTCTCTGGACGCGGAAAAGCAGAAGATTAACGAGCTCAACGTCTTCCCCGTGCCCGACGGGGACACGGGCACCAACATGAGCCTGACCATCGGCACCGCCGCGACAGAGCTGCGGCAGAAAAACCCCGCCACCGTGGGGCAGGCCACGGCTCTGTGCGCCTCAGCCATGCTCCGGGGCGCCCGGGGGAATTCCGGGGTGATTTTGTCCCTGATCTTCCGGGGCTTTTCCCGGGCCATGAAGGACAAGGACACCATGGACGGCATCGACCTGGCCGACGCCATCAACGCCGGGGTCATCGCCGCTTACCGGGCGGTGATGAAGCCGGCCGAGGGCACCCTGCTCACCGTCTCCCGCCTGGCGGGGGACCGGGCCGGCCGGGCAGCCGAGGAGAACACCGCCTTTGAGTACGTCCTGGCCTCCGCCATCGACCGGGCCCGGGAGGCCCTGGCCGATACCATCCACCAGAACCCCGTGCTGAAAAAGGCCGGCGTGGTGGATGCCGGCGGCATGGGCTTTGTGGTGGTCCTGCAGGCCATGCTGGACGAGCTCCAGGGCATTCCCGCCCCCCAGAGCGGGCAGGAGGAGGCCAAGCCCCAGGAGAAGGCCGACTTCGGCGCCCTGGCGGAGGAGGAGCTCACCTTTACCTACGACACCGTGTTCATCGTCCGCCGCACCGGGGGCAAGCCCTTGGAGGAGTACCGGGCTTGGCTGGAGACCATCGGCGACAGCCTGGTCATCGGAGAGGGGGACGAGGAGTTTAAGGTCCACGTCCACACCGACGACCCGGGCCTGGCCCTCACCAAGGCCCAGGAGTACGGCACCCTGGAGCTGGCCAAGATCGAGAACATGCGCACCCAGCGGGACGAGCTGGCCGCCGGCAAGCAGGCCCAGTCCACCGACGACCTGGAGGCCGTAGAGGCCGAATTGGAGGCCATGGAGCAGGGGGACACCCCCTCCGCCCCGCCGGAGAAGAAGTACGGCTTTGTGGCGGTGGCCGCCGGAGCGGGCCTGGCCAAGGTGTTCTTTGATCTGGGGGCCGACGGGGTCATCAGCGGCGGCCAGACCATGAACCCCTCCACCGAGGACATCCTCAAGCAGATCCGCAAGACCCCGGCGGAGATTGTCTATGTCCTGCCCAACAACAAGAACATCATCATGGCCGCCCAGCAGTGCGTGGACCTGGTGGAGGACAAGAAGGTCATCGTCCTCCAGGCCAAGACGGTGCCCCAGGGCATCTCCGCCATGATCGCCATGGACCCCGACGGGGAGGAGGCGGACAACACCGCCGCCATGGAGGCGGCCATGGCAGGGGTGACCACCATGGAGGTTACCTACGCCGCCCGGGACTCCGAGTTCGACGGCACCGCCATCCACGCCGGAGATTACCTGCTGCTGGTGGACAACCAGCTCTTCGGCACCGAGAAGAATTTGGACGCGGCCCTGGACCGGCTGGCCCAGGAGAGCGCCCAGCGGGGAGGGGAGTTCATCAGCATCTTCTATGGCGAGGGCGTGCAGGCCGGGGAGGCCGAGGGCGCCCAGGCCAAGTTTGAGGCGGCCTGCCCCGAGGCGGAGATCACCACCCTGGAAGGCGGCCAGCCGGTGTACCATTACCTGATCTCCGTAGAATAAATCCCCCAGGGGACCCCATTCAGACCCAAAGAAAGGGCTGCGTCTCAGCAGCCCTTTCTTTTTTGATGTTCGTATTTCTCCTTGGTGGCTTTGCCCCCTCGTATGTGCCGTTCCGCTTTGTTCCGGTCCAGGACCTCTTTCACCTGGAGGTAGAGGGAACGGTTGAAAAGGGGCAGCCGCTGGGACAGGTCCTTGTGCACCGTCGACTTGCTGATGCCGAACTGCTTTGCTGCGGCTCGGACGGTTGCCTGGTGTTCCAGGATGTACAGGGCCAGGTCGCAGGCGCGCTCTTCCATATCAGTCCGCAAGTTCTACCACTCCCCACGTTGTCCGTGTCACCACTGTATGCGGGGCGGGGGGAGAATAGACCATCCCCCGCTGCCGGCGGCCTGCCGGAGCGGGGGACGGGGGATCAGGATTCCATGTGGCGGCCCAGGAAACCTGCGATGGCCTGGGCCAGCTCATGCTCGGACTCGGCCACCTCCAGGTGGTCCTTTTCACAGAGGAAGGCCACGCAGCCCAGCACGTCCCCCTGGGTCAGAATGGGGGCGGCGGTGGAGAGGACATACCGGTCGGTGTAGTCGCTGACCGGCAGGGGGGGCTGGCCAGGCTGATGCTGGTAGAGCTGGCGGCCCTCCATGATCTGGGCCAGGGCGGGGGAGATGCTCTTGTCGGTGAGCTCCCGCCGGCCGCCGCCGGCCACGGACAGGCAGACGTCCCGGTCGGTGATGGTGACCATCTTGCCGGTGGTCTTGTAGAGGGACTCGCACAGCTGGGCGGAGAAGTCCCCCAGCCCGCCCATGAGGGAGTATTTCTTAAACACCACACCGTCCCCGTTGGTGAAGATCTCCAGGGGGTCGCCGTCACTGATAACATTGGCATGGAACACCTTGTCCGGACGCCGTTTTGCAGTCTGGACGATGGTGACAGGTGAGATATGCTCCATGCCTCCCTTAAAATTTACGGTGTCCTCCCCGGCCGGAGCCATGGCAGCCACAGCTACCGTCTGCTCCACAGGCAGTGTCCCGGAGCGGAGAATGGCGTCCACATCCGACTGGAGCTGGATCTCCAGGTGATCCTCGTACACCTGGATCTTCCGGATGATGAGCTCCAGGTCGTTGCGCTCCAGGGCGTCCTTGCGGAGAATGTCCCCAAAGACCTCCATGGCGGTGCGGGCCGCCCGGTTCACCTGGATGATGGTGTTGCGCTTGTCCGAGAGCATGTCGATCTGGTGTCGTATGCCCTCGATCTTCTTCTGCAGGTCGGCCTCCAGCTCGGCGTAGGTCTCTGACAGAAGCTCCTCCTGCTCCGGGTGCTTCATGAGATCCCGGATGCGCTGGCGCTTGGTGACCTTCAGCTCCTCCTGGAGGTCATCCAGTACCTCCGCCAGGCGGTCGGCACTCTGCTCCGTCTCGTGCACATCCTCCTGCTCCCGGGCCAAATCCTCGTTGAGCCGAGCCAGCATATCCGCCGAGTGGTCCATCACCTGCCGGACATAGCTTTTCAGCAGCTCGTCCAGCTTGTCGGTGCGGATGTGGTGGGAGGTACACCCCGCCCGGCCCCGCCGGTGGTAGGTGCCGCAGGTGTAGGCGCTTTTCAGATCGCCGCGGCTCATGGCGAACATGGGGCTGCCGCAGTCCCCGCACACCAGAAAGCCGGAGTACACATTGTCGTACTTCTTTACCCCCCGGTAGTGGGAGGTGGTGCGCTTCTCCCTTAACGCCCGGGTGGTGGCAAAGGTGCGGTAGTCGATGATGGCCTGGTGGTGGTTTTCAATGACGATCTGCTCGTCCTCGTCCCGGAGGATGTCCCTGCCGTTGATCTTCTTCCGGGTATACTTTCCCTGGCGCAGGGTTCCGATGTAGAAGTCGTTGTCCAGGATGCCCTGCACCGTCACAATGGCCCAGTCCCGTTTGACGGTTCGATTGTACTCCTTTCCGGCGGCCTCCTTCCGGTCCCGCTCCGCCATACGGGGGGTGGGAATGCCCTGGTCGGTGAGGTAGTTGGCGATCTTTTTATAGCCCCAACCCTCCTCGTTGTAGAGTCGGAAGATGGTGCGGACGATGTCCGCCTCGGTAGGGACGATCTCAAACTCCTGCCGCTGGTTGATGATGTAGCCGTAGGGGGCGGCGCAGATCCATTTCCCGTCGGCCTGCCGCCGCTTGATGACATTGCGCACCTTTTTGCTGGTGTCGGTGACGGGCATCTCGTTGATGAGGAACTGAAACTGAATTTTAAGCCAGTCGTCGTCGTTTGGAAAGTCAATGCCGTCTCCGATGGAGATGATCCGCACCCCGGCGTCCCGCAGGTCCTCCAGCTCCACCAGTCCCCGGCTGTTGCGCCGGGAGAAACGGGAGAAGTCCTTGACGATGAGGATGTCGTACTGGTGGGTCACCAGCTTTTTCCGCATGGCCTGGTAACCCTCCCGCTGCTCAAAGGTGTAGCCGGAGCGGTCCCGATCCTCATAGAAGGTAAGGGTGCTGCCGGGAAATTTCTGCTTCACAAAGTCCTCGATGATGGCCTTCTGGTTTTCAATGGAGATATTTTTCTGATCCAGCTCATCGTCCACCGAGATGCGGGTGTATCCCGCGATATCAAAGGTCTCAATCATGGGTTGCCGCCCCCTTTCAAGTACCGCTCCATGACCCGGTCAAACTCAGAGATATAGTCGGCATCCTGTTTCTTTCGGAACTGGGCATAGATGTCGCTGACCTTTTTCACCGCCGCCTCCCGGGAAATATGTCCCTTGCCCTCCAGCACATTGCGCCGGTTGTTGGTGAGGAAGCGGTCTGTCTCGTGGAGCCAATCTTCCATACTCATGGGCTGCTCGTCCTCTGCCATCAGCTCGGCGTAGTCGATGAACATGGTTACCAGACGGTTGAGCCGGGACAGTTCCTTTTCATTGAGGTAGTTTTTTGCCACCAGGGTATCGCTTTTCAGAATCTTTCCGTCCGGTGCGCCCTTCCAGGTGGTCAGGCCCATGGTGGGGCTGTCCAGGGTGGCCCGCTCCGAGATGAGCTCCGCCGCCGTCTTGCCGGTGACGGCAAAGTGCAGCTTGTTCTGTACGAAGGCATAGAAGGCTTTTGTTGTCTCGCTGTTCTTGTCGTAGTCATAGCTGCACTGTTCAAACACATCGGCAATCTTCTGATAGGCCCGGCGTTCGCTGGCCCGGATCTCCCGGATGCGTTCCAGCAGTTCGTCAAAGTAGTCCCGACCGAAGGGCTTGCCGTTTTTCAGCATATCATCGTTGAGGACAAAGCCCTTGGTGATGTACTCTTTCAGGGTTTTCGTGGCCCACTGGCGGAAACGGGTGGCCTTTTTGGAGTTCACCCGGTAGCCTACGGCAATGATGGCATCCAGGTTGTAGTGCTCCAGGGTGCGGCAAACCCGCCTGGATCCCTCCTCTTGAACTGTTTCCATTTTGGAAACGGTTGCCTCTCGGGTGAGTTCCTCCTCCTCGTAGATGTTTTGCAAGTGCTTGGAGATAGCTGGAACATTCACATCGAACAGCTCTGCCATTGCCTTTTGAGTCAGCCAGAATGTCTCGTCCCGAAACACAACACAGACAAACTCCTTCTCGCCGTCGTTGTTGTAGAGCAGGATCTCCCCCCGCTGCATCGGCTTTTGATCCATGGTATCCCCCTTCAACAATATAGTTTGTTTTTGTTTTTCTCTTTGTAGATAACATTGTATATCGATTTTTGAAGAATTGCAAGCAGAAAATTAAAATAGGAGGAGGCAATCTACTGCCTCCCCCACCTTCACATGGTCATGGCCTGCCGCCCCTGCTTTTGCTCCTGGACTTCCTTCTCTGCCTGTCGCCGCTGGTTGTAGAGCAGCAGATCCCGGGTCTGCTGATACAGGTCTGCCTCTCCGGACAGGAAGACCGCCACCAGATAGTTCTGGGCCTTGTACTGCTGGTAAAGCGGTTTCAGGGATTCCCGGAATGTCGCATCATCTCGTTCCTCTCTGGTCAGCCAGAGTTCCACAATTTTGTTTTGTTCCCTTACTTCCATGCGCAATGGGCCGTCAACTCCTCTCCAATATTTTCCTCTATCCAGAGAAAAATATTCACATCGTTTGCTGCCAAGTTGGGTCGTCTGCGTGATCGTCCTCCTTGTGACCGAGGGCGATTTTCTTTTGCCGCTGCCGGCGAAGCGTTTTCTTGTCTGCGTGCTGGTGCATGGTGGTGGCATCCCTTACGGTATTAGAATCTTGACCGCGCTCCAGAGAGCGGATAAGCCGGACCAGATCGTCTGCAAGACCACCATCCCCACCATCGTCCCCAGCAAGATCAGGGCCAGCCATATCATCACCGACATTGCCGTACTCAGACTGGGAGGCGAAACAGAAATCTCTTTCTTCTTCCCAGCCTGTCGCAGCAGCGCGTGTATTTCCGCCACATCCCGCGCCAGGGCCTCCATCTGAGCCTGGGCGGGACACGGCTCCCTCCGGTTGGAAACCTCCCGCAGAAGGGCTGTGTGGGCCGCGGTATGCTGGTTCAGGTTCTCCAAAGTGTCGCTCTGCTCTGCCGTCAACCGATACAACGCTTGGATCATCATCAGCAGATTTTCCCACTCCTCTCTGCTGGGACAGTTCTGCGGTGTCATAGATGGCGGAGCGTTCCGCCGCTTCAATTCCTCCATGGGCAATCGCTGCCCGGATTCTGAATTCATGTTCCATGGCCTCCTTCGTGTACTTCTCCTCGTGGAGCCTGTTATCCCGGCACTTCATTCTCGCGGGCGTGGTGTAGGTGATGTTCTTTCTGTTCTCTGTCCAGCGCACTTCGTAACCTTCGCTCTTCATCAGAGAAATGAATTCCTCCCTAGTGGCAGCGTACTTCATACACTGATCAATGGTGTTCATCAGTCGGAACTTCCAGCTTTCACCTTTGACAGCAGAGCGGTACTCTCTGGTCCCCATTCGCTTTTGCTTGACCTGCTTCTGCGGCGGCGGAAGGATCTCCAAGCCATGTGCGGCACATATTTCATCGTTGGCTATCCGGTGGGCCTGCAGGTCGGCGGCACTCTGGTGGAGCTTCTTACCGTCCTGGAAGCTCACACTGTTCACCACCAGGTGATTGTGGAAATGACCTGTATCCACATGGGTGGCCACCAGTACCTCGAAGTTGGGAAACTCACGCTGGGCCAGTTCCAGCCCCATAGCGTGAACCTCCTGCGGGGACAGGTCATCCTGCTTGTCAAAGGACTGCACAAAGTGGTAGTACTGTCGGCCGTCTGTCTTATCGAACCGCTTCTTGGTAAGCCGCATCTCATCGTAGACGGAACGGGCAGTACAGTTCCATCCGGATACAAGCCGACGATCTTCCCATGTGGTTTTCTCCTCCTGCTGGACATAGCGCAGCACACCACCAAGAGCACCGCCGCCCCCGCCACGGTTCTTAATTGCGGTAAAGGTTGCCATTAGGTCACCTCCCGCAGCAGTTCCCGGAGCTGTTCATAGATCTTTCCGTAATTCTCTGCCAGGGCATCACCCTTGACTACTGTCACCCGCCCCATGTTAGCCAGGGTGGTGAGCTGATTTAGATTTCGCCCCTGGGCTTTCAGTTCAGACAGCACCTGTTCCAGCCCTTCCACCCGCACGATCTCTTTTGCCAATCCGCTATAACACAGGTAGTCGGTGACCGTCAGGCCAGCGGCTTTGGCACGCTCCCGAATGGTTTCCTTGGTACGAGGTGTCACCCGCAGGGTGATGATTTCCGACTTCTTTATCCTCACAATTTGTACCTCCTTTCGTCCTTCGTCTCAGCCAAACGAAAGCCCAGCACAGCACCCGCAAGGGGTACGCCGCATCCGTAAGGCAGCAGAGCTGCCAACGGCTGCGCAGCGGGTTTCGTTTGGAGAGGAGACGCAGTGTAGTGAGTGAACCCAGCCGCTGGCGGCGGGGTGAACGATATGAAACTTGCGTCGACGACGGGGTACGGGGCAGCGCCCCGAAACTGTGCATGGCGTATAGCCGGGCGCGATGCTTGCCCTCGTCGGAAGCGACTGCGCATCCGTCGCTTCCGACCGAGGTCGAAAGCTCCCTCGCTCCGTGCTTCCTCCTCTCCCCAGCGAAACCGCTGGCGCTGGGTTTCGCCGGGGCCCCGATTAGGGCGAGAAATCTTTGGTAACAGGGTCGATGGGGACGATGTTTCTGGTAGGGGCATCATCGACCCTATCGACCCTATCGACCCTACGCAGGCAGATGAGCCGCTCACCATTGCTCTTGCGGAAGGTCACTGAAATGCCGCTGCGCCTTAGAGCGGCAACGCTTTTGCGAATCTGGTGGGAAAAGCTGTTGGGGGAAAATCCCTCGATACCGGCAGGGTCGATCTTTTCCAGCAGCCCCTTGGCAGGGACGCAGATTTCAGACTGTTCCCGCATCAGTGCAGAGAGAAGCAAGATGATCCGTCCTGCTGGCTGTCCTGTCTGCTTACCGTCATCTGAGAGCAGGTTCCAGACATGGGTTTCACTGCTGAACTCCAGAGACAGCTCCCGGTAGGCGATGTCCCTGCCGGTGCAGTAGAGGGTGGCGGTATTCTCTCCGCGCTTACTCTTGCGGAGTACAAAGTTGGAATCCGTCGCGCCGCTTAAGCCTGTGGTACCCGAGATCATGTTCATGGGATCATCGTCATTCATCTTCCGCAGATGATGGACCAGCAGTACCCCGATCCGGTACCGGTCTGCCAGCGCTTTCAGGACACCAATGTCCCGGTAGTCATTGGCGTAGGGGTTTGCCTCATTCCCAGTGGATCGGATGCGCTGGAGCGTGTCGATGACCACCAGTCCGGTAGCGGGATGCTCTTGGAGAAACTGCTCCATCTGGTCTACCAACCCATTGTGGAGCTGCTCGGACATCACAGCGAAGTGCAGCGTCGATGGCGCGTCCTCGGTGAGATCAAAGAGTCGGCTTTGAATGCGCTGGAAGCTGTCCTCCAGACAGAGATAGAGCACTTCACATGGACGAGTGGAGAAGTTCCAGAGCGGTTTCCCCTGAGCTACCTGGAGGCACAGCCACAGCGCCAGCCAGGACTTGCCGATCTTCGGTGCTCCCGCCAGCAGATGCAGACCCGGAGGCAGCAGATCCTCCACAAGAAAGGAAATCGGTTCGTAGTCAACAGACTGCAAGGTATTGGCATCAATGGTACATAATTTTTTCACACTATCTCCTCCTCCCGGTATTTGGCGGGGCACAGCTATATTGAATACCTGATTTATTTGTAATATAATTATCGGGTACAAACTCAGTATAACAGATTAAAATACTGTTGCAAGGGCTTGGAGCACAGTTTCAGCCCCACAAACGCAAGATGGGTAAAAGTTGAAAACTTGATCGGGTACAAAGGAAGTGTGGCAGGCGATGTACTACATGAATCATGACGCAGTGGACTATTTCCGGGTGGACTTCACACCGGACGAGAGCATTGTGGGAGGAAAATATTATCCTCTGGGAACCTTCGCGGCGGAGGCACTGGAGTGCGGATTGAATGTCTCTGAGGAGATTCACCGGAGTCTGAAACGCTTCCAGGAGGAATTCCAGGTTTTCCTGGCGGCCAGAGATCCGTCCAGCGCGGCCACGGCGCTCCATGCTATGCGGCAGTTGTGGAAGGTACTGGAGGAGCTGCCGCTATACAACAAGCTTCTGGCAGGTGACAACCGGATGTCCGCGCTGATTCCCTATCTGCGCGGACACCCGGATATTCTGGATGAGATGCTGACACCGGGGACGCCCCGCAATGAGGCGTACACCCGGTGGATGGAGAAACTGGAGCGGCTGGAAGATGACCTGCGGGCCTTTGTCAGAAATACGAAGTGGATGTTGGAGGAGTTCTTTCAGGAGCTTCCTACCCGGAGGCGGCAGGACTACATCAAGGCTTATGCTGGTTACCGGAGCGTCATGGAAGAGGCGATGAACCAGAAGAAGGACCGGGAAGACGAGGGAGAAGAGTGGGAAGACAGTACAGTAGACTTGGATACCGTCTCTTTTAGTTACCCCGTGAATATTTCTCTGGTTCCGGTTAAAGAATCCAAGTCACATCGTCTGACGCTGGCGGAGCAGATGACCTTTGAGAGCCTCACCAGCTTTCTGTACATGGATCTGTACAAGGGGATGGCTGCCGGGAATCTGCCCCGCCGCTGCGCCCATTGCCGCAGGTGGTTTCTGGCGGTAGGGGGCTACGATACCCGATACTGTGACCGGGTGGTACCGGGAACCGGCGGCAAGACTTGTAGGAAGGTAGGAGCTCATGAGCGGGAAAAGGAAAAGCAGAAGACCGAAACCGCTACTCGGGAGTATAGCCGGATCTACAACCGGCTGAAGGCCCGTAAGCGGCGGGGCCGGATTACCACGGATGAGTGGAACCGACATGTAGTCCAGGCACAGGAGCTGAAGGACGCTTTTCTGGCAAAGCAGATTACCCAGCAGGAGTATGTACGGAAATTGGAGGAGCTGTGAAAAACCAGCGGAAATCCTGTCATGTGCTCTCTCCGACTTGACCATTTTCCCCGGAATTATTTATAATAAAAGAAAAAATCTCATCTTCCCTGGAGGTTCCTATGGACTACATCACCGTACGGGAGGCAGCGGAAAAGTGGGGCGTGTCAGAGCGCCGAATCAATCAATATTGTGCCGAGGGCCGCATCCCCGGCGCGGAGCGGTTCGGCGGAGCCTGGGCCATTCCCGCGGGCGCCGAAAAGCCCGGCGACCCCCGCAAACAGAAAACGCAAACCGCACCCCCAAGCGCGAAGCAAGCGCCGGAGCTGTTTCCCGGCTTCATGCCCCTGATGAACACCCCGTTTTGTCCCGGGTGCTGCAAAGAGACCATCGCCCGCATGGAAGCCGGTCCGAAAAAGGACATTGCCCTGGCGGAGTACCACTATTTCAGCGGGCAGGCGGAAAAGGCCATGCAGGAAACGGAAGGTTATCTTACGGCGGCTGACGGCGGGATTCGTCTTTCCGCCTGTCTGCTTTTCGCCTATGCCTGCCTAACCATGGGGCGCATCGACCATGCCCGGAACGCCCTGGGTGAGATCCGGCGCACCCTGGCTTCCGGCGGGGAGACCGACCCGGCGGCCCGTGCCATGGAGGCATTTGTGGCATTTGCGGCGGCGGTGCTGCTGCACCTGCCGTTGCCGGAGGAAATGCCACCCGCGGAATCCTTTCTGCCCCTGCTGCCCCCCGGGCTGCGGGCCTTTGCCCTGTATGTGCAGGCCCACTATCTCTATCTGAAGGAGGACTACGCCAACAGCGCCGGGATGGTGGAGGGAGCCCTTGCCATGGGAGCGTCCGCCTACCCCATCCCCGCCATCTACCTCCATCTGGTGGCGGTGATGGACTACATGAGTCTCAAGGCGACGGAAAAGGCCCAGACCCATCTGCTGACCGCCTGGGAGATCGCCCGGCCGGACGATCTCATCGAGGCCTTCGGGGAGCACCACGGCCTGCTGGGGGCCATGCTGGAGGCGGCCATCAAGCCCAACTGGCCAGAGGATTTTAAGAGAATTATCGACATCACCTACCGTTTCTCTTCCGGCTGGCGTAGAGTTCACAACCCCATCACCGGCCACGATGTGGCCGACGACCTGACCACCACGGAGTTTGCCATCGCCATGCTGGCGGCCCGGGGCTGGACCACCCAGGAGATCGCCCGGCACCTGAATATCTCCGCAAATACGGCAAAACGCCATATTTCCGAAGCCATGAAAAAGCTGAAGGTGAAAAACCGGAAGGACCTGAAACAATATATGCTGCGATAGAAACATGCCCGCGGGATAGCCCGCGGGCATCACCCGTTTTTGGGGGTAAAATGGGTAATAGACCCTTCGGCTCATTCCAGATATAATAGAAGCAAATCACGATGCCAGCCGGACGATCCAATGGCTGAACACATACCGGAACAAAACCACAAACTTCTTCTGTGAGGTGGAAAGGAGAACTCATATGAAAAAGAGACTGTTTGCTTTGCTGCTCTGCCTGGCCCTGTGCCTGTCCCTGCTGCCCATCACGGCGCTGGCGGATGGGGATGGCGGTGTGGCGTACATCGAGCGCGGCTGGGACGGCAACGCCGTGACAGAACAGGTAGAAACCATCGATACCTACACCCTCATGGACAAAAACACCGTCACTTGGAGCGAAAGCACCACTGGCGGCTGGTATGTGGCTAGAGACAATGTCACCATCAACCAGCGCGTCCAGGTACAAGGCAACGTGTACCTGATCCTGATGGACGGCTGCACCCTCACCGTCAACGGGGGTATCCAGCTGGAGGCGGGCAACAGCCTCACCATCTACGGCCAGTCCGAACAGGCAGGCACCATGGGCCGACTGATCGCGTCCATTACGGAGGAAGACGCTTCCATCTACCATGCTGTCATTGGCGGCAACGGCAGTGACACCGGCGGCAACGAAGGCGGCGCAGTCACCATCCATGGCGGCTTCGTCTCCGCCACGGCTACTGTCATCGATTTCTCCCAGAGCGATCCCGATACATCTCAGGGGAACAATAACGGCTCTTTTGCTGGTGACTCCTATGGTGCGGCCATCGGCGGCGGCGGCTCAGAAACCGGTACCGGCGGCGACGGCGGAACCATCACCATCTTCGGCGGCACGGTCCGGGCAGAAAGTGTCCTCGGTGCAGGCATCGGCGGCGTTCAGGTTTTCTGCGAAGAGCCCGGCGACATGCTGCGTGCCGCCCGTGGGGCTGAAGAAATACAGGTGCAGGTTGCGCGGGTGCATGGCATGGCCTCCCAATTTCAGATTGCCTGTATTATAACGAAAAATATCCGCGAATGCTCGGTGCTGCAAATGGAAAATGAGGACATCGTGCAGAGCGCAGTGAGCATGG
>ERZ772821.884-NODE-884-length-20635-cov-5.718416_pt1 | contig 20635 bp, 14 predicted proteins | sample MGYA00580859_ERZ772821 | MGnify/ENA primary metagenome ERZ772821 (study PRJEB29015, sample SAMEA2737674) | human gut metagenome | biome: human gut; feature: human-associated habitat; material: faeces | place: China | collected 2012 ...
AGTATAACCGCTTCTGCGTCCGCTGCGTCCATAGCTGCAAGCAGAGCTTCCGTGCGGATCTCATCGCCTGTCCGCACTTCTCCCGCAAGGCATCGAGGTGTAGACAGTTAGGGGTCGAAAAAGCCTGTGATTGCAAGCCTCAGAGCGGCGCAAATTGACCAGCCTAAGTGATTGTATTCCCTGCGCAGTTTCTTCTTTAGCGCGGAAATAAGTGTCGATTTCGGCACTTGTTTGAATGCCCGGAAAACGAATCAAGAGCCTCTGTCGATGCCCGGTTTGGGTGTCGGCAGAGGCTCTTTTTTTGTATCTTTTCTGTAAATACCGTCAAAATCACACGTTAATCCATAGTATCACTATTAGCGTTTCTGTATAACTATGCCTCTAACCAATATAATTATCATGAGCGTTATAGAAAAGGTGTAGGTACCCGCTATGATTGACAAACGAATAGGTAAACGAGTAAAACAATGCCGGGAACGCCTCGGAATCTCGCAAGAAGAGCTTGCGGAAAAGACCGGGCTGACAGCAAATTATATTTCCACGGTTGAACGCGGTATGTCATTCCCTCGCTGTGAGAAATTGATCATTCTTCTCAATGGGCTTGAGGTTTCGGCTGACGCGATCTTTTGTGATGTTCTGGATCACTCAACGAGCTACAAGGCATCTGAACTTTCCGAGAAACTTGACTCGCTGCCCCCACAAGCACAGAAACGTATCTTGCAGATGGTTGAGCTGATGATTCAGCAGGAAACCTCGGATAATGGCTAAGTTCGCCAAGGACTGCGTGTTTTTTCACGCAGTCTTATTTTTTTGCCATTTTTCGACCGATTTCTGCATATCTCCGTGCTATACTCTGTATTAGAGACATAGAGACGGTCTTTAATACACAGAAGGGATGGAGAACAACCATGAAAAGTTGCGCCTTTACCGGACATCGCCCGCAGCACCTCCCGTTCGGAATGAACGAGAATGACGACCGCTGTGTCAAGCTCAAGGAGGCACTGAAAGAGCAAATTAGCAATCTTATCGAGGCAGAAGATGTCACGCACTTTATAACCGGCATGGCTCTCGGCGTTGATCTTTACGCGGCTGAGATCGTGCTTGATTTGAAGGCTTGTTATCCCAACATTACACTTGAGAGTGCTATTCCCTGCGAAACTCAAGCGGTCAAGTGGTCGATGGCACAGCGCGAGCGCTATTATGACATTGCTGCGCAGTGCGACAAAGAAACCATGCTCCAAAGCCACTATTCGCCCGACTGCATGGGCAAGCGTAACCGCTATATGGTCGATCACGCCGACTTTATTATTGCGGTATGGGATGGCAGACCCAGTGGGACGGGAAAGACCGTGACCTATGCGCGTGGCAGAAACGGGAAGTCTATCATTGTAATTGACCCGGTGACGCTTGCGATTGAGCGGCTGTAAAACACCCAAAAATCAGGTGTTTCGATCAAAGCCGGTGGGAATCGTGAAAGTCTTTTCGCTTCTGAAAAATCTATTTGCTATCCAGCGATTATCTGGATGATGAACCGCCCTCATCGTTCCGCGTGGCTTTGCACGGCATAGTGAGAAGTCAGTCGGTTCTGGAAAGTCGAATAGCGTCTGCTATGAACAGGGCATCGACTCAGAGAATTAAAATCGCTGGAAACAGGAACTCTCATTTGGAGATTAACCATCATACCACTCATCCCACGCTTCATCCTCGTCCTCATACCAATCTTGGTTATCTTCCCAGAGGTCTTCGGGATTGTCATAGTCATCCCGGAGGCTTCCGGAATTGCTGCCTCCATTGCCGTAATTGAAGGTCTGCCCATTATTACCGCCTGACGGATAATATTGCGAGAAGGATTTCAGCATATACTCGCTGTCGTTTTTCCACTGAGCGCACATACCGGCAGCGATCATTTCACCATTTTCATCATACCAGTAAACATTGAAATACTTCTGGTTTTGCTCCAACTTTTCAAAGTTTTTGCAGTTCAGTCTCTTATCCGGTTCACCGAGCGAAGTGTATTTTAAGCAGCTAACCGGCATTCCTTCTACGGGCAGTTTTCCGGAATACTGATCCTTCAGACTTTGTTCCCGCTTTGCAGCATTTTCGGCTGCAATTCGTTGACGCTCGGCTTCCTCGGTGGCATCTTTCTCCGCCTTATAGCCCTTGACACGGGTTTCCAGCGCGTCAACATCCTGCTGCCAGCTCGTATCATATTGCAGCGTGATGTTTGAAAGCTCATCCTGCCCGCCCGCGTATTCCGTCCTGTCTTCGTACATATCGGCGTACTTGCAGTAGACGGACAGCGATGCAGCATCCCGATAGCCGGAAAGCCCAGAGAAGTCCTGCTCGGCAGAAGTGTAATTGCCATTTGACATCTCTTGAAGGGCTGCGTCATAAGCTGCCGCTCTCTGCTTATTGCGGCTTGAGACGGAAATAGAGATACCAGCAATCACGGCTACTGCCAGAACTGCCGCGAATGAGCTTTCCCAGCGGGAACGGCTTCTTTGGCGGCACAGGTTTCTCTTCATCTTTTTCTGAAACAACAGGTTCGATGACTTGGGGTTCTGCTTTCGACTCTTCCGTCTTTGTTTCTGGCGCGGAAATCACGGGGATTTCTACACTTTCAGTCTTTTTCTTGGGCTGCTCCACGCGCTTTTGTGACTCCGGCGCGGCAACTTCCGTAGTCGGCGTGACTGCCGGAGCATCTATCGTGCGGATGACGGTCTTTGTCTGCTCCGGAGGCCAAGGCGCGACCATGCGCGTACAGTCCATAACGGCTTTTATCTGTCCCTGCCGCAGCACATCGTCTTTCCCAAACGGAAGCTCGACCCAATCTCCGACCTTGAGCGGCAAACCGCCGGTCAGATACGCATACGGACGGCGCGTTCCCTGCACCTGAACCGAGCAATAGTGATACACCGTACCGTCGTCAGGTTTTGCGTCTGCAATGGGCTTTGCGGTCGCATGAGAATGCGGCTTTTCTGTTCTGGAAGACGGTGTTGTGGTGAACACTCGTCTGAACCGTTTTTCCCAGCTTTCTTCAAGATATGGATTTTTCAGTGCAAGCTCAAGGCAATGCTGTCCCTGTTTCTCTTGCCCGCAGTCACGACAGGCATTCAGAACATCATACTGTAATCTGCCAATGGATGCGCTCTCGAAAAGCTGCGACGCGAACCGCTCATCATCCAGTGCGGTCAAAAGCAGCAGCGCTTGATTATGGCTCGGAGAATCCAGCCAATCCCAGTCCGGGAGCAGTTTCTCAGCAGTTTCGGCGTCGGTTTTCAGAGACGGCTCCGCGATGTCCAAAAGCCGCCGCCACATCTGGATGCCTTTTGCCGTGTTGCTTGCGAACACATCATCCAGAATGTCGTTCCAAGACAATTCATCGAAATCCTCGGCGGTTTCATGCGGGACTTCTTCCGGATATTCGACCAGCAAAATCTCGCGGCAAATGTCCTCGTAATCCGGAAACTTGCCCTGCGCCAAGAGCCGCTTCGCTCGTTCCACATCAGGATGCAGCAGCACTTTGTTCTGCCAATGGGTGTTGTAGGCTTCTTCCAGCGCATTTTGATAGTCCTGCGCCTCGCCCATTTCCTCATCCTTTTTCCCGCCGAAGTAGGCATAAGCAGAGGACAATTCGGAGAACAGCTCGAATAAGCCGTCCGGATCAACGTGGTTATAGTAGTCTTCCACCGGGCGCGTCGAGAGCAGTTCCGTCCAGAACGTGCCGCAGTCCGTTTCGGAAAGGGCGGCTTCTTCTCGGAACAGGACGCCGCGTTTTGCATCACGCATGATCTCTTCTGCGTTTTCGCCCAGATTCAGGTCAGCGGTCGTGGTCAGAAAAGTCCGCAGTTCCGCCGCCTTTTTCTCGTCAGGCAAAGCTCCCGCGTTCTGGATTCCGGAGGAAATGTTGTGCAGCAGCACTTTTCCGAGAAGCTGAGAAAGCACGGTGTTCTTGGGCGCAAGCTGACCCAGCGCCTTTTTCAGATCGTTCCACGTTTCGGGTAGATCGACGTGGTAGACGAAGGAAAGCGTCAATGTGATCTCCGGTTGCTGTAACGGCGTCCTTTTTAGACTTCCAGAATCTCCACACCAGCCGCATTCCCAAGATGACCCGCGTATCATAACTGGACTTCCGCACCACGGACAGCGCATATTGTTCTCACCTCTTTTGATTGGAATTACTCAACACCCAATGCCTTATATACCGCGTCCTCTGCGCTCTGATAGAAAACCAGATTGAAGCAGCCAATCAAATCTGCTGGGACAAGTCCGAGATCAGCCGCCGATGTGATCGGCAGCAGCACCTTCTTTGCGCCACTGTCAAGGCAGACCTGAAGCGCGTTTGCAAGCTCGTCCACCTTGAGCATGGTTCCCGCGATGCTGATCTCGCCCAGCACCGCAAGACTGCTGAGAGTCGGCTTTCCAAGTGCAATCGAGCAGAGCGCAATCAGCGTGGGAAGCGCCAGCTTCTCGGTCATGCCAATGCCCTGTAAATCCTGATAGTTGATGATATAGTCCTTCGTTGTCGTGCTGATTGCACCGCTGATGCGCTTGCCGTTCGCTTTCAGATAGTTGAAGGCGGTATTTGCCGCTTCCTTGCATTTGCCGTCAGAGTTTAAGCCGGTTCGCTCAAACTTTCCGCTGCCGGGAAGCATCTGCGATTCCAGACGGAAGACGCCGATCATGCCGCTCTTTCCCTGAGAAACCGTATAAACCTGACCGGGATTGCACATTCCTTCGGGGATCAGCTTTCCGCCGCCCTGTTCCGGGACGGAGACGAAATGTTCTTCAAAGGTGTCGTTATCAATGTACGAAAAATTGACATCATAGAACTCCATGCCGCCCAGCTCCTTGAGTTGTTCCTTGACGCGGCGGCGCATTTCGAGTGCAAACTTGAGAATTTCTTCGATCTGTTCCTTCGTGAACACTCCGTCCGGATAAAGCAGCTTAATCATTCCACCAACCATCTTGCGAACGGCAATGGTATCTCGCTGATTGAGGTTCTTGCCAAGGCGGAAATACTTGTCCAACGCATCGCCGTACTGCTCCTTGCGAAGCTCCCGGATAAACTCTGCCAGATAGTCGGTGATGAAGCCGTAGTCGTTGGTGAAATGCTCCGGGCGGAACTTCGGTATCTCCCAGCCGGGAATATAGCAGTGCATACGGTCAAGGAACGCTGTGTCCGTTCCCATTTCGGGAGGGAACGGGTCAAAAAGGCTGGACGTTTTCAGCAGCACATCCACGCTCTGATTGATATTTCCGACGAAGACCATAGAAGCGGTCGCGGCTTTTTCCTCCTTTCCACGGGCAAAGGAGCCGGACGCCATATAGTCCTTCATGATCTGAATGCCGTCTTTGTCCTTGAAGTTGATACCGGCAACCTCGTCAAACGCCACGCAGTCCCACAAGCCGACCAAGCCCACGGTTTTTCTGCCCATGTTGTAAAACAGGTTCGCAACGGTGGTCTGACCGCCGGAAACAAGGATGCTGTTCGGGGAGATTTCTTTGTAGATATGGGATTTGCCGGTGCTTCGCGGACCTAACTCACAGAGGTTGAAGTTGTTCTCGACAAGCGGCAGCATACGGGCAAGCAACAACCAGCGTTCGCGGTCATTCAGCTTATCCGGCTCATAACCGCAGGAGCGCAGCATGATTTCAAGCCACTCTTCTTCGGTGAAGTTCTTTCTGCCTTCCTTCAATTCCTCAATGTCCACATGGGGCATCTGGATCGGTGTCAGCTTGCGGATGTGGATGGGAGAGGCGTTTTTCTCTTCTTCCAGAAACTCATATTCGAGCTGCACAATGCACCAGATACCGCCGCAGAGCAGCCGGTCAAACTTTGCGGGATAGTCCTCTGAAATGGGAATATTCTTGATACCAAGGTTGGAGAACTCCGCCTCATAGGTATCTTTTTTCATATTCAGATTGACAGTGATCTTGTCGATGACCGTGTGCATCCCGCGCTGACGCAGCATGGAGAGGATCTTCTGCGCCTCGTCCGGACGGACATAGTTGTCCGCCAAGATGCGCTTGACGTTCTCCACGCCGGTCTCAATGACTTCGGGATCATCCGAGCTGCAATACTGACCAAGCAAAAACTCAAGGACGTAGACCGGCACATTCGCGCCTTCCTTGATCTTCTTCGTCAGGTCTTTCCGAACAATCTTTCCGTCAAAGAACTGCCGTAGTTTTTGGTCGATCACTGCGTTTTTATCGCCGGTTTCTCCGGTCTTCATCTGCTCATCCATTCTTGCCACCTCACAGGTCAAAGCCGAAATCGTCCGCGAACGCGATGTCGATGTGGAACTCGATCTCTTCCACGTCAATCTCGTTTGCGATCACCAGACGGTAGACTTTCTTCTTATCATACGTTCCGGCTTTCAGATTGAACCGGACACGGAACACGCGATCTGCCGCGTTGTCGCTGGTCTTATCCGCGATGACTGTCTGCCGGTCGCTGATCACCACGCCCTCATCGTCCGTCATGTAGATGGAGTAGGTGCAGGGCTGAATCTTATCGCCCACGGGCTGACGCTGGTGGAACTCCAACGAGAAGATCAGGTTGGAAATCTTGCGGCTTTCGCTCAGGAGCTTCAGCTCCGCGTTTTTAACCTCAACGTAATTCTTATTGCTCGTGCGGAGGTTCTTGAAGGCGATCACAGGCACGACAAGCTCCTGCAAGCTGATACCGCCGTGGACATAGTTCTCACCGCCGCCCTGAACCTTCATGCGGATGGTGTCCTGCGGGGCATAGCCCTTGATGGGCGTTCCGTCCAGCTCCCGTTCCAGATTGACGGAAAGCAGGAAATCAGCGGTTGTATCAGGAGCGGTCAGCGCATAACGCCGTCCAAGCTCATACACGTTGCCAGAGAAGGCTTTCCGGTCAATCTTGTCGCTCTCACTTAGCGGTTTATAGGTATAGAGGAACCCGTGATCCGCTGTAATGAAAATGTTCGTTCCGCTCAGTTCGTTCACGATAATGCGCAGAATGCCGGAAAGCTCCTGAATTGCCGTCTCGCAGGCGTCAAAGACTTTGGACTCCGTAGGGGCTTTGTCTCCGATGGCGTCGATGGAGTTGTGGTAGATGTAAATTACATCTTTCCCGGCAACCAGCTCCCGTCGCTCATCCTTCTTCATGTTCAGAAGGTCATTGTATTGAATAGCAACGCTGGCTTTCGGTGTCGTGTTCAGGATCGCGTCTCGCTCCACGGTGGAACGGGTGGGGTTTCCGTCAACGAGAACATCCATACTGTCGTTCACGGAAATGCTCTTTCCCGGAAGCAGGGCTGCCATACCAAACTTCGTGATGGACGGGAAAACCGCCTGCATCGACTCCAACTCTGCGGTACCCTTTGTGTTGCGGACAATGCGCTCGGAAAGCTCGGAGGCGACCTCATAGCGAAGCGCGTCCGAGATAATCACGAATGCACGGGTGTTCTTACTGCTTGCGGGAGCGACATATCTCTTATAGAAATCCCGCTGCTTCTCGATCTCCGAGACATAGCCAAGCGTAGCAAAGTCATCTGCCGCCGCGTTAGTCCAGCAAGCGGTTAGTTCACGCAGGAACCAGTTCTGATACAGAGCCTCGACAAACTCTGTCGAGTGCTTCAAGCCGTCTTCCAGAATGTCATTTGCATTCTTGAGAGAGTTGCCGAAGGCATAATGGAAGTGGCGATAGTAGGCATCCATGCGGTAAAGATTGCTTGTATAGAGCTTCCAGATTTTCTTTGGTTCGACGATATGGAATCCGCCGCCGTGTTCCTGATAGAAGCTCTGCATCTTTCCGATGAAGAAGAGGCAGTCAAAATAATCCGAAAACCGCTTGTACCATCCGGCTGTCCGTCTGTTTTCACAGACCTTCCTAATGAGATCGACTTTCACAACATGGTCGCTGATCTCGGCAAAGAGCTGTTTCAGGATGCTTTCGTTGATGCACGGGAAGACATCTCCTGTGATCAGCGTTTCGGGTTCAAACTTATCAAAGCGCGTCGGAAGCTGCAATTCGTTCTCCACGGTGCGGCACAGTTCGTACAAGTCCTCGTTATCCTCGCGGGAACGCCATTCATGGACGATGCTGTAACAGTACGCCTTGTTGGTCTCGGAAACGAAACGCTCCAAGCCTTTCAGGACGGAGGCGTTCATCGTCTGAGAAAGCGCGGTCAGCAGAACGTGCGCTGCAAAGTAGCCCAGCGGCTTGTCCTCTTCCTCGATGTAGCCAGTGTACTTCCGCGCAAGCTGCCAGAAGGCTTCGATGCTGCCAAACTTGCGGATGTTCTGCAAGACACTATTCGTCTCTTTATCGAGACCTGCAGCAAGGACGGCGATGATGACATCCTGCGCAGAACCTTCGCTCAGACCGGCGAGAACGGCCATAATGTCGATATGGAGCTGGAGGGGCGTCTGATAGTCCCGCCCGATCCTGCGCAGCTTTTGAATACGCTCTTTGCTGTCGAAGAACTTTGCATAGAGCTTGACCGTCTTCCGCATTGCGGCAGACGGCGCGATATTCAGTTCGTCCATCTGCATGGAGATAAAATCTGCGCGGAATGGTTCGCTGTAATATTCAATGTCCTGAAGCCAGTTGTCTTCGTCGCTGGTATATGTAATCGGGCAGTAGACGAGGTAATCGCTCTCTAAATCATCGTGAAGCAGCAGCTTCTTGACGGCAAAATTGTTTGTGCCAGTCAGCTTGACAATCTTGACGCCTTCCAAATTCAGCTCGTCAACGTCCTTCTCAAACTCCCGATCCTCGTCCTTCCAGAAGACGATCCTGCGTCGATAGAACTCCGGCAAGGGGGCTGCAAAACGCTCCGTCAGATTAAATTGTACGCGCTCGTTCGACATGGCGTATATCTCCCTTACTTGATTTTCGCCAGCACATCGGCAAACAGTTCATAGTTATGTTTCACACCGTCATCAAGGTCGATCTCGATGTTCTGGTCGGCAAGATGGTGAACCTTTTCCTCGTATTTTTGCAGCTCGGTCGCTTGATCTTGGAATTTCTTCTGTTGCTTCGTCAGCTTCACGCGCTCGGATGCGCTGGCATGGTCAATAGCATCACCGAGCTGGGCAAGCTGGGTGCGGTAACGCTCCTGCTGCTCATGCACATAGTCGGTGCGCAGACGGGCGAGAAGATCGCGCTGATAGCGGTGCATATAGCACAGCGCCTTGAAGCCGTTCTTCTTGCCGCTGTCAAAGAGCCAGTAGATCGGACGCTTCTGATAGGTTTTCAGATGGTCGGCATAGAAGTCATTCAGAAAGTAGTTGCGGATCACCTCGCGGGGCGTACCCTTGCCGCCGAGCGCGTCGGCAACAAACTTGAGGTTTTCTTCCAGCGCATCATCGCCGTAGACCTTGCGGACAAACTCCACGAAACGTCCGGTAATATCATCGTCAAAATACTCATCATCGCAGATGGGGATGATATTGTCGCTGTCCGGGATGATGGTCTTGTACTTGCTGGCGTCCCATTCGCCGCCCGCGTAGGCAAGCCCGTCCACGTCCAGAGAGTAGCGTCCAAACATACATCCCACGGCATAGGAAATAAGGGAGACGATCTCGTCGCGCATGGTGCGGACATAGTTGCTGCCCTTCATAGACTCCGGCACATCGTCTTTGCTGTCAAACACGCGATGCACCGTCACATCCTTGTCCGCCACATCTGGCGTCAATTCGTCCTGCAAACCGTAAATGTCAATGAAAATGCGGTTGAGTTCTTCTTCGTTCTTTTTGAGCTGCTGGAAGCGCTCTTCGCACTCGGCTTGCCAAGCAGCATATTTCTCGGAAATCAGTCTTCCCATATCAATTACCCCTCCAACAGTTCGGTAAATGCCTTGCTGATCAGGTCGCAAGTTGGTCGCAAGTTAGTTTTAAGTTAGTCGCAAGTTGAACGCAAAAAAGCATTTGAAATCGACGGTGAATCACTTGATGATAAACCATCTCGCAGCGCTGGTTTTGCCTTTGCAGACCACTTTCCCGTCTTCCTTGAGTTCCCGCATCAGCACTTGAATCTGATTGCGGTTAAGACCCGGCAAAACTTGCTGCAATTCTTTGAACGGAGTACCAACTTCGTTGTTTTGGCGGATGTGCTTTAGCAGCAGCTCCTTGTTGGTATCTCGATCCAAACCGACGTGCCTTGTATGCACACCGGTTTTGCCCGTCGCTGCATAGAGACTTCTGGCAAGAACATACTTCTTGCGACCGATATGCTCGACAATGCCCAGCTCGATCAGCCGATTCAATCGAGACTGCATCTTCTCGTTCAGCGGTCTTTCATGGTACAGAGCATCAATCACAAGGAAATCCTCGGTGGACAGCAGCTCCGCGCCTCTTTCGCTGATCCGATTGAGAACGGAAAGCATCGCCTTGTCGAGAATCAGTCCATTCAGTGTAACGCTGACGAAGAAGTCATCCGTTCCCGTGAAGTCGGGAAGCGGCTTTGCCTCCTGCACACTCAGCTCAAACATCAGGTTCATGCCCTGACCGGAACGCTCCACCATGCCGCACAGAGAAAGGATCTCCGCAATACGGCGGTTGCGCGGAAGCTGGCGATCCAGTATGTTGTCGAGCGTAATGCCGAAGGGAAGTCCACCGGGACTTTCAATAACCAATCTGTCGCGGAACTGGCGGACAAAGATGCTGCCGCCAAACTGATAGTTTCTGTGGCTCACCGCGTTCAGGATCGCTTCACGGACAACGCGCTCATTAAAGGTCGCAATGTCGAACACGAAAAAGCCCTCCTGATAGTGCTGCTTGTCGTTCCGCAGATTGACAAGCTCCCACACGCGGTCATAGCAAGCGAAAAAGCCGACCTTGAACTCTTCTCGCTGATTCGCCGGACCCGACGCTTCGGAGGAACGATACTCAAAAATGATCTCCGCCTGCGGCAGATACTTGATGATCGCTGCGTTCTTTCCGAACAGGATCAGGGCTGCATACGTCACGCCTTCATCCGTGATTGCGCCGCAGTCATGGAGAAGCTGCTGCTTTGACAGCGTGGCAAGCTGCTTTTTTCCGCTCTTTTCGATCCACTTGGCACGGAAGTTTTCAATGGCGGTCTCGTCCAAATCATCGACCGTTGCCCCGGCGCAGATCGTCCCAGAGAAATCACCGCCGGTCTCTTCATAGATGCTGCGGCGCATATCCTCCGGCATGGGTTTGAGCGTATCGCCCTCGTAAATCCACGCTACGCCTTCGTATTGCACCGGCAAACCGATTGCACGGCTCTTCACGTCGAAGACCAGAACCCGCTTTCCCTCGTAGTTGAAAAGCTGAAAATCAACATTGACCTTCAATTTCTCGATCAAGCCCATACGGGTGCGCTCCGGCTGGTCAAAAGCTGCGCTCCCGACCACGCTGCGGGGTCTCTTATCCGTGATGCCAAATACCAGCTTACCGCCGCCATTGTTCGCCAAAGCGCAGCAGCACTTCGCCGCCTCTCCAAAGTCAAACCGATTTTTGGCTTCCTTGAATTGGACGTGTTCGCCCTCTTTGGCTTCCAGAAGCTCTTGGACAGTTTCTAAATATGGCATAGCGTTTCTCCTTTGTTTTGCCGTGCTGTCACCAGTTCAAAATACCATTGGTGACGGCTGAACTATCTTTTCCAATTCGGAAATTAAATCATGAAGATATGGGAACAGTTTTTCATCATCAAAAGCAAATAATTCTTCTATGCTTTTTTCGAGTGAGACTTCAAAGCGTACATCTCTTGTGTCAAAAGCGACCTGCACCATTGAACCATCCTCTTTCGGACGAGTAAAATTTGCAATTTTTGGTCCCTTAAACCTTATTATTTCCTCATAGGCAGGTTTGCCACGATGCTTACAATAATTGTACAGATGACGAATAGAACTGTCTTTATATTCCTTCCAAAAATCAATAGTCATTTGAACAGCCTTATCAAGTTTTGGACATATCTTTTTAATATAGCCGATTGGATTTGTGGCGCAGAGTGGTTCGGCTACCAAACCTTCTGCACTACGCATAAGCTCCATAGCTTCGCCAATAGATTTTACGCTTTCAAACTTAACGGCACAGTCATCTTGATAACATACATATTCTGCTGACAAGTAAAGCAATACCCATGACAGGTCTACAAGGATATTGTAATACATCAGTGCTGCCTCGTAAAAATAGCTTTTCCATGTGTTTTGTATTCCGCAATCAGCATTCGTATTACCTGTTGGAAACAACCAGTCCTTGTAATTCTCACCATCTGTTTGCCGGAGAAAAAACCTCGCCGCTGTGTATTGATCGACAAGCTCATACTGCTTTGCTCGGAAGAAAAAATCGCGATCCTCTGGAACTTTAATTCTATGTCCTGGCTTTATTGCTGGCGCAGAAGGAGGATATAGGTCACAATGGTTTGTTTTGAACTCCATGCTACACCTCACACCAGCGGATTCCGCTTGAAATCCCAAGAGGTTTCATAGGCATCCCAATCTTTTTTCGATTCTGTAACGCATTCATTCACAGACTGATCTATATAGTCCACATCAGCATCTACTCTCAAATAAGGTATCTGTGGGATTTGACCCGTACTATAATGTAAACCTTGACAAATCAAGTCGCAGAACGTCTGAAAAACTGGTGTGTTCATATAACCCATTTTGAGGAATGGGTCATGTGGTACGAACAACATCGGACCTGCATCTGCAAAAATGTATCCCTTCTCAACCCATCTGGCGCTAAACTTTCCGGTTGCAACATCGCTCCATGTGATGCCTTCGCCAAAATATGACGAGGTATTCTTTACTACAAAATCTGGAGTCTTGAGATAAGGATATTTTTTCAATACAGCAGACTTGATTGCCATACCGTTATTTTGATAGTTCACAACATATTCTTTGCTTGGATACCATCGCCTGAAACTGCCGCCTTTAATATATGGGAACCATTTTTCAGGTCGGTCCAATGTTTCTTCACAATTACTAAGTCCGAAACCTATGTTATGGAAATTAACCTCTGTCCAGAATCTAAGAAAGCTGTTATTATCCGATGTTCCAAGTCCTTGTTTTGCAGACGCAACATCTCCAATGTATTGCTGCTTCTCAAAAATTGAATATATCGAAGAAGACAGTTGATAGCTGATCGGCATATCAGGTATTTTTTTGTAGTTCTCTTGCTGTGCGATGTATTCTTTCTTATGCGACAAAAAAGATCGCTCTTTTTCTTGCTGGGTCATTTCGCTGACCAGCCTACAATACTTTCCTCGGTAATTAGAGAACTTCGTATTAGAAATAACAAAGCTCGCCGTCTGTACAACCTCACCAGCTATATCTTCAAAAGCCCTTGCTCCAAGGTGGACTAAATTGATTATTGTTTTCTGCTGAATTTTTTCCCGCAATTTTGATAGCTTCGACAAAAACATCCAAGAATGTTGTGTGATCATCGCCTGATAGCCGTTCTTCTTCGCCATCTGCCCGCAGCGTTCAATGAACACGGCGAACATATCTGCTTTACTGTCCGGGAAGTTCTTCTTTACATAGTCATTGACCTTTGCCCCGGCATTGCTGACTGCCATATACGGCGGATTTGTCACCACCACATCGTACTTCTGCGCCAGCAATTCAGCGCACTTGACCAGCGGCAGCAGTTCATCCAGCGCCGACATCTGCATCATATTGATGTCGTTGCGGATCTCGTCAAACCGGACGTACAGTCCGGCGAAGTCTACGGGCGTGATGTTGAGGATAGAACCGTACTCTTTGGCGTCCCGCATTTCGGTGACGATACGCTCAATGTCGGCTTTCAGCTTCAGATCATTCTTGTGGAAGTATTCGATGGTCATTGCCTGAATGCCGTTGCTCTCTCGGATGGAGTAGACATTCGGCTGAATCCCACGGGTAAGCAAACGGCGGTCATACTGCCGGGCTTTCATCATTACGGCGAAATAGGCAAGCTGCGCCGCACGGTCATCAATGTCGAGACCGTAAAGATTATTCTTGAGGATGCTCTGCGCCGCCTCGCGCTGATCCCAACCGGCAGATGTATAAATCTGCATCAGCACATCGAAGGCATAGACAAGGATATGACCGCTGCCCATGCAGGGGTCGATGACCTTGATCTCTTCCGGCTTGATGGTCTTGTATTCCTCGCGGAGTTTGGCAAGCTGGGTTTCTACCTCCGGCTCCTGCTCGGCTTCATCCAGATAGTATTTCCAGCCGTCGTGCAGCTCGGCGTTGGGGTGACCTTCCAGCCAAAGCCGACCGAGAGAGTTTTCCACCATATAGCGGACGATCCAGTCCGGCGTGAAAAGCTGCGTCGCGGCAGGGATGCGCTCCTTCGTGATCTTGACGTTCTTCTTGAGCTGGGCAAAAGTATCGTCTTTCAGCTCGGTGTTGTAATACTGATACAGCCAGCCGATGATCTGGACGGCATCCTGCCAGTCTTCTTCGGGAATGTCGGAAACCATGTGACCAAGAACGCTATCCTGACGGAGAATGTTGTTGGGCAGCAGCATTTCCGTGTAGCCGCCCATACGCTCGAACATGACAGGAAGCGCACTGTTCAGGGCGTTGCACTGCGTCAACAGCAGATAGCGGTAGAGGGCTTCGGTGTCGTTGCTCTCGATATACTCCGCCACCTTGCCGCTGTCCAGTCCCGGCAGATCAAGGTGCAGCACGTCGTTCAGGATCTCCGGCTTGAATGCGCCGGAAGCATCCGAAAACACACGGATATGGGAGGGCAGATAATTGTTGACCTCCATAAAGCGCAGGGCGATGAAGCGGTTGAACCAAGTGTAGGCAACCTCTTCCATGACCTGCTTATAGCCCTTTTCCTTGATCTGCTTGATGAGTTCCTGCCGCTGGGACTTTTCCTCCGCCGTCAGCAGCCGCCCATTGAGGGTGTCCGCAGAGGCGTCACCGAAACCAGACTCGTCAATTCCATATTGATAGGCACGCTGGGAAACCTGAGCGATCAGCTCGTTCCGCGCCCAGATCGCAAACTTCTGAATTGCGTTCTTGTTCATGTCCTCATCCTCTTCCTCTAAGCCAAATTCTTTTTAACTTGAAGCATTACCGCCGCCAAGTACAACTGCGTCATCATGAAGCTGCATAAAAACATCTTTTGCGTCCAAAAAATGAAATTTCCACTTTGGGAGGCTAAAAATCTTCGATTTTTCATTAGGAATATCCGGCTCTTGAGTTCCATCAGTGATTTTTTGCAAGTATTTCATCTCAAGAAGATATAGTGCCGCAAGCGCATACAGAGTGGTTTTCTGACATCCATCCTTTTTATTTACTATTCTGCTGTGCTTGATATTGTCGAAGGCTTCCCACCAAAAAAGGGATTGCTTTGGTTGATGTCCATTCCATCCGTCAAACGGCTTGATCGTCATATCAGCCATGCGGATGTGGACTTCCTGATTTGTAACATCCGGAAAATCGGCTGTTACGACGGGATAATAGTGGGAAATGTTCTTGTTGTCCGTCGGAGCAAATCCGCAGTATTCTTTGAAAAAAGAGTCCATTTCCGCACCGATCATCTGGATTAAACCGGCATATTCATTTGAGTATGTTGCTTCATTGTCTGTGGATAAGGCAACAAAGTCGAGCGTATGGATAAACTTTTCTTCGAGCATCATATAATATGCCCAGCAGTCGCGCAGGAACTCCTCTCTGTTCATACTACCGCAACCTCCTTTAGTTGATCTGCACACCATCGCAGCTTTCGAGCGTCCTCATGAGCTTTTCGCGGATCGCCTCGACGTACTTATCAATGTCTTCCTTGCTTTGCAGACGCTTGACTGAGCAGAGGTCATACCGGCGCACGGTCATGATCTTCGGGGGCTTCGGCGCGGGTGTTCCGGGTTTCGCGGTCGCTGCGGGCGCGGGCTTCTGCGCTTCCTGCTGACGGGAGGCGGACATGACCTCCATGCGGCGGCAGATCGTGTCCTTGTAGTTGAGAAGCTGCGTGATCATAGCGTCCAGCTCGGTGAGGGAGGTCGCGGTTTTCGCCGCTTCGCGCTTATTCACAAAATGATCGTCCGCCTGACGGAGCAGCGCCCCGGCGTCCCGCGCTTCGCTGGCAAGCTGGTGAACATCCTGCATACACTGGCGGATGTTCTCGGCAACTTCCTCGCGCTTCATATCCAGCAAGCCGTCGTAGGCAGTCTTGACCTTTTGGACAAGCTCCGGCAGCTCCCCGATGCGGGAGTACGGCTTCGGCATGGTAAGGATTGTGGACATCGTGCTGATGACGTTCAACGTGTCTGCATCCGCCGCAAAGTAGTCGCGCTCCTTGGCGATGCTTGCGAGGCGATTTCTGGCATCGTCAAACACCGTCCGCTGCGCCTTGAAGAACATCTCCACGCCTTCCATATCCTCGGCGGAATCGAGAAGATCATCCTGCCGCTGCACCATCCGCTTGAGCAATGCAACATTGTCCTTGCGCTGGCTCAGAACGTCGTTCATCAAGTCGCAGGCAGCGGTGACGGTTTCTTTTTCGGGGTAATGCTCTTTGGAGTAGAACTCGTCAACGAGCTTCTGATAGTGGCTCTGCTTGGTTTCAAAAGTGTTCAGCACGAAGCGAATCAGCCCGTCCTCATCGGAGGGAATGTCCATCGCGCCCAGATAGTCCCGCAGGAAGTTGACGCTCTTGCGGATCAGTTCTTCGGAGGGGGCAATGCGCCGTGCGACGATGGCTTTGTCAATCTCCGTCTTCTTGCGCAGGAAGTCCACCAAACGGCGTTCTTCCTTGCCGACAACCGCGCCGCCATAGTTGATCTGAATCTTCTGCTGGACGATCAGACGGGCAATCAGGGCTGCAATGTCGATTTCCTTCCAGCCGTAGGGGATCGCCTGATACCGGCGCTGCACATCACCCATCGAGGTCTTGAGCATCTTCTGGTTTTGCAGCTCCAACCACTGACTGATCTCATTGAGGGCGTCTTCGTTGTTCGCGCCCAGCCCGGTGAAGCCGACCTCTTCATAAGCGCCGTTGAGGATAGCGAGAATATCGGCATCGCTGTCCACGAACTGATTGACCATGTTGAGCTTGGAATAGACGCTCTCGACAAGGCTCTTCATCGCCTCGTCCAGCTTGTCCTTCGCAGAGCCGTATTTCAGGTCGAGGATTTCACCGTGGACGTAAAACTTGCCCTCGACGATAGCCTTTTCAATCAGGCTGCGGGCATGACTTTCCAGCTTCCGCGCCTCGTCATTGCGGTCGCGGATAATCCGCTGGATGCTCTCCGGCATCTGCGACACATTCCGCTGCTTGACATACTTGCGGATCTTCATCGCCTGTTCCAGCTCATCAAAGTAGGGCGTGTCCGCCGAGAGAACGACGATTGCCTCGTTGTTGACCTGAGAGTCCATGATAAGCCGCTGATCTCCAACGCCGTAGAGGTCGCTTGCCACGGTGACAATGCGAAGCCGCATTCCGCCAGTGGACGCGCCGTTCAGCGTCTCGTCAACGTACTGATCGTAGGCAAAGTCATACTTGTCGTATTTATATTTCTTTGCCGGATAGATTTCGCCGTAGACCGTCTGAGAAATACTCTGGACGATCTGTGCGCTGTCAACCGGCGTATTCTTGATGTCGATGGCAATATCCTGCTCCTCGTCTGTCAGGAAAGCGTAGGTATCGCCGTTGCGGGAGATGTAGTTCTGAGACAGAAGGCGTTCCAGCGAAGCCGTGATGGATGCGCGGAGGGCAATCTTGTCCGTGTGAATATCGTCGATCATCAGGATAGCGATGTTCTCGATGTTCGCCTTGACATCCTCAATATAGCGGACGAGGTAGAGCAGCTTGAGGACATTCACGTCCTGCTGTTCCAAACCGTCGTGGGCGTCCGCCGCGTTCTGGCAGCGGTCGATGACCCTGCGAATGGCACTCTCCAAGAAGGTATGTACCGTGTCGTAGAACTGATAGAACGGCACAAGGGCGTTTTCATCCTTATTCTCGATCTTCTGTGCCGCCTCTTGGAAGCCGGACAGCATGGAGCGTTCGCCGCCCGAAAGGTGCTTGCCGGAATTGCCGTGCTTGCGGATCTCTGCGAGAACCTTCTGGATGACGATGAACTGATACGGGACAAAGGGGAACGTTGCGCTGAACTCTGCCGCGCTGGTAAAGCCCTTGATGTCGAGGATCGGATTGTCAAAGGCAAACAAGCTCTTTAAGCCGGAAGACTCTTTCTCATACTCCATTTGCAGAAGGTGATCCGCGTCCTCTGTCTTCGCCAGAACACGCTTTTTGATAACCTCATCGACGGAAGAGGAAGACAGGCTCAGACGAGTGTTGAAGCGTCCCTGAATCTTGGAGAAGTCGTTGCCGGTGATTTTCACAACGGAATCAATCGCTTCCTGACTTGTGACCATGACCCAAACCTTGCCCCGGCATTTGTCACCGATCTCTTCCACCAGCGATTGCAGATTCATCATCAGATCGCCATCGTCACCGATGTACTGACCGACCTCATCCACGCAGAACAGAAGGCGGAAGTTGCCTTCCTTGCTGTCCACATACTCCTTGATCTCGGAGACGAGCTGCTTGATGCTCATGTCGGCGTTCTCTTCGCCGTTGAACCAGTTGCGGGCTGCCGTCTCGCTCATGCCGAGAACAGACTGCAAAACCTCAACCACATCGTCCTCAAAGAAGGCAGCGGAATCGCGGGCGTTGACCCACTCGTCCCCGTTGACTTCCTTGAAGGCAGCGCGGAAAGCGTCCGTCTTGCCCTGCTTATCAATGAAGCGTTCCAGCTTCGCCACCTTGAGGTCTTCGCCATAGAAGCCGCAGTGATTGTAGAATACCTTCGCAAAGACGCGCAGCACGGCGGTCTTGTCCTTGTTGATCGGTCCTTCGATGTCGATGTTGAACAGGATAGACTCCGTGGGAATGCGGACACATTTCTGCACCGTCGCATACATCATCGGATCGTCAAACTTGTCCGCAAAGTAATCAAAGGCGTGTTTGCCGTCCACCTCTTTGTTGGAGAGAAGGTAGGAAAGCATTTTCAGGAAGTGAGATTTACCACTTCCAAAGAAGCCGGAAATCCAGACACCGATCTTATCGGTCGGGGTATCAATCGCCTTGACGTAGTTATCAAAGAATGTGGCAAAATGACGCCGCAGTTCCTTCGTGATGATGTATTCACTCAGTTCATCCTTTAAGCTCTGCTGGTCATCCTGCATGACCTTAACAACGCCGTTGATAGGACGGTCAATGTCCTTTTGGAACATACTTTGTATTTTCATGCCGCTTTCCTCCAATTACAAAAGGTTGAATGCCCGGTAGTAGTGTCCGTCCAGAAACTTTCCAAACAATCCGAGGTCTTGCCCATTGAACGATCCCGGATAAAACATCACAATAGGGATGTCCTCAAAGAGATGCTGCATACTGTCCAGCATTTTATGAGAGCGCATAAACGGGAAGATTTTTCCCACGCCGGTCAGGAAGAGAACGTCACCGTACTCATGCGGCTTGTACTTCATGTATTCCAGAAGTGCCTCCGGCGTTGCAATCTTTTGAAGCTGCTTGAGAAGGTATTCCTTTCCGCGTTTTTCTTCCAGCCCGTCCACGGATTTCAGAACACGCTTGTCCTCCAAGAGTCTCAGGAAAATCTCATAGAGGTCACATTCCTTGATGTGATATGGCGTTCCGCTCTCCGCTTTCAGCCGGGATACGAAGTCTCTGACGATTAACTCGTCTGCCGGATCATAGCAGAACACATGAATGCCGACCTCGTTGCTCAAGCCTTCGTTTTTCAGAAAACTTGGTTCGGAAATACGTCCTCTGATTTTATCTAACTCTTGCTTGATGTCACTCATGCCAGAGCCTCCTATCTAAAGCAGTTAAAAGCCGCGAGTGCTTCGAGATCTTTGTTCCTGCGAATGCCTTCTTCCAGCTCTTCGCAGAGAAGCAGCGGATTGAGCCGCGTTGATTTGAAGGTGTCAAGGATCTCAACCTCAACTAAAATCTTCGTCAGCACTTGCTTGATCTTATTGACCGTGGACTCGCTCCATCCGGCAATGTCATCGTTCTGCTCCTGCAAGTGGGAGAAGAAGACATTCAGGTCTTTCCGCGAAAACTCGAAGTCCTGACTCCGGAACTTTTCTCCAATCACGCCGACCATGAAGTCCCAGACAATGCGGTTGTATCGCATCATGGCATAGAGGTTGATCTGCTTTGCAATCTCAACCGGAGCCGATGATAATTCCTGCCGGAGCTGTTCATCGTCCAGAGCGTCCAGCCGTTTGTAGCAGCTTCGCACCATGCGGGCAACAAGCCGCTCGGTCGGGTATTGAAACAGATTGTTCTTTTTGATTTCTTCGATAGCGTCCTCCACGGATGTCCCGTCGAGGTAATATTTCGATGCAATGCGGATTTCATAGAAGAGGAACTGTTCCGCCGTGATCGTTCCGTTATAAATCAGAGATCGTTCCATTCACTTCTCCATTCGAGCCGGTCTCCCAAGCTCACTGTTATCATATCATATTGGATGTCCTATAAAGCGGACTCTTACTTGCTTTCGTCTACAAACTCCACGATGTCACCGATATTGCAGCCGAGGCAAATGCAGATTTTTCTCAGGGCTTCCATTGACACGTCTTCGCCCTTTCTGAGCTTGGTCATCGTGCTGGACGAAAGCCCCGATGCTTTATGAAGATCGCCCTTGCTCATTTCCTTGTCA
>ERZ772821.899-NODE-899-length-20360-cov-3.492145_pt1 | contig 20360 bp, 17 predicted proteins | sample MGYA00580859_ERZ772821 | MGnify/ENA primary metagenome ERZ772821 (study PRJEB29015, sample SAMEA2737674) | human gut metagenome | biome: human gut; feature: human-associated habitat; material: faeces | place: China | collected 2012 ...
AGTCATCTCACATCTAATATAATAAGATATTTAACGAATGACAAGGGGATTTTAATATGAAAGGAATAGTATTAGCTGCCGGCAAAGGTACCAGACTGTACCCTATGACGAAGCCGGTTTGTAAACCATTATTACCAGTATATGACAAGCCATTAATTTATTATCCGATCGCTACTTTACTTCAGGCAGGGATCAAGGACATTCTCGTAATCATTCCACCGGGAGAAGAGAAGGAATTTACGAATCTTCTTGGGGACGGAAGTGAGTTTGGAATTCATATCGAGTTTGCCGTACAGAAGGTTGCACGCGGAATTGCAGATGCTCTGATCATTGGGGAAGACTTTATTGGAGATGACTCCGTATGTCTTGTATTAGGAGATAACATTTTCCACTGCCATAATCTTGATGAGATTATGAAGGAAGCCATCAAGGATGACCATGGTGCGAAGGTATTCGGTTATTATGTAGACGATCCAAGACCATTCGGTGTAGTAGAGTTTGATGAGAACGGACAGGCTGTATCCATCGAAGAGAAGCCGAAGAATCCGAAGTCGAACTACATCGTACCGGGATTATATTTCTATGATAATCAGGTAATCGACATCGCTAAGAATCTTGAGCCATCTGCAAGAGGTGAGTACGAGATCACAGATGTTAACTTAGAATACTTAAGAAGAGGCCAGTTAAAGGTTATCCCATTTGACAGAGGACTCACATGGATGGATGCCGGAACCGCAGACAGCATGTTAGAAGCGGCTGAGATCGTTAAGGCACTCCAGAAGTCCGGATGCTATGTAGGCTGCTTAGAAGAACTTGCATGGAAAGAAGGATTTATATCTTTAGACAAGATCCACGAGATTGGAGAAAGTTTAAAGATGACCAATTATGGACAGTATTTACTTAAGTTAAAGTAAAGTTAAAGTAAGAACTTGTTAAAGAACGATTTTCAATTGCTGTAAGTGGGGGTATTTTGTTAACTGTAAAGTAAAAAGTTGCCATCGCATTTGCGAGATAGTCTCATTCTTAGAGACAGATAACAACTTTTTACAAGGGGAAGTACAAGAATTTCCATTATTATACTAGAATGAGAATATAACGGCGAAATGTAATAAGAACTTTAAAATAACAGTTTACACACCGCCTAACATTTTAAAAAAAACTTTCCATTTTTTAGTTGACAAATGAATCACCCTATGATATACTACAGTCATCACAAAAACATTGCACAGGCAGCAGGTCATTAAAAAGTAAAATAATAAGAAGTAGACGCTGCGCCAGAGAGGAGAGTACGTTATGCAGAGTACTGGAATAGTAAGAAAGCTTGATTCATTAGGAAGAATTACATTACCAATGGAACTTCGTAAAAGTTTCGACATCGGTGAGAGAGAACCTTTAGAAATCTTCACAGAAGAAGATAAGATCATCATTAAGAAGTATAACCCTAGTGATATCTTTACAGGACAGTGTGAAGACCTCATTGAATATAGAGGTAAGAAGGTATCAAGAGATTCTATCCGTGAGCTTGCCAGAATCGCCGGATATAAGCTGACAGAAGAGTAATCTTCACGAGGACAGCTTACATCTACTGTAAGTTTTTTGTGTATACGAAAGATAAAGTGCCATAAGCTAATCTACAGAACCAGTATAGTAGGGCATGGAATCAAAAGAAGCCCCCTTCTTTGTGAAAGCAGAGAAGGGGGCTTCTTTCAGTAATTTTGACCAAATGAAATCCATGTTAACACTTTTGTTATACATTCTTATCCCGCCTGTAACCAAAGATAATACTTCTGTTATGGCAGTTTCCCTGTAAAAATATTAAAATAAAAGTATAAGAAATGCAAAGACATTCCTTACTATATCAGGAAGACGAGGAGGGGTTCCCTATGAAGAAGAGATTAAGTACAATTTTAGCAGTAATGTTTATGGCAGTAATACTCATTCCATTTACACCGGTGCAGGCAGCATCTACAGACGTAACCGGTAAGATGGCAGGGAATCGTGAGATTAAGAACATTAGCAAGATGATGACCGCATATACGACAGCGATGAACTTAAGCGAACAGTCCACCACCAGACCGGTAAAGATGAAACTTAACGATAATGCCAAGTTATCCATCGCTGTATTTGTAAGATATAATTACAAAGGAGACTACAGCTACACAGCAAGGGAACTTCGTTCCGAGACAAAGAAGCTTTTTGGTAAGAGTGCTTCCGTTAATAACATCAGGAACAAGAAGAATAAGAATCATGCGATGTTAGTATGCAGCTCCAACAGCAAGTACTATAAAGATCCATATATGTACTGTGGCGGAGACTTCGGGGATGTGATTCCAGATTACAAGATCACAAAGGTAACCCGTACCGGTAAGAATACCTACACCGTAACAACACAGAACCGTTTAGGATGCTACGGAGAGAAGGGCAGAACGAACATCGGTACAACAACACTGAAGCTGAAGAAGACAGCAGCAGGATATGTTGTAAAAGGAGTTCGCTATCAGTATAACGGGAAGTAATAAACCCTATTAAGTAAGTAAAATGAGAGATAGAACCTTATAAAATAAAGGAGACATATCAAAGCAGTTTAGCAGCTGTCAGATATGTCTTTTTTATAGAATCTTTTTCGTCTTATAATTTTACAAAGTATACATTATATATATACAAACAGTAAAAAATGACAAGGAAATAACACAGATAAAGTAAAGTTTTAGTGGAAAATTGAAAATATAGTCTGACATGACCAAAAATAGCCAGATTAAAAGGTCGAAATTAGTCATATTTAAGAATACTACAAATAAGAAATATATGTTATACTTTATTCACTATGAAAAGGTGTGTGGTTTTATTAAAAAGATCAGTACATCAGAATATTTTAATTTACATCTATAGTTCAACTCTGAATCATTTGTGTACTGTCTGTTAAGACACACCAAAAAAGTATGAAAACAGGATTATCATATAAGAAGTATGGATTTTGCGGGGATAGAAGTTCATTTATAGGATAATCAGCACAAGAAAAATAAGATTGGGGAAAGTATATGTATAAGAAGAGTGTACAGGGCTGGTTGAAGCACCTGGATTTCATGATCCTGGACGTAGTCTGTCTTTGGATTTCTTTTACGCTTGCATTCGGTATGCGACATGGGTCGCTGAATGTATTTGCGAATTCTTTATACCGTGATATGATGTGGAGCCTTGCGCTCATGGATATCGTGGTAATCTTTTTCTTCGATTCGTTGAAGAATGTATTAAAACGTGGTTTTTATCGCGAATTTACTGCGACGGTCAAGCAGACCTGTCTCATCACTTTATGTTCCGTATTTTATTTATTTACATTTAAAGAGGCCGATGATTATTCGAGACTGGTGCTTACATACACAGCAGCATTATATTTACTGCTAAGCTATATTACCCGCAATATATGGAAGTATTTACTGCGTAAGTATCTGGGAGAAAACGGAAGACGCTCCCTTCTTATTGTAACAGTATCTGAGATTGTTGATACAGTCATTGACAATATTAAGAATAAAAATTATTCAGATTATATCGTAACTGGCGTATGTATCCTTGATGATAAGGCAAGAGGACGAACGATCGACGGTGTTCCGGTTGTTGCAGACAAGGAAGATCTCGTTGAATATGTCTGTCGCGAGTGGGTAGATGAAGTCTTTCTCAATATTCCGGAAAGTGAACCGCATCCATCAGAGCTTCTGGATAAATTCATTGAGATGGGTGTTGTCGTACATATGAAGCTTGCCAAGTCGCAGAACCTGCTCGGCAAGAAGCAGTTCGTCGAACGACTTGGAACTTACACCGTCCTCACAACAAGTATTAACAGCGTAAGCCGCCGCCAGATTGTCTTAAAGCGTATGCTCGACATCTTAGGAGGGCTTGCAGGCTGCATTATCACTGGAATTCTCTGCATCTTCGTAGGACCGGCCATCTACATCCAGTCACCGGGGCCAATCTTCTTCAAGCAGACCCGTGTCGGAAAGAACGGAAAGCTGTTCCAGATGTATAAGTTCCGAAGTATGTACATGGATGCCGAAGAACGCAAAGCCGAACTCATGAAGGAAAACCGTGTACAGGACGGCATGATGTTCAAGCTCGACTTTGACCCTCGAATCATCGGTAGCAAGAAGCTCCCGGACGGCACAATCAAAAAAGGTGTCGGCAACTTCATCCGTGACTGGAGCTTGGATGAATTCCCGCAGTTCCTTAATGTGTTGAAAGGCGATATGTCCTTAGTCGGAACCCGCCCGCCAACAGTAGACGAATGGGATAAATACGAACTTCATCACCGCGCCCGCCTCGCAACCAAGCCGGGACTTACCGGAATGTGGCAGGTAAGCGGACGAAGCAACATCACAGACTTCGAAGAAGTCGTAAAACTCGATAAACAGTACATAAGCGAATGGACAATGGGACTTGACATCAAGATTCTATTTAAGACGGTACAGGTGGTATTCAAAAAAGAAGGATCGATGTAGGGAGTAGAGGAGACAGTAAATGAAGCAAGAGAATATAAAGAGTGAGTATCAACGAAAAGTAGATAAATCTCTTATTCCAACATGTAATATTATGGGTGTGAATATCGCAGCCATTAATATGAATTGGTTATTAAAATATATAGATGAAAATCTTTCCGATATTAAAGGTGACTATATTTGTGTTTCTAATGTGCATACAACAGTAACCAGCTATGAGGATGCAGCGTATTGTGCAGTCCAGAATGGTGGACTTATGGCTATTCCAGATGGTGGTCCGCTTTCTTCCGTAGGTAGAAAGCGTGGCTATTCCGATATGGATAGAACAACTGGTCCAAGTCTGATGGGAGAGATTTTTAAAATCTCAGCAGAGAAGGGATATCGCCATTATTTCTACGGAAGTACGGAAGAGACACTGAAATTATTGGAAGAAAAGCTACAGGAAAATTATCCGGGAATTCAGATTGCAGGTATGTATAGTCCACCATTTCGACCTCTTACAGAGGAAGAAGATAAAAATATTATTGAGAATATCAATAAAACGAAGCCGGATTTTGTCTGGGTAGGTCTTGGTGCTCCCAAACAGGAAAAATGGATGGCAGAACATCAGGGAGAGATAGATGGATTAATGCTTGGTGTAGGAGCCGGATTTGATTATTATGCAGAGAATATTAAAAGAGCTCCTATGTGGATGCAGAAAAGTAATCTGGAATGGTTATATCGACTTATGCAAGATCCGAAGAGATTGTTTAAGAGATATTTTCATACCAATACAAAATTTATTTGGAATGCGATGATAAGGGGTAAATAGTGATGAAAAAAGTATGTATGATTGTTCCAAATAGAATGGTTAAAGGTGGTATTGCTTCTGTTGTTAATGGTTATAGAGGTTCTAAATTAGAAAAAGATTACGATATTACATATGTTGAATCTTATACAGATGGAAGTAAATTAACTAAGCTATTTAAGGGGATTAGTGGATATATTCAGTTTATAAAAGTATTGTTAACAAACAAACCAGACATTGTACATATTCATTCATCATTTGGACCTTCCTTTTATCGTAAAATGCCTTTTATATATATGGCATCGTGGGCTAAAATTCCAATAGTTAATCATATTCATGGGGCAGACTTTGATGAATTTTATGTTAATGCATCCGAAAGTAAAAAGAAAAAAGTAAAAAAAATATATGAGAAGTGTTCTGTACTAATTGCTTTATCTGAGGAATGGAAAGAATGTTTAAGCCAAATTGTTTCTCCAAGTAAAATTAGTATCGTAGAAAATTATAGTATTCTTCATGAAGATGCTTTGAAGCAACGATTGGAAAGAAAATGTAATAATATTGTATTATTTTTAGGAGAGCTTGGAAAACGCAAAGGCTGTTATGATATACCAGAAGTCATAGCACAGGTAAAAAAGAGTATACCAGATGTAAGATTTGTCTTAGCTGGAGCAGGAGATGAAGTTGATGAGAAAGCAATCAAGGAGTTGATTGCTGAAAAAGGTGTATCCGATAATGTGAAATTCCCTGGATGGGTTCGTGGTGATACGAAGGATAAACTGCTTAGGGAAGCAGATGTATTCTTTTTGCCATCTTATAACGAAGGAATGCCGATGTCAGTGCTAGATGCAATGGGGTATGGTTTCCCAGTTGTAAGTACAAATGTGGGTGGAATCCCTAAGATTGTACATGATGGAGAGAATGGTTACTGTTGTGATCCGGGTGATGTTAATCGATTTGTGAAAAGAATTACGAAGATACTTCTAGATGGAAAAGAAAGAAAATCATTCGGGGAGGCTTCTTGGAAAATCGTAAAAGAGGGATATTCGTTAGAAGCACACTTAAATCGAATTGAACAAGCTTATAAGCAAGTCTTGTTAATGGATGTATAAGAGGAAAAGTATATGAAAATTGGTATTTGTACATGTTATGACAATCACAATTATGGCAGCATGTTGCAAGCTTATGCAACATATGTGAAATTTGTGGAATTGGGCTATGACTGTGAGTTTTTGTGCTATAGAAAAAAACTTAATATGATTCAAAAAATCAAGTGGTTACCCAGATTATTGAATAAGTATCTTATGAAGGAAAAATTTCGCCTGATTGAAAAAAAGATTCAATTAAAGAAACATCCTGATATTAAGATGAAAGATGCGATTCGTCAAAGAGCATTTGATAGATTTCTGGAGAATTTTTTGAAAGATAAAGTATCAGCTCCATATATTGGTTTTGAAGCACTTAAGGCAGGAAGTAAAAACTATGATGTTGTAGTTGCCGGTGGCGATCAGCTGTGGATTCCAGCTGGATTACCAACAAATTTTTTCAATTTGATGTTTGCTGATGAAAAAGTAAAACGTGTTTCATATTCAACTAGCTTTGGTGTTACAGAGGTGCCGTTTTATCAGAAAAGAAGAACAATCGAATATTTAAATAGAATAGAGATGCTTGGAGTTCGCGAGAAAAGCGGTGCAGAACTCATTGAGCGATTAACAGGAAGAAAAGCCGTAGTCGTTCTAGATCCAACTTTATTACTGAATAAAGAAGAATGGGCACAAGCAATTCCTGTAAAACCTGTATTAGAAAATGATTATATCTTTTGTTATTTTTTAGGAGCAAATTCCGAACATCGAAAGGTTGCGGAAGAACTATCTAAGAAAACAGGTATTCCTCTTTATGATATGCCGCATATAGATGAATTTGTTCCGTACGATCTGCAATTTAATGCGGAACACTTGTATGATATAGATTCAGAGCAATTTGTGAATTTAATTCGCTATGCAAAATATATATGTACCGACTCGTTCCATTGTACTGTTTTTTCAATACTGCATCATAAGCAATTTTTAGCATTTGATCGTTATAGTGATCCTTTAATGATGTCACGTAATTCAAGAATAGCTAATCTTTGTGATATAACTGGTCTGTCATCTAGAAGATATACTGGTGATGTGTTGGAGCAAATGAAAAAGCCTATAGATTATGACAGAGTCGATGAAAGATTGGAAAAAGAAAAGGCCATATCGGTTGCTTATATTAGAGAGGCGCTTGGGAAGAATGATTGAAATCAATGATAAAGTGAATTGTAGCGGATGTACAGCCTGCTATGCTGTTTGCCCGCAGAGTGCAATTGAAATGAAGCTTGATGAAGAAGGGTTTAAATATCCCTGGGTAGATAAAAATAGGTGCGTAGAATGTGGGTTATGCAATAGTGTATGTCCTATATTAAACAAAAGAAAAATAGGAGAAGAAAATACATCTGGTTATATTGTACAGAATAAGAATGACTCCATTAGATTAAAAAGTACATCAGGGGCGGCTGTAAATGCAATTGCAGAATATGTTATTTCATGCGGTGGAGTCGTATTTGGCTGCGAGTTTTCGGATGATAGAGTTTGCAGACATACAATGGCGACAGATATAAGTGATCTGGGAAAATTTCAAGGTTCAAAGTATGTTCAGAGCGAACTGGGAGATTGCTTTAAAAGCATAAAAGAACAGTTAGATGCAGATAAAAAAGTACTTTTTATAGGTATGCCCTGTCAGGTAGCTGGCCTTGAATCTTATATTAAAAGAAATAAAGAAAATTTATATTTAATGGACTTAGCTTGCCATGGAGTTCCTTCACCAGGAGTGTTCAAGGATTTTATTCAGTTCTTAGAGCATAAGTATAAAGGTAAAATTTCCAATTTTGTCTTTAGAGATAAAACATATGGGTATTCAGCAACCAATATTAAAGTCTATTTTGCCAATGGAAAGACAATTGATTGTAGAAATGATATAAAAACTTTTACAAGGCTTATGTTCAAGGGAATTACATTGCGACCATCGTGTTATGAATGTGCTTTTAAAACAAAACATCGTGTAAGCGATATAACCATATTTGATTGCGCATTAGTAGGTTCTTATAATAAAGATATGGATGATGATATAGGAACAACTAGTATCTTATGTCATAGTGATAAAGGTAAAAAACTATTAGAGCAACCGGATGTAATAGATAAGATGAGAATAAAATCAGTTGATAGCGAAGAGTTGATTTTAACAGAGGGTTCCATGCTTATTGCATCGGCAAAGAAAAGTGAAAATCGGGAAGCATTTTTTCATGATAGAGAGTTAATGACATACGAACAATTAACAAATAAATATGCACCGATTACATTAAAAATGATTATTGGAGATATTGTTAAAAGATCTCTTCGTTATACTGGCCCAATAGGAAAAGCAGTAATTTTATATAATAAAAAGAAAAGCATAGAGAAGTATCAAAGAGAATTTATGGGAAGGAGTGGTGAGAATGAAACAGCAGACTAATGGCAATAATCCAATTCGAGTATTGCATATGGCTCCTATTCGCATGGGCGGTATAACAGAACTCGTTCTCACATTGTCCGAAAAAATTGATTCTGAAAAGGTTCAGTTTGATTATTTGACATTTGAAGATACTTTTGATCAGGCCTCTAAAAGGGCAAAAGAAGCACATAGTACCATTTATCGAGTGGATTTACAAACTGTTAAAAATCCGATTGTTAGAGGCTTGAAGAAATTTTTCGGTATTATTAAATTAGTTCATTCTGAGCAGATTAAAATAATACATATAAATTCGTCCACACCATATGAAGTATTGGTTGCATTTGCTGCAAAAATCGGAGGTGCAAAAAAAATAATTTATCACTCTCATAATAGTAGCTACTATCCTGGTCAGAAACTCGTAAAATTATCAGAAGTATTCAAGTGGTTTATGCCTTTTGTGATTACAGATTATTTAGCATGCTCAGATGCAGCAGCAAGGTTCATGTTTCCGAAGAAAATCGTTGATGCGGAAAATTATACCGTTATCAAGAATGGCGTAGATTATGATAAACACAGTTTTAAGCCCGAAGTTCGCACTGAATTACGAAAAAAATATGGATTAGAAAATAATTTTGTTTTGGGCCATGTGGGAAGGTTTAATGTACAGAAAAATCATGAATTTCTGATTGATATCTTTTATGAAGTCTATAAGCATGATAATAGTGCAAGATTGTTTTTGGTTGGCATTGGAGAAACAGAAAATCAAATAAAAGAAAAAGTAAAGCGATTAGGAATAGAGGAAGTTGTTATTTTTCATGGTCTATCAGATGAAGTAAATCGGCTTTGGAATATGTTAGATGTTTTTGTAATGCCTTCTCTATATGAGGGATTACCAGTTGCAGGAGTTGAAGCACAGGCAAATGGATTGCCTTTGATCGTGTCTAATACTATAACGCAAGAGTTAAAAATAACAGATGCTGTAGAATATATAGGTTTAGATGAGAAAACATCCAAGTGGTGCGAAGTAATTGAAAGGTATAACGGATACAAACGAAAGAATACACGTATGGAAATTACGAATGCGGGGTTCAATATTGATGATACAGCAATACGGCTAGAGAGGATATATCTATCTTAAAAGAAGAGTATTGTGAATGAAGTATTGGTAAGGCTTTTTAATGATATAATTCTGTAAAGAGGATATTCAAGTTAGGCAAAAGTAGTTTGAGGAAAGTAAGAATTTTTTGAGATAAAACTACTTCTGAAGGATATAGGAGGATGATATATGAAGATAATTACATTTTATTTACCTCAATTTCATGACATTCCAGAAAATGATGAATGGTGGGGAAAAGGATTTACTGAATGGGTTAATGTCAAAAAGGCACGACCTTTATATAAAGGACATGAGCAACCTAGAATTCCAATGAATGGAAATTACTACAACTTGTTAGATGACAATGTTAAAATTTGGCAGGCCCAAATTGCTAAAAAATATGGCATTTATGGATTTTGCTATTATCATTATTGGTTTGGAGGAAAATTGCTTTTAGAAAAGCCGATGGAACAAATGCTTGCAAATCCAGAGATTGATATACCATTTTGCATTAGTTGGGCCAATGAGCCGTGGACAAAAGCTTGGGTAAATGAAAGTAAGGTACTGATACCACAATTTTATGGTGGAAAGAAGGAATGGAAAGAGCATTTTGATTATTTACTCCCATTTTTCAAAGATGATCGATATATTAAGGAAGATAATAAGCCGTTATTTATTATATATAGAGCAGAGGTCATTGATTGTTTGAATGATATGCTTGATTATTGGACAGAACTTGCACAACAAAATGGTTTTTCTGGCATGAAGTATGCTTATCAGAATTTAACTTTTGATCTTATGCCGAATAAGGATGATAGTAGATTTGATTATAATATTGAATTTCAACCTAGTTATGCATGGAATGATTTGAATAATAAATCAGCAGTACAGAAATCTAAAGTGTGGAATTTTTTGAGAAACGCTAAAAGAAGAATTTATACTGAAACTGAAAAGAAGTTAGGTTTTGATTTGCAGAGATACTTTAATCATAAGGGAAAAGAAAAAAATGCGTCTGTTCTTAAAACCGAATATGATGAAGCATGGAAGGCAATTTTAGAACATACTCCAGAAAATGAAAAAAATATACCGGGTGCCTTTGTAGGATGGGATAATACACCTAGAAAAGGACATAGGGGTCAGGTATATGTTGGAGATACACCTGAAAAGTTGAATAAATATATGAGTAAGCAGATTCAACGTGCAAAACTAATATATCAAAAAGATATGATTTTTATGTATGCTTGGAATGAATGGGCTGAAGGTGGATATTTAGAACCTGATGAAAGAACTGGATACAAGAATTTAGAGGCTATTCGCGATGCCTTAAAGGAGAATAATGAATTTCCATGGTAAGTTCTAGGATATCATTATTAGCAAAGTTTAGAAAGGTTAGTAGATGAGATGAAACTTAACATCCGAAATACTATAATATTTTTGATGTTTGGTATTTATCCCATTATTCCGCAATATTTTGGAATAATGGGAATAAGTGCTTTTAAACTTATGTGTTTAGGAATAGTGCTATTTGCATGTATATTTCTTGGAATTTCAAGAACACTTGTTACTTCATGCTGGCACATCCAAATTGCTTTTGGAATTTGGCTTATTATTATGTTTATAAATTCAATACTTTCTAGAAGTATTATTGAATATGTTTATGAAGTACTATGCTATTATTTAGTAGGTTTTGTGATAATTAAATGTTTGAATACTAGAAAACGATTTCTCTGTGCGATTGATTTATTAATTATTGGAGCAGTAGTTGCTTCAGTAATTGGTATTGTAGAAAGTATAACAGGATTTAACTGTTTCAACCTGCTGAATACGATGGGAACACAGATTACGTTACAACCTTTAAGATTTGGTTTTAGACGAATTATTTCTTTTACATATCAAACAATATCATTTTGTAATTATTGTATGTTTGCGTTGGGACTTATAGTTTATCGCAGTAGTGTTTGTAATAAAGGAAATGAAAGAAAGCAAAAATATGGTATAGCATATTGCATTGTTTTTATTGCTGCATTGTTAACACTTTCTAGATCAATATTAATATGTATACTAATAAGTCAATTTATTCTTTTATGTTTATGTGGTTATAAAGTTTTAATAAAGAAAATATTGATTATTATTACAGGGGGAATATTAGTAGTAACTATTTGTTCAATAGCCTTTCCAGAAATTATAAATACATTACGGAATATTATGTATATGCTACTTGCAGTGTTTAATGATAATTATGCAGCAATGCTAGGGAATATTGATGGAACAGGAAGTGGGGATAGAAAAGAATTACTGAAATGGGTTTGGAAGTCGATGGATAATAAATGGATTGGAATGGGGGGAAGTGCAGAATTCACTTATTCACTTACAGAACATTCTGGAATATATTCATATATTAGAACCAAAACAAGTATTGAAAATCAGTATTTGAATTTATTGTATCATTATGGAATTATTGGATTAATTTCTGCGATATGGGTGTATATACAGTTGCTTATAAAATCGGTAATTCAAGCTGTAAAGAACTCCTCAAAGTGGGAAGGACGTATATCTTATCCCAAAATGTTAGCAGTAATTTTGGGTACATATTATATATCTTTTTTTGGTGTTCATCAAATTGATGAAAAAAGAATTTTTTTCTGTTTAATATTTTTATTGATAGCATATTGCAATAATAAGGCATATATAACAGAATATGAAGAATAATAGCAAAGGAGTAGAACTTAATGATTATTGGATTATTTGGATTTGATTTTATTAGTTCAAATAAAGGATGTGAGGCGTTAACTTATACATTTCTTTCAATGATGGAAAGAATATGTGGTGAGAAAAAACTTTATGTATATAATTTTACATATAATAAAACTTTAGGGATGATTCCTGAACAATTCCCAGAAATAGAATTTAAGCAGTGTAGTATTAATTTGAAAAATCCTAAATATTGGAAAAAAGCATTTGGACTTTTAAAAACATGCGATATGTTTTTTGATGCAACCTTTGGAGATGGATTCTCTGATATATATGGGCAAAAATGGAACATAAAAACGGATTTAATAAAACAAATGGTTATTTGGAGTGGAACATCTCTAGTATTGGTACCGCAGACATATGGTCCTTATAGTAATCCGATATTAAAAAAATGGGCAATGAGATTGATTAGAAAAGCGGATTTAGTATACTCTCGAGATGATTTATCTGCAAAAATTGTTAGAGAACAAAGTGGTGTGGAAATAAAGGTTGGTTCAGATATGGCTTTTAAACTTCCATATGATAGAACTAAATATAAAATCGGTAATGAAAAAATAAATATTGGAATAAATATATCATCTCTGTTGTGGGACAGTCAGTGGGCTAAAGAAAACCATTTTGGTCTTACGGTTGATTATGAACAATATCATGTAAAAATTTTAGAATGGTTAATGGAACAGTCAAAATATAAAATTCATATCATTCCGCATGTGATAGATTTTGAACAGCCAGATGCTAGAGAAAATGATTATCGTGTATGTTTACAATTGAAGAAAAAATATGGCGATAGAATTGAAATTGCACCGCCATTTAATACGCCGATTGAAGCCAAGAGTTACATAGCTAATATGAATATTTTTATTGGTTCAAGAATGCATGCAACAATAGGAGCAATTTCGTCAGGTGTTGCAACAATTCCTTTTTCATATAGTAGAAAGTTTGAAGGACTATTTGGCAATCTTGATTATCCATATGTTATTTCTGCCCGAAAGTTTTCTTTGGAAGAAGCACTAGAAAAAAGTAAATTATGGATTCAAAATTATGAAAAATTAAAGGTGTGTGGACAAAAGTCAGTAGAGGAATCATATACGAGGTTGGAATTGCTTGAAAATGATATTAGGTGTCTTTTGGAGAAAAGAAAATGATAGGTGTTATGAAAAAATTTAAAACGGCATCTCCGGCAGTTAAGGCATCTATGGCATTATTATTTGCAAATTTGATTTTAAAGGGACTTTCTTTAATAAGTGGACCTATATTTACGAGGATTATGCCAACTGATCAATATGGGATAGTTTCAACATTTCAATCTTGGCAGAGTCTGTTGGCAGTGATTGTAACATTAAATTTATCGCAAGGCGTATTTAATAATGGAATGTTGGAGTTTAAGGAGAATAGGGATCAATTTGAATTTGCATTAGTTGTTATAACGGTTGTTTGTACAGGTTTGTTTTTATTGATTTTTGAAATATTTAAAACCTCATTATTAAATATGTTCGAAATGCCTTTGGTCATGGTATACATAATGGCTTTATATTTTTTATTTGTTCCAGCATACCAGTTTTGGAGTGGAAGGCAACGTTATGAATATAAATATAAAGCATTATCCATTGTTACTGTATGTATTGGATTATTTTCATTGTTACTTGGAGTACTTTTTGTTCTTAATGTATCTTTAGGAAAAGAGGCAATTGCACGAGTATATGCTATGGAAGGAGTAAATATTGCAGTCGGGATCTTCTTTTTTGTAATAATTGCGGTGAAAGCGAAATTTAAATTACGAATAGAGTATTGTATCTATGCTTTAAAATTTAATATACCACTTATACCACACTATATGTCAATGTATATATTGGCAAGTTCTGACAGAATTATGATAACAAAAATGATAGGTACGGCATCTACAGCTATTTATTCAGTGGCATATACGGTTGCATCTGTCATTCAAATTCTTTGGACATCAATTGAGGCATCATTGTCACCTTGGATTTATGAATGTTTAGATGTTCAAGATAAGGAAAATGTAAAAAAAACTAGTGGACAGATAATTCTTGTTTTTGCAGTATTTTGTCTGGGTTGTACGTTATTTGCTCCAGAAATAATGGCAATTTTAGCTCCTGCTTCTTATAAAGCTGGTATTTATGCGATACCAGCAATTGCAGGAGGAGTTTATTTTACAGCAGTATACTCACTGTATATGAGAATAGAACTATTTTATAAAAAGACAACATTCGCTACGGTAGCATCAACAATTGCAGCAATATCAAATATAATTTTGAACTATATATTTATTGAAATGTTTGGATTTATTGCAGCAGGTTATACGACAATGGTATGCTATGCATTATTAGCATTGCTTCATTATATGAATGTCAAAAAGAAAAAATATGATGATGCAATTGATAATAAAAAAATATTAGTGATTTCAATAGTTGTCATAGTTGTTTCTGTATTAATTTCTATACTTTATTCGCATAGATTATTAAGGTATAGTTTTATTCTTACTATGTTTTTGGCGACATTTATTAAGAGAAAAGCAATAATAGGTATGTTAAGAAAAAGATGAAGGTGTGTTAATTCTGAGTTATGTTACAATAAATGTATGTGTTGAAAAATTATTTTGTAAAAAGTATATATAGCTGATAAAAAAATTGATATTTAGGAAGTGAAAGTTAGATATGAAAGAGTCTAGTAGATACATAAATACATATTGTACTGGATGTGGTCTGTGTCATTCAGTACAAGGAACAGAGCTAAAAATGATAGAGGGAGGTTTTCCTAATGCTGATGTTAAAAAAGGGGAATCATTAGAGTTTTATCATTCCGTTTGTCCTGTTTTTTATTATAAAGATGAAAAGAAGCATGATATATGGGGAAATATAAAAAAAGCATTGATAGGTTATTCATCTGATAAAAAAATTAGATTTAAAGCGGCTTCAGGAGGAGCATTAACTGAAATATGTTGTTATTTACTTGAAAATAAAAAGGTTGATGCAATAATTCATACGACATATGATCCGAATGATCCAACTAAAACGATTAGTTGCATTAGTACTACAGTTGAAGAGGTAATAAGCCGGTGTGGTTCAAGATATGGAATATCTGTACCTCTTAAAGATATTTTACAGATGGTACAAAGTAATAAAAAGTATGCATTTGTCGGAAAACCGTGTGATGTGATGGCACTTAGAAGATATTTGAATAAAGATGAGAAATTGACAAAAAGTATTATTTATTTGTTATCTTTTTTTTGTGCAGGGGAACCTAGTGATAATGCACAGGATGAACTTTTGAAAAGAATGGGAACTTCCAGGCGAGAATGTGGTGCGCTAGTATATCGTGGAAATGGATGGCCCGGTTTTACAACAGTTAATACCAAAGATGGTCGTGAACTTAAGATGGAATATAAAATAGCATGGGGACAATATTTAGGACGTGATATAAGATATATTTGCAGATTTTGCATGGATGGAACAGGAGAATTGGCCGATATTGTATGTGCTGATTTTTGGCAGTTGAATAATAATAATCAACCAGATTTTTCAGAGCATGAGGGTCGAAATATTATAATTGCAAGAAATAAACTTGGAAAACAATTACTAGATGAAACTGTTAAAAGCGGAAGGATTTGTGTTGAAGAGGACTTTACTTCTAAAATTGATTCAGAATTTCATTTATATCAACCAGCGCAATTGAAACGCAAAGGTACAATGAAAACTACAATAACTGCAATGAAATTATGTGGACGTGATACGCCGAAATATAGTAAGAGTTTTCTTGATAAATACGCTTCACATGTTGATTTAAAAGTAAAATTTGATTTTTTTATTGGGATTATTAAAAGAATAATAAAAGGAAGATTATAATTACATAATATCACTTTACAATTTTTTTATAAAAAAGTATCATACAGAGTTTTTTGATGGATGAATTGAACTAAAATATTACAAAAGAAAGTAAATCCATATAATAAAATTATCATATTACAAAAAGACTCTGATTGGTAGCATTCATCAATATTTTTTTATTTATTTTGAAACTTTTTTGTAAGTGCTATACAATAAACCGTATAAAAATTCCAGAGAAAGCATTTGGTTAAACAGGAATTCTTCTCCTGTGTTCTGGTAATTAATTTTTCTGTTTAGATTTATCTGTAGATTTTTCTTTTATAGAGTTACTCAATAACATTAATGTCTCTATGTCTATGGGCTAATCTTTGCAGTCTAGCATATATAAGATAAACAGGTAATTATCCGTATCTGTTAACATAATTAATTTTTTGATGCAATCTTCTAAAAACATAAGAATAATTATACTATTATGAAGAAAGAAGAAAAAACTTTATTCTGGTTTGAGTGTGTATAGAAATGTTTGACCATAACACTGAAATAATAGAAATTATATAAATAGAGCACATAATCTTGGCTTATAAAAATCCATAAAGATAAAAAAAGGAGAAACATATGAAGGGAATTATCCTCGCCGGAGGTTCTGGCACAAGACTGTATCCGTTAACAATGGTAACTTCTAAACAGTTACTTCCTATTTATGATAAACCGATGATTTATTATCCAATGTCTGTATTGATGAACGCAGGTATCAGAGATATTTTAATTATTTCTACACCGGCAGATACACCAAGATTTCAGGATTTATTAGGGGATGGACACCAGTTTGGTGTGAATCTTCAATATGCTATACAGCCTAGTCCGGACGGACTTGCTCAGGCATTTATCATTGGAGAAGAGTTTATTGGTAATGAGCCAGTAGCAATGGTTCTTGGTGATAATATTTTTGCAGGTCATGGATTAAAGAAGAGATTACAGGCAGCGGTTGAAAATGCAGAAACAGGAAAGGGTGCTACAGTATTTGGCTACTATGTAGATGATCCGGAGCGTTTTGGAATCGTAGAGTTCGACCATGATGGAAAGGCTATTTCTATCGAGGAGAAGCCAGAACATCCAAAGAGTAATTACTGTGTGACTGGTCTGTATTTCTATGATAACCGTGTAGTGGAGTATGCAAAGAACTTAAAGCCAAGTGCAAGAGGCGAACTTGAGATTACAGATTTAAACCGTATTTATTTAGAAGATAACAGCTTAAATGTAGAACTTCTTGGACAGGGATTTACATGGTTAGATACTGGAACACACGAATCATTAGTAGATGCAACGAACTTCATCAAGACAGTAGAGCAACATCAGCACAGAAAGATTGCCTGCTTAGAAGAGATTGCCTACTTAAATGGATGGATTTCTAAAGAGGAAGTTCTGAAAGTTTATGAAGTCTTAAAGAAAAACCAGTATGGACAATATCTGAAAGACGTACTGGATGGAAAATATCAGGAACATCTGTATTAAGAAAGAAGAGGATAGAAGAATGACAATTATCGTAACCGGAGGAGCCGGATTTATTGGAAGTAACTTTGTATTTCATATGCTGGATAAATATCCTGACTATAGAATCGTATGCGTAGACAAGCTTACATATGCAGGAAATTTATCTACTTTAGCACCAGTAATGGATAACCCTAATTTCCGTTTCTGTAAGATTGATATTTGTGACAGAGAAGCAATCTATAAATTATTTGAGGAAGAACATCCAGACATGGTTGTAAACTTTGCAGCAGAGTCCCATGTAGACCGTTCTATTGAAAATCCTGAGATTTTCTTAGATACAAACATTAAAGGAACTGCTGTTATGATGGATGCCTGCCGTAAATATGGTATCAAGAGATACCATCAGGTAAGCACTGATGAAGTTTACGGAGATCTTCCATTAGACAGACCGGACTTATTTTTTACAGAAGAGACACCAATCCATACAAGTTCTCCATACAGTAGTTCAAAGGCAGGAGCAGACTTATTAGTTCTTGCTTACCACAGAACTTACGGACTGCCTGTAACAATCAGCCGTTGCTCTAACAACTATGGACCATATCATTTCCCAGAGAAGCTAATCCCGTTAATGATCGCCAATGCGTTAGCAGATAAGCCATTACCTGTTTATGGCGAAGGATTAAATGTTCGTGACTGGTTATATGTAGAGGATCATTGCCGTGCGATTGATTTAATCATCCATAACGGACGTGTTGGAGAAGTTTATAACGTTGGTGGTCATAATGAGATGAAGAACATTGACATTGTAAAAATTATCTGTAAAGAACTTGGAAAGTCGGAAAGCCTGATTACTCATGTAACAGACCGTAAAGGTCATGATATGCGTTACGCTATTGACCCAACAAAGATTCACAATGAATTAGGATGGTTACCAGAAACAAAATTTGAGGATGGAATTAAGAAGACAATCCAGTGGTATTTAGATAACAAGGAATGGTGGGAGACGATCATCTCCGGTGAATATCAGAATTACTACGAAAAAATGTACGGAAACAGATAAGGCTATTAGGAGCGATAAGAAATGAAAGTATTTGTAACAGGTGTGGCAGGCCAGCTTGGTCATGATGTCATGAATGAATTAAGTAAAAGAGGTTATGAAGGAATCGGCTCTGACATCGCTCCAGAATATTCTGGAGTGCAGGACGGAAGTGCCGTTACAATAATGCCTTATGTTTCTTTAGACATCACAGATAAAGAAGCAGTAGAAAAAGTTCTCACAGAACAGAAACCAGATGTTGTTGTCCACTGTGCAGCATGGACAGCAGTAGACCTCGCAGAAGACGATGATAAGGTAGAAAAAGTTCGTGCTATCAATGCCGGTGGAACAGAAAATATCGCTAAAGTCTGCAAAAAGCTTGCTGCTAAAATGGTTTATATTTCCACAGACTATGTGTTTGACGGACAGGGTACAGAACCGTGGTTACCAGACTGTACTGACTACAAACCATTAAATGTCTACGGTCAGACTAAATTAGAAGGTGAACAGGCAGTAAGCGGTAATCTTGATAAATACTTTATCGTTCGTATTGCATGGGTATTTGGAGTAAATGGAAAGAACTTCATTAAAACAATGCTTAACGTAGGAAAAACACACGATACCGTTCGTGTCGTATCCGACCAGATTGGAACACCAACCTACACTTACGATTTAGCAAGACTTCTTGTGGATATGATCGGCACTGATAAATATGGCTACTATCATGCTACAAACGAAGGTGGCTATATTTCCTGGTATGACTTTACCTGTGAAATCTTTAAACAGGCAGGCTATACCACAAACGTAGTACCTGTAACGACAGAAGAATATGGCTTATCCAAAGCAGCTCGCCCATTCAACAGCAGATTAGATAAATCCAAACTCCTAGAGGCTGGTTTTACTCCATTACCGACATGGCAGGATGCGTTAAGTAGATATTTAAAAGAAATTGAATACTAGAAGAAATCATGCCGTCAGACAATAATTCAATGTCAGATAATAACATAATAAAGAAGTATTCAGAAATCAGAATATAAAACACTCAGTAGCTATTCACAAACATACAATAATGCAATATGTTTTGGATAGCTACAAATCTAAGAAGCATACGCAAAGATAAGTAATTTGTGACAAACGATTTAAAGTAAATAGTTTAAGATAAAAGAATAAGAAGGAAGTAAGAACAATGGGACAGATAAAAGTAACAAAAGCACCAATCGAAGGATTATATGTAATCGAGCCAACCGTTCACGGAGATGACCGTGGCTATTTCATGGAAACCTATAACCTTAACGACATGAAAGAAGCCGGACTTGATATGAACTTCGTACAGGATAACCAGAGCATGAGTACAAAA
>ERZ772821.924-NODE-924-length-19950-cov-4.837095_pt1 | contig 19950 bp, 14 predicted proteins | sample MGYA00580859_ERZ772821 | MGnify/ENA primary metagenome ERZ772821 (study PRJEB29015, sample SAMEA2737674) | human gut metagenome | biome: human gut; feature: human-associated habitat; material: faeces | place: China | collected 2012 ...
AAATAGCCGTTCGGGTATTCCTGTTCCGGAACAGGAATACCCGAACGGCTATTTTACCACATGCAGCTACCCGAATCCGGAGATTTTCGCAGCTCTGGAGCAAGGACTGAAGCTTGCCAAGGAGACAGGAGCAGATCTTATGCTTGCTACTGACCCGGATGCAGACCGTGTTGGTATTGCCATGAAATGCCCGGACGGTTCCTATGAGCTGGTAAGTGGTAATGAAGTGGGAGTTCTTCTTCTTGACTATATTGCAGCTGGCCGTATCGAGAAAGGCACAATGCCGAAGAACCCGGTTGCAGTGAAATCTATCGTTTCCACACCTCTTGCAGACGCAGTTGCAGAGCACTACGGTGTAGAGCTTAGAAGCGTACTTACCGGATTTAAGTGGATCGGCGACCAGATCGCACAGCTTGAGGCTGCTGGTGAAGTGGACCGTTTCATTTTCGGGTTTGAAGAGAGCTACGGATACCTTGCAGGACCATATGTACGTGACAAGGATGCCATTATCGGATCCATGCTGATCTGCGAAATGGCTGCATACTACAGAAGCATCGGAAGCTCTCTGAAACAGAGACTGGAAGAGATCTATGCACAGTACGGACGTTACCTCAACAAAGTAGACAGCTTCGAATTCCCGGGATTAAGCGGAATGGACAAGATGTCAGCTCTGATGCAGGGACTTCGTGACAAACCTCTCACAGAGATTGCAGGTCATCAGATCGTCAAAGTAACAGATTACAAGAAACCAGAAGAAACAGGACTTCCGGCAGCAAACGTACTGATCTACAAACTGGACAACGGTGAGACAGTAGTCGTTCGTCCATCTGGTACAGAACCTAAGATCAAAATCTATTACACAACTCTCGGCAAGAACCTCGAAGAGGCAGAAGCTGAGAAAGAGAAACTTGCAGAAGCTCTGAAACCAATTATGGGCTAAGTGACTATGGAAGAATATGAAGTAATCAGTATCCCGGTATCTGACGGTACAGAACGAGATTTCGCGATCATGGATACGTTTGAATTCGAGGGACAGGGATACCTGGCAGTTTCTCTGATCGAGGGAGATGAGATTCAGGAAGGTGTATACATCTACCGTTATCATAATGCGGAAGATGGAGATGTTGTGGTAGAGCAGATTACTTTACCGTCAGAATACAAAAAGGTTACGAAATTCTACGAGCAGATGTAAGTGAAAAGAAAATAAGAAGAGATCCCAGATTCAGCGGATGAATTGTGCTGAGCCTGGGATCTCTTTTTAAGTTTTACAGATTGGTTTTATTTCACAGTGACTGATTTTACAGATGACCATGTGGAATAATATTTCTTGCCGCTGACAGTCTTATAAGTTCTGATGCGGACATAATATTTTTTCTTTGAGGTCAGGTTCTTGAGTACTGCGGATTTGGCAGAGCTTTTCGCTGTGATGTGTTTGGCATTTTTCATATCACTGCGCCGGCTGTAGTAGATCTGGTATCTGCTGATGGATTTCCTTGCTGTCCAGGAAACTGTGGCCTGTTTTTTGGCAGTTGATTTCAGGGACAGTTTGGAAGTGGTGAGAGGACGAACTGTTACGGAGATTTTTTTGGATGCTTTCTCGTAATCCTGTCCTCTGGCAGCTGTGATAGTGAGTGTAACTTTACCAGGAGCTACAGGGATAATCTTAGTTCCGGAAACCTTGACGATTTTGGAATTGGAAGATTTCAGGGTGATTTTACCATCTGTTTCTGCTGTAAAGATGCTGGTCTTCTTGGTACTCTGATTCAGAGTCACACTTTTGGCAGTGATCACGGCAGGGATTCGGGCATTGGTGATGGTAAAGGTTCTGGTCATGGAGCCGGTGTAATTGCCCTGGCCTGTGATGTTTACAGTGGCAGTACCGACATCGATGTTATCGCTGTAGGAAACAGTGAAATCAGTATCTGGTACAAGCATTTTGTCTCTGGATTTCACAGTAACTGAAGGTTTCTGCTCTGTGCCGTTGTATCTGAAAATATCGGCAGAAAGAGAGGCAGTCAGCTGGCTGATATCAGCAGGGGTGATGGTGAATTCCTTTGTGATAGTGCCGGAGTAGTTGCCTTTACCTTTGATGGTTGCTTTGGCAGTACCTGCATTTGTGTTGTTACTGTAAGAAACAGTGAAATCCGTGCCGGAAACCAATACCTTATCGCCAGATTTCACAGTAGCACCTGGTTTCTGTGCGGAACCGGTATAAGTAACTGTATCTGCAGAAAGCTCAGCGGAAAATCCGGAAAAATCAGCCGGAGTGATCGTAAACTGTTTCTTGATAGAACCGGAATAGTTACCTTTACCTGTGATAGTGACAGTGGCAGTGCCTGCGTTTATATTGCTGCTGTAGGAAACTGTAAAGTCGGTATCTGCAGTTAACTGTGCATTGTCGGATTTCACAGTGACTACAGGTTTCTTTTCTGCGCCATCGTAGATAAAGGAATCAGCAGAAAGAGAAGCTGTGAATTTGCTGAGGTCAGCCTGGGTGATCTTAAAGGATTTCGTAATGGTACCGGAATAGTTGCCTTTGCCTGTAATAACGGCTTTGGCAGTGCCGACATTAATGTTGTCAGTGTAGGAAACGGTGAAGTCAGTACCGGAAGTCAGCTGTTTACTGCCGGATTTCACAGTAACCTCAGGTTTCTTTTCTGTGCCGTCATAGCTGAATGTGCCTGTCGCTAGTGAAGCAGTCAGTTTGCTGAAATCCGCCGGAGTAATGATGAATTCTTTTGTAATAGAGCCGGAGTAATTGCCCTTACCTGTAATGACTGCGGAAGCAGTGCCTACGTTTACATTGTTACTGTAGGAAACAGTGAAGTCCGTGCCGGAAGTGAGAGTTTTGTTTCCGGATCTGACTGTTGCGGACGGTTTCTTTTTAGAACCATCGTAGCCAAATGTGCTTGCTGAGAGGGAAACGGTAAAATTTGCGATGTCAGCCGGAACAATCCTGAAGCTTTTTGATGCAGAACCGGTGTAGTTATTTCTGCCTGATATTGTTACCGTAGCAGTACCTACAGCACGGTTATTGCTGTAGGAAACCGTGTAATCTGAACTGGCAGTTAAGGTGTTATTACCGGATTTTACAGTAACTTCAGGTCTTTTGTCGGAACCGTCATACGGGAAAGAATCTGCAGATAATATAATGCTGCAGTTACTGATGTCCTGTTTCCGAATTGTGAAATACTGGGTTAATGTACCTTTGTAATTGCCCTGGCCGGTGATGCGTGCCCGTGCGTAATCAGTAACTTCGATATTGTTAGTATAAGCGACGGTATAATCAGTATCTGGTGTCAGTTTCTTACCATTATGTGTGACACTTACGGCTGGTTTTTGTTCAGAACCGTTGTAGTAAGCGGATTCAACGGAGATACTGGTATCAGCTGCTGTTAGTGTTTGAGGATTAATACGGTAAGTGGTGCTTACAGAACCTGTATATTTACCAATACCTGTGGCTGTTACTGTAGCAGTACCTGCATTTACGAGATCTCCTTCGTAAGAAAGTTTAAAATCTGTTCCTTCTGTTGCTGCAACACCGTTTATTGTTAAGGTTGCAGATGGTTTATGTTCAGTTCCATCGTAATTATAGGTACTTCTTTTAAGAGAAAGACGGGAATGGCTGCTGTCGATCATATTGACATAAAAATCGGTTTTCAGGACATAATCGTCGCTGTATTTGGATTTAATGCTGATAGTGGCTTTGCCGGCTTTTTTGGCAGTGATCGTAGCCATATCAATAGTATTCATTTTTATAGACAGAACACTTTCATCTGAACAGCTGATTTCGCATTCGGATAATTCCGGATAAGATGAATTGGCAGAATTGAAGTTAGGAGTCCACCAGAGATCGGCAGACTGTCCAATATCCATATAATTAGATCTGCCCATATAGATATAGTTATAACTGTCAGGTTCTTTCTTCTTCCACAGATTGATAGAGGTAGGAACGGAAACGGTATCCTGATAGCCGCAGGCTGTACAGGAACGTTTCATTAATCCATTAACTGGGGTTCCATTGGCAAACTTGTGACCATTTGTAATCCTTGAAGCATGATTCTCTGAAAGGTTGGACAGGTTGATGCTGTAAAAGGTATTTACCTCATTTTTCCAGGTACACCAGATCAGTTTTCCATTTACAATGACTGGAACACAATCAGACAGATTTCCTACCATCTGGTAAATAGAACTGGTTTGCTGTCCGTTTCCGTCCAGAGCAGTATAGTAAACATGTCCCTGGCTGGACCACATAATGATGAAACTGTTGCTGCCTGTTTTGATCAGATGGGGAGCAGAGGCTGTATCTTCAGTTCCTGCATAGTTGGAAAGATAACGGATCACTGGTGTATCACCGGATTTTGGGGCAGAAAGGATGAAAACATTTCTGGTGGTTCTGGTATTGTCAATATCACAACTTCCTGCAACCAGATAAGAAGAATCTGAATATTCAAATCCGCCTACTGTAGCAGCCGTATAAGTACCGCCGCCTAATGTAAAATCCATTATTACAGAGGTAGAGAAATTCTTGGTAAAACGTCCGGTGCTGCTGTCAATGGTACTTTTGACAAGATTGATTCCTCGTGGATAGGTATCACCCTGATCTACTCCCAGGAAGGTTCCATTATCCATTTTCAGAAATTGTGTAAAAGTATGACTTACGTAACCGGAAGGGGTATATTCCACTTTATAATACTGATCCATAATACTCATATCGGAAGTATTTACAGAGAAAGTTACATTTGCCTGATGTCCATTATACATAACATGACAGGTTCTGACATAGAGGTAGTTTCCGGATACCATCATTCTGGCTGTTCCGAATGCAAATGGCTGGGCAGTATTGGCACCAAAAAGGCTGCAGGAGCCCTGGGCTTTCCAGTCTTTGGAATATTTTGTCACACGGTAGGTTTCCACAGAATCATTATGATCCGGGTTGTTTTGACCAGTGAGAATATAGTAATTGTCATTGCTTTCATAGAATGCGCCGAAAATTGGCAGGGACAGATCCAGTGTCATTGCTCTTTTGAAGTTATAGGATGTGTCGTAATATTCGATCAGAAGCTTACCATCCAGGGCACCGGCCTGTACACGCATAAGGTTGCCGTCAGGGCTTGTGGTGAGATAGGAATCGATGGTTGTAGCCCAGGCTTCATAGTCCTGAGATTCCAGATTGCTTCCCTTGTAAGTATCGCAGATTGTTTTTAGAGAAGGATCATTTTCAATGTCTGCTTCTACAATAGAATAATTAAAATGAGTAGAGATGGAATTCTCCAGACCGCCGGCAACCGGCGCTTCTTCTGTTTCCACCTCATCAGAAGAGAATTCACTGTTCGTTTCTTCATCAGTGAAAATCTCGTCTTCAGAATCAAAAGCTGCTGTGTCGTCTGTGGCATCATCTGCCGAAAAATCGTCTGTGGCTGTCGGATCTGCGACAGCTGAATTGGTGTCTGTCTGAGCCTGCGTGCTGTCTTCTGTAAAGTCAGAGCCGTCTGAAAAATCAGTGGCACTGACTGGAGATGTTCCTAGCAGGCAGATAGAAAGCAGGACAGATAGAGATTTTAAAGTTCTGTTTTTCATGTTACTCCTCCTTAAAAAAGTGTGTGAATATTATGGGTATATTTTACAATAAATGGAACAAAAAGTGTAGATTTCCGGGGCAAAAAAATACTTTAAAATAAGAGTGCCAGGCTTTATAATTACACTTAACAAAAGCAGATAATGGAACAGATAAAAAAGGGGATTATAAAAATTCTCTTAGTATTTAACAGGAGGAAACGAAAATGGAAAAATCAACCGTATATTTCACAGATTTCCGATGCTCAGTAGGAACCAGCCAGCTGGATAAGCTGAAAAAACTCTGTATTGTAGCTGGAATCAAAGATATTGATATGGAAGGGAAATTCGTAGCGATCAAGATGCATTTCGGAGAGCTTGGAAACATGGCATTTCTGCGTCCGAATTATGCAAAAGTAGTCGCTGATCTTTGTAAGGAGCAGGGAGGACTTCCGTTCCTGACAGACTGCAACACCCTTTACCCGGGAAGCAGGAAAAATGCCCTGGAGCATCTGAATTGTGCGAACATGAATGGTTTTAACACCATCACTACCGGATGTCAGATCATCATTGGTGACGGACTGAGAGGTACGGATGAAGTGGAAGTGCCTGTAGTAAATGGAGAATACTGTGAAACAGCACTGATCGGACATGCAATCATGGATGCGGATATTTTTATCAGCTTAACTCATTTCAAGGGACATGAAGCGACCGGTTTCGGAGGCACGCTCAAAAATATCGGTATGGGCTGCGGAAGCCGTGCAGGAAAAATGAAACAGCATGCCAGCGGAAAACCGGCTGTAAATGAGGAACTCTGCCGTGGATGCCGTCGTTGTGCCAAAGAATGTGGCAGTGATGCCATTACCTATCTGAATAAAAAAGCAGTTATTGATTATGACAAATGTAAAGGCTGTGGACGCTGTATCGGAGCCTGCAGTTTTGACGCAGTTTATAATCCAAACAGCAGTGCCAACGAACTTCTGGACCGCAAAATGGCTGAGTATGCACAGGCAGTCTGTCATGGACGTCCATGTTTCCATATTTCCCTGGTGCAGGACATCAGCCCGAACTGCGACTGTCACGGAGAAAATGATGCGCCGATCCTTCCAGATATCGGAATGTTTGCAAGTTTTGACCCGATCGCACTGGATCAGGCATGCGCAGATGCCTGTCTGAAAGCAGCACCTATTGCCAACAGCCAGCTGGGAGAACATCTGGCGAAACCGGACTGGCACTGCCACCACGACCATTTCAAAGATTCCAATCCAAACATTGAGTGGGAGGCTACACTGGATCAGGGTGAAAAGATAGGACTGGGAACCAGACAGTATGAACTGAAGATTGTGAAATAGAAAAGGAGCAGTGTGAATTACAGCTTTACAATTACGGAAGTATTGGACACTTCTGGGTGAAAAAATACGAAAATCTCCGGGTACTGGAATATCAGATCGAGATCTTGCGTGATAAGTATGATTATCTGGGAGAGGAAGTTTTATAGAAATACTGTTCACGCAGATATAGAAATAAAAGGAAGGAGAGAGGGGCTATGAAAAGGATGTTTGCAATACTGCTGGCATTTCTGGTACTTGTTCAATCTACCTGGGTCTTGGCAGCAGATTTTTCAGATGGGACAGGAGATGATACTTTTTCTTCGGGATCAGAAGACATGATAACAGAGCCATCTGAAGAAGAGATTTTTTCTGAACCGGATATGTCTTCGGAGGATGAAACGTCAGAGGATAATTTTTCGACGTCTGATGAGGAGGAAAATGAAACACAATCAGCGCAAAACGATCAGGAACAGGAAATAACTGCAGAAAGCCTGATTGGAAAAGATTATTATGCAGGATCTGACTATATAGGATTCTTCAGAGAAACAACTACTTCTGATAATAAAGAGATCTATTTTAAATGGAAAAAAGGATATGAGATCCTGTATCTGTACATATCGGATGTGCATAGTACTTCGCCGGATCACTTTTCTACATTGCTGTACTTAAATTATATGAGCGATTTTTCCACTGTTTCTGTTTCAGAAAGAAAGTCTTATTATGGGGCTTGTCTGGAAGGTACTTTGGAGAAAAATGGACAATGGGAATTTAAAATAACAGATATTTTTGGGTCAGTAGTATACAGGCAGAATTTTGATGAATCTGGTCAGAAGGCACTTTTTGATCTGAATGATCAGGGGATTCTGCTGGACAGTGAAGGAAGTGTAAAAGGATCTTATTATGTAAGAGACGGGAACTCAGTCAAAGCGGAACTCGATTTGATCACATGGGAGATCCAGGATACGAAAATTGCGCAGTTTAAAGGTCTTTCCTATGATATTTCAGCAGAAAATTCCAGAAATGTAATTGCTTCACTAAACATAAAATTAAAAGCTGTCAATGTGGGAAAAACGACTTTGACAGGTACTACTGCGGAGGGAAAAACAGTATCCTGTACTATTTATGTAGAACCTGAGATGAAAGTTACAGCACCGGTAAGCATTCCTGATAGTGATGAGATCATATGTAAGATTTCTCTTCCAAAGGCAAATAAAGATTATCTGGATAATTATATGAAAAATCTGAAACATACGATCAAGAATAATGATTCAACAGGTTCCTTAACAGAGGATTCTTTTTCATATAGTATTTCTTCTGATAATACCAGCGCTTCAGGAATATTAAAAGTAAGAGCTTCCGGTTCTCAGGGAAGTGCAGATATCACTTTCACATCAGAAGGTGGATTTTCGAAAACGGTTAATGTTCCTATTGCAAGAGATAACATTTCAGATTACTTTGTGCTGAGAAAAGATACGAATCGTTTTGATCATAATCCAAGTACTTGGGGGACTGCAGATTTTTCAACGGATTATCTGGATCTTCTTTTAAACATGCAGTCGAAACATCCGGTCATCAGCAAAAACAGATTACGCCAGGAAGAGCACAGAGCCTGGGATGGTTCCTGTCTGGGAATGGCATTATCTATGATTTACATGAATGAAGGAATGCTGTCTGAGCGTTTAGGAGATACCTATTATTACAGTTTCGACAACCCGCTTAAAGGTTCGCCGTTAATGAATACGATCAATTATTATCAGCTTTGCCAGAATTCAGATAATTTTTCATATTCTCATAGTACATATAAAGAAGGACTTACAAACCTTTTAATGGGAGAAAGTCTTAGCTCTTTTTTGAAAAATATGGTTACAGAAGCAAAGAAGAGTTCTAATGAACGCCTGCCATTCTGCTTTACCTATACCTATACTTATATGGTCGATAATAAATCTCACACAGATGGTCATTCAGTAGTAGTATGCGGATATGAAAAAGATGCTCATACAGGCGGGCATCTGATAAAAATTTACGATTGCAATACGATATCTTCCAGGTATCTGTATATGAATATTTCTTCAGATTTCAAATCTTTTTCATTTACAGACAGTAATGGCGCGGTGTTAAATTCTTTATGGAAAAATATGCAGTTTATAGGAATTAATGATCTGGCATCCGCATCATGGAATCTGTTAAAGAATTCAGGAAAAAGTATGGTAAGTGTCAATGCTGCATCCGCGTCACAGAATACTGCTGAAATAAGTTTTTCTGCATATAAACAGTTTAATCTGAAAAATGAAAAAGGACAGACACTGTCATATGATGGAAATACATATGCGGGAAATCTGCCGGTATATTCTTCAAAAGTAAGTGGTGAAACAAACCCTGTTATTACAATTGAAACGGATCCGGTTAATTCTTTCGAGGTTTCCGGTTTTACTGATGAATTTGAGATTTCGGCAGAGATAAATGGAAAATATTATAATGCCAGTACAGATGGTGCTTCGAAAATAGTGCTGGATAAAACGAATGGAATTGTGACAGATGGAGAAAATTACTCATTTTCTATGGCGGTAAGTGCAGATCTTCAGACTTGTGATCTTTTTCAAGTTTCCGGATCAACCAGTGGAACAAGTAACATGACCAGTGATGTTGACAAGATTACTTATCGATCGGAAGAGACAGTTTCCGGTGTAAATGTAGCTATTTATAATGGAAATGATTATCGTACGGAGAATGTGAATTCTGATTGTGATGAAATCAGTTTCTCCGATACATCTGCAGGGCAGTTAAGTGTTTCGAAAATATTGACATTCGGAAGCTGCGGAGCAGATGCTCAGTGGAAATTAAATACCCAGGGGACACTCACGATCAGTGGTTCTGGTAAAATGGAGGATTTATATGGAGAAACTTTTGTGCCTTCTTATTATCAGTCCAAGGTAAAGAAAGTAGTAATACAGAATGGGATCACAAGGATAGGTGGTGCGGCATTTTTTGAATTGAGTAATCTGAAAGAAGCTGTGATTCCTGAGAGTGTGACGGAGATTGGATATCAGGCGTTTGCATTTTGCGGGATGTCAGATATTGTAATTCCGGCATCAGTTATTACCATTGAGGAAGGGGCATTTACAAGTGATAATCTGAAGAGTATTTCTGTAAATGCGGATAGTAAATCCTTTACTTCTGTAGATGATGTTCTGTTCAGTAAAGATAAAACAGTGCTGGTGGCATATCCGGGAGGAAAGGCTGCGGAGTCTTATTCAATTCCGGAGGGAACACAGAAGATCGGCATTATGGCGTTTGAAATGCAGAGTAATCCGGAGTCTGTTATAGTTCCGGCAAGTGTGGATTATATAGGAGAACAGGCATTCGGATGGATGGGCAAGAAACTGAAAAGTATTTATTTCAGGGGAGATATGCCGGTATTCGAGGAGAATTCCTATAGCAATGTATTTTCGAATACGACGACTACAGCGTATTATCCTGATGATAACAGTACGTGGAAAAGAAGTTCACTTCCCGGTGTGTCATCAGTAACATGGAAAACCTGGACAGTACCCGGAACGCCGACGGTGACACCAACGGCGAAGCCAACGCCAAAACCGACAGCAGCGCCGAGCCCAACGGTGACACCAACACCAACGGCGAAGCCCACAGTGACACCAAGGCTGACGGTAACGCCTGGTCCCACAGCGACGCCGAAACCGACAGCAGCGCCGAGCCCAACGGCAGCGCCTGAACCAACGGAAACACCTGCGCCGAAGCTAACGGTGGCACCGACAGCAACCCCTGCACCAACGGCGAAGCCCACAGCAGTACCAACCCCTGCTGTGCTTACAGGGAAGTTCACAGTCACTCTTTCCAAAACATCCTATACCTATAATGGAAAAAAACAGACTCCGAAAGTTGCAGTAACTTATAAAGGAAAAACTGTTTCTTCGAAATACTATACAGTAAGTTACAAAAACAACAAAAACGTAGGAAATGCATCTGTCACTGTAACGGGAAAAGGAAAATACAAAGCCTGCTCAGGAAAAGCATCATTTAAAATTATCCTAAAGCCAGGAAATATATCAGAACTGAAAGCCGGAAAGAAATCCGCATCTGTCAAATGGAGCAAAATATCAGGAGCAGCCGGATATCAGCTGCAGTACAGCACCAGCAAAAAATTCTCAAAGAGTAAAACTGTAAAGATATCAGGAACTGCAAAAAATAAGCAGACAATTAAAAGTTTAAGTTCCCAAAAGACTTATTATGTAAGAATCCGTGCATATAAGACGGTAAACGGTAAGAAATGGTACGGAGCCTGGTCGAAGAGTAAAAAATGTTGTGTTAAATAAGAAAACAAGGTCTGAACGCTGAAAAACAATGTTCAGACCTTGTTTTTATCTACTGATACCGTAACATAACAATTGAATCAAAGCTATCTCCGTGATCCAGCCACTGGCAGCTGCCGTCATTTTTGGTGCAGATGTCTTCGATGATAGATAAGCCGAAGCCATGGTTTACGATATCGGATTTGGATGTTTTGTGGTCAAAAGTTTGTGCAGGGTCTTTGCTGTTTCGCATATGTATGGTAAGAAAACCAGCTGACATGCGTGAGGTCACGGAAATAAAAGGTTCCGGAAGTCCGCATGTACTGCAGCTCTCAAGTCCATTATCCAGGAGATTGAAAAATATACTGCTCAGTTCAGAAGAAGAAATGCACGACTTCTCCGGAAGAAGGATCTCATAGCTGATTTTGACATTTTTCTGCAAAGCCAGAAATCTTTTGTCCGCAAGGATCGCATTGATCAGGCTGTCATGGCAGATCGGGTGGAAACGCTCCTTCTGGAAATTATCTGTAATAGCAGGAAGGTAGTTCTGGATTTTATCATATTCACCTGACTTCAGATAAGTCTGAAGTGTCTGGAGATTCTGGATCGTGGCCTGCTGGAATGCCAGCGTTTCCTGACGTCTGGAAATAAAAAGCTGTTCCTGATCTTTCTGCAGCTGTTCCTGTTTCTGAAGAGACTGGAATTCTGCCTCCTGCTGGGCGTTTTTCAATGACTGTTTAACCAGAAGATAGAGATGCCTGTAAATAAACAACAGCAGGAAAGACTGGATAAGCAGGAAAATATAGGCAATTTCAGACTTTACGGAAAGCAGAAAATTGCACAGCTGGACTCCGAAAATTTCCAGAAACAAAATAATAAAACCAGATTTCATAAGTTCCTCTTTTCCGGCGGAAGATCTGAAAGAAGAGATTCCAGATATTTCTCTGCCTCATCGTATTTCTTAGTGTTTATCAGATAATTCAGAGAAAAAAGATGATTCTCCATGTCGTGGTTCCATTTGCGCACAGAACGGTATTCTTTCTCCATTTCCTGTGAAAATTCCATCTGTTTTCTGGTAAAATCCATCTGCTGAACAAGCAGCTCATGCTCCTTTTCCCTGGCGTAGATATTGCGGAAAGCCCGAAGCACAATAAAATAACAGAGAAATTCAATCAGCCAGTACAGAAAGATCAGCCAGCCATACCAGGGAGAATTTTCCTTATACAGGATCAATCCCGTAATAAGAGACGAAACCTGTGCAGGAAAGACCAGTTCTGCAAGGGTGGTCAGATGGATGCTGTGAGAGTACTTTTTCAGCAGGGGAACTACCTTCGAGATGATCAGTAATGCAATAAGGAAGGTCAGAGTTGTCATAAGGAGGATTTCCCATGTGGTAGAAAGCGTATAGTAAATGTTATAAGCTGCTTCTCCGTGGAGCAATGCATAAAGTGACAGGATCAATGATCCGGAAATGGATTCAGAGATCATCATGATCGAGATATAGATCAAAAATGCCGAAAGCTTCCTTTTCAATGTATCTGTAAAAAGGAGAATCACCCACAGGACAAGGGCTAGCTGGAGCACCCAGGTTCCGAAATTCTGATAAAAATATTTTACGACAATGGCGAAAGCCGTAGAGATCATAAAACAAAGAAAAATCCGTACGCGGCTTCGGGAGAGAAATTTCCCGGAAGGTGTAAGGATGCCGGGGAAAAAGAGAGCAGCGCAGCAGGAAATGGAAAAGGATGCCGGTAAAAGTGAACATAATAAATATTTGAGAATATAAACCATGATATTGCCTTTCTGTAAATAATATAAAGTTACCTGAGCATCAGCAGCGAAAATGCTTTTTTTGTATCATCATAATGGGCACGGCTGACAGGAATGCCCTGCCCGTTATTCAGTATGATCTCAGCATGATGAAGACTGGTGACTGCATGCAGATTTACGAGAAAGCTTCTGTGGCAGCATACAAAAAAGGAAGGAAGCTGCTGTTGAAGTTCACTGAGTTTATCTCTGGTGGTATAGGTTTTATTTCCGGTATAAATAAAAGTTTCCCGCAGATTACGCTCCAGATACAGAATATTATCTGCAGGAATTCTGAGCTGAGTCTGCTTTACCTTAAAGGTAAGATACTGTTTCCGGCCGGTGTCCAGATTTTTCAGCGCAGCATGCAGGGCATCTGCCAGATAATCATTCAGCCGGTTTTTGTTAATGAAGTAGGTATGCTTCGTTGAATAGACATCGGAAGCATACTCCAGATACTGGCTGATGAAGATCAGCTGTGTCTGAGGATTCCGGCTGTTGATCATCTGTCCCAGATCGATCCCTGAAATAGATTTGTCCTCCAGTTCAATATCCAGAAAAACAAGGTTATACTGACAGACATTCTCTGACAGTGCTTTCAGGAATTCCCTGCCGGAAAGGAAAGAATCCAGTTTATAGGGAATATTTAACATAGTTTCAAGGTTGTTTTTTATAATTTCAACGAAGATCTCATTATCTTCGCAGATAGCAATTTTCAGCATAATTCAATAATTCACCTTCGGATGTATATGTATTCAGCTAATTTTTGGCCGTAGTGTCTTTATAAGAACAATATACAGGAAAAATGGTGGAAAGTCTACGGCAAATATTACAGCAGCAGATCGTGAAGGGGAGAAACATGCCAAATATTACAGTTTTATGGTTAATTATGCAAATTGGTTGAAATAAATACAAAAAACTATACAATAACACCTGTGAGGTAATTTCCAAGCCGGTAGTAAAAGAAAAAGATAAAATATTTACTTATGAAACAGGGGCCGAATCCCGGGGACGGGGTTTAGGTCCTTGTTTTATGAAATCAGTTGAACGGGAGACGATATGTTGATACAATAGTATTTAGGATAAATATGGAATATTATTGTGTTATAAAAAAGATTTACAGGAGGTTTTATGTTTACTTTAGTTCAGAAAAAGAAACAAAATACGCAGAGCATAGAAGGAAATATACTTAAATCTCAGGATATTTTTGGTAAATATCAATCCGACTGCCTGAAGGGAATTGCCATCATTATGCTTATTGCCCATCACTGCTTTTTGGGGCCATCCCGTTATAAAGGTCAGGAGCTTATTTTTATCATACCTGAATCAGTGTGGAATTATGTTGCTCTTTTCTTTAAAATATGTGTGTCGCTTTTTGTTTTTATTAGTGCATATGGATTAACGAAAAAGATGATGTCTTTGCCAAAAGATGCAGATAGTCAGACCACCCATAAATTTATAGGAAATATGATCTTATCAAGGGTGATCCGTCTGCTGGGAGGATTTATTTTTGTATTTTTGCTGGTAGATATTTTTGCATTATTCTATGATCCGGGGCGTCTGGCTGAAATTTACGGAAGCGTCTTTCCTCTGAATATGGAATACTATATCCTGGATATGCTTGGCCTGGCCCAGCTGCTGGGGACACCTACATTTCTCGGAACTTACTGGTATTACAGCCTGGCACTGATACTGATCGTACTTGTTCCCCTGTTTTATCTGCTTTTAGAGAAGGTGGGGTCTTTAGCGTTTTTGTGTGCGGTTGCAGTACTGAACTTTACAGTTACTTTCGGAAACATAAATATCTGGCATTATATCTTGTGCATTGCTGTCGGTATTGCTGCGGCTTATGGTAACACGATTACCCGAATGGTACAGTTTCGGATATGTGGCAATAATGTGATTAATAAAATTTTGAAATTCCTGCTGGAATTTTCAGGAATACTACTTGTGATGAGCGTACGTGAAGGTCCGTTAAAGGGTGTTCTGTATCCGTTCTGGGATGCGGTTATTCCGGTTATGGTAACGGCTTTTGGATGTGAGTTCCTTTTCTCCCTGCCGGGACTTAAACAGGTCCTGAGGTTCCTGGGAGTATATTCTGCGAATATTTTCCTGGTTCATAACTATATCCGCAGGGTTTGGTTCTATGATTTTACATACAGTTTTAAATACCCGCTGTTGATCGTAAATGTATTGATGATCATTTCGCTGATGCTCTCTATTGGGATAGAATTTTTGAAGAAAGTTCTTCATTATAATGAGGCCGTTGGCAAGATTGTTAAGCTTGTAAGTCGGGGGAGTCGAAAAAGGTGAGTATTTATGAATATGATGAAGAACGGCATATGAGGCAGACGCGAGAAGAAGGTATAGAGGATGGAGTTAGTCAGGTGGCTGTTAATATGTTGAAGCTGAGAGAGTTTACCGATGAGCAGATTAAGGCTGCCACTGGTTTAAATCAGGAACAGCTGGATGAGTTAAGAAAGAACCAGCATCACTGATGCAGTGCAGAGAAAATATGTGAAAATAAATCCCCAACAGGGTCTGAACTGAGAAAAAAGTTCAGGCCCTGTTTGCGTTATAGTTGTAAACAGAAATTGACAGCCAATTTCCCTACAAGTTATAATAAGAAAAATACTTACCAACAACTTTAAATATCAGCAGTTATAGAAGACAGGAAGAGTATGAATGAGAGAAATAAAACAGGACAGGAATCATAACAGACATAAGAAGAAAATTGCAGCACTGTTCGGCATTTTCTGCGCGGGAGCTGTTCTTTTCAGCGGATGTGCTGGTGTGGGAGATGTACAGAAGGGAAATACCCGGAGTCTGTCCCAGGTTATTGTGGGCAGTGATGATTATCCGCCGTTTAATTTCGAAGATGCCGGAAGCATTCCAATCATTGCCATGACTGCCAATGCCTTCGACGAAGATGTGAGACAATGCATGGAAGCGGGAATGAATGCACATCTTTCCAAACCGCTGGAGATGAAAAAGGTTGTGGAAACCATTGCCGGATATTGCGGATAAAGAGCGTGATATCTTTTACATTTACAGTAAAGTAACAGTCTGGTATACTATAGAGAAAAAAGAGGAAATCGGTTATGGAACAGAGAAAAATTATTATGGATTGTGATCCGGGAATTGACGATGCAATGGCATTGGCGTATGCAGCTTCCAGACCGGATGCGTTTAAAATCCTGGCAGTTACCACAGTGGCAGGAAATCAGGAACTTCAGAAAGTAACAGCGAATGCGCTGGATCTGACTGCGTTTTATGGTCTGGATACAGAGGTGGCAGCAGGAATGTCCCAGCCGTTGATCAACAAACTTGCACCGGCTACAGATTATCACGGAGAGAATGGACTGGGAAATTGTGTTCTGCCTGGGTCTGAGAAACAGGCAGTGGAAGAAATGGCTGTATTTTATATAAGAAGAAAGCTTATGGAGCTTCCGGAGAATGAGAAAGCTACTCTGGTCTGTACAGCGCCTCTGACCAATATTGCCATGCTTCTGAAGCTTTTTCCGGAAGTAAAAAGCAGAATATGTGAGATCATATTTATGGGAGGCTCCGCATCAGGAGGAAATGTAACTGCTTCTGCAGAGTTCAATATTTATACGGATCCGGAAGCTGCGAAGATTGTATTTGGTTCCGGTGTGCCCCTTGTAATGTGCGGCCTGGATGTAACGGAGAAATGTGTGCTTACAGCGTCCCAGATCGCGAAACTGGCACAGTCCGGCAATAAGATCGCTCATTTCTGCGGAGAAATGGGAGCCTACAGTCTGGATCACGGGAACAAATATAAAAGAGTGGTAAGCATTCACGATGCAGTGCCATTTATGTATCTGACCCATCCGGAGATCTTTGAAGCAGAGAAAGCCGTGCTGGATGTGGAATGCTCAGACTGTGCGTCCAGAGGTAGAACGATCTGCGATTTCCGCTGGTGGAGAGAAGAAGAACTGGAAAGCAATAATCTGGTGCTGATGAGAGCAGACAGCACAGAATTCCAGAAATATCTCATCGAAGGTCTTTATGAACTGGGTGAGATGGTGAAAGGAAACTAACAAGAAGGAACAGACTCATGAATTATATTGTCTTTGATCTGGAATGGAACCAGAATCCGGAGGGGAAAAAGACCCGCAATGATAAACTGCCCTTCGAGATCATAGAGATCGGAGCAGTAAAAGTAAACAGCAGAAAAGAAATCACAGACAGCTTCCACAGACTGATCCGGCCACAGGTTTATAACTGGATCCATGACAGTATTCATGAAGTGATCCATGTAGATTATAAGGATCTGCTGGATGGAATCCCTTTTCAGCAGGCTGCACGGGAATTTCTGGAGTGGTGCGGACCGGACTGGTATTTCTTTACCTGGGGAAATCAGGATGTGATGGAACTTCAGAGAAATATGAAATTTTATGGAATGCTGGATCAGCTCCCGGGTCCTGTGACTTATTATGATGTACAGAAACTCTACAGTCTTTCCTTTGATGACGGAAGCCACAGATGTGCACTGGAACATGCTGTGGATGAACTGAAGATCGGGAAGCAGCAGGGCTTTCACAGGGCACTGGCAGATGCGGTGTACACGGCGGAAGTTCTGAAGCATCTGAATAACATTATGATCATAAATCACCCCTCCCTGGATGTATATCAGAATCCGAAAAAGAAAAAAGATGAGATCCATATCTCCTATCCGGAATATGACAAATATGTATCCAGAGAATTCGCCGCAAAGGAACGGATCATGAAAGACAGAGAAGTGACAAGCACCAGATGCCCCATCTGTCATCAGCCGGCCAGACGCAGGATCCGGTGGTTCATGAACAATCCCAAGGTTTATTTCAGTGTTTCTGTCTGTGATGAACATGGACTGGTACGAGGGAAGATCCGTATTCATAAAACGGATGAAGAGAAGTATTTCGCTGTGAAAACGCTGCGTTTCACAGATACAGAAGAAGCGGAGGAACTCCGTGAAAGAAAGGAGCTTCTCCGCCGCAGAAGACAATTAAAAAGAAATACCGGAAAGGAGGTCTGAAAGGATCTCCTTTTCATATTGCATTCCATAGCCGACCATATGGCCGTCCAGATAATATTTACTTTTGATTCGTTTCGGACCTACGGAGTTGGGCAGGACTTTCTGCTTCTTCTCCAGGGTACTTACATCAGTTCCGGTGGGAACTGTCACATACACATGCCTTATATAATAGAAAGGACAGATATCATCCGTACTCTTCAGCAGATATTTCTCAGAGGGGAGATATCTGGCTGGAACAGGATTCAGATCCACGTTCATATCGACTTTCTCGAAATTGTCAAATCCGTAATCCAGCATGGAGGCTGTATCAGGGAAAGCTCCGTTGGTGGAATTCAATACCACTGCCACCAGAACCATGTTGCCTCTTTTGGCATAGGTTACCAGGGTGTTTCCTGCGTTGGTGGTGTATCCGGTCTTACCGCCCAGTACTCCGTCATATGCATAGGACTGTCCGGCCATCATCTTATGATGGTTGAGAAAATAGCGGGTTTCCGGCTGCATATTGGTAGGCGGAACCTCATAAACCTGGGTAGTGACGAACTTGCGGTAAAGAGGATTGTACCAGGCTGCCTTGGCGATTTTCATCATATCATTGGCAGTGGTGTAATGCTTCTCATCGTGAAGACCGTTGGGATTGTTAAAGTGTGTGTTGTGGCAGCCAAGCTGTTCGGCGCGCTGGTTCATCAGCTCTACGAATTTCTTCACAGATCCGCTGACTTTCTCAGCCAGGGCCAAAGCCATTTCATTGGCGGATTCCAGCATGAGAGCCATGAGGGCCTGTTCTACTGTAAAGACTTCCCCTGTCTCTGCATAAATAGAAGAACTGCCGGACTCGATGCCGTATGCTGCTTCCTGGGACATGGTGATGGTATCGTTCATATCCAGGTTCTCACATGCCAGCAGTGCCGTCATGATCTTCGTGATGCTGGCAGGATAAAGCTTCTCATCTGCATTCTTGGAATAAAGAACAGTATCTGTTACTGCGTCCATCAGTACTGCTGACTGACCCTCGATACTGGGTCCTGTAGGCCATCCTTTGATGGAATCCGTGTCTGCAGCCTGTGAATAATAAGCGGAATGCTCCGGCACAGGAGTGGCAGTGATGATGGGATCGTCTTCCGCCGCATAAATGATTCCCGGCTGGGTGGCGAAAAGTCCTGCACAGAGAGCAGCAGAAATCAGTTGCTTCATTCGTTTATGAAATTTTCTTTTAAACATTTGAATATTTACCCTTCATAAAATCAGTTGGTATATTTTGTATCCGTGTTGTATTGTAACATATAAATATCAGATATCTGTAATCTGGTAAAAAATCTTTTTTACAGACAGCAGATTTTACACTATTATACCATTATTTACAAGAGGTGTGTAAAAATTTCTGGTTCCTCCTGGTTAGGATTACCTTAAATATACCAAAAAATACTTGACACAGGGAAATTCCAGACCTTATAATAAATCCGCATAGTGTTAAAAAAACATAACCACAAAAACGTTGATGGAGACAGTAACTGCAGTCGAAAGCGGACAGCGAACCGGGGAAGGTGTGAGCCCGGCAGTGAGTAAATGCGGCGAATATCACTCCGGAGTTGCAGCTCTGAAGGGCAGACAGGCAGGTAAGGGCTGACGGAAATCCCCGTTAAAGGATTCTTGTATCGGCAAAAACAGCCCGTACAATGTAACAGGTGGTATAACGAACGTCAATAAACCTTCGTCCTTTTACAAAAGGGGCGATTTTTTTGTTTTATAGGATAAAGATGAGGACTTTTGATAGTAAACGCCTTTATCCTATAAAACAAAAAAGATCAAAGGCTTGTTTTCGTTCTTAAAAGACACAGGAAATATTTTGTATATTTTCCAGTGTCTGATACAAATAATTTAAACAGGAGGTAAATTACTGTGTACCAGAAAGTTG
>ERZ772821.926-NODE-926-length-19920-cov-3.778807_pt1 | contig 19920 bp, 24 predicted proteins | sample MGYA00580859_ERZ772821 | MGnify/ENA primary metagenome ERZ772821 (study PRJEB29015, sample SAMEA2737674) | human gut metagenome | biome: human gut; feature: human-associated habitat; material: faeces | place: China | collected 2012 ...
TCTCGTTTATCTGGCTATCGATACGAAGATGCTCGAACAGGTAAATGCCTATATCGATGACCCGATGACGGCTACCACATTCGGCCCGGAGAAGCAGACAGGACGGCAATCCAAAAAAACTACGGCTGAAATTTTATATTATCAGATGACGGCGCTGAACATTCCATTCGAATGCGAAAAGTGGCATCTCAATCGGCTGCTTACATTGATTCATGTCTGCGCAATTAAGAGCCAGCCGCCCAAAAAGATGAGCAAAAAAGAAGCTGCAAAACGCAATGCATCCATCAATGCGGCGAATAAAAAGCGCTTCGGATCAAGGGGATGATGACGTGGCAACCGTAATCAAAATTCGACATAAGGGCAATTTCGATCATTTGGATAAGTTTCTCAAGGCTATGACCAAGCGGGTCTGGATGAAGAAACTTGCTCAATATGGCGAACAGGGCGTAGAAGCTCTTCGGAATGCGACGCCTAAAGATACGGGAAAGACATCCGAAAGCTGGAGCTACGAAATTCGAGAAGAATCCGGTAACGTCGTTATTTCTTGGAAGAACAGCAACGTCAACAAGAACGTGAACATCGCCGTGATCCTGCAATATGGACACGGAACCAGAAACGGAGGATACGTTAAGGGAATCGATTACATCAATCCTGCGCTGAAACCCGTTTTTGATGAAATCGCGAACAGCGCATGGAAGGAGGTAATCTCGGCTTGAGCAGAGCAATCGACGAACGCGTCGTTGAGATGCAATTTCAAAATGATCAGTTCGAGCGAGGCATTAAACAGAGTACCAAGTCGCTCAAGAATCTCAAGGAAAGTTTGAAACTGGATGACTCCGCAGAGAGCACCCGGAAACTAGGTAAGGCATTTGACGATCTTTCAAGCGTCAGTCTTTCCAGCCTTGACACGGCCTTGCAGACAGCGGGACGAGGATTCAATGCGTTTGAAACGATGTCAACTTCCGCACTGGCTACGGTGACGAGCCAAATTACCTCCTATGCGACGAGCATTGCAAAATCCCTCAGCATCGACCAGATTAGTGAAGGTTTTTCGAAGTATGAATCAATCATAACTTCGACCAAAACCATCATGGCGGCAACCGGCAAGACGGCTGATGAAGTTCAGGAAAAACTCGACAAACTAAACTGGTTTACAGATGAAACCAGTTACAACATGTCGGACATGACAAACAACATCGGTAAGTTTACATCTGCCGGTATCGATCTTGATGCGAGCGTCGATGCAATGATGGGCATTGCAAACTGGGCAGCCGTTTCTGGTCAAAATGCAACTGCCGCAGCCAGAGCTATGTATAACATTAGCCAGGCGATTGGCGTTGGCAGTATGAAGCTCATGGACTGGCGAAGCATCGAAAATGCTAACATGGCGACGCAGGAGTTCAAGCAGACAGCTATCGATACCGCCGTCGAAATGGGGAAGCTGACTAAGGCTAATAACAAGGTTATGACCAGTGATAAGAAGATGACGGTCACAACCCGGAATTTCAGCGATACCCTCAGCAAGCAATGGTTCACATCCGATGTGCTGATCGCGACGCTGAAGAAATATTCCGATTATACCAATCAGGTCTATGACATGTGCCAGACCGAGGGTATTTTGGCATCCGAGGCCATGGATCGTCTGTCAGAAAGTACAGACGAGTTGGGTAAGAAGTCTTTTGAAGCTGCACAACAATCGAAGACATTCAAAGATTCTTTAGACGCGACGAAGGACGCCGTGAGCAGCCAGTGGATGCATACGTTCCAGTATATTTTTGGTAATATCGACGAGGCTATCGCGCTGTGGACGAAGGTTACGGAAGTCCTTTGGGATGTGTTTGCAGCCAGCGGTGAAACTCGTAATGAAATTCTCAAATTTTGGCATGATAACGGTGGACGATCCAGTCTGCTCAGCGCATTTCAGAATCTTTACGACGTTATTTCTGCGATTGCCGATATTGCCGACCAGGCTTTCAAATCTATCATTCCTCCCATGACGGGAGAGCGATTGGTCGAACTGACCCAAAGATTTGAAAACTTTACGCTTCAAATCAAGAATGCAATCGGTTTTATCGAGGGCTTCAAAGATACGGTTCAGGAAACGATCGACGCGATAACCGGAGCCGACAGCGGAGTATCGGAAACCAATCTCGTATCAGGGGCAGCAGAGGCAGATGCCGAGGAAGCTAAAAAGATATACGACGCCATGCCCGATTGGATGAAAAAGTGGGCAGATAAAAACAGCGACGTTTCGCTTCCGCTTATTCGAGCATGGAGCAGAAAAAGCAACTTCGACACCTGGGCGAAATATCAAGCCGCAAAGCTCGGAATTCCGGTCGATCTGATTAAGAAGCAATACGACGCGTATAACAAGTTGAATTCTACCGCTCAAGCTCGACTTCAGGAAGGCAAAACACGCGATTGGGCGGACGGCAAAGAATGGAGCGCCGGATATTTAGCGGCATGGAATGCCTATTGGGATGCGGCGGATGCGGTAGAAGCCGCGATTAGCGGAACCAAAGAGGCAACCGATGAGGCTGGCGAGGGACTTAAAGAAACCGGGGATGCAGCAGAAGAGGCTGGCGAGTCCGTATATTCGACTTTAACAATCTACGAAAAGCTGACGAAGATCGTTCAAGGATTCGCAGCGGCCGTTGATATTGTGAAACAATCTCTTTCGGCGATTGGGTATGGCATAACGAAGCTGATTCCTGCTATGAAACCGCTCGCTGATGTCTTTATAGATATTCTGGCTGATATTGCGGACTGGATTGTTGGGCAGGATGAAGCGCTCAAACAGGGTGAGACATTTAAGAATGGTATGGATGCGATCGTCGGATTCCTTACGCCCATCATTCGGGGACTCGCTGACACGATTCAATTCCTGTGGGAAAGCTTTAAGGGGATTCGGAGTTCTATCAAAGAATCCAGTCTATTCGCTGCTTTTGTTGAGAAGATTTCTTCCGGATGGGTTTGGCTTAAAGGGTTTGGGGAAGAACTCAAGAGCACAGGCGGATATGGAATCATTGGGATAATTCGAGAATTTGCGCAAAAGCTTGTCGATGCTATCGAGCAATTCTTCCTGATTGATACGAGCAATGTCTCTGGGTTTAAAGAGAGGCTATTTAAGCGTTTGCAGCCTTTTCTCGATATCTTTACATGGATCGAAGGAATCTTTATAGGGCAAGACGATCTGGATGTCGTGTCTGGTGCGGATGGCAAACGCAGCTATTTCGATCGAATCAAGATATTCTTTGCCAATCTTTTTAATGGAATCGCCGACGGAATCGATTCTATCGCCCAATCTGAAGAATTTGCACGCGTTAAGGAGTCCGTTCTCGGTTTCATTGAAACCATAAAGACTACGATCAGCGAGCTTATCAAGCCTGCCGAAACAGAAACGACAAAAGGTCTCTTCGATCCGATTATCGATTGGCTGTTTCCGAAGGCCTTGGCCGAGGAGGATACCGCCGAGCTTCAAAATGAGGGGGATGCACTCGAAAAAGCAGCCAGCACGTTGGATACTATCGGAGATTACATCAAACGATTTGGTGAAGCTGTCGCAAATATATTTCAGAAGATTGCTGATTACGTCACGCCTGCGTTCACTTATGCAATCGATACGGGGCTGACCGTCATGCGTCTGTACAAAGGTATTACGATGGCGAAAGCAATTCTTGGTTTGACCAGTGCAGCCGATAACATAGCCAAGGGATTTAAGAAGCTCGTACAGGCCAAGAAGATGGAGAACGCCGATTCGATTGGCGACACCTTCCTCAAGATGGCAGGAACGATTCTGATGGTTGCCGGAGCGATCTACCTGATCGGCACTATGGACGCTGGCGCTCTAACGCAGGGCGGAATTGTCACAGCGGCGATTGCAGCTTCCTTGATCGGAATTGCTGCGGCGTTTGGCGTTTTGAGTAAGAAGTTCCCCGATACCGCTAAGGTTGGCGATCAGATTAAAGGCATCGGCGAAGCCATTTTAATGTTGGCCGGATCGATTCTGATTTTGGGATATTTGAATTCTGATAAGATTTGGCAAGGTTTAATCTTTATTGGGATTATTCTCGGCGGAATAGGCGCGTTTTTGCTCGCTGTTAAATCCTTAGGTCTCGAAAAATCTGCTGGTGATATCAAAGGCCTGGCCATCGGAATACTTGTTCTCGTTGCGTCTATTGCCATACTCGGAAGTCTTGATACAGGGACCCTTATAAAGGGTGTCGGCGGTCTGGTCGCCATCATGCTCAGTTTGGGCGCATTCTTGAAGCTGACAGAAAAAACTGATCCGAAGAAAGCCCTTCCAGCAATTATTGCCATGGCTGCTGTCATGGTTGTTTTTGCAGGCTGCATTGATTATATCAAAGATGTTCCATGGCAAACCATTGCGGCATTTAGTATCGGTCTATCTGCTGTCGTTCTAGCGCTTGCAAACGCTATGACCATTCTTGCTAATGTTCCGTTCATGTCTGGCATCAAAGCCATTGGACTTCTGTCAGTCGGTGTTCTTGCTTTGGGGGCTGTCTTTGGGATGGTTCTTGATTTGGTGTCCGACAGCATCTCAGGCGCCTTGGTTCAGCTTTCCAGCGCTCTTGAATTGGCAGGTGGCATGATATCCGGCTTTGCGAGCTCGATGGACGGCATAGACAGCGATCGCGTTGACGAACTGAGACAGATATTTGAGACGCTGTTCAGCCTTGTGGCGTCCGTTCCCGCTTCTGATGGTACGACGCTTATCGCCTTCTCTGGCAATTTGAGCCAGATGGGTGCGGCACTCGGCCTGTTTATCGCCAATTCAGACGGCGTGACGAGCGAATCGATTGCACCGAGGGTTGAAGCGATCCAGAGCCTGCTTGATATTCTCACACAAGTCAGTACAACAGAATTCGCCAATATTCAGGATTTTATCGGCTATATTACTGATCTGGGCGGCGCACTTACGCTCTTTGCTGCCGCCGATTCCGGATTAAACGGAGAGAAAGCCGATGCGCGAGTGCAAAACGCGACCGCGTTGCTGTCTTCTCTTATAGAGAATCTTCCGGATAATCTGACGACAAGACTCAGTGCTTTGCCTGAAGAAAACTCTATGAGTATATTCTCTGCGAGACTGGTTTCACTTGGAGGAGCGTTGGTTTCTTTCGGTAACAGCGCATCCGGAGTCAATCGAGACGATGTGAACAATGCCATCGTGTCTTTAGGCATGCTCAGTGAACTGGAGACGACGCTCAAGAATCATGGCGGTATTTTCGAGACCGTTACAGGCATTTCTAGTCTCGATACCTTCTCAGTTTCTGTGGCTGATATCGGCGGCGGTCTTGCTTCTTTTGCCGAAAAAACCAGCGGTATTGATTCGAACAAGGTAACAAACGCCATCGGTTCGCTTCGGTTGCTGAGCACGCTTGAGTGGGGGCTCCGTAATCATGGGAGCCTGTTCGGCTTTTTCACAGGCGATTCTTCGCTTACCAGCTTTGCAACTGGCGTTAATGCCATAGGCGAAGGACTTTACAATTTCTCCGAAAAAACGAAGAATGTCGATTCGGGGAAGGTAACATCCGCGGCAAATGCGCTTTCGATCTTTGCAGCCATTGATCGAGGACTCGCCAATCACGGAGGCGTTCTGGCATGGTTTACGGGTGATCAAAATCTCTCTGATCTTGGCAATAACCTTGAACCGCTCGGAACAGGCCTTGCGGCTTTCTGCAAAGCGCTCGACGGCGTAAAGAACGCAACTGTTGCTTCCCAGGCGGCGACAATCCTGCAAAAACTGGCCGTCGCTGACACCAACTTGAATCTTGCCGGTAACGTGCTTCAGCTTCAAACATTCGCAAACAGTCTTCATGACGGTAAAGGCGGAGGTATTGGCGAAAAGCTTAAACTATTCTCTGATGATCTCGCGGGGTTCGATTCCGGAATCGTCGGATCTGCTACAAACGCTTTGAAGGATCTTTCGCTGGTCGATTCCAATTCGCTCGAATCGCTCGGAAAGAAATTCAAAGATGGGATCTTTACGTCCAGTGTCATGACAAGTATTACAACGGGAATTACTTCTTTGGTTTCTTCCATGACAACCGAACTGCGAAACTACTATACGGATTTTCATTCGGCAGGCGAATACCTTGACATGGGGTTGGCCAATGGCATTCTTAGTGGAGACTGGCGTGTGGCAAATGCTGCCAGATACGTTGCTTCCGTTGCCGTCAAAGCTTCACGGCAAACTTTGGCGATCAACAGTCCTTCTCGAATTGGCGCGGAACTCGGCATGTATTGGGATATGGGTATGGCTAACGGTTTGAACCATTATGCCAATCTTGTCAGCGATGCTGCAAGAGAGTCTAGTCAGAATGCCGTTGATACTGCTAAGGGAATCGTTGCCAAAGTCAGCGAAGTTATGTCTTCAGATATGAGTCTTGCGCCAACGATCACGCCGGTGCTCGATGCAAGCAATATTCAGTCCGGAATCGGTGGAATCAACAGCCTTTTCGGAGGCAGAGTGATTACGCTTAATGGCGTCAATACAGTTCGACTTGCCGATCGGACCGAGCAGTCCATTCCGAATCAAAATGGAAGTGACTATACATCCATCGTGAATGCGATTGGCAACGTGAATAATCAGATCGAAGAACTAGGCCAAAGAATTGCGAGGATGCAGGTTGTGCTCGACAGTGGAGCGCTCGTGGGTCAAATTGCTGGTGATATAGACAAAACTTTGGGAGAGAGAACGATTATGAAAGGAAGGGGTAACTGATGTACGTAAGTCAATACGATGGAGAACACTCGGTTATCTTCGGGAATAAGGATAGCTGGAAAGATTGGCACCTTATTCCCGCTTCCCGCCCCGTTTTTAATCCACCGGAAGTGAAGACCAACTTCATCGACATACCCGGAATGAATGGTGGAATCGACATTTCAGAAATTCTTTCCGGGTATCCTCTTTTTAAAAATCGAAACGGTTCCTTTGAATTTGTGGTTGACCCGGACTGGAAGAACTGGGCTACGGTTTATTCCGAGATATCAAATTATCTGCATGGACAGTTCTTACGGGCAATTCTTACGGATGACCCCACCTATTTCTACGAAGGGCGTTTCTCAGTTGATGCATGGAAGTCTTCAGAAAAACATTCTTCCATAGTAATCAACTACGACGTTGATCCGTACAAGTACAATGTCATCGGAACATTGGATGAATGGATTTGGGACACGTTCAATTTCGAAACGGGCGTTATCCAGAACTACAAGCTCATTCAAATCAACGGCACGTATACGTTTACGATCGTTGGTGAGCAAGCCCGTATTTCGCCTATCTTTACGGCGACTTCGGATATGACTGCGGTGTTCAATGGATCGACTTTTCCCATCAAGAAGGGGACGCATAAGATCTATGGCATCACATTCGGAAGCGGAGAAAACAGAATTACGATTTCCGGAAGTGGAACGCTCAGCATCGATTATAGAGGAGGTAGTTTGTAATGAATTATCGACTCTATGCCAATGACGAACTCATCTTCGCTAGCGATTGGGCCGACCCCGATTATCAGCTGATCAGTCCGATCATCAAAATGGAAGTCAACAAGGCCGGAAGTGTTGAATTTACCATACTTCCAAGGCATCCATTTTACGATGCGCTTTCAATCATGAAGACACGGATTGACGTATATCGTGATGAAAAGCTGATTTTTTCAAGCCGTGTTCTAAGCAATGATACCGATACGTATAAGCAGCGCAAGGTTTATTGCGAAGGAGCGCTTGCCTATTTGGTCGATTCTATTTTTGGTCCATCAAAAGGGACAAGAACCACCGAGGAGCATTTTCGGCTTCTCATTGATTCCCACAATGCTCAAGTTGAAGATACGAAAAAGTTCACAGTCGGAAGTATTGAGATTGACGAGAAGGCCGAGTCACATATCTTTGGCGAAGACAATTATCGAGAAACGTTCTCCGCAATTCAGTCTGACATGATCGACTCCTTTGGCGGATATTTGCGAATTCGGTACGAAAATGGCGTTCGATACATCGACTACTTGAAGTCTTACAACACAACGTCTTCACAAACGATCGAATTTGGACAGAACCTGATTGACCTGATGAACAAGCAGACAGGAGAAGATCTGTTCACAGTTTTACTTCCGATCGGAAAAGACAAGCTTACGATTGAAGCTGCGGGAGATTCTCAAAAGTACACGCATAACGGGAAGTATCTTGAAAACGCAGAAGCGATTGCCAGCTATGGACGAATTTTAAAGACTGAAGATTTCGGTGACATTACAGATGCGGGAACTTTGATGGAAAAAGCCGAGAAGTACATGACCGATAACTATAAAGGCATTCCTCCCGAATTGAGCATCAAAGCAATCGATCTGCACCAATTCTACCCGACGGTTCGGCCATTTAATCTGGGTGATTCCATTACAGTAAAATCTCCCGTTCATGGTGTCGAGAGGGTCCTGATCTGCACTGCAATCGAGATTAACATCAAAGACCCTTCCAAAACCCAATATACGTTGACTGATCCGAACCAGATCACACTTCGGAAAGATCGAACACTCACTGGCAGCAGCGCAAGTGCATCCTCAACAGCGAGCTCTGCAAAGAGAAGCGGTGCAGGCGGTGCTGCGGCGGCAAGTTTGCTTGAGAAGTTTATCACCGAGGTGAACGGCGTTCTTACGATCAAGGACAAGGTGATCAATCTCGAAAGTCTGCCGGGAGGCACGCTTGGGCAGATCACTGCCGCTTTAACGGTTGGCGACGGCAAGATCATTGAAAACGTTCATAACAAATTGAACACGCTGTCTTCGACGATTACACAGACGGAAGGATCTCTAACATCTGAGATCAAGAACACCAAAGAAGGTCTGGAGACTAAAATCTCTCAGACGGACCGTTCCATTCGAGCCGACGTGTCCGACGAAATTAACGATGTTCGCGGAAGCATCGAGCTGTCAATTAAAGATATTGACGGCTTGAAGAAAAGCGTTCTCGATATTGATACGGACATCACCAATATCAACAGTGAGATCACCAATATTGAAAATCTTTATGCTAAAAAAGCATATGTGGACAGTCTCGTCACTTCAAGCGCGATTATCAAATTGCTTGATGGCGGCTACGTCAAGACGGCTGCTCTCACCACGAACAGTGCAGACATTGGATATTTGGAAGTCAAAACGATGACCTTTGGCGGCAGTACAGTAACAAAAGATCAAGTCAAAGTCGTAACCGATTTTACGCAGGCGTCAACTTATGGGATTCATCTTGAAGGTGATAAGTATGTTACGTTTCTCCGAACGAGTGAGGCATTTGTCCCAACAACATACACGCCAGCTTATGGAGACACAATCACCTTCACCTAAATTCTAGGCGCGGACCTGTTGAATTGCGGGGAACTCCTTAGAGCCTTATCAGCTACAGCATGAGGATGAAAGAAGCCTGAGTGCGAATGCTCTAAAAATCGATAAGGATTGGACAATCAGCGCAGCTAAGACCCGAACAGGGTAATGTTCAGAGACTATCCCCGGCGGGGGAGTAGGCTTCGGCCAAAGCGGCAGGCCTGAGAAAATTCAAAATGGAAGTATTTTCTTGGTGAGATAGTCCTCGCCACACCGAAAGGTATGGCACATAGAGCAATCGAAGGTTACGATAAGCTGCCGACCCTATATACCAATTACGTCGCGTCATCCATCACGGATATGAATGGGACTGGATACACGCCATCTCAGGTTTGGATGGACTATACTGCGTCCAGTCTTATAGATTCTGACGGAAACAATGCAGCGAACAGCAATGTCTATTTGGCGGGAACGTCGGAGAAGAAGATAGGCGTGGCACATTGGCCCGATACGTTTTATAGAGGAAACACCGGCGGTGTTACAAAGCAAGGCGCATCTGATACAAAAACTTATTTGGAAGCCGCATCCAGTGGAACTTATCAACGAACGGCAACACGTAAAATGGTATACTACACGGCGAGCTCTACAACGGTTTATCCAAGAGGAGAGTCCGTATCAGCGGTCGAATACGATGATGTTTTGTATCAAGAGGGAAGCTCGGTAACGACTGTTGGTAAGCAAGTGGTATACGCACCGTCAAGCGCGAATCCGAGATTCTACAATACTTCCAAAGCAACCAGAGTGAGTCTAAAAAAAGCAACGCTCACAACGGCAACTGCTACTATATTAAAGATTTGATAGGGGAAGTGCAATGAAAGTCTATATTTCTCAACCAATGGCAGGACTGACTAAAGAACAGATCAAGATTGATCGAGAAAACGGCATTAAAGTCGCTCGGATCTACTATCCCGACTGTGAGATTTTGCCGACATACTTTGACGATTACGATGCCTCTAAATTTGCGCCGCTTGAGTATATGGCGAAATGCACGGAGATCATGAGTCAGGCAGACGTCTGTTTCTTCCTACCATGCTACTATCAGTCGGCGGGTTGTCGCCTTGAAGACCATATGGCTCAGGTTTACGGCGTAAAACGGATGTATCTGGATTTTGGGGTGGATGCAGACAATCTCCACGAATTTGTCTATGAGCCTATTGCGATTGTGAGGGAGAACTAATATGCAAGTCGAAAAAAATGATATTCTGAAAGTCGTTAAGACTTTAAACAACATTGAAGTGCATGGCGAGCAGAATCTAAGTATGCTTTACGCATCAATCACGTTTCTGAACAATATGATTTCTAAAGAAACCGCTTCTTCGGAAGTCGGCGAAACGAAATAATCGAGTGCGGAATTCAAGCCTAGTAATAGACCGTGACAGCCGGATATTTTTCGTTCTCATACAGAAGCCGCTCAGAAGAATCTGTGGGTTCGCCTCCTTTTCGTTTTTTATTCTGCTAAACTGCCTCTTCTGATAAGCAACTCTGAGCGGCTTCTGTATGAGAACTACAGCAAATGTTACGACCCAATATTGACAAAAATGGAGGTCTACATGAGCCATGTTCAATCTCTTACCACGGATAATACCGGTGCGTCGTCTATTTTCGATAAGTGCGCCGAAAAAATACTGTGGCTAACGTATTTTAATAACAAAATGCTAAGCGAAGGACAGATCACGAAAGAAGAACATAGAAAGATACAACAGAAGATTTCCAAGATTGACGCTTCGCGAATATCGTAGTAAAATAATAATGACTATAATGACGGAAGCGGTGTGATTTCAAAATGGAAGATTTCTATAAAATCAAAGAAGCTCTCAAGATTATGCCGATTACTCAAATACCCCTCCGAGTTGTCATATACTCCCGAGTATCGACGGATTCCGAGGAACAACTAACGTCCATCACCAACCAGAAAACCTATTACAAAAAGCTGATTGAAAATACGCCTAAATGGACATTGATCGAAGAATACGTGGATGAAGGGATTACAGGAACATCTACTAAAAAGAGAGAAGCTTTTCAGAGGATGATTAGTGATGGAATCGAAGGAAAGTTCGACATGATCATTACGAAATCGGTTTCAAGATTTGCAAGAAACACCTTAGACTCTTTACAAAATGTTCGCATTCTTACGGCGCATGGCGTAGGAGTTTGGTTTCACAGTGACGGTATACTAACCTTCGAAGCCGATGGAGAGCTTCGGTTGTCGATTATGTCCGCTTTCGCACAGGGTGAATCCGAGAAAAAATCGGAAGCTGTGCGTTTTGGGCTTCAGGAGAGTATAAAAAGGGGCACTGTATTTGGGTTCGATAACATGTTCGGTTATCGATTGCACGGAGGAAAGCTTGAAATTGATGAAGCCGAAGTCCCAATGATTCAGAAAATATTCGAGTTATATGCTACAGACCGTTACAGCATGAATCAAATCGAAAAAATTCTGTATGACGACGGATATCGCAATCATAATGGAAAACGAATATCGCATGCTACTTTATCGCATATTATTCGAAATCCGAAGTATAAAGGTGTCTTCGCCGGGAGAAAGGTTCGAAAGAAAGACCTGTTCGATGATAGAGTAGAAATGCTTCCGCAAAACGAATGGGTCATCATTGATGGGGAGAAAGGAAGATCGATCGTTCCGCCCATTGTTTCGGAGGAATTGTGGGCAAAAGCAAATAGGGTTCTTGAAGCCAGAAGCATTGATGTGAAGACCCGACAGAATAAATGCAACCATCCAAATTTGCTGACCGGAAAACTATGGTGTGTGCATTGCAACCTGCCATATCATCGAAAAGCATCGAAGACCTCGAATGCCGTACTGAACAGCGCCTGGGTGTGCTCAGGAAAAATTCGAAACGGAACCGCAAGCTGCCCGTCGATATATTTGTATGAGAACGAAGTGAAGCAGTGCCTTTATGAGTTATTCATAGAAGACGACTTCGACATAGATGACTACATCGATCAATATATTAAACTTGTTTCGGAAGCGTCTAGTTCGGAGAAAAACACCAATCGCCAGAATGAACTCGAAAAGGAACTTGCACTAATCGAAAAGAAAAAAACAAAAATTCTTGAGTTCAATGTTCTTGGTCAAGTCAGTGATCAGGACTATATTGCTCAGAACAACGCATTGAATGAAGAATACCAAAGGAAAAGCGAGGAACTTGCGAATGTCCGATTGGCTCTCGATACAAAGAAACGTACCGAAGAAGATTTTGAGAAAATGAGAGGGGCGTTGCAGCAACTCAAAGGTCGAAAAAATATAGATTTCATAGATCCCGCTTTTGTACGAACTTATATCGAACGAATTGATGTTAGCATGATTGATGGCCGAACGATGAACATGGATGTTATTCTAAAAACTGGTGACAAAATTAGCCGAATTTTGAAGAAGAACCTTTCTTCCGTAAACAGACGCAAACACATATATACGGGAAGAAGGTTGACGTTCCGCCGAAAAACGCCATACGGACGAGGGAGTCATGAAATTCCCATCCAGATCAATATATGTTTCTTTTCACTGAATTAGAAAATTCAAAATGGAAGAAATAGCCTCGCGTCAAGAACATATGCTATAATAGAGGAGATAGAATACGTCTCGAGAGATCATGAAAGCATGGTCTCTTATTTTTATATCTAAAAAAGGAGGAATGCTCATGAGTATTACACCGGAGCAGCTTATCGAAAAGTTTCAATATGCTCTCGACAATAATTGGGGATACATTCTTGGAAAAGCTGGCGGCGAATGGACACAAAAAGATCAAGATAATACCAAGAATGAGATGGCTATCAAATACGGCCAGCAGTGGGTTGGCCATAAAGTAGCCGATTGCAGTGGATTGTTTTCTTGGGCATTTAAACAACTTGGCGGAAAGATGTATCACGGAAGCAATACAATGTGGAAAAAGTGGTGTACGACAAAAGGCGCACTCACTGAAGAGGCCATGACAAAGATTCTTCCCGGAACCGCTGTATTCAAAGTCAGAGACGATGATTATTATCATACCGGTCTGTATATCGGAGATAAAACTATTATCGAAGCCAAGAGCACCCTTTACGGCGTGACTACGAGCAAACTCAGTCAATGGCATTGTTGGGGTGAACTCAAAGGTGTCGATTATCCTACTGTTGGGGCTGCGCCTGACCCGATAGAAGATGACAAAACTGATGTCGCATCTACGGTTGGAAATTATAGAGTCATCAAATGGGGTATGCAGGGCGATGATGTAAAGCTTATGCAGCAGATGCTCATCAATCGAGGCTATGCCCTGTCTGCTACCGGAAAGTATGCCAGTCGAACGCTTAAAGCCATTACAGCCTTTCAAGAAGCCAATGGACTTAAAGCGGACGGCATTGTAGGAAAGAGAACGTGGAACAAACTTTTGAGTTAATCATGTTGGTTCTAATCGTCTCGATGGTATTGATCGACGTATTCAAAATGGAAGAATGAAAGGAGCCCTAAATGACTGTAAATGACTATCATCGTGCCGCTATGCGAACTGCTCCGGAACTGGACCGTCAGCAGATGCTTATCGATGCTGCTCTCGGTTTGACTGGAGAGGCTGGCGAAGTGGCAGATCTCGTAAAGAAAGCCAATTATCAGGGACATATTCTTGATAAAGATGCCATCATGAAAGAACTCGGTGACGTCGCATGGTACATCGCACTTGCCTGTCAGGGACTCGGAGTTACTATGCAGGAAGTTTTTCAAATGAATGTTGATAAACTTAAAAAGCGTTATCCTGATGGGTTCGACGCTTGGATGAGTCGGAACAGGACGGAGTGATTCCGTGAGCAAGATCAGTGAATACCTCGCTCAAATTAAAACGGCTATTTATGGCCGAGAAGTTCGTGATGCTATCCACGATTCGATCGAGCAATGCTATACAGATGTCAGTAATGCAAAAACTTTAGCAGATACAGCGGCTTCGAATGCCAATGCAGCGACCAGTAAAGCAAATACTGCTGCGTCAAATGCTGATACCAAAGCAAATCTTGCTAATGATGCCGCAACCAACAATGCGAATGCAGCGACAACCAAAGCTAACGAAGCGGCGACGAAAGCGACTGATGCGGCTAAAAGAGCAGAAGATGCCGCTGAGAAGGCCGACAAAGCGCGCCAGAATATTCTGATCGGCAGCGAAACGGGCAATCCTGTATCTGTCTCCGACGCTTTTTCCGCGCCGCTGTGCGGGCTGACTGTCTACGGCAGAAGTATCCAGGATGGCACGCCGACTCCCGATGCGCCTGTTCCGATTGTAAGTGCGGGAGATGGCGGGAGCGTGGCGGTGAAGGCGACAGGGAGGAATCTACTGAATATTCCTGACGGGTCAGGGACCGCTAGAGGTGTAACGGTTGCTGCAAAAGATGGGTTAATATCAATTTCAGGGACGGCAACTAGTTCTGGCTACGCTTGGTTAAACATCCCACCATTTATTGCATCCGGTGTGGTGATTTTATCATCTAGCATCACATCTCCAAAAGTGAAACTTGTAACAGAAACGTGGATAATTATTCTTAATTTAGGCATCGCCAATAAAATGTCTGATAGGGTAACCAAAATAGTTTTTATGGTAACTGAAGGACAAACATACAATCTCACTGGCGTAAAAGTCCAGGTTGAGCTTGGCACAACTGCCACGGAATACGAACCCTACCGTGAACAGCTTCTCACCCTTCCCACTCCCAACGGCCTGCCCGGCATCCCTGTCACCTCTGGCGGCAACTATACGGATGAAAATGGGCAGCAGTGGGTTTGCGACGAGGTGGACTTTGGCAAGAGCGTAAAGGTGCAGAGGATTGATAAGGGTGCTTTTGATGCCACCAAAACACTTGCCGAACAAAATGCAACTCTCGCCACGCCCATCGAAACCCCGCTCACCCCTGACGAACTCGCCGCCTACAAAGCGCTGACTACCTACGCGCCCAACACCGTGGTGCAGGCCGCAGACGGCGCGGGGTTGAAACTGGACTATCAAAGAGATGTTAACATCGTGATCAAAAATCTTGAGGACGCGATTACGTCTATGACTACAACCTAAAGGAGGAAAGCATATGGCAATCAAAAGCAAAGCTCGGCACGACCTGACCCTGCGCTCCATCAAGCGCGAGATCGCCGCCGGGCGAGATGTGGCCTATTGGCTGGACAAGGCATACACCCATCTTGACAGCGGATTGCTGACGGAAGACGACATCGCGGAGATTGAAGCCCTTGCACAGGCGTATTATGACGCGATTGACCGTCAGTATATTGCTGTTGATACATTAGAAGAAAGCTAAAAGGAGCCTGGCTTATGAATGTTATCGCAACAATCATTATCGGAGCACTCGCAATGCTTGCCGTTGGAATTGTCATTGGCAAGTTCATTCGTGCCGGTGGCAGCTGGGATAGATAGCCAAAGGAGGATCTGAATGGCTTATTTGGATGGAGGTGGCTTAACTTACCTCTGGGCAAAAATCAAGGGTGCTTTTCTTGGTAAAAATGATAAAGCATACGATTCAGCCAGACTCGGCGGAAAGATGCCAGAATATTATATTCAGCCTGCAAACTTGTTGGATAACAGTAATTTCTTGAATCCGGTTGCACAAGCAGGAGTCAACGGCCTTCATGGTTCGATTGCATATGCAATCGACCGCTGGGACAGAACAACTGGTGCTACGGTTTCCCTTGTCTCGAATGGTTTGAAAGTCGTATCTGACAAATCGAACTGGGTTGCTGGGATTCAGCAGAAAATCGAAGCAAAACGATTTGCTGATACGATGACGCTTGCGGTGCATGGCATTTTTCCAGTTGCATGCAGATTATATGCATATATCGGCAGCGGTACTGTAAATTTTGGTGATCCCGGCTATTTTCAAGGTGATCCGGCAGAGCACACGCTGGTTCTAAAGTTGACAAAGCCTAGCGGCCTAGCCGGTGATGAAGTGGTGAACATTTATATTTCGCCTGATACCGGCAGTACGGGAACGGCAGCAATCGTTCAGTGGGCAGCCCTGTATGAGGGCGAATACACCGCCGAAACCCTGCCGCCGTATGTGCCGAAAGGATATACCGTTGAATTGGCCGAGTGTTTGCGATACTACCAAAAAATCAAAGCTGACACTCATACTTTTCCGGGATATTGCGGAAACGGTGTTGCATACGCGTTCATTCCTTTACAACCGGCAATGCGAATCACTCCGACAGTAACGACGAGTGCGAAATTTTATTACACGCTTGGGGATAAGCAGGGCTCGACGACCGCGACAGCGACTTTGCATCGGGCATCTGCGGATCGTGCGATTGTCAAATGCGATATTTCCGTAACGGGCATTGCCACCGGCGTAATTACTCCGCAAGGCGACATTGACATTTCTGCCGATCTGTAAAGGAGGGATGGCATGGACGAAGAGCTTTATAAGGTACTGGTGCGGGTTGACGATGCAAGTCGAGTGACAGCCATCAATTCTGATGCATTCATTTCGGATGAAACGGGTTGGACGGTTGTCGATGTCGGTACTGGAGATCGATACCATCATGCCCAGAATAATTATTTGACATATCCGCTCATTGACGATCGAGGCGTATATCGCTACAAATTTGTTGACGGCGTGGTTGTCCAGAGAACGCAGGCTGAGATGGATACTGATTATGCGAATCAACCTGATCCGGAACCATCCAAAGAGGAAAAAGAAAAAACACTAACGAATGCCAGAATTCAGGCATTGACGGACAGAAACGAGTTCATTGAAGATTGCATTGCAGAAATGGCGGCGGTCATTTATGCGTGACATCTTCTGGGGGCTCTTTCTTTTATTTTTGGGCGAAGGAGGTGAGATCATGATGGCAATGTTTTTCGCGCAGCGCGTAATTCTTGGTAAGACTGCATACAAGGATGTCCCGGCTAAGCTCAAGCCTCAGGTGAAGGAGCTGCTGGTGGATTCCGGTCTTCCGGAACTGGCTGAGGAGTAAAGAACTGAATCTTTGAAAGGAGAGCACAATATGCAGCGATATCCGGATAATAGACCAGTGGGGTATCAAGGAATGTATCCTTATCAGATGCCTCAACAGCCTATTCAGATTCCGGCCAATCCATACATGGAGCCCGCTTCCCAAAACCGTCAGCTCAGTTTGAGAGGGCGGTCAGTGGCGAGCGAAAATGATATTCGTCCAAACGACATTGTTATGGATGGTGGCGTGTCATTCTTTCCAAAAGACGATGGACGATTTCGAGGAGGCAGATGAATACGGACGGCGTGGATATCACAGGCGACCGCTTAGAAAGCCTCATCCATATGACTACGAAGATCGTCTGAATCGCGAAGGCGGTTTTGAGGAAATGCTTCGAGAGGGCGACCGCCATACCGAACATCCTCGATATGGTCAGGCTTACAACGAGTATCAGTCTGCCAAGAGGCATTACACGATGACCAACTCGCAGACGGATAAGGACGAAATGACTCGCCATGCTAACGAGCACGTTGCAGATACGATGGAGACTGTTCGGGAAATCTATAAGAGTGCCGATCCAGATCTCAAAAAGCGTATCAAGACGGATCTGACAAAACTCATCAGCGAAATGCCGGGCTAAAAGCAATGAAAAGCTTCCTACTAAATGGATATTTATGGAAGCTTGAGCATGTAAGCCCCGATGATCCGATTCTCATGGATCGAAACGGACGATTCAGCGTGGCAACGACAGACCCTCGAACGGGATCGATTTATATTTCGAATCGCTTAACCGGCCACTTTAAAAATCGTGTTTTGATTCATGAGATCGGACATTGCGTTTTATTCAGCTTCCATCTGATCGACGACATCTACCGCATGGTAAAGCCGGAGTACCGCACAGAAGCGGAAGAATGGATATGTAACTTCATAGCCGACTATGGTATGAAGATATTTGAAAGCATGTACTTTATCCTTGGCGATGAAGTTTGGACATATATTCCAAGAGAACTCGAACGAATGATCGGATAGGAGGTGATGGCGTGGATAGTCGATTGGAAATCTTTGTCACGATTATCTGCTCCGTAATTGCATCTTCCGGATTCTGGACGTGTATGCAAAAGATTACGGATAAAAAAGATGTAAAGACGCAAATGTTGATCGGCCTGGCTCACGATCGAATTGTCTGGCTTGGCATGCAGTATGTCGAGCGTGGATGGATTACGCAGGATGAATACGAAAATTTGTATGAATACCTGTATAAGCCATATGAGAAGATAGGCGGCAATGGCTCAGCAAAGCGAATCATGCAGGCAGTCAACAACCTGCCGATTCATAAATCTTCTTATACGAAAGGAGTAACAAAATGACGCTGAACAACAAAACTTACGATGTGATCAAGTGGATTGCGCAGTATTTCATTCCCGCTGCGGGCACGCTCTATGCAGCACTATCCAAGATTTGGGGATTTCCATATGGCAGCGAGGTTGTCGGCACGCTAAGCGCGATTGATATTTTCCTTGGTGCGATTCTGGGTATCTCTTCCGCAAATTATTCGGGCGAAGGTACGCTTGAAATTCACGCTGATGCGGAAACAGATAAGGATGTGTATCAGCTCATGCTGAATGTTCCGGTGGAGTCACTGGCAGATCGTGATTCCGTGACCTTTAAAGTCAATAAGGATTCGCGGAATTAACATTTCTTATGATAGAGAGTTCATGAAAGGAGAAATCATTGGACATTTTAAAAATCATCGGACTGCGAGTTGACGAACCACAGGAACCCGAACGGGACGATATCGACTTGGAGATCGAAAGACTGACTGAAAAGTTAAAAGAGGAAGATCCGCTTTCGGAGAATTATCCGAAGCTGGCGGCACGCTTGAAGGGACTGTACGAAATCAAGGACAAGAAACTTGATACCGATTCAGTACCGGAGACGTTCTTTCAGAAATATGGTGAAACGATTCTGAAATGCGGATGCTCAATTTTATCAACAGTGTTGGTCCTTCGCTACGAGGATATTGTCGGACCGGTTCATTCTGTGCTCAAAAACAAATTGGGCCGCGATTGAACAATTCTATGAATATTTTGGACGGAACTCTCGGAAGAGATCGCTGTGAAAACACGGCATCTCTTTTTTTTTTCGCAAGGATTGCATATCCTATAATAGGAGGTGACATTTTATGTCTAGCGAAAAAATTAAAACCTTGGAGCTCCAACTGTACGTTGCGATCGAGTGCACTGTACCGGAGTCGGAGGTCGACGTTCGTAGCGAATATGGCGCACTAGTTGATGAATTGTTGGCAGATGTTTACTCAGGAAAGAGGGATAAGAAAACTATGCTGCGCATCAATCGCGCTCTTGAAAATCATAACGTTCGCTTTACAACGACGAAGAAACCGATGCTCGCATTACGATTCATCGATACGAATAGTGGAGAGGTTATGACGGATCATCGTAGACAATATGAACCCTAAACTAAAAAGAGCCCTTGTTAGGACTCCTTTCTCAATTCTTTGATTTTAGCAACAAATATCTCTACCTCTTGAATAGTTAGCGCCATAGGCATTTGATTCGTATGTCCTAACCAATCTTTTACTCGTGTTAT
>ERZ772821.927-NODE-927-length-19916-cov-4.196768_pt1 | contig 19916 bp, 34 predicted proteins | sample MGYA00580859_ERZ772821 | MGnify/ENA primary metagenome ERZ772821 (study PRJEB29015, sample SAMEA2737674) | human gut metagenome | biome: human gut; feature: human-associated habitat; material: faeces | place: China | collected 2012 ...
GCTTAATATGCGAAACGGTCGGAGAAAGTTTTTTCTCCGGCTGTTTTTCTATGCCAAGCAAAGTATCAACTGCGTCCTGCATCGCGGGATGTTTTCTGTATGCAAGTATAACAATTTTTTCTTTTTCAGAAAAATCAGAAGCATTTATAATTTGCCTTTCGCAAGGAACATCATAACCCATAAGCCAAACTTCCGAAACATTAAGCGCAACTGCTAATTTATGCAAAGCAAGCTGCTTTGCCTCGTAAGTGCCATTTACATACTGCGATAATTGAGCCTTTGAAAGCCCTGTTTTTCGAGAGAGTTCCGCCGCTGTCACATCTCTTAATTTCATCGCTTCTTGAAGTCTCTCTTTGAAATTTGCTGACATAATATATTATCTCCAATTGTGTTTTTTTTGCATTTGTATTATACAATAAAATTAAGTAAATTTCAAGACACAAATAAAAAAGTTAAAGAAATTCCAAAAAAAGTATTGACAAGTAAAAAAACATGTGCTATAATTCAGTTAAAGAAACTTAACTCAAAGGAGGTTTTTTAGTTGTTCAATTATTCAAAATTAAGGGGCAGGATAAAAGAAAAATGCTCTACACAAAATGAATTTGCCTGTAAATTGGGGATTTCTTCCGTGTTGTTATCAGGGAAATTAAACAACAAATCGCAATGGTCCCAAAGGGATATAGTTTCCGCATGCTCAATTCTTGATATTGATGCAAGCGATATACCCTCTTATTTTTTTTGCGAAATCAGTTAAGCAACCTTAACGTTATATAATGGAGAATAAAAAATGCTAACCCCAACATTAGAATTTTATCATTTTTCAGAGACAAAGACGGTCGAGCTGAAAAAAGACAAGAAGATTGACTTTCGCAGCACACCTATCACGGACATTGATTTTGATAAGGCTTCGAGGATCGCTTTTCGCCCCCTTATGAGAACACTTGAACCTATGATATTGAAGTTTTTCGAAGATCCTGAAAACAACCGTCGTTTTGAAGAGTGGAAACGTAAACGCGAAGAGGAGGCGGCAACAGTATGACACTTAACTATCTTATTTTCGCTTCTCCCGAGCACGTTTATATATCGGTAAACGGACGACTTATTTCCACGCATAACAGAGCGAAGATGTTCGAAGATTTCAAACAAACATACTCGGAAGAGGGTGTTGCGAAATTTTTCAACACATACGGGATATTACCTGTAATGTTCCATGCGGCAATGGACGGAGACGGACGGAGAAAGAGCCTGCCAGCAACGCTGATAGAGATTCAATGGCTTTGCCGCCCTCACCCCGATTACATCGGCAACGTCTGTTCCGAAATCGACTGTCCTCTTAAAGATGTCTGTCTCGGCGAAAAACAGTATTTTCTGAACGTAGAAAATTTGACCGTGACAGGCTCATTCAGTTGAAAGGAGAAAAGATAATGCAAAAAATTCAAAAACGCGATATTCTTCTTACTCTTGCATTGATTGCGCTGTACATAGTTTCCTGTATTGTTTGCAGATAACAAATAAAAGAGGTGGTAACCGTGAATGTGGGAAGATGGTCCCGCAAAGAAGACGAATGGCTTATCGCAAATTACAGAAATTATTCTAATTCCGAGATAGCGGACATTCTCGACCGCCGTGTTAAGTCGATTGAGACGCGGGCGGCAAAACTCGGACTTCGCAAACGTGAGTTTACCCGTCGCGGAATCCAATGTTGGGAGTGCAGAAACTTTTTTATTTTCGCGCACGACCATGCAATAATGATGTATTGTCGAAAAGATATCCGAGCTATCACAAACATGGAATCTACTTGCGGCAATGCCGAACGGTTGTAAATTTTTATAAAGGTGGTATAAAATGACAGTATACATGGCTGTTACGGCAGACAAGTTTGAATTGCCTGTTGCCGTGGCTGACACGGCGGAAGAACTTGCGCAAATGCTGGGAGTGAAAGCGCAGAGTGTCCGCGTGGGCGTATGGAGATATAAAAATAATGTTTTGCGGCGGACGAAATATGTTGCCGTGAATATATAAAGGTGGTAATAAAAATGACAGCAAAAGAAAAAATCGAAGCGCAGCAGGAAAAAGTTGCGAAGAACTCTCCGGCGTGGTGCGTCGGGGAGCAGTTAAAAGACATGATAGCGAACGAGCCGCACATCGAGGATATTATATCCCGAGATCTTGACATCGAGCAAATGTCTATTTCAGAAGCGGAAAAGAAAATCAAAGCGTTTGCGGACAAGAATCGTCACGGCTCTGTCGGGTTCTGCCCGCCGCAGGAATCGGACAGAATATTGAGGGAGTTTTACGGACTGCCGAAGCAAGAGGAAAAGCATGACGGCGGGTTTGTAAATCTCGACGATTTCATATAAGAGGTATCGGGCGTGGAAGAGTTGAATTTCGAAAAACTTCTGCCGTCAGAGCCGACAGAAAAAGAGAAAAAAATAATCGCAAAGGAGTTTCTGACCGCCGATGCGGTTGTGTACCGCGCAGGAGTGTACATAAATCCGCTGTCGGGCATCGGTGAAAAGATGTGCAAATGCACCTGTTCCGCCTGCGGGGAAACATTTTTGCTTGACCGCGTTGAGACAGACGGCTGCCATAGGTATTCGCGTAGTAATTTCGGCTGTTTGGTTAGCAGAGAGGCGATGCATTCGGGAAGTGCGGCAATATGTCCGGAATGCGGTAAGAAAGTTGATTTTATTCACGTTTCGGATTTTGGAGCTTACCCGAATTATTATATCAACAATGAAAAAATACTGACGCTCCGAATCGTTAAGAACTGTCTTGCCCTTATTTTCTGGTTGTGCAGCAGATCTGTAAACAAAGACGGTATAGCCTTCAATGAATATACTCCGTATGAGACTTATGTCTTCGCGGGGAAGAAGTGCAAACGCTTTGTCGGTTATGAAAAAAGAGGTATGTATTATTACCGTGTAATACCGTTGGGATATTGGGAAAAGCGGTCAAGGAGCGAGGACTGCATCGGCAAAGGCTTTTCTTCGGCTGTTGTTCCGGACAAAAAAATACTGAACGGAACGCCTTTTGAGAATTGCCGGCTGAATAAATATTTGAACGACGCGAAAGACGATGCGTTTCCCGTCACATATATGAAACTTTGGCAGAAGCATAAGACTGTGGAGGGGCTTATAGATACAGGCGCGTCAATCCTTATGTCGTCATTTTTCGAGAGAAATGCTTCTCCCGCATCTTATTCGTACAATAACACGGAATTCAGGTATTCGTCGCGCGTTACAGGCATTGACTTCAAACAAACAAAGCCGCACAAGATGCTCGGCTTGTCAAGACCCGAATATGCGGAAGTCATTAAACGTGAGTACGATTCGCCCGACTTACTGCGCTATCAAAAATTAAAATCGTTCGGGCTGACGTTTGATGACGCGGAACAGATCGGTTTTTTCGACCGTGAACTTATCGAAATAAGCAAATACGGCGTAAACGTAAAAACCGTAGTAAATTATCTCCGAAAACTGCAAAGCAAGGAAAAGAACAAGGCAACTCTCGGAAGTTATGCGGGAATGCTCCGGGACTACTATAAAATATGCGACAAACTGAATATCTCCGTAGATAAGGACACCTTTTTTCCGAAGGATCTGAAAAAAGAACATGACCGACTTGTTAAGGAAGACAGAAGGCGGGAAAAAGAAAAAGAGCGGGAAAAAGATGCGGAAAAAAGTAAACGCATTTCGGAACGTGCGAAAATTCTTTCAACACTTGTAAGCAGCAACGGCGTTTTGATGATACGCCCCGCTGCTTCGGTTGATGAACTGAAAAATGAGGGGAAATGCCTGCATCATTGCGTGGCGACTTATGCGGAGAGTGTCGCAAGCGGTGAGACGGATATATTCTTTGTCCGCAAAGTATCCGAGCCGGACAAGCCGTTTTACACGCTTGAACTTGACGAAAAAAACTGCACCGTGAAGCAAAACCGAGGTAAAGGGAACTGCGCAAGAACTCCGGAAGTGAGAGCATTTGAAGAACAATGGCTTGAATTTGTTAAACAGAACATAAAGAAAATAAGAAATCGGAAGGTGGCAGCAAATGGATAACATTATTGAAAAGGGCGAGCGCAGTATCGAGGTTGTGACAGACGAGATAAAAAGCCTTGTGTCCTCGGCTCAGTCCGTAATGCTCGGGTATGCGGTCGAGATAGGGCGGCGCCTTGCAGAGGCAAAAGACCTTTTACCCCACGGCGAGTGGGGAACGTGGCTCCGCGAAAAGGTTGAATTTTCACAGAGTTCGGCAAACAACTTCATGAAGCTTTTTGAGGAGTACGGCGACAAGCAATTTACGCTGTTCGGCGCGGCTGTTTCAAATTCCCAAACGTTTGGGAATTTGAGTTATACCAAGGCTTTGCGACTGCTTGCGGTGCCCGAAGAAGAACGTGAAGAGTTCGCGGAAGAACACGACGTTGAGAATATTTCCGTGCGGGAGCTTGACAGGGTTATCAAGGAGCGTGACGAGGCTTTGAAACGTGCCGAAGAAGCGGAAAAAGAAGCCCTTGAAGCGGCTGCGGCGGAAGCAAAGGTATCGGACGCGGAAGAACGCGTTGCGGAGCTTGAAGAACTTTTGCAAAAGAAGAATGATGAAATAGCCGAAGCGGCAGCAAAAGCCGACGCGAATATAAAGGCGGCGGCAGACCTTGAAGCAAAGATAAAGGAGTTGAAGAAGAATCCGAAGATACCGAAAGAAATGCTTGACAGACTACGCAGCGAAGCGGAAGCGGAAGTGCGGAAGAATGCGGCGGCAGCGGAAGAGAAAAGAAAACAGGAGATCGAGATTTTGAAAGCCGCAAAAGCGGAGGCGGAAAGAAAGGTTACGGAAGCGCGAAACGAAGCGGAAGCGTTGAGGAAGAAAGCGGAGCTGAACGACGCTGACGCGATGCGCTTCAAGGCGCTTTTTGAAAACCTGCAAGAGACTGCGGCAAAAATAAAAGAAACAATAGGTAAAGTCAGAGAGAAGAACCCTGAGTTGGCGGGCAAGTTTTCCGCTGCACTTTCGGCGGTTGCGAAGCAGATAGGAGCGTGAAAGCAGAAGATGAATTGTAGGGATTGTATTCATTTTAAGGCTTGTGACGAAATGGCAAGAGCAAACGGTGTAGAGGAATTTAACACGATGTACGCAGAAAAATGCGAGGACTTTTCCGACCGCTCCTTATGGGCGAAACTTCCGTGCAAGGCGGGAGATGTGGTGTATGTCATATATGACGGTTATGTTACTTGCGCCGATGTGGTGGCGTTTTATATTGATAAATACGGTGGAATGTTCGATTTGTTAATTACGACAAAAGAGGAATATGCAGCAGGATTCAAAAAAGTAATTGATAAAAGTTATACATTTTCCGACATATTTCTCTCCCACGAGGAGGCGGAGAGGGCATTGGTTGAAAGGAGAGACTGAAATGTACTGTAAAGATTGTTTGTCTTTCGGCGTTTGCCGATATGCAAACGGAATCAGACTTTTGAAAAAAGAGCCGTGCGCGGATTTTATGGATATTGATAAGTGGGTGAAACTTCCGTGCAAGGTGGGGGATACACTTTATGAACCGACGGATAGAGGCACTATCAGCGAATACGAAGTAACGGCAGTTTATGTAGAATTGTTCTCAACTTTTGTTGAGTGGATAACCTCGGAGGACATTGTACGCGGAATAAATTCTAAAGAAATTGGCAAAACCGTATTTTTCTCCCGCGAGGAAGCGGAGCAGGTGTTAAAGGAGCGTGAAAGTAATGACGAATGAAGAAGCGATACAAACCCTGAAAGAAGATAGGGAGTTGTACGAAGGCGATATTGTCGAAGCGGGCGACGGTACGCCCGACGGACAACTTATGCTTGCCCTCGATATGGCGATTGAAGCGCTTGAAAAGCAGGTGCCGAAAAAAGTTGCCGCCGACATATACGACGACGGGGAAGTCTCTCATATCTGCCTGTGTGGGGCGGAAGTTGAAGAAAATCAGGCATACTGTGATGTTTGCGGGCAGATGATAGATTGGAGCGATGAATCATGAAAGCAATAATTCCGATGCTGTCAAAGCGTCAGTTGCGGCAAGCGGCAGAAGAGGTCAAACGCACCTACGATAACGAAAATCGCAAGGCACTTATGCGCGTGATTTATATTTCAGTCATCGCATTGCATCGCAACGCAGGTTACGGCGCCGAACGGTGCCGCAAACATATAAAACACATACAGGACATAATAGACGAATACGGCGGGAACCGCGAGTGTAATCTCGATTGGGACAAGGGAAACGTCGCAGACGTAATGCTGAAACGCGAGCTTGACGAAATCGGCATTACTTCGCCCGATGAGCCGCTGTGGAAGTAGCAGCGGAGCGATAAGAATTATTAAGCTATGTTAAATATATGCTTGGAGGTATTAAAAAAATGGAATTGGCGATGACGAAAGATGAAATAATATCGTCGTGGAAGAATGCGATAAGTTCGAAGAAGCAGGTCGGAATACTTGCGGATTTGAACGACTGCCCGAAAAGCGAGATAGTGCGCATTCTCTACGAGGGGGGGGGTACTCTCCGGGCAGGCGGTATATCAATACAGGAAGAGCGGGCTTTTGCCGCCCGCGGCGGAGGCGGACATGACGGAAGAGTTTGAAAAGAAAGTCGCGGCGGCGGGAGTGCCGGGCGAGGATAAGAAAAACAGATGTGCGGAATGCTTGTTTTTTGAGCGCGGTATCGCTGACACATACGGAAACTTGCACGGGACTTGTTATAACGACCGTGTGCTTGACGTGCTTGCGAACAGTCCCGCTTGCGGCGGGTTTCTTGCGCAGAAAAAGAAATGCGTGGATAGCGACGAAGTATGCGAAAACAGCAAAGACGAGATATGCGAAAACTGCAAAAAATTCCGTTCCGACAGAACCGAATTTGACGAGGAGAACTCGAACGGCGGTTACTGTTACCGAGGCAACGAAGAGGTGCGGAGAAAAGGTGACGACACTTGCAAAAGGTTTGAGCGCACAGAGGATTACGCGAACAGAAAATGCGGAGAGTGCGCGTGTTTCGAGGACTGCGACGGAACGGACGGGGGAAAGAGCGATCCTGCCTGCCGGAGTTTTACGGAACGCAAAAAAACGGAGAGTGAAAAGACGGTGATAAGAGTAACGACGGAAAAAGAAGCGGATATCGAGGGTATGCCGAAGACTGTTTCGGCTGAAAAGTGCGCGGCGCTGCCGAAGATGCCCGAGGTTGTCAGGGAGATGATAGCGGAAAAATATGCGGAACTGAAAAGGTCGATGAATGTTATCGAAAAGCAGATAGATGAACTGACCGAGGACAGGAACGCGTGCTTGTCGGATTTGGAAGAATTGGACGCGTTTATGGAAAGGTGGAATGACAAATGATGTATAACAAGTTAAGAAGACGCAACGCGGAACTGACGGAGAAAAACAGGCTGCTGAAAGAAAGGCTTGCGCGGGCGGAAGCGAAAGCGGAGATATCGGAGAAGAAAGCGGAAGAGTTTTGCGAACTTGGAATAGCGGCGACGCTCGGCGAGATAAAAGCGAACACGCTTTTGAAGCGGGAAAAGGAGCGGACGGAGTTTCTGCGCGGACGGTTGGCGAAGTATGAAGCCGTCAGGTTCGGAGACTGCGAAGTGTTTATAGATCTGAAAGGTGGAAAGATATGAACGTCAACAAGGTTGTTATCATGGGGCGGCTGACGTATGACCCGGAAGTGCGGCAGAGCGGCAACGGAAAATCATACAGCCGCGTATCGGTTGCCGTGAACCGCCCGAGGGCGAAAGACGCGATGGAGAGCGCGGCGGACTTTATTGACTGCGTGGCGTTCGGAGAGCGCGCGGAATTTCTCGGAAAGCATTTCCGAAAGGGTTTGGCAATAATCATATTCGGCACGCTGCGGACAGCGACACGGACGATAGGAGACAAAAAGGTCAAAACGACAGATGTCTTTATTGAAGAGATACAGTTCGGCGAATCAAAGAGGGACAAGCCCGAAGCGGCAGCGCCTGCGGAAGCGGGCGGAGCGGCGGCAGAGGAGAAGAAAGACGGGGACGAATATCTTGCCGACCTTGCGGCGGCTGATGATTCCGATCTTCCGTTTTAGGAGGTATATATAATATGAAAGTATATGAACTTATGAATATGCTGTCGGGCATGGAAGCAGGTCAGGAAGCGAAACTTAATTTCGAAGTCAAGATATCGAGGCTTGTTGAGATTGGTGCTAAGGCGGAAGATGTGTATACCACGGTCGAGATGGCGCCTTATGATTGTGATAAGGAGAACGCTATTCTCTTCTGTGTGGAACGATAAGTCTACATATTATATATAATGCACTTTGACAGTTGAATACGGGACGGAAACGGAGCTGCGGGGCGGCTCTATTCCGACCTTGTAATCAATCGTATTAAATGGACGATATGCGGAGGTGATTTTGAAAATGCGGAGTTTTGAAAAAACGGAAGATGAAAAAACGCGCTGCGCTGCTCCGTCCCGTCCTGTCCCGTCCTTTCGGGCGGTGCTGAACAGGGTGACGGAAAATATACAGCTTGAATGCTTCGATGAAGAAGACAGACCGTTTGTCGTTGAACTTGCGCGAATAATCGCGGACGTGCTTGTGCGTCCCGATGAGGGCTTTGTCAGAATAGAGGGGCGGCAGGTGCCGACGCAGACGGTGAAAGAAGTTTACGGCGAAATCGAGCATGAAAATGTGTTACAGGTTATACGGACTTTTGAAAAGACGGAGACGCTTATCAAACATCGCAGAATGTATCTGCAAACCGCGCTGTACAACAGCGTGATGGAGACGGTGAGCGACACCGTGAACAAGTTCGCCGTGTTCGGCGCGTAAGAAAAATAAAATCAAAAAAAAGAAAGGCGGGAAAGGAAATGCAGAGAGAGAAAAGAACCGTAAGCGGCAGATTGCTCGAAGCGGATTTCTTTCCCGTTTTTCGGTCGGGCAGAGCGATGCCGACGCGCGCGCCGAAAGAAAAGCAGAGTTCGGCGGCACAGGCGAAATATAACCGTCAACAGGCAATTAAAAAACTAATAAGGCTTGTCAATGCCAACTTCGACGACGGGGACTACCTGATGCATCCGACGTATGCGCAGGCGCAGGCGCCGAAAGATTGGGACGAAGCGCAGAAAAACATCAGAAACTATGTGCGCCGAGTTCGCGACGCGCGGAAAAGAAAACTGCGCGAAGTGGAACAGAATATCGAAGACGCGGAAGCGCTTTGCCGTGTTGCGCCGAATAAGTATATCGAGCAGACTTTATCGCGCCTTGTACGGACGGCGGAAAAGCTGGCGGAGCCGTTGAAGTATGCGATAGCGATTGAAGAGGTTACATACAAAACGGGCAAGAAAAAAGGACAGACGAACTATCACTATCACCTGTTTATCACGGGCGGGCTTTCGCGGTCTGCGATGGAAAGCCTGTGGAATAAGGGGGAGAGAGTAAACTGCGACAGATTCCGCCCGGACACGTTCGGTCCCGAAGCGGCGGCGCGATATATCTCGAAGCAATGCGCGGGCAAGAAGAGAATTATCTATTCGCGAAATCTCGAAGAACCGAAAGTGAAAATCAAAGACGGCGGCGTGACGAAGCGGCAGATTGAAAAATGGTGCGTCTCTCGCGTTGACGATGCGGAGTTCTGGGAGAAGCGATACAAGGGATATAAGTTTGTGAGGGCGTTCCCGAGGTGGAATGAGTACAATGCGAATTGGTATCTCTCGGTCGTTATGTATAAGACCGACGACGAAAGTCATATTCCCGCGTGGTCTGCCGACGTGTGGGCGGGTTAGAAACAACGAGGTGATGAAGTGAGAAGACAAGAAGAAATTGAGCAGACGCACTTGTTTACATGGGCGTTTTATGAAGCGGCGGCTCATCCGGAACTGAAAAATCTGTTTGCCGTGCCGAACGGCGGGTTACGCAGTAAAACCGAAGCGGCGCGGCTGAAAGCGGCAGGGGAGAAAGCGGGCGTGCCCGACATAATGCTTGCCGTGGCGCGAAGCGGCTTTCACGGGCTGTTCATTGAGTTAAAAGTCGGGAAGAATAAGACATCTGCATCGCAAGATGAGTGGATAGAGCGTCTTATGCTCGCCGGCTATAAGTGCGCGGTCTGCTACGGTTTTGAAACGGCGAAATACGAAATTGAAAAATATCTCGGCATAATCCGAGACTGAAAGGAGATAAAGCAATGAGCGAAGCAACGAATGCTAAGAAAATCGAGGTCGAGAACGAAATGGAGACTTGCCCGTTCTGCGGACAGTTACATATTGCGGGCGGGCGCTGTGACTGTACACCATCGGTAATAGAATATCACCGCAAAGAAAAAATAGCGCGTGCGGTATTAACGCTGAACGGAATGTGCCGGGATCTTCCGTCCGAAGACTTTGACCTGCTTGCGAAAGCGTGCAGCCTTATAGGCTATGAACACGCGGATAAAGTATCTTTGACGGTGGACGGAACCGTGCTGACGGTTAAAGGCTGCGCGAATTATATAACCGTAGACCGCACGGACAAGCAGAAGAAGTCGGAGACAGTCTGATGTATCTTGTATACGGGCTTACCGACCGCGTGCGCCTGCTTATGCGCGAGCACAGAATGACTACGGCTGAACTTGCGCGGCGGGTGCAAATGCCGAGGGCGACGGTGACGAGAATACTCTTGATGAAGCAATCGCCATCTGTCAAGTTTGTTTTGCGAACAGCGCAAGTCTTTGGCACAACAACAGACTTCTTGATTTTAGGAAAGTTGTAATTCTTTGAACTACGGGCGGAGCATCCGCCCGTATCCTTTTTATTTCGTTAAAAAACTATGGAGAAAGTGGGGTTGGTTAAAAATAGCACACTTTTTCATCTACGATGAATATGCAGGATAGGTTTGAAATGTTTTCGGCTTGGGGAAATCACGCGGAATAAAACGGGGAGGGCTGCTCGCGTGCGTGGTAGCGGAACAGCATGGTTCTATAAAACACCGGCATGGCGACGTGCCCGCGACGCTTATATCAAAAAGCGTGAAGCGATAGACGGCGGGTTGTGTGAAGTTTGCCACAGTGACCGAGGGCGCATAGTTCACCACATTATGTGGCTAACTTCGAAGAATGTTTACGATGAAGATATCTCGCTTAACGAAAAGAACTTTCGGTACGAATGTCAAACGTGTCACAACCGTGAGAAAGATCCTGCCGATGAATGCGGCGCGCCGAGATTTTTTTTCGACGACGAAGGGAATGTAATACTCCCCCCATCGGACGAAAAATAATCAAAGCCGAATGAACGAGTGCGAAAGGAACGAAAGTTTCCGCAGGTGTGACGAGAGGGGGTGTAGTCTGAAAATGAGCGAAAAAGACAAAGAAAGCCTGATAAAAAAAGAAAAAAGCAGACTTCGGAAAGTGTTTTCGGAAATTGATCCGAACAAATTAAAAATTATAAAGCCTCTTATTGAAAGAGCTGCTTTTATGACGGTTTCATGCGAAGAACTTGAAAAAATCATAGCAGAAAAAGGCTACACCGAAGCATATCAAAACGGAGAAAATCAAAAAGGCATTAAGAAAACTCCGGAAACGGAAATATACAACGCCATGGCTAAAAACCTTAACGCGATAGTTAAGCAGCTTGTCGAACTCTGCCCTGCGGCGAAGAAAAAGAGCAAACTTGAAGAATTGATGTTCCGTGAATAAGTACGGAGCAATCGGCGAGTATTACGACGCGATAATTTCCGGTTCGGTAACTGTCGGAGAAGACATATTAACGGCATATAAGATCTTAATTGATGATCTTAACAACCGCAGATGCTTTTACAATTTTCACAAAGCACAAAAGGCAATCGCCTTTATCGAAAATTTTTGTCACCACAGTAAAGGGCGAAATGACCTCTTCAAACTTGAATTATGGCAAAAGGCTTGTATTTCCGCGATATTCGGTATTGTTGATTCTTTCGGAAACAGAAGATTTCGAGAGGTTTTTCTTGTTATTGCAAGAAAAAACGGAAAGAGTTTACTTGCCTCGGGAATTGCGCTTTATTTGGCATACTGTGACGGTGAAATCGGCGCGGATATATATTGTATCGCACCTAAACTTGATCAAGCGGCGATAGTTTATGACGGGTGTTATGCGATGATTAAGGCGGAGGAAGAACTTCGCCCTCATGCCAAAAAAACAAGAGAAGGCATCGAAATTGATTTTTCGGGGGCTATTATCCGAAAAATCGCTTTCAATGAAAAAAAATCGGACGGATACAATCCGCATGGCTGTATTTGTGATGAGATCGCGTCGTGGAACGCTGCGGCGGGACTTAAACAATATGAAGTGCTAAAATCAGCTCTTGGCGCAAGGCGTCAGCCCCTGATACTGTCAATTTCGACAGCCGGGTATATCGACAACGGTATCTACGATGAACTGATGATGCGTTCAACTGCGTTCCTTTACGGCGAAGAAGACCGGGAATACCGTTTTTTGCCGCTGATATACAAAATTGACGATGAAGACAAATGGAACGATATCGAGGAATTAAGAAAAAGCAATCCGAACATGGGTGTTTCTCTGCCCGAATCTTACTACCGCGACGAAATAATAGTCGCGGAAAAATCATTAAGCAAGAAAAATGAATTTCTATGTAAGTACGGGAACATAAAGGTCAACAGCAGCGTCGCATGGTTGCCCGCAAGCGTTGTCAGAAAAGCGAGTGAGTTAACATTTTCTATTGAAGACTTTCGCGAGACTTACTGTGTCGGAGGAATCGACCTTTCGCAAACAACGGACTTGACAAGTTGCTGCGTGATTATCGAGCAGAACAAAAAACTGTTCACGTTTTCAAAGTTTTTTATGCCGGCAAACAAAATCAAAGAACTGCAAGAGGCGGAGGGTGTGCCCTATGAATTGTTTGTTCAGCGAGGAATTTTGACGCCATCAGGCGATAATTACATAGACTATGAGGATTGCTATAAATGGTTCGTCGGACTTGCGGAGGACTTCGAAATTCTACCACAAATGATAGGTTACGACAGATATACCGCACAGTATCTCATAAAGGACCTGCAAACGTATGGTTTTCACACGGATGATGTTTATCAGGGGGACAACTTAACACCTGTTATTAGGGAGTGCGAGGGGCTTCTTCGGGACGGAACTCTTCAACTCGGACAAAATCCCCTGCTTATCTCCCATTTTATGAATACCGCAATAGTCTCGAATATGATGACGCGTAAGTGTAGAATCTCAAAAATACAGTCGCGAAAACATATTGACGGTTGCGCTGCCGTGCTTGACGCGCTGACGGTAAGACAAAAGCACAGCGAACAGATCGGAGACCGGTTAAGAAATGAGGATAACAACGAATGAGTGTTTTTGATATGGTTTTCGGAAAACGAAAACAAAAAAAGCAACTCTTTAAGTATTTTGAGTTGCTTAACGGCTACACCCCCGTTTTTACCACCTTTGACGGGGGTGTGTACGAAATGGAGTTGACAAGGGCGTGTATAGGTGCTTTTGCCCGACACTCGGCAAAACTTACTCCATCGTTTTCAGGGGCAGACAGCCTCGGAATCGAAAAAATAATAAGTCCGAAAGTCAATCCGTGGATGACGACATCGCAGTTCGTATACAGAGTGGCAACAATTCTTGATGCGACAAACACATGCTATCTCATTCCCCTGCTTGACAAGTACGACAATCCCGTTGGCTGCTATCCGATACAACCAAAGATGACGGAAATTGTCGAGGATGAGCAAGAACAGCAGTATCTTCGATACACCTTCGCAAAAGGGCAAAAGGCTGCAATCGAATTGTCACGCGTGGGAATCCTGACAAACTATCAATATACTTCGGATTATCAAGGCGAAGACAACAGGGCGCTTCAACCGACGATGGACCTCATCAACACTCAAAATCAAGGTATCGCCGAAGGAATTAAGACCTCGGCGGCGTATCGCTTTATGGCGACGCTCTCAAATCTCACTAAAAGCAAGGACGTTAAAGAAGAGCGCAAGCGGTTTACAGAAGAAAATTTTTCCGCCGAAGACGGCGGAATGCTGCTTTTCCCAAACACATACAACAATGTTCAGCAGATTAAGTCACAAGCGCAGATTATTGACCCCGAACAGGTCAAGACGATTGAGGAGCGGGCTTTCAAATATTTCGGCTGCAATCTTGACATTCTCGAAAATAAAGCGGTCGGAGATGCTTGGAGTGCATACTACGAAGGGAAAATCGAGCCTTTTGCAATACAGCTGTCAGAGGTAATGACTTCGATGTTTTACACTCCGCAGATGATAAGCGGAGGAAACGCCATTGTATGGAGCAGTAACCGACTGCAATATATGACAAATGCAGACAAGCTCTCTGTCAGCGCACAAATGTTTGATAGAGGTATATTCAACCGAAATATGATTATGGATATATGGAATCTTCCGCACGTCGAAGACGGGGATCTATACTACATCCGCAAAGAGTATACGGAGATACAAAAGTTAGAAGAAGGAGAACAAAAAAGATGACACCGGCAGACAAAACAAAATTTAAGTCCTTTGCACAGGTCAGAACGCTTGTGCTCAATCCTGAAATAAAAGAAAAACTTATCGATAGTGAATACTACATCGAGGGGTATGCCGCGACATTTGAGAGATATCTTCTGTTTAAGGCGGAAGACGGTGAAGATGTTTTTGAAATGTTCGAGCGAAGCTGCTTTGACAATGCAGATATGTCGGACATTGTATTGCATCTCAATCACGGAGGTCATGTCTTTGCGAGAACCTCAAACGGCACTCTTATCGTTCAGGTCAGAGAGCACGGATTATTTTTTGCGGCTGATTTGTCGAAGACGGAATCCGGACGCAAGATGTACGAAGAAATTAAGACAGGTATGATAACAAAATGTTCGTGGATGTTTCGTCCGAGGGAATATTTTTACGACGCGCCGACAAGAACGATTGTTCACAGGTCGGTTGAAAAAGTTTACGACGTGTCCCCTGTCACCTTTCCGGCGAACGAGGGAACCGAGGTAGAAGCGAAGTGCAGGAGTTTTGTTGACGGAGTGATCGGCGAAAATGCCCGGAGAGAGGCAGAAAAGGTAAATGCGGAACTTCGCGAAAAAATAAAAATCAAAATTAAAATCAACAAAGGAGAATAAAACGATGAACAGAATTGAAGAAATCAATGCACGCCTCGCGGAAATCGAGGGTCTTCTCGACAGAGCGACGGGTGATGAACTTGCAAGTCTTCGCACAGAAGTTGACAACCTTACACAGGAAAGAGCTGCGCTTTTGTCCGAAGCGCAGACGAGACAGCAGGCTCGCTCCGCGATTGCGAACGGTGCGGGTACGGTAATACCGACCCCCGCAGCCGCAGATCCGACGAGAGAGGCAAGGGCGAAAGAACTTGTTAAGACAGGACATATGACCGTTGAAGCAAGAAGCACGCTTGTGTCGAGCGGTAAACTTGCTACACCGACCGCTGTTTCAGGAATCAATGACGTGGTCGGCGCGTCCGTGTCAAGCATTGTAGACCTTGTTCACACAGAGGATTGCACGGGTATGGGAAGTAACAAAGTTGCTTACATAGATAGCGACGCGGATGCGGCAGCGGAACAGACCGAAGGATCTGGCGCGACTGAAAAAGATGCCACCTTCGGATTCGTAACTATCACGCCTATAAGTATAGCCGTTGTTTCTGCGATCAGCAAGCAGGCGAAGAAACAATCCCCGCTTGTGTACGAAAATAAGGTCCTTACGCAGTCCCTTGTCTCGTTGAGAAAAAAGGCTGCCGCTATCATAGTGGACGCACTCAAAGATTCGTCCCTTACGGCAAGTGTGACGGCGACCATCGACACCACAAAAAAAGGTGTTATTAATGAAAAGACCCTCCGTCAGATTACCCTCGCGCACGGAGGTGACGACGCCGTTGTCGGCGAGGGCTATCTTTTCCTGAACAAGAAAGACCTTATCGCCTTCGGAGATATTCGCGGCACGAACGAGAAAAAAGCCGTGTACGAGATTACACCTGACGGGCAGAATCCGAATACGGGTACTATCAAAGATGGAGGACTTATTGTAAGATATTGCATCTGCAATGACCTGACAGCCCTTGCAGGAACGGCACAGTCAAGCACCGCAGCTGTAAAGACGATGTGCTACGGTAACCCGCAATGCTTCGAGCTTGACCTTTTCTCGGATTACGAAATAAATGTTTCCGCCGATTTTGCCATCAACAAATTGATGGATACTATCGTAGGAGACGCGCAGCTCGGAGGCGCCGTAACGTATAAGAACGGATTCACCTTCCTTACCATCGCGCAGGGCTCCTAAAAGGCAGGATGAATAATCGTGGCTAATACAGAAACTATCGCCGCTGTTAAAACGGGGCTTCGTATTCGACATGACATGCTTGACGCTGATATCGCAAGGCAGGTTACTGCCTGCCTTGCGGATCTTCGGATGTCGGGCGTCACAGACAAAAAAGACGATACTGATCCGCTAATAAGACAGGCGTGTGTAATTTGGTGCAGAATACAGTATGCAAACGACGAAACACGGGCGGAGCGGCTGCAAAAAGCCTATGACGCACTAAAAGCGTCAATGACACTATCCGGAGACTACCGCTATGAAGAATGATGTTGTAACGCTTGTTGATATTCTTTCGACAGGGAAAGAAATAAAGACGGAAGTTTATGCCGAGGTTAAGAGCGTCGGCAGAAATGAGTTCTTCTCTGCGGCTCAAACAGGATTAAAACCTGAACTTGTCGTAATTGTTAACACAAACGAATATGACGAACAGCAAAGAGTTGATATACCGTCATATATGCCGCGAAATGGGCGTTTCACCATATATCGCACATACGACCGTGATGATGGTGATACCGAGCTTTATCTGCATAAAAAAGTCGGTGTACGGACGTGATATGAGTGAATGGATAAGTATCAAGCCGGAAGATTTTTCCGATGCACTTTCCGACACTTTGCGATTGTACAGCGATCGGTTAACAAAAGAAGTTAAGGATGCGGTAAGCGACGCAGGTAACTATGCCCTTCGGGAAGTCCGCGCAATTGCTCCGACAGGAAAAGGAAAAGCCCGAAGAAAAGGTAAAAGCCGAGCTCACGGAAAATACCGCAAGAGTTTAGAGTTGTCCGTTGTTAAGGATGATATTTTTTCGAGAGAAGTCAAGATATATTCGAAAACGGAATGTCAACTTGTACACCTCCTGGAAAAGGGACATAACATCGTCAGAAATGGCAAAGTCGTAGGACAAGCATCACCTCACCCGCACATGAAGGTCGTCGAACTGCGAGCGCAAGCAAAGCTTAATCATGATGTCGAGAGGATTATCAAAGATGAAAGTTAAAAACATAATCGAGGCTCTTCTCGCCAAGACGAATATCCCGTTTACAGAGCGTCGTTGGAACGAATATAAGGATCGTTCTATCCCCTCTCCGCCGTATATCGTGTGGTTTGTCGAGGTTGAGGAGGGGTTCGGAGCTGATGAAAAGGTTCTCGCAAAACAAAGCACCGTTACAGTTGAGCTATACGCAGACACCCGCGACTATGAAAGCGAAGAGGTTGTTGAAGATGTTATAGCGCCTTACGAATGGACTAAATATATCGGAGAAATAGAAGACGAAAGTCTTATCTATGTTTCTTATACTTTTGATTTATACACGAAAAAAGGAGATTAAAAACAATGAGTAAACGTGATTCAGACGTGATTACCCTCGGCAGCGGCAAAGCGTATATGATGGAGTTTTCCGGAACCCTGCCGGAACTTACTGCTATTTGCGCAGAGGGAAATCTTTTAGGATGGATTAAGGGAGGTGCCGCCCTTACTTACACAGAGAGCACTTATACGGAAAAAGATGACCTCGGTAAAGTAATGAAGATCATCACCACAGAGGAAGAGGCGAAGTTGAAACTCGGATTGATAACATGGAACGGCAATACTCTGTCCAAACTCACCGATCGTGCCGCAGTATCTGAAAAGGATGGAAAGCGAACCCTTAAAATAGGCGGTGCATCGCACGGTAAAAACAAGAACTACGTCGTTTGCTTCCACCACGAAGATAAAGAGGATGGCGATGTTTGGATTATGATTGTAGGCAGAAACACAGCAGGGCTGTCACTTTCGTTTTCTATGACAGCAGGCTCGCAGGTTGACCCCGAATTTACGGCTGTTCCGCAGGATGACGACGGAACTCTCGTCCAGTTCATTGAAGAGATTCCGAGCGGGACACCTGGGCAAGATCAGTCTGTTTGAAAGGTGAGCGCAAAAGTGGCAGTAAGCACACAGCGCGCACGAAAAAGGAGAATAAAAAAATGAGAGCCATTCTCGACTTTAACAAACTCACGCAGCCGGAAATGCCCGTTCTTAAGCGCGACAAAAAGCAAACCTTGTTTCGGGTAAAACTACCTACGGTTGAGATATTCGAAAAACTACAAAAAAACGCTGACATTCTCGAACACATATCAGACGATCATGATGCGCTTGAAAAAGCGCGTGCGCTTGCGGCAATCCTCATATCGAACAACAAGGATCTCTACGAGATTTCAGGAGAGGAAATCGGCGATTCTTTCGGACTTACTGCCGAAGATCTCATAGTCTTTTTTACGGAGTATACAACCTTCGTAAAAGAAAACACCCAAACAAAAAACTGATACTCCCGCACGCTCCGCATGACGGAGACGATGCGGGACACGGGTTTGAGGTAACGACTGTTTGGAAGAAAATCGTGTCCGACTATTCAAGGCTGTCGTTCCGAGAGATCGACAGCCTTGATATAGTTGATTTTCTTGTGCTTCGCAGGGATGCTTATATAGATAGGCTTGAACGCACAGACAAGGGAACGGAATATCTGAAAACAGCATGGCGCTTACAGCAGACAGACATTGACCGCGAAGGGTTGCGCAAAAAATTCGGAACAAAGGAGAAAATCAAAGATGGCGGCAGACAAGACAAAGATTAAAGGATTAACCATCGAGATCGGCGCCGACACAAAGAAACTCGGAGACGCGCTTAAAAGCGTGTGGGACAAAAGCGCGTCCCTTTCGGGTGAACTGAAAAATGTAAATAAGTTACTGAAACTTGATCCAACCAATACCGAACTTCTCGCACAAAAGCAAAAGATCCTTGCGGAGGCTGTCAGTAATTCCACAGAAGAAGTTGAAATGCTTCGAGAGGCGGAAAAGAACGCGGCGGAGCAGTTAAAACGTGGAGACATCGGAGAGGAAACCTTTCGTTCCCTGCAACGCGAAACCATCAAGGCTGAACAAAACCTTCGGCGACTTGAAAAAGAAGCAGCAGACGTCGCGAAAGGAATAAACGATCTCGGCGACGAATCCAATAAAGCATCAGAAAAAATTAAAGATGTAGACGAAAAAGCGGAAAAGGCAGAAAAAGGTCTGTCAAAACTTGATGTCGCAGCCGGAACACTCGCGGGAAATCTCGCGAGTAAACTCGTATCTGCCATGGGTAATTGCATATCCGAGCTATCGTCTCTCACACAAGAAACACAGGAATATCGCGAAGACATCGGAAAGCTTGAAACAGCTTTTCAATCGGCGAACCTCTCGACAGAGCTCGCGACGAAAACATATAAGGATTTTTATTCGGTTCTTGGAGAAGAAGATAGAAGCGTTGAAGCGGTTAACCACCTTGCGAAGTTCGTTTCCACAGAAAAGGACATGGCGACATGGACAGATATCTGCACCGGTATCTGGGGAACGTTCGGAGATTCGCTTCCCATCGAGGGGTTGACGGAGGCTGCAAACGAAACCGCCAAAACCGGCGAATTGACGGGCGTTTTAACCGACGCACTCAACTGGGCGGCGGCAGCAGGCGAAACATTCGGAGTAAGGCTGAAAGCAAATACAAAGGCAAACGAAGAATATAATAAAAAAGTTACCGAGGCAAAAAGCGCCGAAGACTTTTTTAAGATTGCACTTTCAG
>ERZ772821.937-NODE-937-length-19764-cov-18.926074_pt1 | contig 19764 bp, 17 predicted proteins | sample MGYA00580859_ERZ772821 | MGnify/ENA primary metagenome ERZ772821 (study PRJEB29015, sample SAMEA2737674) | human gut metagenome | biome: human gut; feature: human-associated habitat; material: faeces | place: China | collected 2012 ...
GTGCTTCAAATCCCATAGCAAACGGGGAAGTCTTTTCAAGGGCAGCGAAAAAATCCTTGTATTGTTCCACGTTGCCCGTAAGCTCATAGGTAAGGGCAGGAAGTTCTTTTCCCTCGGTCTGTGAAATATCAAAGACAGATACTACACGAAAAGCGGGTATCTTGATTTCTTTTTCTTCGGTAACAGGTTTTCCGTCCTTATCGAAAACAGGCTTTTGGGTGTCCGGGTCGATTTTTTCCACCTGCTTCTTGACGGTAAACGGGGACGGTGCAAGTATCTTGATAGCTTTTTCTCCGGGCTTTACATGGCGGTCAAATTCCTTTTCCCATTGTTTATAGCCTTTTACAAGGTTGCCGCCCTGCATGGCGATAAGGATTGTATTGTTAAGGCTGTAATCATGGAATTTTGACATGGTACGCAGATAATCGGCGTAACGGTCGCTTTCATACAGTCCTAAAATTCCCTGTTCCAGTCGGTCGGTAATCTCTTTCATTTTGTTGGCGGGCTTTTCGGAAGATAGGATAATCGGGAGAACCGGGGGCTGCTCTGTGGCAGTGGTCGGTATGGCTGCGGCAGCGTCAAGGTCTGCCTGTTCCTTTTCCTGTACTGGCGGCTGCGGTGTTACCCGATATTCCTCCGGCACGTCCCGTCCGTCATACCACTGTGTAAAGGTGTTGCGGTTGTTGTAGATATATCCCTGCTCGGTAAATCTGCCCCCGTCATTGATAGCAGCGTCCCGCCCGTATTCCTCATAGAGAAAATAGTTTTTTGCTTCTTCCGGCAGCTCCAACTCGTCCAGTTCTTCAATCAGATAATGCCCGTAATCTTCCTCGGTTTTTACGGACGGATAAATCCAGTAACAGTCAAGATTTTGTGCAAGGTTTATAATGTCCTGCAAGTCCCTTGTATGGTCGCCGTATGTGATAGCCGCAGCAAATTTTTCCCGGTCGTCGTCAAACTGCATTTTCAAAAGCTCGCCCAAATAGTTCAGTTCGTCAAGGCTTTCAAGCTCGGTCAATTTCCCTGCCAGTCCCGGAATAGAGGACTGATATTCTGTGATGTGCAGCTCCCCGTAGTTTTTGCCGTCTATCCCGATACGGTCAAAGACTTCTTTCAAATGTTCAGCAGTCGTGGGGAATGATACCCATTCGCCCGCAGGTCTGCCCTCGGTGTACTTTCCAAGATTAGAAAGATACCCGCTTAAAATCGTTTCTTCCATGCGCTCACTCCTTTCTTTCTCAATCATGCGGTGCATAAGCTCGTAGTCCTCCATGCTCATGCTCCCGTCAAATAGATAGGGGTCGGGTTCTTCGCCGCCCCGGTAGGCTTTTTCAGAAAAAGGCAGCCCCGCAGCGCGGGCGGCGGCTCTTGCTTCCTCGATAAGCTCCGGCGGCAGCCTGTCGTCGTGGGCTTCGATAAATTCCCCGATATTGCTATATCCGTTTTCGTAGTGGCGGCGCACCCCGGCGGTCAGTTCGTCAAGGTTCCTGTCCTCGCCAAGATAGCCGGAATAATAGCCGTTTACCACAACGGCGGCAGGGTCAGCCTGTTTGATTTCTTCCATGCGGCTTCTGTCCTCCGGGTAGAGAATATCGCCCATTTCAAGGTGGAAATATTCCGCGTTCCAAGAACGTCCCGTTTTCCAAAACGCCACCCAAGCGATACCGTCCCTTAATTCTTCTTGATAGTCTTTTACGGTGTCCCGTAAATTTGCCATGTGTAACCTCCTTTCCCAAAGGCAGCGCGGACGCTGCGCTTTCCAGTTTCATCATTCAGTACCCCGCGCCCGCGTTTTTGCCAAAGAGTTTAGATATTTTTTCAAGATTTCAGAGGGTTTGGGAAACTTCCCAACAAGCAAAAATCCCCGCCGTTCTCGGTAGAGAAAGCAGGAATTTTACGGAAAAGGGTACTCTTTTCCTATGCTTGCTATTCAGTTATTTTTTCTTCGGAAGCTCCACCCGGTAGTTGACATATTTCCCGCCCGTATCAGCCAATACGATAGTTCCGTCGTAGGTCTTGCCCGTCTTTGGGGAATAGAGCTTTTTCACATTTACCTTGCCGGATTGTAAGAGCGCGGCGGCAATCTTCGGGGTAAAGGTTACTTTTCGTTCTTCAAAGAAACGGTCATTTTTCCACATGGTAAAGATACATTCCTTATTGCTGCAATAGTAATTCTTCTTGCCCTCATAGACAGGAGAACCGCAGCGGGGGCAGCTTCCCAACGCTTCCCGTTCCGGCTTGAACATCTGCGCTTTATCATCAGAAAGAAACGGGTACGTCTTTACCAGTTCCCGCGCCATATTCTCAATACCCTCCATAAATGCGGCGGGGTCTGCCTTGCCTTTTGCAATCTGTGTCAGATTGTTTTCCCATTCTGCGGTAAGCTGCGGGCTTGTCAAGGTGTCCGGCAGGACGCACACAAGGTTGATACCGTCCTTTGTGGGAAGTAGCTGCTTGCCTTTTCGCTCCACAAAACCGCCCTTTACCAGTTTTTCAATGACGGCGGCGCGGGTGGCGGGAGTTCCAAGCCCTTTGCGTTCTGCGTCCGGGTCGGTGTCCTCGCTTCCGGCGTGCTCCATAGCAGAGAGCAGCGACGCTTCGTTGTGAGGTTTTGGCGGTGTTGTGTCATGTTCCGTTACCGTTGCCGCCGGATTTTCAAAGGTCTGTCCCTCGGTAAATGGCGGCAGGGTCTTTTCTGTGTCACTGTCTGCGTCGTCCGTTTCGGGCTTGTTCTTTAAGGCTGCCCTGTATCTTCGGTCAATCTCTTTCCACCCGTCGGACAGCACCGTTTTTCCCCTTGCGATAAAAGACTGTCCGGCACATTCAAATGTAGCCGTAACCGCTTCAAAGGTATGTACTGCGGCGGTCGCCATGAGCAGACGCGCCCCGGCAAGGGTAAGGATATTCCTTTCGCTTTCCGGCAGCGCGGCAAGGTCGGTCTTTGCAAGCTCCATAGTCGGGATAATGGCATGGTGGTCTGATACCTTTTTACTGTTCAGCACCTTTCCAAGCTCCGGCGTGAAGTCTTTTCCCGCCATAAAAGAAAATTTCCCACAAAGCAGCTTGATAATGCCCGCCGCTGTGTCGCCCATGTCGTCGGTCAGAAATGCGCTGTCGGTTCTCGGATAAGTAAGCAAACGCTTTTCATACAGGGCTTGTGCAAGGTCAAGGGTCTGCTTTGCGGTATATCCGAACAGGCGGTTTGCTTCCCTCTGCAAAGAAGTAAGGTCAAAGAGCTTCGGCGGGGCTGCGGTCTTTTTCTCTTTCACAAGGGAAGTACAGACTGCTTTTGACGCTTCACAAGCAGCTTTCAGCCTGTCAGCTTCGGAACGGTCAGACAGTTTTTCGCTTGCAGCTTCCGCGCCGGATAAGGACAGGCGCACATGATAGTATTTTTCTTTCTTGAACGTGGTAATCGCCGCGTCCCGGTCAACAAGCATTTTTAAGGTCGGGGTCTGTACGCGTCCCACATTCAAGGTATGGTTGTAAAGGACAGAAAAAAGACGGGTGGCGTTGATACCGATTAGCCAGTCAGCCTTTGCCCTGCATAATGCGGAAGCAAAGAGCGCGTCGTATGCTTCGCCGTTCTTCAGATGAGAAAAGCCCTCTTTGATAGCAGCTTCTTCCATTGAGGAAATCCACAAGCGGCGCGTGGGCTTCCTGCACCCGGCAACTTCGTAGACAAAACGGAAAATGAGTTCTCCCTCGCGCCCCGCGTCGCAGGCGTTGACGACTTCGGAAATGTCGGTGCGGTGCATAAGCTCCTTTAGGATTTTGAATTGCTTTCCCTTATCTGCGGAAACGGCATACTGCCATTCCCGCGGCAAAATCGGTAAGCTGTCATAGCTCCATTTTTTGTACTGCTCCCCATAGGCGGCAGCGTCGGCAAGCTGTACCAAATGCCCGACGCACCATGAAATAAGATAACTGTTTCCCTCGGTATATCCGTCTTGTTTCTTCTTTGCCCCAAGCGCGGCGGCGATAGTCTGCGCCACGCTCGGCTTTTCAGCGATAACTAAAATCAATTAAAGTTCCTCCTTTCTGCGTTCCGGCTCCGCGCTTTGTTTCTCCTGTACCTGTTTCAGACAGTAGCTGATACAGGGGGATTGCCCCCTGTACGGGCAGGAAGCGCAAGCCGGGGATTTGAAAACAGGCGGCGCATTGTCGCGCCGCCCGCATGGTCTTTGTATCATCATTCTTTCAAGGGGATTGTCGGTAAACAGGGTCATGCGTCCTCGTCCTCCGTTTCATCTTCGGAAGCGTCCCCGTCTGCGTCGTCCGGCTCCGGCTCGTCCTCGTCGTAGTCCTCAAAATCAAAGTCCTCAAGGTCGGTGCCGCCTTTGACGCTCTGTTTCGGTTTCATAAACTTAAAGTAATAGAACGCGCCCCCGCCGCCAAGAAGTGCCACGACAAGGAAAAGCACAAGCCCGCCTGTATTGCTTTTTTCCTGCGGCTGTTCGGTAGGTTCGTCCGGCTCCGGCTCGGCTTCTTTGCCGCTGCAAGCGGTCATGTTGGTAGAGCATACCGGGCAGGACGTATTGATTTTCCCGGTTTCACATTTCTCCGTACAGGTGCAGACAGCGGGTGTCTGCGCTTCGCTGCTTTCCCCGTCCTCCAAGAGCGCGAAAAGGTCTGCGTCGTCCACTTGATTTAAGAAATGGACGGTGTTTTCGCCCTCGTCGTCCCGGTCAATGAGGATATAAAAATAGTTCCCGGCTTTGGTGGTAACTGTGATAAGCTGCTTATTGCCGCCGAAATCGTCAACAAGGGTCGCGTTCCCCTCCGGCGTAAGGGGTGCGGTTTCTTCGGGTTCCTCATAGATAACGCCGCTGTCGTTGGTCGCGTCAGCGGCGGGCTGCTCCGGCGTTTGTGCAAAAGCGGTAACGGAAAAGCCGCCCATGAGCATAAGGGCGGCGCAAAATGCGGTCAGCGTTCTAAGGATTTTCTTATTCATTCTCGGTGTCCTCCTGTTCTTCGTCATAGTCTGCGGGTGCTTCGGGAACGGCGGCAGCCATGCCGGGAATACCGCCGCCGGATAACATAGCGTTAAGCTCTGCGGGGGTTAAGCGCATGGAGCGCACAAGCTGTACGATTTCAAGGTTTTCCGCTTCGGTTTTCTGCGCTTCCAGTCCTTTCAGCTTGTTCTGATACTCTGTGATTTTCTCGCGGGTTTTCTGGATTTCCCGGTCGATACGTTCAATCTTATTCATTGCCATAATGTCAATACTCCTTTCATTTTTGCGGTTAGTTCCAGTTCATCAGCCCGTACCCTTTGATACAGGCATAGTCTAAGGGATAGCTTTTGATTTTGCAGGCGTCGCCGGAATTGCCCTCAACGGTATAGACGCGGCTTCCATCTGTGCCGATAACAAGCCCTACATGGTCTGCGCTTCCGTCTAAGTCCCAGTCGAAAAAGATAGCGTCGCCGGGTGCGATATTCTCATAGCCCCGCGCTCCCCATTGCCCGCGTGAAGTAAACCACGGAATACCCTGTGATTGACAGGCGGCAAAGCGCGGCTCGGATAAGCCCATTTGCCCGTAGCACCACGACACAAAGCAGGCGCACCACTCCACGCGGCTGTTAAAGCCGTACCAGCTCCAATAGGGCTGCCCGCCCACGTTGCCGACTTGCCGCTTTGCAAGGTCTACAATCGCGGTGTTGCCGGGGCGCGTTCCGTTTACAAACTGTACGCCGCTTAAATCCTCGGACGCGGAAACGTCGGGAGAACCGCCGCCGAAAATCAAGGGCTTGTTGCCGCTTGTTTCCAGATACACCCGGTACATTTCAAGCTGTTCTGCGGTCAAAAGCTCCGATACAAAGCTGTTAATCGGTTTGTTTGTCAGCTTGACATTGAGAATGTAATAGTTATAGGGTACTTCAACCTCGTATTCGTAGGTTTCCGTACTCGTTTCCCCGGTTTCCGGGTCGGTAACGGTGCGGGTGCCTGTCCGGGTTTCGGTGCGGTAGCGCACTTCGATTTCTTCCGTCAGCGTCAAGGTGTACTGCTTATCAAAGACGCGGCTTAGCTCTGCCTGTGCGCTCTGGGGCGTGTAGCTCTGTAAAAGGGCGGTAAGGTAAGAAGCCAGTTCATGCGGGTTATGCCCGATATTGTCAAGGTCGTAGCGGTATTCATCATAGCCGGGATTGTCGCGCTCGATATTGTCAATCCGCTGCTGAAGCTCGGTTTCCTTTGCGGCGTAGTTGTTTTCCGTTGCCACAAGGTCGCTGTCCTCCGACGTGTAGGACGTTCCAAGAACGCCGTTCATCATGCCGGAAAACATAGCCCCGCAGGAAGAAAGTCCCGCTGATACCATGATGAATAAGAGCAGCGCGGCAACGGCGATACAAACGCCCGCCGGGTGCCTTGCCACAAACGCCGCCGCTTTCCTTGTTTCCTCGGCGGTTTTCTTCGCTGCCTTGCGGGTATTCTCGGCGGCTTTCTTTGCGGTAGCTGCGCCGCCTGTCTTTGCTGCCTTAGCATACTGCCGCTTGATTTGCTGCTTCTGCATGAAACGGGATAGGGGGTTACTTGTAAGCTGCGGGTTCTCATGCAGCGTCTTGTGGTACAGGTAATTGACGTTTGCTTTCTCCGCTGCTTTTTCAGCCTTTGCCGCCGCCCGGTAGGGTTTAAGCTTGTGGCTGCGGTAGCCCTCCCGGATTTTCCGCGTCCCGTACTTTGCGCCTTTCTCCGCTAATTCCTCGGATTTATGCGCTCCCTCCACGCCGGAATTATCCTTTTCAACGGAATGTATCTTGTTGTGGACGAAAATACCCGCTTCCTGCGCGGGGCGGGATAGCGGGTTAGGGTGGGCTTTACCGCCGTTTATCGGCTTTTCCTGCTCGGTAAAGCGTAAGCGGGTCTTTGCCTTTCCTGTGGCTTCGTCAAAGGTGCGTTCCCCTACAAGTTTCTTTTCTTTGGGGATAGCTGCCTTTGCTGCGTCCAGACGGTCGGCGGCTTTGTCGGATTTCCTGATGTACGTTTCAAGCTCCGGCGTGTTTAATTCTTCCTCGGTAAACTGCAAGCGGGAAGATTTCTCTTTTACCGTAGCGTCGCGCTGTGCTTTCTGCGCTGACTTTTTACTCGCTTTCCGGGTCTGGGCTGCGTCGATACGTTCCATGACGCGCTCGGCGGTGGCGGTGTCCTGCCTGTGGGGAAGCTCCGGCGCAAGAGGAAGCGGGGAAGCGTCGGGAAAAACAGGGGGTAGCTCTGCCGCGTTCTGTGCCGCTGTTTCCTTTGCAGCCTGCGGCTCCGGCTGCTCCTGCGCTGCGGGCTTTAAGCCTTGCCGTTTCTTCTGCGGCATATCCGGCGCAGGCTGCTCCTTTGGTCTTGAAAAATCCGCTTCCCGTTCCCGGTGGCTCACACGCTCGGCGGTTTCTTTGGTTTCGTTGACCTCGATAAGCCCGTCGCGGGTCATTTTCTGCGTGATTTTATCACGCGGTTTATACTGCTTTATGGTTGCACACCTCCAATCCGCGCCCTTGCAAGGGCGCAATACTCAATATTCAGTTCGATACCGATATAATGTCGGTCAAGGCTTTTTGCGACTGCCGCCGTTGTGCCGCTGCCTAAAAAGGGGTCTATGACAACGCCGCCTTTCGGACAGCCCGCCTTGATACAGGTTTCAGCTAACTTCGGGGGAAAGGCGGCGAAATGCCCGCCGCTGTATGGTACAGTATTGATAAGCCACACGTCCCGCTTGTTCCGCATGGTCGGTATGAGGGCTTCGTCATAGTAGCCGCCGCTTCTTGTGCGGTTGATACCCTGTACTTTCCCTTGTCCGGGTACTTCATCAGCATATTTGTGTCCCGCGCCCCGCCCGGTACGGTAACGCGCCGCCGTTGTAGAAGCGATAGGCTCCGCAATGGCGGCAGCGTCATAAAAATACTTTTTTGACTTCGTAAGCAAAAAGATATGTTCATAGCAGCGGCTCGGTCGGTCTTTGCAGCTTTCCGGCATAGGGTTTTCTTTCTGCCAGATAATATCACTCCGTAAATACCACCCGTCAGCGCGTAAGGCAAAGGCTAAAAGCCACGGAATACCGATTAAATCCTTTGGCTTGCAGCCGGGAGCGCGGGCATTTTTCGCGGTCTGCTGTCCGTTTCTGCCTTTCGGGTTCTTCGGGTCGGCATAGTAACCCTTATGCCCGGTGCCGCAATAGGTGTCTGCGATATTCAGCCAAAAGGTACCGTCTAAGCGTAGGACGCGCTTTAGCTCATGGAATACGGCAACAAGCCTTTCGATATATTCCTCCGGCGTGTCCTCCCGCCCAATCTGTGCGTCAAGTCCGTAATCCCTAAGTGCATAGTAGGGCGGGCTTGTTACGCAGCAATTCACGCTTTCGTCGGGCAGTTCCCTAAGAGCAAAGAGCGCGTCGCGGTTGATGATAATGTCCGTCTTTAATCCCTCTGTCATGCTTCGCTCACTTCCTCCGGCTTCGTCGTCATTACCCGGTAAAGCTCGGTGTCTTTCGGGAAGCGGTCTACAAAGGGCAGCACCACGTTCCCGTAGAAGATAAGCCCCTCGCCCGCTTCGGTGTGGGTGACATATTTCATCTGCTGCGGGGAGATGTTGAGCTGCTTTGCAAGGATAGCCCGGTCGCCCGCCGCCTGATTGAGCATGAGGACAAAATCAGAGTTTTCAAAGATATTCTCCACTTCGCGGGAAGCAAGCAAATCCTTGACATTCTGCGTAATGGCTGTGGGTATGCCGCCCCATTTTCTGAAACGCTTCCAGATTTCAACGGAATAGGCGGCGGTCTGTTCCTCTTTCAAGAGAAGATGAAATTCGTCCATAAAATACCGGGTGGATTTCCTTTCTGCCCGGTTGACGGTGACGCGGTTCCATACCTGGTCCTGCACAATGAGCATACCTAACTTTTTGAGCTGCTTCCCAAGCTGCTTGATGTCAAAGCAGACAAGGCGGTTGTTCAGCTCCACGTTGGTACGGTGGTTGAATACGTTAAGGCTCCCGGAAACGTAAAGCTCCAATGCCGCCGCGATACGCGCCGCTTCCGGCTCCGGCTGCTTCAAAAGCTCGTCGTAGAGGTCGCCCAAGATAGGCATTTTCTCCGGGTCGGGGTCTGCAAGGAAAGGGCGGTACACGTTCCTAACAGCGCGGTCAATGACGGTCTTATCGACAGGCTGCAAGCCCTCCTTACCGCCTATGACAAGCTCGCAGAGGGAGAGGATAAAGTCGGATTTCAGCGCAAGGGGGCTGTCGTCCTCGGAATAGTTGAGGTTAATATCCATAGGGTTCACATACTGGGGCTTCCCGTCAATGCCCTTGCCCGTAGGCGATAACCGTATCACTTGCCCGTCAAGCCGCTGCACAAGGGAAAAATACTCTGCTTCCGGGTCGCAGATAATAATGTCGTCGTCTGTAATGAGGAAAGCGTTTGTCATTTCCCGTTTGGCGGCAAAGGATTTCCCGCTTCCCGGCGTACCCAAGATTAAGCCGTTGGGGTTCTTTAGCTGCTTGCGGTCGCAGAGTATCATGTTGTTAGACAGGGCGTTCAAGCCGTAGTACAAAGCCGCGCCCGTCTGGAAAAGCTCCTGTGTGATAAAGGGGATAAAGATAGCGGTGCTTGACGTGGTAAGCCCTCTTTGAATGGGGATAAGGTTCTCCCCAAGCGGTACAGAGGACATAAGCCCCGCTTCCTGTTGGTAGTCAAGGCGGGTTAAGGCGCAGTTGTTCTTCTGTGCTATGCCCGCCGCCGCGAATACGTCATTTTCCAGTTTCCGCTTCGTGTCCGCCATGTTCACCACAAGGAACGTCAAGAGGAACATTCTTTCATTCCGGCTCTGCAAGTCCTGTAAGAGGTTCTTCGCTTCGCTGCCGAACGTGGCAAGGTCGGACGGGATTATATCCATGTCATAGCCGCTGCGTACCGCTTTTTTCTGTTCCTCGATTTTCATTTTGTCAAGGTCGGTGATTTTCCGCTTGATTGTCTTTATGGCTTCGGTCTGGTCGATACTGTGGATATGCAGATTGACGATAACGCCCGTTTCCAAGTCCAGAATATCCGATAAGATACGGTCGTTTAACTCCGGGGCAAGGATTTCAAGGAATGAAACCGCGCCGATTTTGCGCCCCATGCGGAAATAACGCCCCTCGCCAAAACGGAAAGAGGACGGGGCGATAAAGTCCTTTGTGGAAAGCCCGGACGGGGCAAGCCAAGAAAAATCAAAGGAAAACTGCCCGCCCTCCGGGTGGAAAATGCCATGCAGCATTTTAAGGCGTTCATAGCCTGTCATGGGGCGGGCAGCTACGCCCAAGAGCTTAAAGTTGTTCAGCACGTCCGTTTCGATACGGGCAAGGCGGGATTTCGCCGCGCCCAGACTGTCGGCTTCAATGGCAAAGGTGATATACTTCGCCTTGACAAGCCCGTTGTTGCCCTTTGCAAGCTGGTTTTTCAGCATATCCCGGTATTCTGTGCGGATAGAATTGAAAGCGTCCTCCTGTGCCGGGATATTGACCGCCTTTTCCGCTTCGCCCCGCTGCGTCCCCTGATTGATGAAAGAAAGCTGCACCGAAACGGAAGCGTCAAAGTAGTTTAGGAAGTCGCACCAGTTCTCAAAAATGGCGGTCTTGTCGTCTGCCTGTGCAAGCTGATAGTTAATATCTTCAAAGGCGACGGTCTTTGAGTATTTGCGCTGCGTAACCTTGCAGATACCGTCCGGGTACATCTGGATATAGGGGATTGTCTGCTGCGCGGTGTGCGCTTTCCCGTCGCCCTTTGCCTGTCTGATGATTTCCGCAATCTGCTTTTTCTCGGCGCGGGTGAGCTTGCGGGGCGGGTTAGGCTTTGCGCTTCCCGCCGCGCTGTTTCTTCGTGTTTCCTTTTGCAATCGCTGATACCTCCTTTTCAAGTTTTCTCTGCCGTTCTAAGACGGAATAAAAGTTGTCTGTCCTGTATGGTCGTTCTTTGGGGGCTATGAATTTTGTCTGAATGATGTTCTTCACCACCACTTCAAGGGGCTGTCCATGCTTCTCATACATGGCAAAGAGGAAACAGGGCAGCATGACGGCAATCATAGCCATAGACGCAAGGCTGGTGCCTGTGCTGTCTTTGAGCAGAAAGAAAAGCGGCAAGCCGAACAGGAGAGCCGCCGCAAAACATACAATCTGCCGTTTGGTAAGGTTGAACGCTACTTTTGTCTTGACTTTGGATAAGTCTTTGGGTACGGGTACATACGCCAAGTGAAAACCTCCTTTCTCTGGGTTTGGTGTTGCTGTAATTTTCCATAAGGGTAATCAAGGCAAAGGTCAATCTATGCCCTTTGCCCGCCCGTATTATATGGGGGTTATCCGCGTCAAGGTCGGGTCGTATTTTCGCCGCTTCGCTCTGAAAATCTCCACCCTGCCCTTGACACGCCGCTAATGCGCGGAAAAAATCGACTTCGCCAGTGCGCCGGATTTGAACAGGGAGAAACAGAGGATAACGGTGTAGGCTGCAAGGGAGAATATCGCGCTGTGCAGATTGTCCGCTATTATCATGTTGTTTACCAGAACCGCGTAAATGCCGACGCATATCATAATGAGGAAGCCTTGAAAACCGATAGCGAACAGGGATTTTAGGTAGTTGTTTCCTATCTGCCCCCATTCCCGGTTAGTCATAGTTGCAAACGGGATAGGCGATACCGAACAGTAAAGGTAAATTTCTATCATACGCCCGTAGAGGATAACGGTTATCAGTACGGACATGATTTTCATGCACAAGCTCACAAGGCTTGTTTCCATGACAAGTAAGAGCAGTTCGGGGATTTCCATAGCGTCAAGCCCGCTTTGCATGGAAGCAAGGGCGGCGGCAACATCAATCTCTGTGCTGCCGCCGATTACCCCCGCCGCGCCGGAAACAACGTGCTGCGCCATATCGAACACCGCCATAGTGATGTCAAAGGTGTGCGTCACAAGGTAGACTGCCACAAACGCCTTGAACACCCACTTGAAGAACATGGAAGTGTCAACGTCGTGCATATTGTTCTTTTCCGTTACCATGCTGATAAGCTCATAGCATAGGACGTAGGTAATGACAAGCCCCGCAATGGGTACGATTACATTCTCACTAAGGGTCTGTATCATGGAGAATATATTTGCGTTCCACCCTTGCGGGGTCTGCCCTACCTCTGCGGCGATAGTGCCGACTTTTTCGTTTACGTCCCCGAACATAGTTGACAGATTACCGTTTATGGCTCCTATGAGGATTTCCTTTATCCATTCGTTAATCGCGTCAAGTATGCTCTGCATAAGCCTTTACCCGCGCTTCTTAACCGAACAGCCCGGAAAGCAGCGGTACAAGGGTCATGCCGATAAGGGCAACGCCGCCGCCCGCCATAAGCTGCTTCATGCCCTGGGATTTTGCACCCGGATTGTCGTTACCATATCCCTCCAGAAGATTGATAACGCCCCAAATGCCTAAGCCTGCTCCAAGAGCGATAACAAGGGTCTGCAATACGTTTACTGCGCTGTTGAAAAATGCCATATAATTTCCTCACTTTCTGCCGCTTTGCGGCGATAAAAATTGTTTGTTTTTGGTTTTGGGTATGAAAAAAGCCGCCTGTGTTCGGCGGCTGCGTCCCCGCGCTGCTTAAACTGCTGCGGCGCGGCGGTATTCAGTTGTCATTTTTGTAAGGGTTGATACGCTGCGGCTTCCTGCCACGCTCCAAGTAGGGGCGCGTACCATATAGCCCGTGTTTACAGTTCGGATAGATTACCACCTCCCTTTACGGTGCTGCGTCCTCCTGTACGTCGATTTCGTAGTAGTCAAATACTTCGTCCGGCTTTACGATAGCGGAGCGGCGTTTGATATGCTTTTCCATGTCAAAGGCGTTTTTCGGGTCTGCGTCGGACAGGTACTTGTATTTCGGGTGCTTCGTGATGTCGTACTTATCAGAGAAGAACGGGCGCACACCTCTAAGCTGCAAGATACATTTCCCGCCGTCCATGACCGCGATTTCGTCCTGCGTCATAAGCTCTTTGCCTAACTTCTGATAGTTCAGCCCATGCGAAAGCTCCCGCCCTCTGGTTTCGGAAGTATTGAAGCTGTCAATCGTTTCTTTGCCTAAGATTTCCGATATTTCTTTGAGCGTCGTTTTTTCCTTGCCGCCCAAGAAAAGGGTCGTGTCGCAGTTGCCTACAATCGTGTCGGCGTTATCCTTGTAGATTGCCTTTAGCTGCGACTGTGATTGCAAAATAATAGAAGCCGATATTTCACGGCTTCGTATGGTCGCTATGAGCTTTTCAAACTTCGGGATTTGACCGAATAGCGATAGGTAAGCCTCTGGCGTTTCCACCTCGGGCTTTTCCCCCGCTCCACACCGTGCGTGATAGTTTCCCATCACACGGCGTTCCACCGACTAAGATTACTTTTTAGTGCCTATATAGTCCTCGAATTGTATTTCCTCCAACTCTCTGTGTTTTCGGAGTTTATTGATTTTATCTTTCATTTCTTCGGTCAACTGTAAGTCTTTAAGCAACTTTCCAATTTTTACAGGATTCGTTGCTCCAACCAGTTCTGACACCTCTTTTGACAGGATAATCAAATTCCTGTAAGTGTCGTTTCGCTCTCCCTTACATGGTTTGATATGCACACATACCATATCTGATATTGACAGGGCATTGTGCGTTACCGCACATTTGCCTTTTTGTGCGATATATCTCGAAAGAGCGTTGTCTGCCATCTCCAACGTAGGGTAGAGATGTGCATTTTCCATCATGTATTTCATAACATCGTAGCTGATACAGTTTTCGATGTCTGAATACTTCCTCACATATTTATTGACTTCACGCCTTTTATATTTGGGGTATTCATAAGCCACATATCCAACAGGGATAATCATTCTTCCCTTTATCCATCGGAACTGCTTAGACTTTCCATACTTTTCCTGAATAAACTTGCTGGTTATCTCGCCTTGACGTTCTATGGGGTAACAGCGGTTATTATGATTCATGCCGTTACTTTTTCCCGTTACTTTAAAGGCGATTTCCGCAAAGTCTGCTGATACCATAGTTGCCATACAGTAATAGTTGTGCATTCCCATAACCATTGCATTATAAAGACTTATATTTCGGTCTATCTCGCTTTGTTTGCTTGGATTCTTTATGTCTTTCCAAACGTCACTTAGCTTTTTAATGACCTTTGCTTTACTCTTGTCTGCCATGTGGGAACGTATTACCCACTTACTGCCTTTTGGTACAACCTTAAATTTGATACCGAGGAAAGTAGTGTAATTCTTCCGCAAGTTTGTGATACCCGACTTTTCTCCACTGGTCTGTAAATGCAGATTTTCTGCCAACCAGAGTTTTGTGGCACACATTACCTTTCTCGCCGTTGCATAATCCCGACAGAATAGCTTAAAATCATCTGCATACCTTACGATATACATTTCTTTCAAATCGGTTTTTGCTCTCAGCTTATTCCATTTCTGCGTTCTGTCTACTGTGAGGACGTTTCCCTCTTTATCAGTCTTGTTAAACTCTAAACCTGTTTTACCCTCTTTGATTTTGAACATTTCCCACTGACTGGCAATCCACCAGTCCAGTTCATTCAATACAACATTTGCAAGAAGTGGGGATAGAATCCCCCCTGTGGTGTACCCGTTTCGGGAGTGATTATAATGTCATTGAACAGGATTTCCGCTTTCAGCATCTGCTTGATTATCATAATCAGCTTTCTGTCCTGTATGCCGATTCCCCACAACTGCCGAATCAACTTACTGTGGTCGATATTATCAAAGAAGCCAACAATGTCTACATCTACTACAAAGTGCAGATTCTGCAACTGTGCCATTTTATAGCATTGTGCGATTGCATTCTGCGTTGACCGATATGGTCTGAAACCATTGTTCCGCTCATGAAATTTCGCTTCACAAATCGGCTCCAGTATCTGTAAGATACACTGTTGTATCAGTCTGTCCCAAATACTCGGAATCCCTAATGGGCGGGTTTTTCCGTTGTCTTTCGGGATTTCAACTCGTCTAACCTTTTTTGGCTGATAATAGTTCAACTTATTTCTGACGGTTTTAATGACCGATTCGATGGGCAGTGACTGTATCGCTACAATCGTTTCCCCATCTGTGCCGGGAGTTTTGCTCCCACTGTTTTTACAGATATTTCGATATGCAAGTATGATATTCTGCTCTGACACAATCAACGGCATGAGCCTGTCAAATGTCTTTCCATTCTGGCTGTCCTCAAATAATCGGTAGCCTGTTTCTTTAGCGTCATACCTTTCTGCATTTCGCTCTGCTTTGTTTACAATTCGTTTTGCCATAGTAACCAGCTCCTTATCAGAGAATGATTTTTTCTTAGTCGCACCACGACAGCTATGAAAATCTCCATTTTGGTGATTACTATATAGGCATGAAAGAAAATCTTAGTATCGGCTTGAGGCTATCCCTCCACCGCTTATTGTTACGGCTTCACAGGTACTGTGCCTCTACTCTCACAGCCACTAATGCACTTATTATAGAAAGGCTCTTTCAATCCCTTTCCTTTTCGATACAACTACGGTACTTTTTCCGCTGATACAGTCAGCTCCCGTATTGGCTGCTTTCCACGTTCCACATAACTTAGGATTGTTGCCACTTAGGTCGTTCCTTTAGCCCTGCAAGCATTATCTTCGAGCGAATCCCTCAAGATACCTGTGTCCTGTAAACACAGAGGGCATTTCATACTAACAACTTTTACTTTGCCCCGCTTGCGTACCCATTGGTACACTTGCATTTCTGCAAGCCATTCGTTTAGAGCCGTACATTCGGAATCTTTGTCAGACCGCCTTTTTGGTCATTCTAACCATATGGCAACCCCACCCGCACTGTCACACACAACCCGTACCTCTACGAATCTTTCCTCGCCATTAAGCGTTAGGGTGTGCTTCGCACGACTTCCCCGAGCTTATAACCCCAACCGTCTGTATTCGGCTGACGCTATTCGGAGTATTAGTGAATCCCCTTCAGGGCGTTACCCCGTCATTTGAGATTTCAGTTATGCAGTTCTCTAAAACCACATTTATTTAATTGTTTGTGACTTTAGGCTACGCTTTTGTCGGTTATTCCCACCGTTTTAGGCGTAGAACGTGTCACACTATTTGCAAATTCATCTAACAGGCAGCGTACATGAACAGGCAGCCGCCCGCCGTAAACGTCGTCGGCTTTATCGCATAACAGGTTGAAAAGCTGCGTGTAGAGAATGGAAACAACAAAATTGAAAGTGTCGTCGGTGTCGGAGATGATAACGAACAATGCCGTTTTTCTATCCCCCAAAGTATCAAGCTCCATTTCGTCGGTTTCCATGAGTTCGCGCAGTTCCCGTATGTCAAAGGGGGCTAACCTCGCGCCGCAGGAAATAAGGATTGACTTTGCTGTTTTGCCGGATGCGAATTGTCAAGGACTTTTTTATCAAATTCAAAAATAGGTTACATTTTCCGCACCTCCTCGCGGAGCAGACGCAGAATTTTGTCCTGCAAGGTTTCTTTCGCCGTCTCGCTGAAATGGATTCGGACAAGGTAGGTGGTCTTGTCGATGGTCTTGCGGACGCAGGGCGGCGTGTCGAATTTGGAAACGGGCTGCTGAATAGGTGTGTTGTTCATCAAGTACCTCCTTGTAAACAGATGAATGATGCCTGAAAATCAAGTGGTCAATTTGGACACTTGATTTTTGTGCGGTTAACAAATGCTGCACGGCGTGACCAACGGCTCATTTTGAACCGTTGATTTTACAGGGCTTGCGTGTCGGGCTGTGGCAAGTAATCATTTTGGTCACTTAGCAGATTTTGCTTGTAACCAAAATGGTCATAATAGCGTGGTCTGGGTCATTTTGACCCACTGATTTCCGGCGACATGAGGGAAGAAGGCAAGGCGGCAATTTTAAGGTATCTATAAAAATCTTGTCGTCTTTGCCTTCTTTGCCGTGTTCCTGTTTAGTTATCGGAGATAGCAGACCCAGCCCGCGCCGTTCTTCTCGGTCACGAGCCTGTCCCCGATACGGCTTTTCGCCGTCCGCAGGGTGCGGGAGGATATGCCCCGGTCGTTGACCGCCTTTTCAAGCTCCGCGCTGGGTATGCGTCTGCCGTCTGCCAGCAGCTCCAGTATCAGCGTCTCAGCCTGCGCGGTCTTGTTCTCGGCCTTTGTCGTGTCTGTCCCGGCAAGCAGCTCGTCTGCGGTCACATCGTATGCGCCGATCCAAGCAAAGCCCTTCTCGTCTCCCAGAGAAAAGGCAAGGGACTGTCCGGGCGGCGCAAGGGAGCTTTTCTCATGGATAAGCACCCTCGTTGTGGGGCTGTCCTTCAGCTTGCCGATAAAGAGCAGACTGCGGACTGCCGCCGTAATGTCGATAGACCCTAATCCCCGGTAGGTGCTTTGCGTTCCTGCGGCTTTGTTCAGGTGTCCGATCAGCACGATGGCGCAACCCGTAGCCTGTGCAACGTCGCCCAGACTGCGGAAGATGGGGCGCACCTCGTTTGCGCGGTTCATATCCACGTCCGCGCCTAAAAACGCCTGAACCGGGTCGATAATGACCAGCCTTGCGTTGTTCTCCCGTATCGCCCGCGCAAGCCGCTCGTCCGTCAGGGTCAGCGGCGCGTCCCGGTCGTCAATGACAAGGACTTTTTCAAGGTCTGCGTCCGCTTCCAGCAGCCGGGGCTTCACGGTATCACCCAAGCCGTCCTCGGCGGTCTGGTAGATGACGTTGAACGGTTCAAGGGTCGGCATATTCGGCAGCGGCTTCCGATTTGTGCAAGCCGCCGCAAGGCGCATGGCGAAATAGGTCTTGCCCTCGCCGGGATTGCCCTGAATGATGGTCAGCTTGCCGAATGGGATATAGGGAAACCACAGCCAGTCAACCGCCGTCAGCTCTATATCCGCCATACGGAGCATGGGGACGGGCTGCGCTTCGGGAAGCTCCCTCATGGTTATCGTCTCGGCAATGAACTTGCGGTTCGGAATCTCTCCCTGCTGTCGCAGAACATCGTTCCAGTCCTTCATTGCCGGAACAAGCCGCATGACGGCGATCCCTGCGGGAATCTCCTGCAAAAGCCGGGTACAGGCTTCATTTCCTGCGGCGTCGCTGTCAAGGCAGAGGAACACCTTCCGAATATCCCGGCGTTCAGAAAGAAAGCGGTCAAGGGCTTTGCCGGACACGCCGCCCAAGGCGATGTAGCTCCGGCTCTGCCAGTCCTGCGGATAGAGACAGAGGAAGGATAACAGGTCGATGGGGGCTTCAAAGACAAAGAGCTGGTCGCCCTTGCCCTCGCAGCGGAATGGATAGCTCTTGTCCGAACCGGCAACGTCCTGTCTGAATGGGTCTGCCGTTCCTCGCACATGGGCGTATCTCGGCGTACCGCTTCGGTCTCTGCCGACAAACACAACATTGTGCCGCTTTGCGTCCTCGTAAATATCCCCGGAAAGAAGAAAAGCCTCAACCAGTTTCGGGTTGAGACCCCGGCTTTCGCAAAGATATTGAATTGCTCTGTCGTTGATCTTGCCGTGCAGGGGCAGGCGAAACTCTGTGGGCGGTGCTGTGCCGGCTTCGCTCTGTCCCTCGCCGCTTTCGCCGATTAAGAGCTGGACGGCTTCGGGAAAGGACTTGCCGTAAAAATCCATCACAAAGTCGATGGGATAGCCGCCCCTGCTCCTACTGTGGCGAAACCACTTGTTTTCCCGGAGGGTCAGGCTGTCGTGTTCCTTCCAGCGGTACTCTCGTCCGCTCCTTGTCAGCGTTTCGCCCTGCGCTTGCAGAAAGGAAGCAAGGTCGGTCTGATTCGCCCGGTCGATCTGCGCTTGGGTATAGGTCATGGAAAACACCTCATTTCAGCTTCGGGCAGTATTTGCAAACGCCGTGTTCACGTTCGTACAGCGTATAGGGGCAGTCCGCGCACTCCGGCGGGTACTTCCTCTCTACAAGGGGCAGAAAGCCCAACTCCTGCAACATATCAATCTGACGGTCGGTGAGGGTGGCTTCAAAAGCAAGGCATTTCCGGGTGTGCTCGTCCGGGTCGATCAGCTCGGAAAGCGGTCTGCCGTCAGACAGAGGGTCGCCGCTCAAAATGCGCTTTGCCGTCCTGCGGATGGGGTTATATTCCTTCTTCCAGTCGTATTTTTTCATAGGGTCATATCCTCCTTTTTGTGTTGTGTTTGGGGTCGATTTTGGAGCATTTGTTCCTCTGTGCGCCCTTTGTTTTGAGTGGCAGTATCAATACACGACCTGACCTTCCAAAGACGGTGTAAATCGTCTCTGACGGTCTTAAACTCGCCATAGGTGGTGTTGTGCGCCTGTTCCAGCTCGTCATACTCTTCGGTCAGCTTTTTCATATCCACCTTGCCGTCCGGGAACTCCCCGGTCAGCTTTCGTCTGGCGGCGTAGAACTGTATCAGTTCCGCTTCATGCTCTGCCTTGTACTTGGCTCTGGGCTTCTCAAACTTGATTTTCTGCAAGCCGTCATAGACAGGCTTCAAGCTCTGGAAAGCAGCGGAGCTGTCATAGAGCTGCTTAATTGCTTTCATTCGGGCGGTCTGTTCGTCCAGCGTTTTCTTCAAGCTCTCTGTGGCAGCACTGTGTTCGCTGACACGGCTTTCCAAATCTTCAAGGGAGTAAATGCCGTTTGCCCGGAGATAATTGAAAGTCTCGTTCATCTCCTTTAGGTTGCTGACCTTACCTTTCTGCGAATATGCCCCGGCTCTGCGGCTGGTGTAATAGGCGTTCAGCAGAGAAACAAGGTTGGGTGCCTGCGGCTTGGCAAGCTCCGCTTTTGCTTCGGCAATCCAATC